>Ga0209400_1000082_pt1 | contig 80872 bp, 66 predicted proteins | sample M_130807_EF_Meta_FD_187313 | JGI IMG/M metagenome (GOLD analysis project Ga0209400, IMG submission 187313) | Freshwater microbial communities from Lake Montjoie, Canada to study carbon cycling - M_130807_EF_MetaG (SPAdes) (version 2) | ecosystem: Environmental > Aquatic > Freshwater > Lake...
TGTGCGGGACATGGGGGGCCTCGACAATGCGCAGGTCATCACGCCGCTCAACGGCCTGATGTATAATCTCTATCTTGACCCCAAAGAGCGAAAGTCCGTGCTGGTCGAAAAGGCGTGGGCGCCGTCCTACGCGCTCGGCCCCTTAGTCGCCGTGCACGGCGCGACGATGGCCAAATATCCGCCAAAGGCGAAGATCCGCTTCCGTTGAAGTGCGGTTTGCCTCGTCTTTTCGCGCTCCGCCCAGCCTGAAGCAGTCCGCATAGTTTGGGCTTGCGGGCTTACGCATATCATGACAGTCTTCGTCTTAAATAGGGAGCACGCGTAACCAGCGGCCCCGTCCAGAACGCGTTCTAGTAGTGCGTAAACGTGTAAAACGTGACTGGGAGGAGAGGAAGAATGAAGAGTGCCCTCAACGCGGGCGTCGCAGCTGTGGCTGTTGCGCTGGCTTGGTTGGCGACGCCTGCATTGGCCGCCGAAGCAGACGCTGAAAACATTGCACCCGGCGATATCATCGTCACCGCGCAAAAGCGGGAACAGGCACTTGTTGACGTGCCGATCTCCCTCTCCGCCTTCAACAATGAAGCGCTGGAAAACAACCAGATTTCAGAACTCCGTGATTTTGTGGGGCAGGTGCCCAACCTTTTCGTCAACAACTTCAACGGCCGGTCAGATACAGTCCGCCTCTTCATCCGTGGCGTTGGCCAGAATGACGTGACGCTCACGCAAGACCCGTCGGTCGCGCTCTACGTCGATGGCGTTTACGTCGGCACCACGGTTGGCGGCGGCTTTGAAACCGAAGACCTTGAACGCATTGAAGTGCTGCGCGGGCCACAGGGGACACTTTACGGCCGCAACGCGACGGGCGGGGCGATCAATGTCATTTCGGCCAAGCCGGTCTTGGGTGAATTCGGCGCAAAGGGATCGGTCAGCTATGGCAATTACGATGCCAAGCGCGGGTTGGCCACGATCAACCTGCCTTTGGGAGATTCCGCAGCGATCCGCCTGACCGGTCTTCGCTCCAAGCGCGACGGCCTGCAGGAGAATACGGGGCTTGGTCTCGATTTTGCGCAGCAGAACCGCGCCGCTTTCCGCGGTTCAGTCCGGTTCAAGCCGAGCGATGCGCTGACCATCGACTATGCGTTCGATTATTCGCGCAATAAGGATACCGGCACTCTGACCGTGCCCGTCGCCGGTGCACCCGCCAGCTTCCAGGTGGCCGCACCCTTTGCAATTCCCGGCACATTTGGGCTGGCGACCGGCATTACGCGCTTGGTCAACACTTTCACTGACGCGGCGCCCTTTGTGAACGGCCGTCCTGATCGCGCCGCTGCGGTGCGGGCAATGGTGCCGAATGACGGGAAGGTCACGGGCCACAATTTGACCATTGAATGGGAAGCCAGTGACAATCTGACGTTGCGGTCGATCACCGGGCATCGACGGATCAACAACAGCCAATATTCGGACAATCTGCCAACGCATTCGGCCAGCATTGTCACGACGGTGCTCACTTCGGTCATTCCAACCTTGCCTGTAGGAACCGTGCTCAATGTTATCGGGCCCAATGGTGTTGCCTCGACGTCGGAGGATACGCAGTTCCGCAGCACGTCTCAGGAAATCCAGATGCTGGGCAATACGGGCTTCATGGCCGGTAGCCTCGAATATGTGCTGGGTGCCTATTATTATGAGGATAAGGCGACGCTCGACATTCTGGGCGGTGCCATTGGCTCGGGTCCGCTCATCCTTAAGAACCTGACGGGCATCGCCAACAAATCCTATGCGGGCTTTGGCGAAGTGACCGTTCGGCCTGGGGCGGATGAGAAGCTGAGCATCACCTTGGGCGCCCGCTATTCGCATGACAAACGGACGGCAACGCGGATCAATGAACGGTCCTTCTCCTTTGCAGCGCTGGGCGGATTTACGCCTGAAAATTGCGGCTTCTTCGCGCTGACCTTTGCAGCACTCGGGCAGACCTGCACGCCCACAGGTGCCATAGCTGGGGCCAGCTATTCGGGTAAGTTCAATAACTTCTCGCCCTCGCTGACCGTGGCTTACAAGGCCAGCAACGACCTGAACCTCTACGCCAAATTTGTGCGTGGCTATAAAACGGGCGGCACTTCCCAACGCTCGGCAAACCCGATCAACTTTGCCGCCGGGTTTGAGCCCGAAATCGTCAACTCGTTTGAAGCAGGCATTAAGGGCAACGCGCTTGACCGGAAGCTCAGCTATTCGCTGGCTGGTTTCTTCATGCGCATGAACAATTATCAGGCAAGCGTGCAGACCGGCGCGACGGCAGGCGACCGCGATTTCATCGGCATTGACGGCAACGACATTTATGGCGTCGAGTTTGATCTCAACGCTGCGTTGTCGCGTGAGTTGCGGGTCGGTGTATCGGGCGCGCTCCTCAGCGCTAAGCTGGGAGAGCGGTCGGCCAGCGTCCTCTTGGATACAGGCCAGGTGCAGGTTCAGAATTTCATCGCGGACCAGACATCAGCGCCGAAATCCTCCGGCAATGTCTATGTCGACTATAACCGCGATATCTCAAACGATTGGTCTGCTGGCTTCCACGCCAATGCCAGCTATCAAAGCCGCATTGAGACATCGAGCAACGTACTCGACAACCGCTCCATCGGCAGCAAGACAATCACCGATGCGAGCATCAACCTGACCCGTCGTTTGGGCGCTGATCGGGAATTCTCGCTCCGCTTCTGGGGCAAGAACATCTTTGACACGGAATATGAAACGGTGACGTTCGGCTCGTTCGCCTTCACAGGTGCAACGACCGTGTCGGAGTTCGGGGAACCCCGGACGTACGGCGTCACCATGTCATTCCGCTACTAACTTAGAAAAGGGCGGGCAACAGGAACGGCAGACCCGCCAGCCAGAGCCATCCAAGCTTGCCCCAAAAGGCAAGCTTGGGGTTCTGGTGGTTCCACAACCCTAGCGCGCCTGCGGCTCCCATGGCACCGGCACCCGGTATCCAGATGCCGGCCAACCCCGCAAGACCCAGAAGGCCGAGCAGGCGGATGCCCGCCCCGCTGCGCGCCTTGCTGACGGGGGTTTTCAGCCCCGCAAGGCCCGCAAAGCCGATGAGGCCCAAAAGTCCCGCAAATGGTGCCAAGGTGTCCAGCATAATCCCCCCCTAGTTTATTGTGCCGTAGATCGTCCGGCCGTCCTTGATGGTGGCGACGACTTTGATGGTATTGAGTTTGTCCGGCGCGATGGTCAGCGGATTGGCGTCGAGCACGGCAAGGTCGGCGCGCTTGCCGACGGCAAGGCTGCCTTTGTCCGCATCCTCATGGATCTGCCAAGCGGCATTGATCGTCACCTGCTGCAGCGCGCGATAGACGGGGATACGTTCCAACGGCCCAAGGATGTCGCCGGATTGTGTGCGCCGGTTCACCGATGACCAGATGAGCCGCATCATATCGGGCGGAACAACGGGGGAGTCATTATGTGCGGTCGGGCGCAGGCCAATGTCCCACGCGGTCGCTTGCGGAGAAATGAAGTCCGCGCGCTTTGGCCCAAGCGCGACATCGCGGTGCCAGTCCCCCCAATACCAAGTGTGGTTGGCAAAGAAGCTCGGCTGAATGTCGAGTTTCTTCATATCTTCCAGCTGGTCCCGGCGGACGACCTGGCTGTGGATGGCGATGGTCCGCTTACCCGTCAGGCCGTTCTTCCAAACGCCGTCGATCAGCGCCTGCATCGCTTCGTCGCCATTGACGTGGACAAAGACCTGCCAGTTGTTTGTCGCCGCCTCCGCCAGCTTGGCGTTGAACAGCTTCAGGTCGATGGCGGGGTAGCCATTGTAGCTTGCATCCTTGCCCGGTGGAGGCACCGGCACCGGATCATGCAGCCAAGCCGTGCGGCCTTGTGGGCTGCCGTCGATGGTCAGCTTAATGCCGCCAATCCGCATGCGGCCAGCATAAGGCTTTCCAATCTGCGCGCGGACATCGGCGGGCCAATCCCGTTCAAAGGAAATGAGGGCGACGGTGTCGAGCGGCAGCACACCGCGTTTTGCGGCTTCCGCGAGCGCAGGCCAAGCCTCTGGCATAACGCGTCCGTCTTGCGCCGTCGTGATGCCGTTGGCGGCATAAATCTTCTCGCCCGCAACAAGAGCGGCCACGCCGCTTTCGATGGATGACGGGATGATGCGCATGGCGGGAACGAAGAACGCCGTCTCTTCCAATACACCGTCGGGCGTCTTCCCGTCGGCTTCGCGCCGGATGACCCCGCCCGGCGGGTTGGGCGTTTCTGGGGTGATCCCTGCCAATTTCAGCATCGCTGAATTCATGACCGCGAAGTGACCGCTGGCATGGATAATAATGGCAGGCATGTCCGGATAGACGGCGTCAAGTTCGTGCCGGTTGGGATGACGGCGTTCCGCCAGTTGGGAATCGTCATAGCCGTTGCCGATGATCATCGGCATGCCTTTGGGCGGCGTATAAGCCCGCAGCGCCGCTTGCAGCGCCGCAATGGAATCGACTTTGCCGACGGGGGGTGGCGCCAAAGCGGCGAGCGAGGCGGCTTGCCCCACCGAACTCACATGGCCATGCGCATCGATGAAACCCGGCAGGAGCGTGCGCCCCTTAAGATCGACGCTGTCCGCCTTCTTGCCTGCAGCTTTGCGCACCGTTTCAAGCGAGCCGACCGCGATGATCTTCCCATCCCGCACGGCAAGGGCTTCGGCCGTTTCCGCAGTGTCGCCGGCCATGGTGATGATTGGGCCGCCGCTCCAGATGGTGGCCCGTGTGGCCGGGGCTGCATGGGCGCTCGTCGCGCCGAGCGCGAGCAAGAAGGTCAGGCGTTTCATTGTCTCTCCCCTATCTATTCCGGCATGACCTAGACCAGCTAGCCAGCCTTATCCAGCCGCACGGATCGGGCTGACATTATCGCCTTCGGGTGTTGTTTCCGGCGTGGCGTAATAGCGGGCATAATATTTGCGGAACTGCGGGATGGGGCCGTCACCATCACAGATGATGGGGTTGGCCACATATTTCTGCCGGTCCCAGACGACCTTGTCCTGATCAAATTGCTTGCAGATATCGCGGATGATCGCCTTGGCAACGCCCGCGCGCTCCCCTTCGGCCTGCGCCTTGGGCTGGGTGAAGCAGAAGCGGGCATGGACCTGGTCCAGCTCTACCGGAATGATACAGGCAACGAGCAGCGTTTCGGAAATGCCGGTAAAGCGTGTCCAGCTCTGGCCCGGGCCCATAGCGTCATAGCTGATGCAGCCATCGACTTCGCCCCAAGGCGTGCCCATCTTGGCCTTTACGTCGGCACCACGGCCCCAATCGCCCCAGCGCAGATCGCCGAGCGGCACGTTGGATGTGCCGTGGATGTACTTGAAGTGCGCCACATCGACGCCGTTTTCCGCCATGTTCTGGAGCGAGCCCCAGACATTCCATTCATGGATGTCATAGTCCGTCCAGTCTGGGTCAGTCGTTTCCGGCAGATGCTCAACTTCAAACAACGGGGCCACGTCATGTGGGTGATACCACATCCAGACCCAGCGATTGGCCTCCACCACATGCCAGGTGCGGGTGCATTTGCGCTTCACCTGCGGCGGAATGGCCTTGGCATAGGGGATTTCCTTCACCACGCCTTCTTCGCCGTCATAGCGCCAAGCGTGGAACGGGCATTCGAGCAGGTTGCCATGAACCTTGCCGCCATGGCCCATATGCGCGCCGAGATGCTTGCAATAGGCATCGACCATGCGGACTTGTCCGTCTTCACCGCGCCAGATGGCAAGATCGGTCGAGAAATAGCGCAGCGGCTTCACCTCACCGACGGCGAGGTCCTTGGACAGGACGACGGGATACCAGCCGAATGGAAAACCGATATCAAGATTACGTTCCGCGATAGAGGCGCGGCCTTTGGTTTCGGCCAAGCGCCAGTCAATCAGATCCTGACCGCGCAGCTTTTCGAGGATCTGCCAGACAGCGACGGGCGCGGTGCGGGCATCGCTTGCGGCGCTATTTTCTGCATCAGACATGATGTGTCTCCTTCATGGACCTTCGTTTGGAAGGCGAACCGGACAGCGGGGTTGTCTCACCGTCCGGCACTGTTGAAATGGGAGCAGACTTCCCGGCTCCCCTCACATCACAGACCGAAAACTTTGACTGCGTTTTCGCGCAGGAACTTCGGCCAGACTTCATCCTTGAAGGGCACATTCTGCATGTCGCTGAAGATGCGATCAAGGCTCAATCCCATGGGGAAATAACCGGCATAGATAATCTTGTCAGCCCCACGGGTGTTCGCATAATCGATGATCGCCTTGGGGTAATGCTTCGGGGCAAAGGCGCTCGTCGAATAATAAAGGTTCGGCCATTTCAGCATCAGCTTGACGGCCAGCGCTTCCCAAGGTTCGGCACCGTGGCGCATGACAATCTTCAGGTCCGGGAAGAACCAGCAGACTTCGTCCAGATGCTCGACCTTTTGCGTTTCCATCGGGATGCGCGGGCCGGGGATGCCGACATTGAGCAGGATCGGAATGCCGAGTTCCGCCGCACAGGTATACAGCGGGAACATGTACTTATGGTTGATCGCCACCTGCGGCAGCGTGCCTGACGGGAAGACGCTGATGGCGGAAATGCCGACTTCGCTGTGCAGCCTTTTGATGCGGCGGACTTCATCCACGCCCTTGTTCGGGTCGCACGGCACGTCGAAGAAGAAGCGGTCGCCATACATTTCCTTGGCGCGGCGCGACGTGTCATTATCGTTCCAGCCGATCAACGCCTTGTCGATGTTGAACCGGTCCATCTGATCGACGGTCCACTTCACATAGTCATCGGCATGGCCCGTCTGCGGCACATCCTTGAACATGTACTGCGCAGGCATGGAGAATTGCTCGAGCGTCTGCGCATCCTTGATGAGGGGCCGGAAGCTGGTGAACCAGTCTGACCGGTCCTCGGCTTCCGGAATGCCGAGCATACAGTCAATGATCTTGATGTCGGTTGGATAGGTCATTTCAAATCCTTTTGGTCGTCATTGCGAGCGAAGCGAAGCAATCCAGCGGTTGGCGGCGTGGATTGCCGCGTCGCTGCGCTCCTCGCAATGACGGAGAGATATTGTGTCATGTGGCTTGTCCGATCAGGGTGGGCCACAGGGCCTTAAGCTTGATTTTGTCGACCTTGCCCACCGCATTGCGGGGCAGGGGATCAGATGAAAAGGCAACGCGGCCCGGCGCCTTGTAGCGGGCGAGCTTTTCGCCGACCTCGCTGCAAATCGCCTCTTCGGTTAGGCCGTTTGCGACAACGACCGCGACAAGTAGTTCGCCCAGTCGTTCATCGGCGATGCCGAACGCCGCGCATTCAGTGATGCCCGCAATTTCGCCCATCGCGCGCTCGACTTCAGCACAATAGATGTTTTCGCCGCCGGAAATGACCATGTCCTTCTTGCGGTCCACGATGAAGACATAGCCTTCATCATCCACATAGCCGACGTCACCGGTCTTCAGCCAGCCATCAGCGGAAAGGACGGCGGCGGTATCTTCCGGTCGGTTCCAATAGCCTTGCATGATCTGCGCGCCGCGCACCACGATCTCGCCGGTTTCGCCGTCAGGCAGGATGCCGCCATCCGGCGCTTCAATGCGGACATCGACGAGCGGGAGGACGCGCCCTGCCGAAGAGGGCTGGCGGGTAAAGTCATCGCCCACCGCCTGCGCAATCGCGCCCGAACATTCGGTCATGCCATAACCCGTGCCCATCGCCGCCTGCGGGCAGACAGCGCGGATTTCCTCCAGCAAATTGACGGGCAGCGCCTGCCCGCCGCTGGCAACATTGCGCAGACCAGAGAGGTCCGCCGCAGAGACCTTCGCGTTGTTCAGTACGTCCCACAACATGGTGGGGACGCCAGTGAACATGGTGATGCCTTCATCCTTGATCAGGCGAATGGCCTCCTGCGCATCCCAGCGGCGCATGATGACAATCTTCGTGCCGGAAAACAGCGGGGAGAGAAACGCCGAACCGAGGCCCGAAATGTGGAACAGCGGATAGACAAGCAGCACAGCCTGCGGCGGTGCGGCGGCCATCAGCGCTTCCGGCTCCATGCCATATTTCGCCGCCATATGATGCAGCACCATCACGCCCGAAAGCTGCATGGATAGCAGGCCTGTCGTCAGGTTGCGGTGGGAGAGGACAGCGCCCTTCACCCGACCGGTTGTGCCTGAGGTGAACAGGATGGACGCAGGGTCGTCGGGATGGGTCGCGTGGTTCTCCCCATCGACTTGCGATGGGGAGGTGGCAGGCGCGTCAGCGACTGACGGAGGGGTGGTGGCACCATCGTTTGCCCCTCCACCATCCTTCGGATGGTCCCCCTCCCCATCGCTAGTCGATGGGGAGGTTAAATCCAGCATCCGCCCTTCATACCCGCCGTCGCGGATGAGCTTCGCCCGCTCGCTATCCGCAAGCACCAGCGCCGGCGTGACCTCATCGATCATCGCGACCAGCTCGGACGGCGACCCGCGTGAATTGAGCAGCGCCGGAACGCCACCGGCCTTCACCGCCGCCATATAAGCGATGATCCATTCGGTGCGGTTGCGCATGCAGATGGCCACACGGTCGCCACGCTGAATGCCGAGCAACGGCACCAGCCGGTCACGCCACTGGAACACCTGTTCAAAGGTCAGGCGCCGATCGTCTTCGACGATAAAGGTCTTGTCCCCATGGCGGCGCGCGGCATCAATGAGGGCACTCAGATCGGCGGGGGCACTGATAAATTGCCGCAGACCGTTGCGCTCGCCAATCTCAAAGGGGGAGCCGGGGGCGGTGACTTTCGCAAAGACGGGGTCAACTATGCTCATGCGTTTGCGGCTACTTCCTTCGCCCAGCGATAATCCTGCTTGCCGGCGGGCGATCGCTGGACAGCATCGACCCAAAGGACGATTTTGGGCACCTTATATCCGGCCAAACGCTCGGTTAGAAAGGCTTTCAGCGCAATATCATCCGGCTTGTCCTGCCCTGCCCGCAAAGAGACGATACCAATCACGCGTTCGCCCCAGCGGTCATCCTTTTGTCCCGCCACCACGGCGTCCAGGATCGCCGGGTGCGCGCGCAGCACTTCTTCGACTTCCTCTGGGAAGACCTTCTCGCCACCCGTGTTGATGCAGGTCGATCCGCGCCCGAACATGGTGATCTTTTCATCGGCATCCAGACGGCCGGTATCGCCGCTGACAGCCCAAAGTTTGCCATCAATTGTCTTGAAGGTTTCAGCCGTCTTCACCGGATCACCGAAATAGCCGACCGGCGTATGGCCAGTGCGCGCAATAAAGCCGGTTTCGCCAACTTGGGCAAAGCGGTCGTCCACGATGACCTTTTGGGCGTCGTTCGCGGGCAGGCGCATGACGCCTTCCGTGCTGGGTTCTGCCATGCCGGAAATGCCGGTCTCGGATGTGCCCATGCCGTCGGTAATGGACGCCGATGGAACAAGCGCTTTCAGATCATCTTTCACATGTTGTGAGAAGACGGCCCCGCCAGACCCAAGATTGACCACGGCCTGCAAGTTCCAGCGGCCGGGGTTGGCCTTCAATGCATCCCGCAGCGGGATCGCCATGGCATCGCCGACAAACTGGATCAGGTTCGCGCCCTCTCGCTCAGCCATGTCAAAGATATGTTCGGGGTTGAAGCTCTTGCTCTCATCCAGAATGATCGTCAGCCCGTTCAGCATGGCGGACCATGTCGCCCACACGGCGGCCGCGTGCATCAGCGGCGCCAGTGGCATCATCTTCAGCGGATAGCCGTTGGCCGCGCGGTCTGCGATATCTTCCGACACGACAACCGGGCCTGCCGGATTGAAATAGCCCGCCCCGCCCGCGCACGCGAACAGGAAGGCCCGGTGCGGCCACATGACGCCCTTGGGCATGCCCGTCGTGCCGCCGGTATAGGTAAGGAGAATATCCTCCTCATGTCGCTCATAGGGGCCTGCGGGCTCCGTTTTTAGAAGGTCTTCATAGGCCAGCGAGCCCGAGATGTCGGCGCCCGATCCATCGTCAACGGCCACGCTGACCTTCAACGTCGGGACATCGCCGCGCACCTCGCGCACCACGTCTGAAAACTCGGCGCCGTGGAGGATTGCGGCGCTTTCGGCATTGGCGAAAAGGTAACGCAGTTCTTCGGCACGGTACCGGTAGTTGACGTTATACGGCACCGCGCCAAGCTTTACGGCGGCAATAAAGCCTTCCAGGAACGCTGGCCCGTTCATCAGATACAGCCCGACCGTGTCGCCACGCGTGACGCCTTGGGCGGCAAGCCCTGCGGCCAGCCGTTCGGCCCGCATGTTCAGCTCGGCATAGGTCAGCGTGGCACTGGCCGCGCGGATGGCAATGCGGTCCGGCACAGTCGCCGCCACCGTTTCAAACAGATCGGCAAGATGAAACTGCTTGGCCATCGGGGTCAGTATACCGCGGCGGCGTTCTTCGTCCGCGGGTTGCCCAACATATCGCGGTAAGACGGACGATCCTGCCCGCGATCCGTAATGCCGAGCGCCTTGGCGATTTCTGCGCCAATCAGCGTTTCGCCGGACAGTTCATCCCGGTTCGGGGCCTTGCTGATCGCGTCGAGGATGTGGCCGGTGAATTCCGGATTCTCAGCCACCGACATGAAGCCTTCATATTGTTCGGGGTTCACTTCCTTGGCGATCAGCGCGCGTTCGGTGATTTGTGGGCCAAGCCAGATCGACACCGCGACGACGCCGGAGCCACGCAGGTCATGTTCCATATCATGCGCCAGCTTGTCGATGCCGGCCTTTTGCGCGCCATAGGCCGGGCCATGCATGTAACAGGATGCACCAAAGGACGATGTGAACGCGATGAGGCCTGACCCTTGCGGCACCATCATCCGGGCGGCATGCCAGCTCGACACATAAGACGAGCGTAACCCCACATCGAGGATGTATTGTGCCGCCAATTCCTTTTCCCAAAAGGGTTTTTTCTCAATCAACTGCGGGTGCATATAGGCGGCGTTGTTGACGAGAATGTCGAGCCGGCCCTGTTCATCAGCGATTTGTTCAAAGACACGGGCGACTTGCGCGTCATCGGCATGGTCGCACGCTACGGCGATGCCCTTGCCACCGCGTTCCGTGATGAGTGCGGCTGTTTCGCCGATTGTGCCGGGCAGGGGGGACCCATCCCAGCCTTTGGCCGCGCTGGATTCAACCGAGCGTCCCGTCACATAAACGGTGTAGCCAAGCTCACCCAATCCACGTGCAACGCCAGCACCAGCGCCACGGCTTCCACCTGTGACGAGAGCTACCTTACTGTCTGCCATCTCAACCCTCTCCGATTCGACGCACATTGTCTCTTATCACATCAATTACCCTAGATTTGCGAATTGAAAAGAGGTATATTTTACGCAAAATCAGGAGAGACACGCATTATGGACGACATTCCCTATCTCGCGCGCGGGGTGAATTTACTCGGCACGGATTCCAGTGTTTTGGTCTCCTCTTCCAAATATCTCAACCACCCGAAGCTGCGGGAATGGATCGCCTTTATCGCGCTGAAAAAGAATGGGTCGGATTTCCCGCCAGCGGCGGAAATGCACCAGCTGCTGACGTTCATCGACGAGCTGCGGGATTTCGATCATATCGAACACATGATCACCGAGGAGCGCAAGGTGAACCCGCGCTTCGATGCCTGGTTCAATGAATGGTACGTCTCCAACTACAAGGTCGAAGACCTGAAGGATTGCGCGCCCGGCACGGTCGGCGGCATCTATTACAAGACCGCGACTGAGGGGAATTACGACATCCAGATCGTGCCTGATTATAAGCCGAAGACGCAGTGGCAATTCTATTCGCTAAGGTCCGGCCAGACGCATGATTATGAGCACATTCTGACAGGTGGCGGTTTCAACTATATGGGGGAACTCATCCCCTATTGGTTCCGCCTCGCCACGATCCACACGCACATCCAGAATAAGGAACTGGCAGGCGAAATGTCCGTTCTCTCCATCTTCGGGACGATGCGCTATGTCATCCGCACCATGCTGCATTATCCCCAAATCTGGGAAACGGCGCTCGACTGCATCCAGCAGGGCATCCGTATCGGGCGGGAGTCCGACCCGTTCTGGATGGCCAAGATGGAAGATGTTTGGCACACGCCGCTGGAAGAGGCACGGGCCAAGCTTGGCATTCGCGGGGCTGTTGATCTTGAAACCCAGAAGGAGGGCGACTTCTGGATGGGCCTACGCAAAACCCTTTAGGCGCAAGACCCTATAGCGGAACTGGAAAACGCATCAGCCGCTGGGCAATGCTCTTTGCAGCAGGGTCCAGCCGCTGGCTTGCGTTCAGCCCGCCGGGCAGCGCCCCCTCCATCACGATGTTGAGCGCGCTGCAGCCGGGCAGGTCATAGACCGTTACGCGGAAATCGCCGAGATCAGGCAACCAGTCGCGTAATGCAGCCTGCGTCATCGCGGCGCGCAGGGCACCCAGATGCGCCGGATCGCGTGCGATCACACCGACATTGATGGTTTCGCCCTTTTCGCCGCTGCGGGCAAAGGCCAGCTGCTCTAACGTGGCGCTGCCACCAACCTTAGTCGTCTCTGGGGCCGCTGGGCGCACAATCATGTCGGGCGAAAAGACGGTGCCGATCGTGTCAGGGCAGGGTGCGCCATCGACATGCGGCACGGCCATCGAGCGACCCACTGTAAACGACACAAGGTTCATCATCGGCCCGACCGAGGGTCCAAAAGCGACGCTTGTGCCCGGCGACATGGCTGAGATGGCGGCGAACTGTTCGCGCAGGAACATCTGGACGGCCATCATCTCGTCATGCTCGACGACAAGTTTGGCGACGACTTCCTCTTCGCTGCCGATGAGCACAGCCTCAGTTCGCCGCCAGTCGGCCATATTGCGGCCGCGCAGCATCAACGACCCACGTTCAAACAAGGCCGCGGCCTGCTTGGTCGCCCGTTCGCGCGCCGCAGGGCCGATCACGGGCTGATAGGCAACGGCCCGCCAGCCATCATCCCAGGTGGCGCACGCCTTTAATGTTGCAGGCGCCGGATTGCCGAGCGCGCCTGATACATGGACTCGGTTTTCGCCTGCCTGCACAATCCGGACGGCGGAAAAGTCGCACGCAACGTCGGGCACCAGATAAGCCTGCGGGTCGCTGACTTCGTAGAGCATCTGTTCCGCAACCGTGCCGACCGAAACGAGCCCGCCTGTGCCCTCCGGCTTGGTGACGATACAACTGCCATCGGCGTGGCATTCGGCAATCGGTGCGCCGATGGTCGCCCAGCCATCTACCTTGCGCCAATCCGTGAAGGTGCCACCGGTGACCTGTGGCCCACATTCAATCAGATGCCCGACCAGTGTTCCGGCGGACAGCTTGTCCCACTCCTCAGCCTGCCAGCCAAATTCATGGATCAGCGCGCCAAGGGCCAATGCGGAATCAACGACGCGCCCCGTGATGACGATCTGCGCGCCTTTGTTAAAGGCTGCCGCAATCGGGAAGGCGCCCAGATAGGCGTTGCAGCTGGTGACGCCAGCTTGCGGGAAGGGCGTGCCGGTGAACATGTCGCGCGTGTCGGCAAGGTCGGCCAACCGGCCCATCATGTCATCGCCATGGATGACCGAGACTGGGATGTTGAGGCCCAGCTCTGCGATGCGCGCGCGCAGCTTTTCGGCCAGCGCCAGCGGATTGACGCCGCCCGCATTCGCCGCAATCCGGGTGCCGGACGCTGCGATCTGCGTCAGAAACGGCCCGATATGGACATCCATGAAGTCGGACGGGAAACCGGCTTTGGGATCGGCGAGCCGCATCCGACCAAGCAGCCCCATCGCGCCTTCAGCCAGATAGTCGAGGATGATATAGTCGACCCCGGCCTTCAACAACTGCGGCACCGCCATAGCGCTATCGATGAAGAAGGCGCTGCCGCCGCCGATGCGGACTGTTTTCATGAAGGGGTCCTGTCAGAAATTATACTGGCTGGTGGGGATGACGTCGATGGTCCCGCGATCAATGAAGCGATCACAGCTGTCCATCATCGTCGCGAGATTGGCGTTGAACTTGTCGGGATCGCCCACCGCATCAAAGAAGACGAAGGGATCGCTCAGCGCGCTTTCGGGGAAGCACTCTTCGACAATCGCAGCATAAGGCGGGGCATCCGGCGTCAGCGCGCGGATGACGATGTTCTGCACATATTCAAAGTTGGACTGGGTCTCGATGGCAACGCGGGTGTGATGGTCCTGCCAGATGGCGAGCCATTGGTCGAAGGTCAGTCTGTCGGGGCGGGTAAGAAAGGCCATCTGCGCCCAGCCCCAGTTGCGGGCGCTTTGTACGGGCGCATGCTCCTTATTAGAAAGGATGGTTGATTCCAGCACCAGCCAAGCGGCGAAGCTTTCCCCTGCGGCCGACAGAACTGCATCAACATCGCTGCGAAAGATCGCATTGGCCGACGGCATCCAGAACTGGATGGTCGCATGATGTTGCGGTGCGCCGCGTGTCTGGCGCAGGGCCGCCCCTGTATCAGTGATGGCGTCTTCCAAATTGATCCGCACGCTGGATGCGCTTGCGGTTTCAAGCTGTGCCGGCAAATCTTTCAGGATGCGGGCGTTGAACGCGTCGCGGGTCTCGGTCTCCGGCTTCCAGAGTGCGCAGATGACTTTTTCCATGAGATGCTGATCCTCCCCGAAATGCGCCTTAGTCGAAGTTGGCTTGTCCACCGTCGAGCGGAATGGTCGTGCCCGTCAGATAGCCCATGTCAGGCCCGCACAGGGTGACGACGGCGCGGCCAATATCTTCTTCCAGCTTGCCGATCCGGCCCAACGGGATGGTTTTGAAGAACGCCGTGGCTTCTTCGGGATTGTTTTCAATCCACCATTTGAGGCCCGGCGATTCCGCGTGCGGTGCGATGGTGAGAACGCGGATGCCTTCGCGTCCCCATTCGGCAGCGCCTGCACGGGTAAGGGCGCGCGTCGCCTGTTTGACCGCACCATAAGCGCCATAGCTGCTCATATCCCAACGGATGCCCGCCGAGGACGCGAGGTTGAAGATCGTTCCGCCGCCGCGTGCCACCATGTGGGGATGCACCAGCTTCATCAGGCGGAACGAGGCGAGGGGACCCGATTCAAAGCCTGCCATGAAGGCGTCATCGCTGACGTCGAGCAGATTGCCAATCGGCACTTCCTGCGCGTTGTTGACAAGGATATCGACGCTGCCGAGCTGCGAGACGGTCTCTGCGACGATATGGCTCAGATCGTCGGCTGATTTCACGTTGCAGGGCAGGGCAATCGCTTCGCCGCCGCGCTCTGCAATCATGGCGACAGTTTTCTCGAGTTTTTCGAGGGTTCGGCCCGTCACGGCGACCTTTGAACCCGCAGCTGACATGGCGAGCGCGATGCCCTGACCTACGCCTTGTCCGGCTCCTGTAATCAGGGCAACTTTGCCTGTCAGATCAATCATGCCTCTCGAATCCTCATTTTCGTAATTTTGTTTCACAGAATTTACGCATCATGTTGACACAAGGCTAGGTAAAACATCAAATGCGTGAAAATTGGAGTGAGAGGTGCTTGAATGACTCAGGATTTGGCGGGCCAGGTCGCGATTGTGACCGGCGGCAGCGACGGGATTGGCTTGGCCACGGCGGCTTTGCTTGTCCGTCGCGGGGCAACGGTCGTGATTTGCGGACGTCGTCAGGAGCAACTCGATATTGCCAGCGCGCATATTGAGTCTGAGGGCGGCAAGGTTGAGGCGGTTCAACTCGATGTGACCGACTTTCCGGCGTTTGAGGGGTTGATCAGCGACGTCGCAGCCCGCCATGGTCGGCTCGACATGCTCGTCAACAACGCCATGTCCGTGCATTACGCGCCGATCAGCAAGCTGACGCTCGATCATTGGCGCAAGGACTTTGCCGTCAATACCGAAGCTGTCTTCGTCGGCACCAAGGCGGCGATGGCGGTGATGGCGACGCAGGGCAAAGGCTCCATCGTCAACATCTCGTCGACGACGGGCATCCGCGCCATGGCCAATTATGCCAGCTATTCGGCATCAAAGGCGGCGCTCATCCAGTTTACGGCGGTCGCCGCGATGGAAGGTGCCTTGCAGGGCATCCGGGTGAACGCCATCGTGCCGGGACAGGTCAATACGGCCGCCACCGCTGACTTTGCGCTGAAGGCCCCGGAGTTAGCGGCGAAAACGGCAGGCGCCATCCCGATGGGGCGTGGGGGCAAGCCGGAAGAGCTGGCCGAAGCGATCGTTTTCATGTTGTCCGACGCGGCAAGCTACATCACCGGCGTCGCGCTGCCGGTTGATGGTGGCAAGTCTGCCCAACTTTACATCCCGTCATGACTATTACCAGCAACCCATTGGACTATAGCGGGAAAACAGTCCTGATTACAGGCGGCGGCGTTGGCATTGGGCGCGGCATTGCCGAAGCTTTCGCCAATGCAGGCGCAACGCTGATCATTGCGGAGATCGATGCAGAACGGGCGGCAGACGTGCAGGCGGCACTCCCCGCCGCGCATGTCGTGCTCTGCGATGTTCTGGACCGCGCAACGCCTGCCTTGCTTGTTGAAACGGTGAAGACGGTGTCCGGCAAGCTCGATGTGCTGGTCAACAATGTTGGCCATTTCGTCCACGCTTTGCCGTTCGATATGCTCGGCGGCGATCAGATTGACGAGATCCTGGATGTCAATATCGGGCAGTTGCTGCGCATGACGAGCACCATGTTGCCTATGCTGCGGGCGGCGGCACCCGGCTCAAGCGTCATCAACGTCACCTCAATTGAGGCCTATCGCGGCATTCCCTATTGCAGCGTTTATGCCGCCGCCAAGGCCGGCATTGCGGGCTTCACTAAGAGCCTTGCCTTGGAACTCGCGCCCGAGGGCATCCGCGTGAATGACATCGCGCCCGAGACGACGGATACGCCGCAGGTCGCGCTTGACGTCATGATCCCACCAGAGAACCGCGCGAACATGGACAAGTGGATCCCGCTTGGCCGCTTCGGCACGCCGGACGATTGCGCCGGGGCTGCGCTCTACCTTGCCAGCCCGCTTGCGGCTTGGGTGACGGGCACGGCCATCCATGTAGATGGCGGGGCCTTGGCCGCCGCCGGCTGGACGCGGACGCCCACGGGGGAATGGACCGTCGTCCCGATGGTGTCAGGCAATGGCCTGAAGATACCGGGGCGATGAGCATGACAGCAGCCGATCTTGTTGATCTCGCCGCGCTGCGGCGCACGGCGGACCTCTATGCGCAGGGGGTTGACCGGCGGAACAAGGCGATCTGGGAAGCGGTGCTGGCCGATGATTGCGTGATTGAAGGCCCCGGCTTCACAATCGAAGGACGTGCCGCCAATCTCGGCTCCATTGATGCGCTTGGCCAGATGTTCCGCGCGACGGTCCACCGGGTTCATAATCAGGTCGCAACCGTCTCGGGCGACGAGGCGACGGGCGAAACCTATTGCACCGCAGACCATTTGCTCAACGATGTCGACAGCGTGCTCGTCTGGACGATCCGCTATCTGGATCGCTGGCGGCGGGAGGACGGCCAATGGCGCTTCACGCATCGCAAGCTGATCGTTGAATGGGAAGAAATGCGCGCCGTAACGGTGAAGGACGCCGGAAGCGCAGGAGAGGGCAAAACATCATGAAGATACTCGTCGTCGGTGGCACCGGGGCGCTTGGGGGGCACTGCGCCATTCACCTCGCCTCCAAGGGGCATGACGTCTCGGTTGGCGGGCGTAACCCTGCCAATCCTGCCACGCCCATGGCGGCGATGCCGTTCGTTCAGGGCGATTATGTTGCAGGCGATTACACGCCGGATAAGCTTGCGGGATTTGACTGGGTGGTGTTTGCCGCCGGCAATGATCCGCGCCACGTGCCGCAGGGCGCAGACTTTGCGGAGTTCCTGATCAAGGCCAATCATGAGGCGGTGCCCGCCTTTTTCGCGGCCTGCCGGGATGCGGGCGTGAAGCGCGCCATTCAGCTTGGCAGCTATTATCATCAGGCAGCGCCAGAGCTTCTGGAGGGCAATGGCTATATTCGGTCCCGCAAGGCGGCGTGCGAAGGCGCGCGGGCGCAGGCGGCGCCGGGCTTCGACGTCATCAGCGTCAATGCCCCCTTCATGGTCGGCAGCGTCCCGGGCCTCCCCAGCATGATCTTCGATCCCTATGTTCAATGGGCACAGGGCAAGATCCCCATCCCGCATTTCGGGCCAACGGGCGGCACAAACTTCATGTCCTTCCTCTCGCTGTCTGAAGCGATTGAGGGTGCGCTGGAGCGGGGCGAAAGCGGCAAGGCCTATCTGGTGGGGGATGAGAATTTGACTTTCACCCAATATTTCCAGCTGTTCTTCGATGCCGTCGGCTCCGGCGTGACAGTGGAAGAACGGGATGAGGAAAATCCGCTGTTGCCTGATATTGCCATCCCGCAAGGGCGCGGCAATTGGGTGCGCGTCAACCCTGATCCAGCAGAGGTCGCGCTGCTTGGCTATCGGCGCCATGATGTCGCCAACGCCGTTGCCGACGTGGCGGCGCAGTTCCGCACATGAGCGTTGCCGTCATCACGGGAGCCGCAAGCGGGATCGGTGCAGGCCTTGCGCGGGAAGCTGCGCGCCGGGGCATGAAGGTCGTGCTTGCGGACCGGGATGCGGCGCAGCTTAAGGCCGTTGCGGACGCCATTGGGGACGCAGCACTAGCCGTGCCGACCGATGTGACGGACCCCGCCGCGCTCGAGGCGCTGGCAGAGGCGGCCTATGCGGCGCACGGGCAGGTCGACCTGTTGTTCAACAACGCAGGTGTCCTGTCGACCGGTTTCAGCTGGGAGATCAGCGCCAATAGTTGGCAGACATCGCTGGATGTGAATATCGGCGGCATCGTCAATGGCCTACGCGCATTTGTCCCAAGGCTGCTCAAAGCAGACCGGCCCGCGCGGATCATCAACACAGCTTCGGTGGGCGGCTTCCTGCCCGCGCCGCTGATGGCACCTTATTCGGCGACCAAGTTCGCCACTGTCGCGCTCACGGAGTCGCTTGCGGGTGAATTGGCGATGCTGAACAGCCAGGTTCAGGTCTCGCTGCTCGCGCCCGGGCCTGTGAAGTCAGACATCTTCCGCGAAGCGCCAAGTGCTGCTTCCAAGGGCTTTCACGACGCAATGGTCGGGATGCTTGAGGAAAACGGGCTAACCCCTGATGAGTTTGCGCCATTGGTGCTCGATGCGGTGGCGCGGGGTGAGTATTGGATCATTCCACAACCCGAAGCGCTGGACGATGGGTTTGCCGCGCGCAATGCCCGCATTACATCGCGCCAGCCGCCACAATTTTACCTGACAGGTGATGACGTATGACACAGATTTGGGACAAGGAAGTCGACACGCTGGTCGTGGGGTCAGGCGCAGGTGGTCTGCTCTCGGCCCTCGTCGCGGCGGACAATCATGCTGATGTGCTCGTAATCGAAAAGGAAGCGCAATGGGGCGGCACCTCTGCGACTTCGGGCGCGGGCATCTGGATCCCCAATAGTGATCAGGCGCGCGCTGCGGGCTTTGAAGACAATGTGGATGACGCGTTCAAATATGTCCGCGCGCTGTCCAAAGAAAATGTGCCCGATGCCAACATCCGGGCGTTTGTGGAAAATGCGTCCCCCATGCTCCGCTGGGTCACGAACAACACCGAAATCAGCTATCAGGCCTTTCCTTATCCGGACTATCATGCCGAAAATCCCGGCGGCAGCCCGACGGGGTTCCGCACCCATATGCCTTTACCAATTGATGGTAAGAAACTAGGCAAAGATGTTGAAAATCTTCGATTTGCGTCGCCTGCTGCCAGCCTGTTTGGCTATCTGAACTGGCACTTTGATGAAACCTATATCATCCTGTTCCGCGCGCCGGGCTGGTGGTGGCATCTGACCAAGAGCCTTGCGCGCTATTGGTTTGATTGGCCGTTCCGGTTTAAATCCCGCAAGGACCGCCGCCTGACGCTGGGCAATGCCTTGCTGGGCGGGCTGCGTCTGGCGATCAATGAGAAGAAGGTCCCCCTCTGGCTGGAAAGCCCGCTCGTTGAACTCATCAGCGATAAGGGCAAGGTCACAGGTGCCGTTGTTCGCCATGAGGGCAAGACCCTGCGGATTCGCGCGAAGAAGGGCATTGTTCTTGCTGCGGGTGGGTTCGACAAGAATCAGATGATGCGCGATGAGAATGCGCCGCTTTACCGCAATGCCACTTATTCGGGCGGAACAGGCGGGAATACCGGCGACGCCATCCGGGCGGGTACAGCGATTGGTGCCGATACGCTCAACATGCAGTCGGCCTGGGCCGCCCCTGTCTTTTACGTGCCGGGTGAAGATCGCGGCCGGCTGTGCACGATTGAACGCGCACTGCCGGGCTGCATGATGGTCAACCAGAAGGGGGAGCGGTACCTGAACGAGGCGGCGTCTTATCACATCGTCGGCCAGCAAATGGCCAGGCGCGCGGCAGAACATGGCGACGCGAACCCGACCTGGTTCGTCTTTGACCATAAATACCGACACAATTATCCGGTCGGCCCGCTTTATCCCATCATGCCTGATTGGATGCAGCGTGGCGAAGTGCGCGGCATTTTGAAAAAGGGCCGGACGATTGAAGACCTGGCCGCCAATATGGGCGTGCCGGTCGATAGGCTCGCCTCCACGGTCGCCCGCTTCAACGAATACGCCGTGAAGGGCGAAGACCCTGACTTCCATCGCGGGGAAGCGGCGTATGACAAGATGTATGGTGATCCCCGCGTTGGGCCGAACCCGTGCCTTGCACCGATTGCCAAGGGGCCGTTCTACGCCATGCCCATCTATCCGGGGGATATTGGCACCAATGGCGGCCTGTTGACCGATGACAAGGCCCGCGTGCTCGATGCCAAGGGCAAGCCGATCACTGGCCTCTATGCGGTGGGCAATAACGCCGCCTCTGCCATGGGCGAAAGTTACCCGGGGGCCGGTGTTACCATCGGTCCGGCAATGACCTTCGGCTATATCGCGGCGCGCCACATGACAGGAGCGAATGACTGATGGGACGTTTTGTCGGCAAGGCTGCCATCGTCACAGGTGCGGGTCGCGGTATTGGCCGTGCGATTGTGGAGCGGCTGACAGCAGACGGCGCAAAGGTTGCCGCCCTTGATATGAACGTCGAGGACGCCAAGGCCAGCGGGGCGGCCCTCGCGCTCCAGTGCAATGTTGCGGAGTCCGCCTCTGTCGTTGCCGCTGTCCGCGCCGCGCGGGCCGAATTTGGCCGGCTTGATATTGCCGTCAACAATGCCGGGATCGGGCAGGCCGCCAACGATGGGTCCGAACAGTTTTACGGCGCCATGGCCAAACGAAATGAGGAGCTCGCCGCCACCGGCCAGTCCGATGTTATCGTCGATCAGCTCATCCATATGGAAGATGACGGCTGGGCTGCAGTCATGGCCGTCAACATCAACGGGCCGTTTTACGTTTCCCGTGAATTTGCCCGCGTGCTGGCCGAAGACGGCAATGCCGGGTCGATCATCAACATCAGTTCCACCAGTGCCCAATCTGGCGAAGGCTCCCCGCATTATGTGACGTCGAAGGCGGCGATCATCGGGCTGACGCGGCAGCTGGCGCGTGAACTCGCGCCGCGCAAAATCCGCGTCAACGCCGTCGCACCGGGACCGACCAATACGCCTGTTATGGCCGGCATTCCGGACGAATGGATCAAGTCGATGGAAGCCAGCATCCCCTTGGGGCGCATGGCGAACCCAAGCGAAATTGCGGCGGCGGTGGCCTATCTTGCCAGCGATGATGCCAGCTTCGTCAATGGCTCTGTGCTGGTGGCAAACGGGGCGAGTTACTTCTTCTGAGTTTTGGCCTTCGCAATGGATGTCATTCCCGCGAAAGCGAGGATGACAGCTAAGGGGCAAACCCCCGCGCTCGCCCTGAGCCTGTCGAAGGGCAGAACCATTGGGCTTTGACAAGCTCAGCCTGAGCGCGGCTGAGGATGACGAAAAATTGAGGCCCTCAGTCTGCCCGCACCTTAACCTTGGGAGCAGCTGCCCCCCGGCGCATGGCGTTTAGGAACCCCTCCAGCGGCGCAGGCTCGGCGACCGGGCCACCATCGTCACCCTCACGCGACCAATATTCGGCGTAGCTGGGGAACAGCTTGTGGAAGTTGCCTTCCACCCAGTCTGTTCCCGGCCAGCGCATCTTGTTGGCCCCGACGGGCGGCTTGTTGAGATCGGTCGCATACCAATAGAGCGGAAGCCGCCTTGCAAAGTGCCAGCGGCCATCCTGACGGACATAGTCATCCACATACATCATCTGCATGATGACCCATTCATCCGCGCCGCCTTCGACCGGCGTTTCATGCTCATTCTTGGAATAGACGACGCCGTGTGCGTGGTCGGCATCGTCAAACTCAATCACATGCCCGCCAATATGGTGGGAGGTGCCCGTAAAGGGGGAGCGCAATGTGCGGTCCATATAAGCGCGCAGGGCCGCGCGGCCGCTGGCGTCCTTGCCGACGCGGACGTCGGCGGGGAAGAGCGAGACCATCGCATCCATATCCCGCATGTCGAGCGCGAGCGCATATTTGGCAGGCAATTGGCGGATCGCGTCGAGCGATTCCAGCCGGTCAATGCGGGCTTCTAGACTACTCAAATTTCCATCTCCACACGGACAGGCAGATGTTTCAATCCGCCTGTATGATTAGTCTTCACCCATTCGGGCGTCCCGGCAAGTTCGACGGATTTAACGCGCTTTGCGATTTCCCGGTACAGGGCTTCCAACTCCATTTCAGCAAGAATGCGGCCAAGGCAATGGTGCGCGCCATAGCCAAAGCCGACATGGCGGTTGGGCGTGCGATCCACGCGGAAGGCGTCGGGCGTGTCAAAGGCGCGCTCGTCGCGATTGGCGGAGAGATACATGAGCGCGACGGACTCGCCCGCTGCGATCTTCTGACCGGCCAGCTCTGTATCAACAGCGGCCGTGCGGCAGAAGTGCCGGACGGGGGTTGCCCAACGGAACATTTCCTGGGCAGCCAGCGGTATCAAGTCCGGGTTGGCCTTCAGCTTGGCGAATTCGGCTGGATTACGCGCAAGCTGCATCATGCCAATGCCGACGCTGGAACTTGTCGTGTCATGTCCGGCAGCGGCCAGCAACATGCCATAAGACAGCGTGTCGATATCGCTGACCGGCGCTCCATCAATGGTCGCATTGGCGACGATGGACATCAGATCGTCACGGGGTTCCTTGCGCCGCTCCTGCACGATGGTGTTGAGATAGCCGAAGAACTCCATCGCCGCTTCCAGCCCATAGTCTCCGTCGCTGCGCTGGCGGTCGGGGTCTTGCGCGCCGAACAGCGATTGGGTCAGCCGCAGCACGAGCCCGGCATCGCTATCGGGCAGGCCAAGGATCGAAGTGATCATGATAAGCGGATAGGGAACCGCGATTTCCTCCACAAAGTCGAACGGGCCGTTCGCGGCCAGCACGGCCAGCTTGTCGACATATTCGACGGCGAGATCAGCCATGCGATCCCGCAGTTTTTCCAGGAATTTGGAATTGAACCAGCTCTGCGTCAGGTTGCGGTGGTTGCGGTGGTCCTTGCCATCCATGTCCAGCAGGGTGCGGACAGGGCCGGTGCGCACACCAAATTGGGCGATGGTCTCATCCTCAGCGGCGCTCGGCATGATGACGAGGCGCGGCGCATTGAGCCAGATTTTGGTGTTGCGTTCCACCGACATGATATCTTCTTGGCGCAGCACAGCCCAAAAGGGGCGGTAGGGCGATTGATCAACCCAGAAGATGTCGCCTTCGGCGCGAAGGGCCGCAAATTTATCTGCCACGGCCTGATCATCCAGATAGGCGGCTGGGGAAAAGACATCGATGGATGTGGTTGGACGGGTCATAAGGTCGTCTTTCAGTTGGAAATGCGTTCAACTGGCGGCAGCACATAGCGGCCGTCCAGCGCTTCGGGTTTGGGCAAATACATGCGGGTGACGAGGTGATATCCGCCCGGAGGGGTGGGCAGCCAATTGGACGTCCCCTCCTTGGGCTGTGTCGCGGAAAGCGTGATCGTCAGCGATCCATCCTTGCCATATTTCGCGCCCTTGGTGCGGTCCCCAAACTGATACCGGCCGATCTTGTTCGGTATGAGTTTCGCTGTCGCCAGATCATAGGCGGTGATGGACCAGAAGGCCCCGACGGGCGGCAATTTCCCGGCTTCAAAGCGGATGCGATATTGACGCTTCCCGTCAAACATCTCGCCTTTGTTGTCCATGACGGCGGCGGGATAGATCGACTCCTCTTCAGCATTCACATAGCCGCCGCGCACCGTTTCCGCGCGCAGGACATAGTCAAACCCCGGCTTGTCCATTCGGTTGTTGCGCATCCAGCCATTGGCGATGCTGGTGGGTTTGAAGCCCTGTTTGGCCAACACGTCGCTGCCGATGCGGACCGCACAGCCAAGGCCGAGTGCCTGTGCTGGGGCGAGTTTGTCAGGCGCAAATTGCACCTTTGGCCCAAAGCCCGCTTTGTCGAACGTTGCCATTAAAGCCGCCTCATCGCCGATTGGCGGAAGCGATCGCAGCGCGCTGTTGAGGACTGTGAAATAGTCTAGGCTTGCATAGGGGTTCATCGGTGCGGCCGCAGTGACCTCGGTTGCGACAGGCCCGCGCATCTGGAATGTCTTTGCGATCGCGATGACGCGCTTCTCATCAGCCTTGCCATCGGCCAGCAGGCGGCCCAGCATCCAGGCGGTATCGGTCGGCAGGCGGACCACCTCATAGCCCGCCGGAACGTCGCCGCCCGAGGGGCCGACCAACGCATATCTGGTCGCCCGCCCGGCGTTGGTGCGCGTGCCGAGGTGATGCGGCTTCGCATAGAGATCCATGAAGGCGAGCGTGTAATAGCGCGCGCCCATCTCCGGCACATCTAGCAGCACCGGCCCCTTTGACATGTCTACCCATGCATTGATGTACAGCGTGTCGGCATTGGGAGCGCGCAGCTGTCCTTGTGTTTCGGGGGTTAGAATATGGGGGTAAGCGACAATGCTATTGACCGGTGCCACGACCGGCTGATCCGCGCTCACGCGGTGGGTTTCATTATGCTGCTGCTTGAGCATGTCGACAATGGGGTAGCCGTAGATGAACCCCTGAAGCCCCGCGCTGTACGACAGCGCTGCTGCCGGGTCCGTCGCTATAGTCTCACAATCTGATGCGGCAGGCAGAGTTGCGGCCGCAAGCAATAGCGAAGTGATCACGATTTATCCTCTCTATGCGCAGTTATGTGGCTTTTTGGTTACGCTATCAATGCAATTTATGTTGTATCGCCATGATATACGTAGCATATTGCGCGGAATAAATACGCAATCGCCAATCGATTGCGAAAATGAATTATTTGGGAGAGGTCGATATGAAGGCATTTCGTGTAGCCATTTTATGCGCCACCACCGCCATGGCCATGCCCGCCATCGCGCAGGATACAGCGGCTCAGGATACGGGCGGCATTGGTGACATCGTTGTTACTGCGCAGAAGCGTGCGGAAAACGTGCAGGATGTCCCGCTCGCCATTTCGGCTGTCAGCAGTGAATATCTGGAAGCGCGCGACATCAGCTCGATTGACCGTTTGGGCTCGATCGCACCGAACGTGAAGATTGAGCGGGCGCCGTCGAACAAGACGATCTCGCAGATTGCCATTCGTGGGTCGGTCACGATCAACCCTGCTGTCACTTGGGAGCCTGCCGTCGGCCTCTATCTGGATGGCGTTTACATCGCCAAGGCGCAGGGCTCGATCTTTGATGTCGCTGATCTGGAGCGCGTGGAAGTGCTGCGTGGGCCGCAGGGCACGCTCTATGGCCGCAACGCGCTCGCTGGTGCCGTCAACCTCGTCACCAAAAAACCAACGGGTGAAGCCGGTGGCTCGGCAGAGATCAGCTACGGCAATTTTGATTATTGGAGGGGCAAGGCGGTCTTGAACCTGCCGGCCATGGGCGCGCTGTCCATGAAGGTCTCCGGCCAGATCCAGAAACGCGACGGCTTTGTGAAGGTCGGGCCCAACCCGTTCCCACAGGCGTTCCTAGCACGACCAAGCTCGGTCTCTGATCTGGGCAATCTGGATGGAAAGTCCGGCATGATCCAGCTGCGGCTGAAGCCGGAAGGCAATTTCACCGCGGACTATCAGTTTGACTATAGCCGCTACAACCAGCGGACCGATTTCTCGCAGTTGGTGAGCGTGCTGCCCAACAGCCTGTTTACCAACCCTGCCATTCTCGGCGCAATTGCGCCGCTGGGCCTTTATGCCAATCCAAAGCGCCAGAGCACGGCCAGCGTCGATGCCAATCCGCTTTATGAAAAGACGCGTACCTATGGCCACAGCCTGACGCTTGCGGTCGACATGGGGGATGCGACGCTGAAGTCGATCAGTTCCTACCGCAATCTGCGCTGGCAGGATGCTGCGGACCTTGATGGCTCTCCGCTAGATGTTGCCAACACGCAGCGTGACACGAGCTTCCACGCCTATAGCCAGGAACTCCAGCTGACCGGTCAGGCGATGGACAACCGCCTGAACTATGTCGTTGGCGCCTTCGCCTATAAGGAAAAGGCAGAAACGCTTGGGCCGCAACGCTTCTTCGGCTTCCTCAATCAGGTTGGTGCGCCGGGTGCGGCAGACCTCCAGTCCGATTATGGATCGAACACGAAGGCTTGGGCGCTCTATGCGCAGCTGGACTACCGGTTGACCGATGCGCTGAAGATGACGCTGGGTGCCCGCTACACCAATGAGGTGAAGGACATCCGCCGTCGCTTTGCGGTTGGCACACCGCGCACGGTGCTGTTCGATGTGCCTTATGGCGGCGTGCCCGATGCGAAGTTCAACGATTTCAGCCCGACAGCCACGCTCAGCTATGAAGCGAGCGACAACGTCAACGTTTATGCCCGTTGGGCGCGCGGGTATAAGTCGGGCGGCTTTAACGGTGAAACCGATGTGGGTGGCCTGATTGGTCAGCCGTTCAGCTGCACCTCGGCCCCCGGCAAGAACAGCGAATTGTGCAACCCCTATCGCCCTGAAGAGGTCGACAGCTATGAACTCGGCCTCAAGACCAAGCTCGCCGATGGCAAGCTGATCTTCAACGTCGCGGGCTTCTGGGATGAGCATAAGGACATTCAGCTGTCCGTGTTCACAGCTCAGGGTGCCGCTGCATCGGTCGTGCTCAATGCCGCTGCCGCACGCATCCGTGGTTTGGAGTTTGAAGCTGTCGCACGGCCCATTCCCAGCCTGACGATCAACGGTTCCTTCGCGGTGCTCGACGCCAAGTATAAGAGCTTCATCGATGGCGGCGTGGACGTGTCGAACAACCGCGCTTTCCCGCATACCCCCAAGGCAACCGCCGCATTGGGCGTCGATTGGCGCGTGATCGAAGGGGATTGGGGTAAGCTCAACCTGACGGGCGATTACAACCACGTGTCAAGCTATTACACCTTCCCGTTCGCGCTGCGGGGCAACCGTGCGGTGGAGAATGTGGCGAGCAACACCCGCTCTCCGGGGCGTGATATTGTCAACGTCGCTGCGCGCATTTCCGACTTCAACGTCGGTGGCGCACGGACGGAGCTGTCCTTCTGGGTCCGCAACCTGACGCAGGAAGACCGGCCGACCAACTTCATTGATTTTGGCGCCGGCTTTGGCGGTCTGACGCTCGGCTACTTCCCCGATCCGCGCACATACGGTGCAACGTTTGGCGTGAAGTTCTAGGACAACCACCTCCGTTCGTGTCGAGCGACGTCGAGACACCTTGTGCCACTGCAAGGTCCCTCGACGTCGCTCGGGACGAACGGCGGTTGCCTTACCCAAACGCCGCCGGCGGATCGCCCATCACGTTCACCGTGGCGGCACCATCCGCATCGACGCTGTGGATCAGGCACGACGTCCGGCGTGACCGCGTTTCGGCGATCCACCAGCGGTCACCGTCCTTCGCATAGACATCGTCATATTCCACACCCATCTGCGTGAGCGTCCGCCCGGCGAGATTGATGTTGTGGAAGAAGAGCGACCATTGCCCGCGCGCGCGGGTGGCGCTTTCAAAGGTGATGATGCCGTTCGCCGCGTGGTGCATATCATAGATGCCCGGCGCGCAGCCCATTTGCGCATAAATCGCCACAAAATCATCGCGATTGTCGAACGGGGGGAAGCCTTCATAGGCGATGACAGCGCCGACAGGCGCCAGCGTGTCGCGCACCGTATCGGGGTCCTTCGTGTCACAGGCGCGGAGATAGCGGGCCTTGAGGTCGCGGATCGCGCGGTCATCCTCCAGCCGCTGCAAACGTTCTTCCAAAGTCATCCTCATTTCTCCTTTGCGTAGAGGATGGAGTGAGATACTACGCAAATCAAGCAATAAGCGCGGCAGAGTCCGCCAAAGCGAGGGAGAGAGAGATGCGTTTCCAAGGCAAGAATGTTCTCATCACAGGCGCTGCCTCCGGCATTGGCCGCGCGACCGCGATCCTCTTTGCAGAAGAAGGCGCGCGCGTAACGATTGGGGACATGAACGGCGCCGGTCTGGAAGAGACCGCGACGATGATGATCACCGCCCCGCAGATCAAAACCTATGACGCCGCAGACTTTGACAGCTGCCGTGCGCTGGTCGCGGCTGCCGCGACCGACGGGCTGGATGTGCTGTGCAACATTTCCGGCATGATGAAATGGGGCCCCACGCTGGAGTTTAGCGAAGACGATTTCGCCCGCATCCTTGCGGTCAACACCACCAGCACCTTTGTCCTGTGCAAGGCCGCGCTCCCGCATCTCATCAAGTCCAAGGGCAATATCGTCAACACCGCGTCCACCGCCGCGTTGCAGGGCATTGCCTATACCGTCGCTTATGCCGCCTCAAAGCATGGCGTGGCTGCGATCACCAAGAGCCTCGCCATCGAATTCGCAGCCAAGGGCGTGCGCATCAACGCCATCTGCCCCGGCCATGTAAACACCCCCATGGGCAACGCCGCCCCGCCGACCGGAGATGTCGACTGGTCACTCGTCATGCGCAACGTGCCCAAGCTGGAAAACGGCATGTGCGAACCCCGCGACATCGCCGAAATGTTCGCCTTCCTGGCGAGCGATCAGGCCCGCAAGGTCACAGGCGCGCTGTTCACGGTCGATGGGGGGCAGTTGGCGGGGTAGGGGGTAATCTGAAATCGGGACGCATTCTTTACTGTCCTACACACCCCAAAATGTGCCATCCTTGACCCACAGTTGACCTCCGCGCCGTGCTCTTTGTTTTGCGGCTGAGCGTGAGGGGCCTCTCCCCCAAGGACGCCTTATGATCTCCTCTTTCTGCTTTGCTGTGTTTGCGCGCGCTTTGGCATCGGCTCCGGCGTTCGCTGGGGCGAGTTCGGTTTTGGCATGGGCGGACGGGTTTCTGCGGCGTGAGGGGCTCAACTTCCTCCACTTCCGCGGATTTGGGGGCGCGGCGGAGACCCTTCGACAGGCTCAGGGTGAGCGCATTGGGGTGGCGCGCTGGCATAGACATCTTCGTCATCCTGAACTTGGTTCAGGATCCATTCGCATCACAGGTGTCGGAGGGGCGTTGTCGTTCGTGACGTGACGGTGTTCATGGATGCTGAACCAAGTTCAGCATGACGAGACGGGGGAAGGAGCTGTCTCCGCGTCTCCGCGTCTCCGCGTGATCGTTTACGCCGCCGCCAGCAGCGCCCGTGCGGCCTCCGCCCCATCGAGCAGGGCGTTTTCGCGCGCGGTGACGCGCCAGCCGTCGGGCGTTCTTGCCAGATGCCAGCGGTTGGCGGAGACGCGGTGGGCGGTCCAGCCGCCGTTGCCATCTGCGCGGAAGACGACGCTGTGGCCGCGGGCGGTGGCGGTGGCGGTGTCGCCGTCGAGCGTGATGGTGACGGGGCCGAGCGTGTGGGCGCAGCCATCGGCCATCAGATTGCGGTGGACGGCGCCGTCAATCAGCGCAGCGATGGCGGCGCGGCCCTTCGCTTCGGTCATGCCGCCCACGGCATAGCGGCCATCCTCGGTCCAAAGCTGGCTGAGGGCGTCTGCTGCGCCGGTATCGGCGAGCGGGCCGTAGCTGGCGATCAACTCCCGGATCGCCTCACGGTCCTCCAACGCCTGCAACCGGGCGGCGAGGGCCTCAAGCGTTGGCGGCATAGATTGCTTCGGCGCGCGCCTTGAGGGCATGGGCCGTGTCGTCAAAGGCGCGCTTCACCCAGGGGCCGGCAAAGCGGAACACATGGATGCCGTTATTGCCGAGAAAGGCGTCGGTCGAATGATAGCGGCAGCTTGCAGGGCCGGTCGCCTCGATCACCTGATCACGCCGCGCGGGGTAGGGCCAGAAGTCGCTATACTTCATCTCCCAGCTGATCAGCCGTTCCGGCTCCAGCGCGCAGATATATTCAAGGTTGGGGACAAGGCTGCCCGGCACGGCATAGTTGGCGAGAGTCATGTCCACCGCGGCGCCCATTTCCAGCGTGGAGACGGCGCGGACGCAGAACGGGTTCCATTCGCTGTAGCGGGGCATGTCGCAGATCACATCCCACACGACCTTGGCGGGCGCGTTGATCTCCACGGTTTGGGAGACGGTCACAGCGTCGGGGTCAAAGCCCGAAACGGGGTCTTGCGCCAAGGTTGGCGCGGTTTTCATCCAATCGAGCATCACAGGTCCTTTAGTTTGACGATGCGGGCAGCGGGCAGGGGGTGTTCGGTGGCACCCGCCCAGCGCAGGAGTGCGGTGCCTTCGGTGTGGCCGCTGGTGTCGATCCAGTTGCCGGTTCCGGGGTCACTGGCGGCGCAGATGATGCGGATTGATCCGTCCGCCTCATATCGGGCGCTGTGCTTGTTCACGGTGATCTGGCGGAAGCGGTAATCGAGGCTTTCCATCCACCAATTGTCGAGCTGGAAATTCCAGTAATAGCACTCGGGCGGTGTCACCTCGATCACCCAGGCTTCGTCGGCGGCGATTTTCCAATAGGCGTGGGCGTAATAAATGTCCTTCGCGCCGCCGCCCTTCTGGAACATCGACTGGTCGATGGCAGGGAAGGCATTTGGGTGCTGCGCGAACAGCCGCGTCCAATCCGCAAAGGTGGTCGCAATGCCGTTCACAAACTGCGCAGCGGTGGCGAGGCCTTTGGAGATCGTCTCACCCGAAAGCGGCGCTGGGACGGCAGGGCCGCCGATGCGCTCAATCTTGAAGGTGCCGGGTGTTTCATTGAACCGGTCGAGCGCGGACTGGCGGATGATGATGACGCTGGTGTCCGCCTCTAGCCGCAGCCAATTGCCGGGTTGCGGAGTGGCTGAGGCGATGATCTCCACCTCGCCATTCGGGCCCCAGACAATGTCATCATTCATCAAACTGCCGGTGGCGTGCGCGCTGCCATCAATGTGGTAACGCATCGCATTGGCGACGATGGAGAAATAGAACATCGATCCGCGCGTGCCGGTGATCCGGTAGTCGCAATCGCCCCGGATGGAGGCGTTGAGATACTGGTTGTCCGGATTGTCCGCGCCGATCTTTCCGGTGGTGTGGCTCAGCTGGTAGAAGAACGGGAAGTCGGTGTCCGTCGCCTCAACATATTGCTCCAGCGCCAGCTTGGTGAGGCGCGAGAGGTAGCGCGCGCCTTCTGCGCGGATGAGGGGATCATCCGGCACATCGGGCACGAGCAAGACCTCTCCGGCCGCCGCGAGCTTCGCGCAAAAGTCCCGCCAAGCCTGAACCGGATCACTCATGGCGCGACCCAGTCGCCGCCGTTCACATCAAGCGCAGCCCCGGTGACCTCGCTCGCATAGTCAGACAAAAGGAAATAGACGGCCTTGGCGCAGTCCTTATCGGGCGGGATATGGCCGACGGGCACTTCGGAGGCGCGCTGGGTGCGGAAGGCTTCGCCGCCTTCGCCCATCGACGCAAAGAAGCTTTCCAGCGGCGCGCCCATCATCCAGCCCATCAGTGCTGTGTTGACGCGGATGCCCGTCCCGCCGAGTTCAACGGCAAGCTGGCGGGAAAGCTGGTTGAGCGCAGCCTTCGCCATCGCATAGCCGCCTTCGCCGGGCATCGGCTTACGCGTGGCAAGGGTGGAGATGTTGACGATCGAGCCGGAGCCTTGCGCCTTCATCGTCGGGATCACCGCTTGCGCCATCCTGAGGCCACCCACCGCGATCACATCCAGCGCGCTCGATAGCTGGTCAATCGAATGCGCGTCGAGGTTCGACCAATCGGGGTGGTAATAAGCGGAATGGACCATGCCATCGATGCGGCCCCATTGGTCGAGCGCGGCCTTGGCAATGGCGTTGCAATCTTCGGTTTTGGAGACATCGCATTTGACGGCAATAGCCTCTCCACCCTTGGCCTTGATGTCAGCGACAATGGCCTCAATCGCGTCCACCGAACGGGCGGAGACGACAACCTTTGCACCTTCCGCAGCCGCGCCGCGGCACATGGCTTGCCCCATGCCGGGGCCAGCGCCTGTGATGATGACGACTTTGTCCTTCAGGATCATGATGCTCTCCTTTGTTCTTATTGGTCTCAGATTTTATAGGCGTCGTGGTAAAAGGCAAAATCGGCGGCAATGCCCTCCGGGGACAGGCCAAACGCTTCGGCTGAATATTTGTGCTTGGGCCGCGCATCCCGCGCATTGGCAGCGATGCAGGCTTCAAGCGCCGCTCTATCCACCGGCAGGCCAATGGCCTCCAGCACCCGGGCCGCGGTGCCGATGGGGTCGCTCACCGTGTCCTCATAACGGACATCGACGATGCGGCCTTCAGGCAAGGACTTTCGCAGCTCCATAAGGCGCTCCAGCCCTGTCTTGAACCGCCGGGTCCAATGCGCGCCCTGATCTTCCTTGCGGTAGGTGGTGGAGCTGTTGACGCTCATCGAGGCACACATGCTGCAATAGCTGGGCAGCACCTGTGCGACATTGCGGTGGGTCATGACGAGGGGAACATCGGGGAAGACCTTCAACAGCCCGTTCATCCCGCCCAGCAGATGGTGCGGTGTTTTTAACACCCACTTCTTGCCCCGCCGCGACGGCATCTGGTGCTGGAGCGCCTTCATGAACAGAAGCAGGTCCCGATAGGCAGGCTCATGGTCCTGATCCGCCTGCCAATATCCGTAAGAATGGATTGGCATCATCGAGTCATAGGTGGTGGACAGGAAGGTTCGGTCGAGCAGAATGACCTCTTCAGCCACGACTTCGGCCTCAATGGGGTCGATGCTTTCAAAGTCCGGCCAATCGCGCAGCAATTGGTCCACGATCTGATGCGCCATGGCGATGCGGGGAGAGGGATCGCCCGTCGCTTCGCCGTCAAAGGGCAGGGGGAAAGTCGTTTCCCACCACAGGAAGGATGTCGCCTGCGGGACGGAGGACAGCAGCCGGTGCATCACGGTGGATCCGGTGCGCGGGAGGCCGATGATCGCGCAGGCGACCTCAATCTGCTCGTCCAGTGCTTCAGGGCAATCCTTGAAATATTGGACGAGCTTTAGCCGGTCAGACAGCGCACTCTGGATACGGTAACCGGCACCAGCATCGGGGGTTACCAGCCCGGCTTCGGCATTGACGCAGTCAACGAGCTTAGAGAGGGGCGCAAGGAACCAGTCGTCGCCGAAATCCTGAAGGCCGGTTGCCGCCTGCGCCTGCGCCATCAATCCGGAAACGCTCAATGCTGCACCCAAAGTCACTCTCCCCAAAAAGTCTATCTGCCAAGGCCTGCCAGTAATGGCATCTGCCAGGACGGATCAAAACGGTTGGCGCGGCCATGGACGGCGTCGCTGCCCATCATGGCAAAGCTGTCTTCATCCACCGGCGTGATGCGGCCATGATCGAACACAAGCGACCGGTGGCTGAACTTCCACACGCCGTCGCGCCGCTGATAGGTGTCGAGGTAACGACCCCAGACGGTAAACTCTTTGCGGTCCGGCGGGTGGGTGCGGTGAAAGGCCGTCACCAGATGCTCGCCCTCTGCCGTGTCACCGTCAATCGCGAAAAGGCTATTGGAGACGCTGTGGATTGTCGCTTCCCACTGCGCCATCATGTCGGGCAACCATCGGACGAAATCATCCGGCCCGCCACAGAACATGGCGCCATGATCGTCAATCGCGTCATCATGGTAGAGTGAGCGCACGAGCGCAAAGTCCCGCCGGTCAATGCCGCGACAATAGCGCATGACAAGATCGGTAAGCGCGATCCTGTCGAGGAGCGCGCTGTCCTTCACCCCTGTGCCGCTTTCCGGCCGGCCTGCCGCCCGAAAAAGGTGCAATCGGCAAGGCTCATGCCAGAGCTATAGCCATGTCCCCAGGCTGGAAGCCCGCTGGTGCAGCGACCTGCCGCAAACAGACCGGGGATAGGCGCTCCGGCACGGTCCAGCACTTCGCCATCGGTCGAGGTCTTGAGTCCCCCCAAAGTGAAGAAGCTAAAATAGCTGTTCTGGAAATGGAGTTCGAGCGCGACGAACGGCCCCTGATCGAGCGGCGTCAGGATCGGCAGCCGCTTGTCAAATAGCGGGTCACGGCCTGCGCGGGCATGTTCGTTGAAGAAAGCCATCGTGCGTGACAAGGTGCCTTTGGCCATCTCCAGCTCGCGCTCAACCTCTTCCCAGTCATTGCCGGTGCCGGCAATTGTCATGCGTGCGAATTCGGGTGGCTGCTCAAAATGCGCGCTGTCCAGCAACAGGTAAACGCGGTCACCGGGTTGATCGACGGCGGTGCGGGATACGCGGCCGTGATAGCAGTCTTCATTGATGAAGCGCTGCCCCTGAATGTTGACGAACACGCCTTTGGCGTGACTTTCCGGGATGGTCCAGGGGCAGGTCGTGAAGAACTGTTCCATGTGGATCGCATCGCCGCCGACGCTGAGGCCAAGGTTGATGCCGGTGCCGTCATCCTTGTCGCCAATGGGGTCGTTGATCTTGAAGCTCTCCGGGCAATATTTGCGCCGCATCTCTTCGTTCATCACGAAGCCGCCTGTGGCGAGAACAACGCCTTTGCGCGCCTTCACGAAGACAGGTTTATTGTCGATGCGGAAGATGGCGCCAACGACTTTGTCTGCGTCTTTGATAAGGGCCATGGCCCGCGCATCGACGACCACGTCCACGCCCATGGCGCGCGCTTTTGCTTCGAGAATATCGACAAGCGGACGCCCGCCGCCCCAGCCCATATGCTGGATGACATGTCCGCGCGGGGCGGGCTTGGCTGATTTGTAGAAAGGGGCTGCGGCCTCACTGCCGGACCAGATCAGCGTCGTATCATCCATGGGCTCGATGATCTTACCGGCCATGTAATTGCCGCGATAAGGCACGCCCTGCGCTTTCAGCCAGTTGAAGTGGTTGACCGCTTCCTGCGCGTAGAGATCACATTTCGCTTCATCGGCGCATGGGCCGCCTGCCATCTTTAGATAGGCGGCAAAGTCTTCGGTCGTGTCTTCAAAACCTGCGGCACGCTGCACATCTGTGCCACCATTGCCGCCGAGGTAGATCTCGCCGCCGGAAAGCCCGGATGCGCCGCCGCTGCCCGAATTGCGTTCGAACAGCTTTACATCAGCCCCTGCCTGTGCAGCTTCGATCGCCGCACAGGCACCTGTCGCGCCAAAGCCGATGATGACGATATCGGTTTCCATGTCCCAAGCAGCGACGTCTGCCGCAGCGTAGGGGGTATGCAGCGAAATATCAGCCATTGCGCGCCTTCAGCATATCAAGGGCCACGTCGACGATCATGTCTTCTTGGCCGCCGACCATCTTGCGACGGCCCAGTTCAACGAGGATTTCCCGTGTGTCGAGGCCATAGTCATTGGCCGCCTTTTCCGCATGGCGCAGGAAGCTGGAATAAACCCCTGCATAACCGAGCGCGAGCGTCTCACGATCCACACGGACCGGACGGTCCTGCAGCGGACGGACAAGGTCTTCGGCGGCATCCATGAGCGCCATGACGTTGCAGCCATGGTTCCAACCCTTACGGTCAGCAGCCGCGATGAAGACTTCAAGCGGCGCATTGCCAGCGCCAGCACCCATGCCGGCAAGGCTGGCGTCGATGCGGAGGGCCCCGCATTGCGCCGCGACAATGGAGTTTGCTGTGCCGAGCGAGAGATTGTGGTGCGCATGCATGCCGCGCTGTGTCTCTGGTTTCAGGACACGGTCATAGGCTTCGAACCTGTCGCGCACGCCGTCCATATCGAGCGCGCCGCCGCTGTCCGTTACATAGACGCAATGGGCGCCATAGCTTTCCATGAGCAGCGCTTGTTGGGCGAGCTGTTCCGGCGCGATCATGTGGCTCATCATCAGGAATCCGGCGACATCCATGCCCAGATCGCGGGCAATACCGATATGCTGTTTGGAGACGTCGGCTTCGGTGCAGTGCGTCGCCACGCGGACGGACCGGACGCCCAGATCATAAGCGCGGCGCAGTTCATCCACCGTGCCGACACCGGGCAGGATCAGCGTCGTCAGGATCGACTTGGTCAGGACGTCGGCAACAGCCTCCAGCCATTCCCAATCGGTATGGGCGCCAAAACCATAGTTGAAGCTGGCACCGGACAGACCATCGCCGTGGGCCACTTCGATGGCATCCACACCCGCATCGTCGAGCGCCTTGGCAATCGCACGGACATGGTCAATCCCGTACATGTGCTTGATTGCGTGCATGCCGTCACGCAGGGTCACATCCTGAATGTAAATCTTGTGGCCGGCTTCAACGTCGAAGGTGCTGCTCATGCTGCCATCCTCCGGGCTGCGAGCAGCTCTCCCGTGGCCTTGGCGGCTGCGGTCATAATGTCGAGATTGCCGGAATAGCTGGGCAGATAATCGCCTGCGCCTTCCACTTCGAGCATGATCATGGACTTGATACCGGTAAAATCCCCCATGCCGGGGATCTTCAGGCGGTTGTTGTCGCCATAGCGCTCAAACTGAACTTCCTGTTTCAGGCGATATCCGGGGACGTACTTCTGCACTTCGGCCACCATATCAGCAACCGAACGGCGGATCGCGTCTTCGTCTCCACCATCTGAGAGCGTGAAGACGGTGTCGCGCATGATCATGGGCGGTTCCGCCGGGTTGAGGATGATGATGGCCTTGCCCTTTGTCGCTCCGCCGACAACTTCGATGGCGCGTGCCGTGGTGCGCGTGAATTCGTCGATATTGGCGCGGGTGCCGGGGCCTGCCGAGCGCGAGGACACAGAGGCGACGATTTCTGCATAATGGACGATGCTGGAGACGCGGGCGACAGCGGCGACCATCGGGATCGTTGCCTGACCACCGCACGTCACCATGTTGACGTTGGGCTGGTCAAGGTGCTGGGTCATGTTCACGGCGGGCACCGTGAACGGGCCGATGGCTGCCGGCGTCAGATCAACAACCTGAATACCATCGCCGCGCAGAGCGTCGTCATGCATTTTGTGGGCGTACGCAGAGGTCGCATCAAAGGCGATGCCGATTTCCGGATAGCAGGCGAGCTTCTTCAGGCCTTCAATGCCCTCATGCGTGGTCGCAATGCCGTGTTCGCGCGCCATGGCGAGGCCTTCGCTGTTTGGGTCGATCCCCACGACGGCGGCCAGTTCCATATTCTGCGGATATTTGATCATCTTCATCATCAGGTCGGTTCCGATGTTCCCCGACCCGATAATGGCTGCTTTGACGCGCGCCATCTTCTCTCCCTTCGGCCTTAAACGAATTTGGCCGTGCAACTTCCAACGCCGTGCAGCGTCATTTCAAATACATCACCCTTCACCGCATCGGCCAGAGGCACGAGCGATCCGGACAGAATGATGTCGCCCGCATCGAGCGTGACACCGAATGTGCCCAGCGTGTTCGCAAGCCAGGCAACAGCCTCTGCGGGCGACCCTTGAACCGCTGCGCCATAGCCTTCGGACAGAGGTGCGCCATTTTTGGTCACGGTCACATGCAGGCCGGGTAGGTCAAGCGTGCGCGGGTCCGCGCGGGCTTCGCCGAGGATGAAGACTCCGCAAGATGCGTTGTCGGAGACGGTATCGACGATACCGATCTTCCAGTCGGTAATCCGGCTGTCCACAATCTCAAAACAGGGTGCGATGCTCTCCGTGGCGGTGATCACGTCTTCTGCGGTGATGCAGGGTCCGTTCAAACTGTCTTTCAGGATGAAGGCGATTTCGGCCTCTGCGCGTGGCGCGATCAGCGCCTTGGCTTCCACATCGATGTCGCCTTCAATGTGCATCCAGTTGGTCAGGAAGCCGAAGTCCGGCTGGTGCACGCCGAGCATGTCCTGCACGGCCTTCGATGTGACGCCAATCTTCTTGCCGACGACCTTTTCCCCATCCTTGCGGCGGCGAGACAGGAAGTCGAGGCTGATGGCATAAGCGTCTTCGACGGTCAGCGAGGGGTCACGTGCGATGAGCGGCGGAACCGTGCGACGATCCCGCAAGGCTGCGTAAAGCTCAGCCCCGTAATGTTCAGCCTTGTTCATTCAGAAAGTCGATCGAGTAACGGTTGAATTCCGAGGCGCGTTCCACCTGAACCCAATGGCCCGTGCGGTTGAAGGTCATGGCCCGCGCGTTATCGCATTTGTCGAGGAAGAGGCGGGCGTGTGCTTCTGGGCAGAACTCGTCGTTGAGCCCCCACATGACAAAGATCGGCTGCTTCAACTCGCCAAGCCGTGGGCTGAGGTCCGGCGTGCGCATCCGCACCAGAACGTCCTTGGGCTGTGTCCGGGCAACAGCGTAGCGTTCCTCCACCAGCGCATCGGGAATGTTGGGTACAAAGTCGGGATGGACGAGGTTGCTCACCAGCCGCTTCTGTTCGGCAAGGTTGAAATCATCGCTGCCAAAGCTGGACACCATCTTGGAGATGCCAGGCATCACAAAATAGCTTTCGCGCTCTGCCACACAGCCTGCAGCCATCAGGATGAGCTTGTCGGCAAATTCCGGATGATCGAGCGTCATCTGAATGGCGATGCCGCCGCCCAGCGAGTTCCCCACCAGCGACGCCCGGTCCACGCCGTGCTGACGCAGGGCATCATAGACGGTGTCGGTGAACAGCTGGAGCGTGTAATCCAGACCTTCCGGCTTGGACGACGCCCCATAGCCAATCAGATCCGGCAGAATGACACGGAAGCCAGCATCCACGAACGCGTTGATATTCTGTCGGAAATTGGACGCGCCCGACGCCCCCGGTCCGCTGCCGTGCAGGAAAACCACCGCAGGGCCGCTGCCGGCTTCAGCGATATGGATATCGTAACCGCCGGTAACGGAATAGGTTGCCGTCCTGAGGTCTGCCATTTTCTGCCCGCCTTAGAGGAACATAAAGCTGGGCGGCTGGCCCTGCATCGTGCCAATAACGTCTGACGTCCGGTTGCCGGGATCGTTGGCAACGTGCGCGCGTCCGGCGTGGATGTCCAGCCAGGGCTGGAGAATCTCACTCGACATGTAGATCGCGCGGCCACCAAGCAGCTGGACGATTTCATCGACGAGATCCGCGATGCGGCGCACCACGGTGGACGAGTTGTAGGTGAACAACGCCCGCTTTTCCATCGGGATGGGCTCACCACGACCGGCGAGTTCCATCAGCTCTTCAAACGTGACCCGCAACGTAAGTTCCATTTCCAGAACCTGCGCATGCGCCTTTGCGATGGCGGCGTGCAGGATCGGGTCTGCTTTGGACGCTTTGCCGGTGTTCGTGGACACGCGATCATTCATGATGTTGATCGCGGCGTTGATGGCGGCGCGCGCACCACCAAATGCCGCTGTGGAGACGGAGCGCGTAAAGACCTGCGCCCAAGGCAGATTGTACAACGGGCCGTCATTCACTTCCTGACCCGGGTTCTGGCAAAGGAAGCCGTCGACCGAGCGGTGTGTCCGATAGTCCGGCACGAAGGCGCGGTCTACAACGACGTCAAAGCTCCCTGTGCCCTGAAGGCCAAAGGTGTCCCAAGTTCCTTCGATGATTTCATAATCACTGCGCGGCAGCAGGAAGGTCCGCATATCCGGCGCGCCACCTTCTTCAGACGGTGGGATCATTGACCCGAGCAGGACCCAGCCGCAGTGCGTGGACCCAGTCGAAAATCCCCAGCGACCGGAGAGGTAAAAGCCGCCTTCTGCATGCTCGACCTTGCCAACCGGCTGGTAGGTTGACGCGACGAGCATCGAGCTATCGTCACCCCAGACTTCGCGCTGCGCCTGATCATGGAAGAGGGCGAGTTCGTAAGGGTGGCATCCGACCACACCGTACATCCAGCCTGTCGACATGCAGCCTTCGGCAAGAAGCTTCTGGACGTCGAAGAAGACATTCGGGTGCATTTCATAGCCGCCCCAGCGTTTTGGCTGGAGAATACGGAAGAAGCCTGCCTCCTTCATTTCGGCGATTGTTTCTTCCGAAACATTGAAATTTTTGACGCATTGCCGCGCACGGGATTTAAGTGTCGGGATCATCGCACGGGCGCGATCGACCAACTCTTGCGGCGATGGGACAGGTCCTGCTTGGGTCTTTAGTGAAACGACGCTGGCCACGGCGAGCCTCCTCTTCCTGATATAGTCCCGACTCGCTTCGTGAGCGATAAGGGCATTCGTAATTTTTTTTGTCATTGAATACGCAAATCGTCAATTGAAAACGGGTGAACCATGCTTTAATGCGTAATTTATTGGCAGGTGCTCCGCGATTCAGTGGTTGCCGCCAGAGGGGATGCAAGCGATTTTGGTCCAGCGCGTATCATATGACTTTACCGGGCAAGTGGCGATCGTCACCGGCGGTACGCGGGGGTTGGGCCGTCAGATCGCAGCGCGGCTCGCAGCGGCAGGCTGTTCGGTCGCGGTATGTGGCCGGAATGCGCCGGATAACTTGCCGGAGGGTGTCGTCTTTTATCAGGCAGACATCCGCGATGCAGATCAGGCTAAGGGCTTTGTTGATGATGTCGCCGCACGCTTTGGTCGGCTCGACATCCTTGTAAACAATGCAGGCGGTTCTCCGAATGCCGATGTCGCAACGGCGAGCCCACGTTTCATTGATGCAATCTTAAAGCTCAATCTGGTTGGGCCGCTGTTCATGGCGCAGGCGGCGTATCCGCACATGGTAGCGCAGGGCGCGGGCAGCATCATAAACATCGCAAGTGTTTCCGGGGCAAGGCCATCGCCGGGGACGTCAGTCTATGGTGCCGCCAAGGCGGGGTTATTGAACCTGACGCAAAGCCTGGCGCAGGAATGGGGTGGCAACGGCGTTCGCGTCAACGCGATCATCGCGGGCCTCATGACGACGGAGAGTGCCGAAGCCACTTATGGCGACGCCGAAGCGCAGGCGGCAGTCGGCCGGTCTATGCCCCTTGGTCGCATGGGCGAAGGGGATGATATTGCTGGGGCTGTCATGTGGTTCAGTTCGAGCGATGCGGCTTGGGTGAGCGGTGCGCGATTGCAGGTCGATGGTGGCGGTGAGCGCCCGTATTTTCTTGATTTGGTAAAGGGAGGCTAAGGCCGATGGGCGTAAAGGCGCTTGGCTATGTCGTTATCGAGACGGCGCAACCTGAAAAATGGGATGAATTCCTGACGCAGGTCGCAGGTGTGATGCGCGCGCCTGATGCGGCGGACGGTGCTGCACAGTATCGTATTGACCAGCGGCCATTTCGGTTTCGCATCGAACCCTCCGCACGCGAGTGGTTTGCCGCGGCTGGCTATGAGGTTGCGGATCTGCCGACGCTGGATGCTCTGGCGTTGGCTATCGAAGCGGCTGGACGCCCTGTCGAGCGGATGTCGCCGGAGATTGTCGCGCTGCGCGGCGTGGATGCTGGTTTCCGGACGTCCGACCCGGCAGGCAACGGGCTGGAATTCTATTACGGCGATAGCACGACAGTTGTTCCGTTCCTCTCACCGCAGGGTGTGCCGAACTTCATCACCGGTGACATGGGTATGGGCCATGCGGTCCTCTCAGCGCCGGACTTTGATGCGACCGTTGCCTTTTACTGCGACATTGTTGGCTTCCGTCCTTCAGACATGCCGCGCTTCAACCTCTTTGGACCGGAAGGCCCGTCAATGGGCTTTGCCTTCCTGCATGCTGACAATGGCCGCCATCACAGCATCGCCTTTGGGGAAGGGCCGGTTCCGCCATCAGGTGCGGTCCACGTCATGCTCGAATATCCGAACCTGATCGAGGTCGGGAAGGCGCATGATCGCATGAAGCAGCTTGGCTATCCGGAATCAGCGACGCTCGGACGCCATTATAATGATGAGACGACCGGCTTTTATGTTCAGACACCCGGCGGGTTCGACATGGAAATTGGGTATGACAGTCTTGTGATTGATCCGGACGCCTGGGTCACGACGCGTCACGAAGGCATCAGCATCTGGGGTCATGAATGGGCTTGGCAAAAGGCCATGAAGGAAGCGCAATCCTAATGCTCGACAAACGCATGACTGCGGGGGAGATCGTCGCCCAACTGTCTGACGGGATGACCCTCGGCATTGGAGGCTGGGGCCCACGGCGCAAACCGATGGCGCTGGTGCGCGAAATTCTCCGTTCTAACCTGAAGGACCTCACCATCGTCGCTTATGGCGGCGCGGATGTTGGGATGCTGTGTGCGGCGGGCAAGGTGAAGAAGGTCGTCTTTGCCTTTGTCTCGCTCGACGCCATCCCTCTTGAACCTTGGTTCCGCAAGGCGCGCGAAGCCGGGCAGTTGGAGGTTCTCGAAGTCGACGAAGGCATGTTCCAATGGGGCCTGAAAGCGGCTGCCTTTGGCCTGCCGTTCCTTCCGACCCGCGTGGGGCTTGGTACCGACCTTGCCGCGCTTGGTGGTCTGAAGACCGTCACATCGCCTTATGCTGATGGGGAGACGCTGATCGCCATGCCCGCTCTGAAGCTGGATGCGGCCCTGATCCACGTCAACCGGTCTGACTGGCGCGGCAATGTTCAGGTCTTTGGCCCGGACGTCTATTATGACGAATGGTTCGCAAAGGCGGCTGCCAAGACTTATGTCAGCTGCGAAGAACTGGTCGACCGCATGGAAGATCATTATCCGGATGATGCGCAGTTCAACTTGTTCGAACGCTGCTTCGTAACAGGTGTTGTCGAGCTTCCGGCCGGCGCACACCCCAGCTCAATGCCGCCGCATTACGGATGGGATATGAAGGCCTTTAAGGCCTATGCGGACGCCGCGAAAGACCCGGGTGATTGGTCTGTCGTGGCAGACCGCTTCGTCGGCGCAAGCGAAGCCGATTATTTGAATTCCATTGGCGGAAAGGAGGCGGTTGCGGCTCTCCCGCTGCCGATTTTCTGATGTTGCGTCAAATCACCAACCCCACCGTTTGTGCTGAGCTTGTCGAAGCACCGTCCTTTTCTTTGATTTTCGTGAACAACGAAGAACAGCCCCTCGACAGGCTCAGGTCAAGCGGGAGCATGTGCCGTGACTGAAGTTACTCTCGCAGAACTTTGCATTTACGCAGCCTCCGAAGCCTTCCGGGGCAATGGTGAAATCGTCGCAACTGGCGTTGGCCCCGTGCCGCGCCTTGGGGCGGGGCTTGCAAAACTCACACATACGCCGGAACTGATGATGACCGATGGCGAATGCTATCTGGTTGAACAGCCTGTGCCCTTGGGCCCGCGCGCCTATGATGACCGTAAGAAGGCTGGATATCTGCCCTTCTCGCGTTTCTTCGATAGCGCTGTGTGGACCGGGCGTCGCCATGCGATGGTGACGCCAACGCAGATTGACCGGTTCGGGCAGATCAACCTCTCCCAGCTCGGCGGGACGCATAAACAACCAAAGACCCAGATGCTTGGCGTGCGCGGTTTCCCGGGTAACACGATCTACCATCCGAACAGCTTCTTCTTCCCGTCGCACACGACGCGTGTCTTTGTTGACGGGGAAGTCGATATGGTCTCGGGCGTCGGCTACAACCCAGCCAAACGCGTGGCGGGCGGCAATTACAGCGGCGTCGCGCTGAAAAAGATCATCACCAACCTGTGCGTGATGGATTTCGGGGGCACAGACAACGCTGTCCGCGTCGTCTCGCTGCACCCCGGCGTGACGTTTCAGGACGTGCAGGCCGCAACTGGCTTTCCGCTGGAAAAGGGTGATCTCGTCGAAACGTCCTTGCCGGATGCCGATGCACTCGCGATCATCGCGCAGCTTGACCCGCACAATATCCGGGCAAGCGTGATCAAAGACAATCCGCCCGCCCAACGGGTGAGCTGAGGAGAGGCTGCACATGAGCGATCTGGTTACACCCAAGAACGTCGACATTAATTATGAGACAGAGACGCCGATCCTTTATGAAGTGATCGATAACGTCGCCTGGATCACGATGGACCGGCCCGCATTCAATAACGCCCAGAACGGGCAGATGACCTATGCGCTGGACGATGCCTTCAACCGTGCCGTCAAGGATGATGCGGTGCGCTGCATTGTGCTCGCCGGCAACGGCAAGCATTTCTCCGCCGGGCATGACATCGGGACGCCGGGTCGCGATCTTCATCACGAATTTGATAAACGCCTGATGTTGGCACCGCATACCAACAAGCCTGCGGCAGAATTGCTCTACACGCGCGAACAAGAGCAGTATCTGGGCATGTGCCGCCGCTGGCGTGACATCCCGAAGCCGACCATCGCGATGGTGCAGGGGGCCTGCATCGCAGGCGGGCTCATGCTCGCTTGGGTGTGTGATCTGATCGTAGCTTCGGAAGATGCGTTTTTTCAGGATCCGGTCAATCCGCTGATGGGCATTCCCGGTGTTGAATATTTCGCCCATGGCTTTGAACTTCCGACGCGCGTCGCCAAGGAATTCCTGCTTCTGGGTGAACGGATGAGCGCAGAACGCGCTTATTCCTTTGGCATGGTCAACAAGGTCGTCCCGCGTGATGATTTGCGAGAAGCTACAGCCGCTTGGGCCAATAAGCTGGCCAAGCAGGGCCGCCTCGGAAACTGGCTGACCAAGCAGTCGATCAATCATGTCGAGGAATTGCGTGGCAAGCGGTCTGCGATGGATACCGTATTCCACATGCATCACTTCGCCCATGCCCAGAATGATCTCGTCACAGGGGACTCCATCGGCGGCGTCAGCGGCAAGTTGGCTGCATCGGCGAACAAGTCGGAGGCCAAATAGGCCTGATGTCGGACGTGCTCGCCACGGCGTTGACCCGGCGGCTCGGTTGCCGCCTGCCGGTGATCCAGACCGCAATGGGCTGGGTCGCCAAGCCTGAGCTTGTGGCCGCCTCAAGCAATGCCGGGGCATTCGGGTTCCTCGCCTGTGCGGTAATGACGCCGAAGGAAGCGGGAGAGGAGATCGCGCGCCTGCGTGATCTGACGACGCATCATTTTGGGATTAATTTCCATAGCTTCCAACCGGGAGCTGCGGAGATTGTTGAACTTATCCTCAAACACAGCGACCGGGTGAGCGCCGTCAGCTTTGGGCGTGGTCCGGATGCCAAGATGATTGGCCGGTTCCGCGATGCGGGCATCCTCTGCATCCCGACCGTGGGGGCTGTGAAGCACGCGGAAAAGATGGTGCAGCTGGGTTGCGAGATGGTCACGGTGCAGGGTGGCGAGGGCGGCGGCCATACAGGTGCTGTTCCGACCACAGTGCTGCTGCCCCAGGTGCTGGATGCCGTTGATGTGCCCGTTGTCGCAGCCGGTGGCTATGGGGATGGGCGAGGCCTTGCGTCCGCGCTTGCTTATGGTGCCGCAGGCATTGCCATGGGCACGCGTTTCTTGATGACAGCAGAAAGCCCGGTGCCAACGGCACCCAAAGCGGCGTATCTGAAAGCAGGGACAGGCGATATTGCCGTCTCGACCAAAGTTGACGGCATTCCGCAGCGCATGATCCTGAACCCCCTGCTCAAGCGGATTGAGGGGTCTGGTAAACTCGCCATGTGGCTCCGCGCTATGGAAGCCGGGCTGGAGATGAAGCGCCAATCGGGCATGGGCTGGGGACAGGTGCTCTCAACCGCCCGCAGCATGACGTCGCATGGCGAAATGCCGCTGGCTCAGGCCATGATGGCCGCCGCCGCCCCGATGATGATCCAGCGCGCCGTTGTGTCAGGCGATGCTGAGCACGGCCTGATGGCCACTGGTATTGTGGCGGGTCGTTTGAAGGACCTACCAAGCTGTGCCGACCTTATGACCTCCATCGAAACCGAAGCACGCGCCCGCATTACCGCGCTGACCGCAGGGAACTGAACGCCATGCCTATCACCACTGAAATCCGCGATCGCATTGCGGAAATCGTCTTCGACGTCCCGCCGGTCAACGCGTTTGATAGCGAGACGTGGATGAGCCTTCCCGCCATCATCACTGCTGCTGCCAGCAATCCGGAGGTCAACTGCGTCCTGATCCGCGCGGCGGAAACCTCGCGCGGATTCTGCGGTGGCGTCGATATCAAAGAGATGCAGGCGCATCCGGAGCGGATCACGATCCTCAATCGTGGTAACTACCTCACATTTAAGGCGATCCGCGATGCCGAAGTGCCGGTTGTATCCGCCGTTCATAAGTTTGTGATCGGCGGCGGCATTGGCATTTGCGGCGCGTCCGACACAATTATTGCTGCGGACGACGCGTTCTTTTCGCTTCCTGAAGTTGACCGTGGGGCAATGGGAGGGGCGAGCCATTTGTCGCGCATGTTGCCGCTGCACAAGGTGCGGGCGGCGTTCTTCACAGGCGGCAATATTCCGGCGGAGGAAGCTTATCGGCTTGGTGCGGTTGAAAAGGTCGTCCCACGTGAAAAGCTGGTCGAGGAAGCTCAGGCTTTCTGTGCCGTGATTGCCTCTAAGAGCCGCAAGGCGCTCGTGATTGCCAAGGAGGCGTTGAACGGTCTGGAGCCGCGCGATGTGGATCGCGGCTATCGTTGGGAACAGGGCTTCACGCTCGAAATGTATATGCACGAGGACTCACAGAAGTCCCGCGATGCCTTTGTTGAGACGGGCAAGGCCGCCAAGTTCTGATGATAGCCAATTGCCCCTTCATTTCCGCTCGCCCTGAGCTTGTCGAGCCGAAGGCGACCGCAGGCCAACGGCTGTCCTTTCTTCAGGCCTTGCGTTCAGCCAAAGGGCAGGGCTTCGACAAGCTCAGCCCGAGCGGTTTTGGAATAAGTTTGTGAGACTGACTTACACCCCTGAACAAAATGCCTTCCGTGCCGAAGTGCGCGCATGGATGGAAGCCCACGTGCCGAAGGAACCGCTTGTCACGCTGGAATGCCGCGAAGGTTATGACCAGCATGTCGAATGGGAACGGACCCTCGCAAGCGGAAATTGGGGCATGGTCACTTGGCCCGAAGCCTATGGCGGACGCGGCCTTGATCTAATCCAGTGGCTGATTTTTGAGGAAGAGTATTTCCGCGCCGGTGGCCCCAATCGCGCGAACCAGAACGGCATCTTCCTGCTCGGCCCGACGATCATGGAGTTCGGCACCGAAGAACAGAAGAAGCGCTTCCTGACGCCCATGGCGAAGGGCGAAGTCATCTGGGCACAGGCCTGGTCTGAACCGGGGGCTGGTTCGGACATGGCGGCGATATCCTCCAAGGCCGTCCGCGACGGTGACCACTATGTCATCACCGGACAAAAGACATGGTCCAGCCGTGCTGCCTTTGCGGATTGGGGCTTTGGCATGTTCAGGACAGACCCTGAAAGCAAGCGTCACAAAGGGTTGACCTTCATCCTGTTCGATATCAATTCACCGGGGATCACGCGGCGGCCGATCCGACAGCTTCACGGCGACACCGGCTTTGCGGAACTCTTCTTTGATGAGGTTCGCGTGCCCGTTGAAAATTGTCTGGCAGGTGAAGGCGAAGGCTGGAACGTCGCGATGGCAACGGCAGGGTTTGAGCGCGGCCTGATGCTACGGTCTCCCGGACGTTTTCAGGCGGCGGCGAAACGCTTGGTCGATCTTTATCGCAAGCACGAAGCAGAGGCCTCTCCCGCCGCACGTGAAGCGGTGATGCAAGCTTGGATGTCGGCGCAGGCTTATGCCTACAACACCTATGCCGTGGCGGCCAAAATCATGGCCGGCGGCAAAATTGGCGCGGAGGCCAGTCTCAACAAAATTTTCTGGTCTGAACTCGACCGTTCTATGCACCGCACGGCGATGCAGCTTCTGGGCGCGCATGCGGAACTCAAGCGCTTCGACGACGGTTCGGTGAACCAGTGGCTGGAAGGGTACATCTTCTCGCTTTCCGGTCCGATCTATGCCGGATCGAACGAGGTTCAGCGCAACATCACGGCCGAACGTATGCTCGGGCTGCCGCGCGTGGGAGCAGGCTGATGGATATGTTGTTGACCGAAGACCAGTTGGCGCTTGCAGAAACAGTGCGTGACTATCTGGCCGGGGCGCATGGGCCAGAAGTGCTGCGTCGCCTCGACGCGGATGGAAATCGCGATTCCGCTATTTGGCAGGGGCTCGTCGATATGGGGCTGACCGGATTGCTCGTGCCGGAGGCACAGGGCGGCCTTGGCATGGGTCTTGTCGATGCGGCGCTGATCGCTTCGGAATGCGGTCGGGCTTGCGTGGCGGAACCACTGGTCGACACGGCCTTTGTCGGTGTCCCTTGGCTGCTGGCTCAGGGCAAGACCGATCAGCTTGCAGATGTCGCGGCGGGGCGCGTCACGCTGCCGCTGGCTCATGCGATCAACCCATGGGTCGCGGACGGCGAGGGGACAGCACTTACGAGCGTCGATCCTCTCCGCAATCTTTCCGCATCGGCAAACGACAATGCCGACCCGCATCTCCTCAACCTCGGTGCCCTGATGTCTGCAGCGCAGATGGTTGGTCTCGCTGATGCGATGCTTCATCTTGCCGTTGAATATGCAAAAATCCGGACGCAATTTGGCCAGCCGATTGGCGCCTTTCAGGCGATCAAACATCAGCTAGCGACCTGCGCGGTTGCGATTGAGTTTGCCAAGCCGGTGGTTTGGCAGGCGGCGCAGGCGCTTCAGGACGGTCGGGTGTCGGCGGCCGTGCATGTCAGCCACGCCAAGGTGTCCGCGACCGATGCGGCCATGCTGACGGCTGAAACAGCGATCCAGGTTCATGGCGCCATGGGCTATACCTACGAAGTTGATCTTCATTTCTGGATGAAGCGCAGCTGGGCGCTCGCCGGTGCCTGGGGATCGCGTGCCTTCCATTTGAAACGCATCGATGACGCTGTGCTGGGCGGCACGCTCGCCATCGGCCCCGAACACACCTTTGCTTAAGGACTGACATGGCTGAAGCCTATATTATCGACGCTGTGCGCACCCCCATCGGCCGGAAGAAGGGCAGCCTTGCGGGCCTCCACCCGGCGGACCTTGGCGCGCATCCCATCAAGGCTCTGGTCGCGCGGACGGGCATTGACGCCAACCTTGTTGACGATGTGGTCTGGGGCTGCTGCGATACGATTGGCCCACAGGCGGGTGATATTGGCCGCACGGTATGGCTTGTCGCGGGTCTTCCGCAGCATGTGCCGGGGACGACAATTGACCGTCAGTGTGGGTCTTCCCAGCAGGCGCTCCATTTTGCAGCGCAAGGGGTGATGTCGGGCACGCAGGACCTCGTCGTGGCCGGCGGTAGCCAGGCGATGAATGCCATCCCAATTTCAGCGGCCATGTATGCGGGAGAACCATACGGCTTTTCCAATCCGTTCAACACATCGCCGGGCTGGATTGCGCGCTATGGGGACGGGCTGCTCAACCAGATCAACTCGGCGGAAATGATCGCCAACAAATGGGGTCTGTCACGCGAAGAGATGGAAGCGTTTGCCGTTGCATCGCACCAGCGCGCGCAGGCCGCTTGGGACAATGGCTGGTTCGATGCTGAGGTCGCGCCGATGGCTGAGCTTGAGAAGGATGAGACGATCCGACCGCAGACCAATATGGAAGGTCTCGCCGGACTTCGCACCGTTCAGGAAGGCGGTATCATAACCGCTGGTATTTCAAGCCAGAATTGTGATGGCGCAGCAGCGATGCTCGTCGCATCGGAGCGGGCTGTGAAGGAGCATGGTCTCAAGCCGCGCGCGCGCGTGCATCACATTTCGGTGCGCGCTGACGATCCTGTCTGGATGTTGACCGCGCCTATTCCGGCGACGGAGCACGCGCTCAAAAAAGCAGGTATGACGGTTGCCGACATCGATCTGTTTGAATGCAATGAAGCCTTCGCTTCCGTGCCGATGGCGTGGATGAAGGAACTCGGCATTCCGCATGAGAAGGTCAATATTCACGGTGGCGGCATCGCGCTTGGCCACCCGCTTGGGGCGACAGGCGCGCGCCTTATGACCACATTGCTCAATGCACTGGAACGCACCGGCGGTCGCTATGGCCTGCAGACCATGTGCGAAGGCGGCGGTCAGGCCAACGTCACGATTATCGAGAGGTTATAATGGGTATTTGCGATAACAGGACGGTCATCATCACCGGTGCCGCCCGTGGGCTGGGGCGAGCCTATGCGCTCGCCTTTGCAGCGGAAGGAGCCAACGTCGTCGTCAACGACATCGGCACATCGTTGGGCGGTGAAGGTCGCGACACGAGTGCTGCAGACGGCGTGGTGGCGGAAATCAAGGCGGCGGGCGGCAATGCCATCGCAAACTATGAAGACATTACCGACTGGGATGGGGCGAAGCGCATTGTTGACGGGACAATAGCCGCCTTCGGTGATCTTCATGTCGTGGTGAACAACGCCGGCATCGTGCGAGATCGCATGTTTGTGTCGGCGACCATCGATGAATGGGATGCGACGATGCATGTGCATCTGCGCGGCCATTTCTGCCTATCGCGCCATGCCGTTGACTACTGGCGCGCGCGGGGCAAGGAAGGCCATAAGGTCGATGCCCGCATCATCAATACGTCTTCGGGCGCGGGGCTTCAGGGCTCCATCGCACAGGCCGCCTATTCGACCGCCAAGGGGGGCATCGCCTCGCTGACATTAGTTCAAGCGGCAGAACTGGGTCGCTATGGCATCACCGCCAATGCGCTGGCCCCGTCTGCCCGCACGCGGATGACGGAACAGGCCTTTGCCGACAAGATGGCGACCGAAGGACAGGCGTTTGACGTCATGGACCCCGCGAACATTGCGCCGACAGTCGTCTGGCTGGGCAGCGCGGAAAGCGCGCATGTGACCGGCTGCGTCTTTGAACTCGAAGGCGGCAAGATCATGCTGGAAGACGGCTGGCGCGAAGGCCCGCTTGTGGATGCCGGGAAGCAGTGGGACCCCGCTGACGTTGGCGGCGCGGTTGATAAGCTGTTGGCGCAGCGCGTGGCACCCCGCAAGGTCTGGGGGACCGCATAATGGAATTCGTCTTCACCGAAGAACAGCAGATGATCGGCGAGACGGCCAAGGCCTTCTTCCTCGAGAATGCGACCAGCGCACGGACGCGCAAGGCGATGGCCGCAGACGGCATAGATCGCGATTTGTGGTCCTCCTTCTGCACTGAACTTGGTCTGGCGGGTATCGCTATGCCGGAAGCGTATGGCGGGGCAGGCTTGGGTCAGGTCGAGTTCGCAATGGTGGCCGAACATGCGGGTGCGCAAGTTGCCGCACTACCGCTGCTGGGTCTTGCCATGGCCTCGCAAGCACTTTCAGCCGGTGGCTCCGATGCGCAGAAGGCAAAGTGGCTCCCCGAACTGGCAGGCGGCAAGATTGCGGCCTGCGCGGGCACCGACAGCCTCACCGTCGATGGTAACACGCTGACCGGGACATTTGAATTCGTGGCCCATGGCGGCACTGCAGACATGTTCGTTCTTGGCGACGCAACAGGCGCTTGGATCGTGGAGCGCGGCGCTGCTGGTGTTGCCGCATCCAACCACGTGACGATGGATCAGACGCGGCCTTATGCGACAGTGTTGCTCGAAGCTGCCATCGGCGACCCGCTGGCGGATGGCGCCAAGGCCATGCAGGCTGCGCGTGAAGCGGGATGGATTTGCGTGGCTGCAGAGGCTTTGGGCGGCGCGCAGGAAGCGCTCGACCGGACGGTGGCCTATGCCAAGGATCGCGTTCAGTTCGGCCGTGCGATTGGCTCATTCCAAGCCTATAAGCATCGGCTCGCCGACATGATGATCGAAATCGAACAGGCCCGCTCTGCCGTTTATTGGGCAGCTTGTGCCGTTGATGAGCAGGCCGCCGACGTCGCGCTGGCGCTCCATGCGGCCAAGTCATTCGCGGCAGACACGTTCTTCAAATGCGCAGGGGACATGATCCAGCTTCATGGTGGCATCGGTTTCACATGGGAGCATGATGCGCATCTGTTCTTCAAGCGGGCCCGCGCCATCCAGTCGATGCTGGGCCATGGCAATTGGCACCGTGAACAAGTCGCCACGATGATTTTGGGAGAAGCGGCATGAAGCTTGGGTTTTCCGCCGCCGATGAGGATTTTCGCCGCGAATGTGCCGACTGGCTGAATGGCCAGATGGCGGGCGAGTTCAAGGACATCAAAGGCATTTCGACGCTCACCGAAAAGGCGGAGCGACGCAAGGAATGGGAGCAACAGCTCGCAGCCCATAAATGGAGCTGCATCGGCTGGCCCGAAGCTTGGGGCGGTCGCAATGCGACACTTGCTCAACAGGTGATCTTTGCTGAGGAATATGCGCGCGCGGGCGTTCCCGGGCGGGTCAATCATATTGGTGTCGAACTTGCTGGGCCAACGTTGCTTGCCTTTGGCACAGAGGATCAGAAGAAGCGCTTTTTGCCCGGTATTGCTGCTGGACAGACGATCTTTTGCCAAGGCTTTTCAGAGCCGGGCGCCGGGTCTGACCTCGCCAGCGTGCGCACAAAGGCGCGCCTGGAAGGCAATGAATGGGTCGTCAACGGCCAGAAAATCTGGACCAGCCTCGCGCACATCTCAGATTGGATTTTCGTCGTGTCGCGCAGCGAAGAGGGATCGAAGGGCCCCAAGGGCCTCACGTTCCTGATGATGGAAATTGATCAGCCCGGGATCGACATCCGTCCCATCAAGCAGATCAACGGGGATGCGGAGTTCAACGAAACGTTCTTCACTGATGCGAAGTGCCCCGCCGACAGCCTGATCGGCGCGGTGGGCGAAGGTTGGAAGATTGCGATGGGCCTGCTGGCGTTTGAACGCGGCGTGTCCACGCTGGGCCAGCAGATGGGCTTCCGCAATGAGTTGGACGGCGTCATCGAGGCTGCTAAGGCGAACGGTGCGGCGAACAACCCACTGATCCGCCAGCGGCTCGCTAAGGCAGAGATCGGCTTGCAGCTGATGCGCTACGGGGCGCTTCGGATGCTCTCAAACACCGACTATTCCAAGATTGATGGCGCCGCGTTGACCTACAAGATCCAGTGGGCGACCTGGCGTCGGTCGCTGGGGGAACTGGCGATGGATGTGCTTGGCCAAGGTGCTGAGACAGCGGACGCAGAAGCCTATGAATGGTCGATGCTCCCGAACCTGTTCCTCTATTCGCGAGCTGATACAATTTACGGTGGGACCAATCAGATCCAGCGCAACCTGATCGCAGAGCGTGGTCTGGGCATGCCGCGTGAACCGCGGGGAGACGTATGATGGTGCCCAGCTATCCTGAACCCCGCAATCTTCTGAAGGGAAAAACCGTCGTTGTGACGGCGGCTGCCGGCACCGGGATCGGATATTCAGCCGCGAAGCGCGCGTCGGAAGAAGGGGCGACTGTCCTTATCAGCGACTTTCACGAGCGTCGCTTAGGCGAGGCCGCAGATCGCATTGCGGCCGAAGTGGGTTGCGCCCGTCCAGCCACGTTTGTGTGCGACGTGACCCAGCAGGACCATGTCGACGGATTGCGCGATGCAGCCTTGGCGGCGCTTGGCCATGTTGACGTGCTGATCAACAATGCCGGGCTTGGCGGCGAGGCGTCGGTTGTCGACATGACCGATGACCAATGGAGCCGCGTTCTCGACGTCACGCTGAACAGCGTGTTCCGCATGACGCGCAGCTTCCTGCCAGTGATGTATGAACGCAAATCGGGCGTCATTGTGAACAATGCCTCCGTCCTCGGCTGGCGTGCGCAAAAGGGGCAGGCCCATTATGCAGCGGCCAAGGCTGGCGTGATGGCCTTTACGCGCTGTTCTGCCGTTGAAGCGGCGGAGTATGGTGTTCGCATCAATGCCGTCGCACCTTCCATCGCGATGCACGCCTTCCTCGCCAAGGTGACGACAGACGAATTGCTGGAAAAGCTCTCGGCGCAGGAAGCCTTTGGACGCCCCGCCGAAGTGTGGGAGGTGGCCAACGTCATGATGTTCCTCGCTTCGGATTTGTCGTCGTACATGACGGGTGAAATCGTCTCCGTCTCGAGCCAGCGCGCATGACGGGGCCAAAAGTATTTGAAACGCCGGGTACCCTGACGGGACAAGAAGGCACGCAACTCGGCCCAACGGACTGGCTGCTGATCGATCAGGACCGTGTGAACGGCTTTGCTGATGTGACGGGCGATCATCAATGGATCCACGTGGATGTTGAGCGTGCGAAGGAGGGTCCCTTTGGTGGCACCATCGCGCATGGTTATCTCACCATGAGCCTCGTCAATTACTTCCTCCCGCAGCTGATCGAAGTGCAGGGCTTTACCCATGCAGTGAATGTCGGCGCGGACCGCCTGCGCTTTCTGGCCCCCGTCAAGGTCGGGTCGCGGATCCGTGGCGTGGGCGAGATTGTGACCGTTGAGGAAATCAAGGGCGCGATCCAATCCGTTGTGCGCGTCACCGTTGAAATTGAGGGCAGCGAGAAGCCAGCCTGTCTGGTCGACACCATTAGCCGTTATTTTCCATAAAGGAGCTTACCATGGCGACACCCGAACAGATGAGCGCAGCCGTGCACGGATATGTGGATGCGTTTGATAAAGGCGACCCCGAAGCCGTTGTGGCACTGTTTGCGGAGGATGCCACCGTTGAGGACCCGGTCGGCACCCCGCTAAAGGTTGGTCACGCCGCGATCCGTGAGTTCTACACCGCGTCGATGGCGACAGGGGCCAAGTTGCGGCTGGACGGCCCGATCCGGCTTGCAACCGAATATGCGGCCTTCGCTTTTCAGGTCCAGCTCACGATGGACGGCAAGGACCTGACGGTGGACGTCATCGATACATTCAAATTCAATGCGGACGGCAAGGTGACGGAAATGCGCGCCTATTTCGGCCCGTCCAATATGACCGGTTTTTAAGGGAGATTATGATGCGGGAAGCAGCGATTGTCGCGACAGCGCGGACGGGCATCGGCAAGGCCTATCGTGGCGCGTTTAACGACACTGAGGCCCCAGTACTGTCGAGCCATGTCGTCAACGCCGTGCTGGACCGGTCTGGGATTGATCCAGCGCGCGTGGATGACGTTTATCTGGGTGTCGGCAACCACTGGAATACGCAGAGCTACAATCTTGGCCGTCTGACGGTGCATGCATCGAAGCTGCCCAATAGCGTCGGCGGTTTCACGCTCGACCGCAAATGTTCGTCGGGCCTTAATGCCATTGCTTTGGCGGCGCGCGGTGTGATTGCGGACGAGATTGATGTCGCAGTGGCGGGTGGCATGGAGACGATCTCCATGACGCTCAACAAGTTCGCGCCCGGATGGCGCAACCGGTCACAAGCGGTGATTGATGCAGACCCCTATGCCTATATGGCGATGATCGAGACGGCAGAAGTCGTGGCCGAACGCTATGGCGTGTCGCGTGAGGCGCAGGATGCCTTTGCGGCTTTGAGCCAGCAGCGCGCAGGCGCCGCACAAGCCGCCGGTCGTTTCAATGATGAGATTGTGCCCATCACAGTCGAAAAGTCGCTCAAGGACAAGGAAGGCAATGAGACGGGTCGGGAAGCCGTAACCGTTTCCGCCGATGAAGGCGTTCGCGGCGACACCACCGCAGAAGGCCTGTCGCTCCTGCGGCCTGTCTTCAAGGACGGTATGGTCATCAAGGAAGGCAAGCACATCACGGCCGGCAATGCGTCGCAACTGTCTGACGGCGCGTCGGCGCAGCTAGTGATGGATCTGGCGACAGCGCAAAAGGAAGGGCTTCCCATTCTCGGCGTCTATCGCGGCTTTCAGGTGGCCGGGTGCGATCCTGATGAGATGGGCATCGGCCCCGTGTTCGCCATCCCCAAGCTGTTGCAGCGGGCCGGCCTCAAGATCGATGATATCGGCCTGTTCGAAATCAACGAAGCGTTCGCCAGCCAGGCGATCTACTGCCAGCAGAAGCTTGGCATCGACCCTGATAAGCTCAACGTCGATGGCGGCGGTATTGCGCTTGGCCATCCCTTTGGGATGACGGGCAGCCGTCTGGTCGGTCATGCGCTGATCGAAGGCAAGCGTCGCGGTGTGAAGTATGTCGTTATCTCGATGTGCGTTGCAGGCGGCATGGGTGCAGCAGGACTGTTCGAGGTCGCCTGATGTCGCTGGAGGCGCTTCCGCCCACGATCCCTCATGCGGCGGCCCTCGCAGCCGCACGCTGGGGCGATGCACCGGCCTTGCTGGAGCACGGGGAGGTTTGGAGCTTCAACCAGCTTTGGGCGAAGTGCAGGGAAGCCGCATCCGCGCTATTAGCGCGTGGCGTGGGCGAGGGGGACCGTGTAGCGATCTGGGCGCCAAATAGCCGCGAATGGGTTGTCGCGGCGGTTGCCGCCATGACGTGCGGCGCGGCGATTGTTCCGCTCAACACCCGGCTGAAGGGCCGCGAGGCCGGTGACATCTTGCGGCGGACCAATGCGCGGATGATGTTCACCGTGCGGGGTTTTCTGGGGATTGATTATCCAGAGCTGCTATCTGCCGAAGACCTGCCGGACCTTGCCGAGACTGTATTGCTCGACACGGATTTCGGGACTTTTCTCGAAAGCGGGAATGGTGCTGACGATGCCGCGATTGACGCAGCTTTGGCACGCCTGACAGCAGATCATCTGTCCGACATCCTGTTCACAAGCGGCACCACCGGCGTGCCCAAGGGCGTGATGATGACCTATGGACGCGTCATCCCCCAATGCGGCGTCTGGATCGGCAATACGGGCCTGTCAGCAGGTGAACGCTATCTGATCGTCAATCCCTTCTTCCACAGCTTCGGGTTTAAGGTGGGCTGGGTGGCCTGCCTCATTAGCGGCGCTGTGATCGTGCCCATGCCCCAGTTCGATGTTGCATCGGCGCGTGACAGGATTGTGCGGGACCGGATCAATTTCCTCCCCGGACCACCGACGATCTTCCAGATGCTACTCGCCGAAAAAGAGCGGGAGGACTTTGACTGCTCGTCGCTGCGTGGCGGCACGACAGGGGCTGCAACCGTGCCGCCGGTTCTGGTTGAACGCATCCGGACCGAACTTGGCATGAAGGACATCATCACCGCTTATGGGATGACAGAGTGCGTCAACATCACCAGTTGCCGTCCGGGTGACCCCGTGGACGTGATCGCGACAACCTGCGGTGCGGCCATCCCCGGCAATGAGGTGATCATTGCGGGCGATGACGGGCAAGAAGTCCCGCGTGGCGAAACCGGAGAAATCTGGGTGCGCGGGCAGGGCGTCATGCTCGGCTATCTCGACGACGCCGCGGCGACGGCAGAGGCGATTGATGCCAATGGCTGGCTACACACGGGCGACGTCGGGACGATGGACGCCCATGGCTATGTCCGCATCACCGACCGGCTGAAGGACATGTACATTTCCGGCGGGTTCAATGTGTATCCGGCAGAGGTGGAAAAGCTGCTGTCCAACCACCCGGCGGTGGGCATGGTGGCCGTTGTTGGCATCGCTGATGAGCGCATGGGAGAAGTCGGCAAGGCCTATGTCGTTCTGCGTCCCGGCACGGCCGCAACCGAGGCGGACATGGCGGCGTGGTCGCGGGAGAATATGGCCAATTACAAGGTGCCCCGCAGCTTTGTGTTTGTTGACGATGTCCCCCGCAATGCGTCGGGCAAGGTACTTAAAACGGAATTGCGATAGCGGATCGAAGAATCTGCAGCGCCATTGCGGAAAGTAAGCCGTTTGGACGATTTACAGGCGCACTTTGAGCGTCGCATGATCGCCCGAGCGAATGAGAAAAGAATGGATTGGGAGAGCGCATGTCGAAGGAACTTCGTTACGTCATCATCGGCGCGGGCATGGCCGGCATTCTTGCGGGCATCAAGCTGCTGGAGCGCGGTGAAAAGAACTTCACGATCCTCGAAAAGGCCTCCAGCCTTGGCGGAACTTGGCGTGAGAACCGTTATCCGGGGCTGACCTGCGATGTGCCGGCGCATGCCTATACCTATAGCTTTGCGCCCTATGCCGAATGGAAGTCCTATTACGCTAACGGTCCGGATATCCGCGACTATTTTGAAAAGGTCGCAGCGGACTTCGGCGTTAATCCGTACATCCGGTACAATGCCGAAGTCACAAGCTGTGATTTCGATGAAGCGACGGCGACCTGGACCGTCGGCGTTTCGGGCACAGAAGAAATTGAGGCCGACATCGTCATCTGTGCGTCTGGTGTGCTGCACCACCCGAAGATGCCCGATATTACGGGTCTTGACAGCTTTGCGGGTAAGGCATTCCACTCGGCGCGTTGGGATGACAGTGCCCAACTGGATGGCACGCGGGTCGGCATTGTGGGCTGCGGATCGACGGGCGCGCAAATCCTGACCGCGCTTACTGGTCGTTCGAAGCAGGTTGTCCACTTCCAGCGCTCACCACAGTGGATCATGCCTGTTCCGCAATTCGATTATACCGATGAAGAGCGGGAGGCCTTCCGCAAGGATGTGAAGCTGATCGATGAGATCCGCTACAACAAGGAATATTGGGACGCGATCCTGCGCTTCACAGATGGCATCACCAACATCGATGGCCCGCAGATGAAGGAAATCGAGGACTACTGTCTCCAGAACCTTGAAAATAGCATCACGGACCCGGAACTCCGCAAGAAGCTGACCCCGAACTATCGGGCAGGGTGTAAGCGGCTGATCTATTCCTGGTGCTATTATGACCACGTCCAGAAGCCCAACGTCTTTGTCGACACAGGCGCGATCGAACGCGTGGAATCGGCAGGCGTCCGTATGAAGGACGGGACGTTACATGAACTTGATGTGCTCGTCCTCGCAACCGGCTTCCGCGCGGACCGTTTCATCCGTCCGGCTTCGGTCATGGGTCGGAACGGAAAGTCATTGGACGATGCCTGGTCCTTGCGGCCGACGGCTTTCAACGCGCTGACACTCCCGGATTTCCCGAACTTCTTCATGCTCAACGGGCCGACGGGGCCAGTTGGCAATTTCTCCCTGATCGACATTGCAGAAGCCCAGTGGAAATATGTTGATCAACTCATTGATCGGCTCCGCGCCGGCAATGCCCGGGCCGTTGAGCCAACGCATGAAGCCATGGCCGACTATGAGGAAAAGCGGATCGCGGCTGCAAAGAAGACGATCTTCGGCAGCGGCTGCACCAGTTGGTATCTTGACGATACTGGCGTTCCGGCAAGCTGGCCCTGGAGCTATCAGGCGTTCGTGGATGCGATGGCCAAGCCGGACTTTGAGGACTTCCGCTTCGCTGCGTAACTATTGAAGTCCGCTTCTAAGCAGGTGGACCAGTTGCGATTGCCGCCGCGCACCCGTCTTCGCAAAGATTGAGCGGAGATGGGCCCGCGCAGTATTGTGTGCGATGCCCAAAGTATCAGCGGCATCCACAAGCGATCTGCCGCTTGCGAGCGAAACGGCCAGTGTCGCCTCCATGCGGGTCAATTGGAACAAATCCCTGATGGCGGCGGGGTCCAGCTGGGTGTCATCGCCGGGCACCGTGATGAAAAGCGCAAGATTTGCGCCACCGCGAATGATGGTCGGAACGTGGATTGGGCGGGCCACGACAACAAGGTCGTGCCCACTCGCACGACTGAGCTTGAACCGGACCGGTGCCGGAATATCGCCAATACGCGTTAAAAGGCCTTCGATGGTTTTCTGATGCCCTTTGTCGGCAATGCGAAGTTTCCCGTCGCTCACACCGATACCATCGCCTGCATCCAGCAATTGATCAGCCACAGCATTGGTCCGCGTGATGGTGCCTGTCTGGTCCAGAATGATTGTGCCGACGCCCAGCTGTTCGACAGCGCCGCGATATACGCCATGTTCTGCCCCTTCGATCTGCAGTCGCTCAAACAGGCGGGCCGCGTTGCGGAGATGGGGCACGAGCATCTGAAATCGGGCGCGGTCTGCGGTTGAGAAATCCGGGAGGGACCGGTCCCGCGTGACGCGGCACCGCGCCTCAAAGCCACTCGGAAAGCGCAGATCGACGCCGAGGACTTGATCTCCCCCTGCGGCGTCGAGAAAGCCCTTATAGTCCGAAATTTCCTGAGAACTTTGGCCTTCAAGAAACTCCCGGAAGGACGTGACTTTGCCTTCGGGCAACCCCTGAAACGGGTCGCTTGCAAAATAAGTCGTCAGATAGTCTTCATTGGTCTTCGGGTCGCTGCCGGGCGTCACCATTGTGCCGGGAGTGCTGAGACCGGGTACGGTCAGGATCAACGTCGCATAGCTGCCCTCAAGCCATTGGGCCAAGGCGCGCAGAAACTCTTCCCACGGGGCACCCTCCAGCAGGCCGCCATAGAGGGAGTCAAGAACCTTGGAGAATGGGTCTTGTTCAACGTTGATCATGGGAACTGAGGTTAGGGCAGCGCCTTCACAATGGATAGCTGCCCTAATCTGTTTCAAGCCGAGGTGATGTTGATGACCGTCTGATAGGCCCCGCGGATCGCGCCTTCGATATAACCGACGCCATTCGCATCTCCGATGCTGTGGACGTTGAAGCCCGCAGCCTTAAGGGCATCGGCAAGCGTCAGATCACCTTCCGCGCCCTTGGCCACGATGACATGGTTGGCGGTGACTGTGTGGGCCGTGCCTGACGCGTCGGTGAAGCGCACTGCGCCATCCTCGATGCTGATGCCGCTCGCGGCGGGATGCATGGCGACGCCGTGCTCCTGAAGCTCAGATAAGATGCGCATCCGGCGGACCAGCGTCAGGCCTTTGCCGAAGGCGGGGGCTTCATCGACGATGGTGACCTTGCGCCCGCGTTCGTGGAGGAATTCGGCCAGCTCAATGCCAACCAGTTCACCGCCGATGATGACGATCTCGTCGCCCAAGGGCATCCAAGCGTGGGTCGCCTTGCGGACGAGATCCAAATTGGCAGTCGCGCCGGTGGCCGCGCCAATCTTCGTCGCCATGCGCGTCAAGAGTCCCGTCTTCCGCTTCAGCTCGTCTGAGCTTTCGCCGAGCATTAGCCGCCGCATGTCGTCACCAGAAAAGACATTGTCCCTGTCATTGCCTGGAATGTCCGGCATGCCGCGCGTGGCACCGGTTGCAACGATGACATCATGGGGCGCGAGCGACTGTAAGAGTTCCGGGGTCGCCGCCGTGTTCAGGCGGATGTCGGCACCAGACATCTCCACTTCGCGCCGCAGCCAGTTGAGCAGCCGCTCATTGGGTTCATAGGCAAGGGAGGCGAACCGCAATGTACCGCCAAGGCGTTCGCTCTTTTCGATGAGGGTCACTTTGTGGCCAAGCGCAGTCAGGCGTCGGGTCGCCTCCATGCCGCCGGGCCCGCCGCCGATGACGACGATATTCTTGTTGGCCGCTGTTGCCGCCTTGCGTTCAAACTCGACTGAGAATTCGGCATTGACGGCGCAGCGGGATTGCTGATTGCCATAGATCGCGCTGACGCAGGTGTAGCAATAGACGCAGGGGCGGACGCGCTCTGTCTCGCCGCGCAACAGCTTGTTGGGCAGATGCGGGTCTGCCAGCAGTTTGCGGCCCATGGCGATGAAGTCTGCTTCGCCTTTGCCGATGGTGCGGTCAGCAGTGTCCACTTCGACGCGGCCCGACGCGATGATGGGGATGCTGACTTCTGCCCTCAATTCGGCGGCGGCAGGCAAGTTGAAGTTTTCAATATGCGGGATGTTGGATTCCGAATGCAGCTTGCCATTGCCCGTGTCATGATAGGCAGACACGGTGATCGCGTCTGCGCCTGCCGCTTCAACGGTGCGGGCTGCAAATTTGGCGTCTTCAAGGGAGATGCCACCCGTCTTGCCCACTTCACGGGAATCAATCTTCACCCAAACCGGAAAGTCCGGGCCAACCAATGCGCGCGTTGCGGCAAGCACTTCGCGCAGCATCCGCAGGCGATTTTCAATCGGGCCGCCATATTCATCAGTGCGGCTGTTCGTTTTGGGGGAGATGAAGGACGACAGGAGATACCCATGGCCGGAATGGATCTCGACAGCGTCAAACCCCGCTTTCTTTGCGCGGGCCGCCCCTTCCGCATATTGGCGGACAGCCGTTGCGATATCTTCATGGTTCAGGACCTTGATTTCCGGCATCGTCATGCCGCTGAAGGCCGCCAGCTCCTCGGGCAGGAAGTACTTCATGAAATTGCCGGTCGGAGCAGGGGGGATGCATGGTGCCCAAAGCGGGTGGCCCCAGCGCGTTGAATAGCCCGCGACGAGCCCACCGTGATGCAGCTGTGCTGCAATTTTCGCGCCGCTGGCGTGCACGCGTTCACAAAGTTCGGTCAATCCCGGGAGGAACTTGTCATCGCTGATGGCGGTCTGTTGCAGGGCGACTGCGCCGACCGGCCAGGCCACACCTGCGACGCCGCAGATGATCAGCCCCGCGCCGCCCCGTGCCTGTTCCTCATGGTAGGCGATCAGCTTTTCGCCGACGGTCCCGTCTTCTTCGGACAGGCTCACACCCATTGCGGTCACCATGATGCGGTTCTTCACCTCCATCTTGTTGATGCGGCCGGGTGAGAGGAGGTGCGGGTAAGTATTTGAAATCATATTAGACAAGTCCTGTGCGGGAATGTGCTTGGGTCATCGACACGAAATTCATGCATTGGTCGAGCGCTGCGGCGCACCGTTGGGCGGCGACATCAGTCGGCAGTTGATCAAGGTCTTTTGAAAAGGTCTCGACGCCCAAAAAGGCAGTGGTGCCAGTGGCCGCAATCGCCTGCATAAAGGCTTTGAGATTGAGTTCCCCTTCGCAGGGAAGCAGGCGGTTCATCATGCCGTGGTTGAGGTCCGCCTCTGGAGCCGCAAGTGCATCATTCAGTTGGACCGAAAAGATGCGGTCGCCCGGAACAGAGGCCAACAGGTCGAGCGAGGAGTTGCTGCGGAAGACGTGCCAAGCATCCACCATCAGGCCACCATTGGACCGTCCGGCCGTGTCGATGATCTCCATCGCTTCGGCAAGGCCGGGCACGCCCCCTGTTGGAACAAATTCCAGCGCGACCCGCAGGCCATGGGCAGCTGCCTTGTCGCACACTTCCCCGAAGTGCTTCGCCATCAGCCGTCGATCATAGTCCAGCCCGAAAAGCTCCGCGACCGAGACGGTTGAGGCGCCCAGTTCAAAGGCAAGCGGAAGCACGCGATCTGCCGTCATGGCCGATAGGAATTTTCCGAACGCGCTTTCACTGGAGGCGTGTGGTGGCATCCAGTTTGTGATGAGTTCAATTTCAGAGACGATAAGGCCAGCATCCCTGATCGCCTGCGCCACGTCGGTGGTCTGAAGGCCGCGCATATCTCTCGGCCACACCGACACAGCCGTGAAACCCGCCGCTCGCGCGGGGGCGAGGCGGTCGAGCAGAGGCGTGCATTGCCGTGTGCCGCCATAGAAAACGCGTGCCGCAGGCGCATATGTTCCCGACAGGGACATTTTATGGCCGCGCCTCGCTCATCATGTGCTGCATCTCGCTCCCCACTTGTCTTTGGGCAAACCTAGTGTCTATACAAAGTGTATGTCAACCGACGAGCCCGCATTGTCGCAGGAAATGGAGCGCCAAAACCGCGCCAATCCCCGTCAGCGTGCGCAGCGGGCGGCGACGCGTGAAAAGCTACTCGACGGTGCGATCAGGGTCTTTGCGGAGAAAGGCTATGCCAACGCGACCGTGGACGATGTGCTTCGGGAAGCGGGCGTCAGCCGGGCCTCCTTTTACGCGCATTTCCCGAGCAAGGTCGGGCTAATCAGCGCTGTCGCAGACAGTTTCGTGCCGCTCTGGCAACCGATGTATGAAGAGCTTGCCGCAAAGCAGACGCCGGATCAGGCGAGCCTAGTGGACTGGTGCCGTCGTAACGTTGCCCTGTACCGGCAGAATGAAACGACCTGCCTCATACTGACGCAGGCCACGGCGATTGAGGCCGATCTCTATTGGAAGATCGCAGGGTTTCAGAACGTTTTGATTGATATGCTCGCCCGCAAGAATGCGGCGCTCGCGCATCTCGAGACGGACGAAGCGGGGCGGCATCGGGCAGCTTTTGCTTTGTCGCAGCTGGATCAGGCCTGTTACTTCCTCACCGTCCGCCGCAGCCAGCAAGATCCGGAGGCGGCCATTGTCGCAATGGCTGCACAGTTGCTCCATTTCTTTGAGAGCGAAATGGCACGCGGGGTCACTTTGTGAGCAGCGCCGTTGCCATCACCAATCTGCTCTACCGTTATGGTGAGATGATGGATGTTGCCGATTTCGAAGGTGCGTCAAACTTGCTTTGTCATGCCACCCTCAAGCTCATGGGTGGTCGCGAAATAGGCGGCTTGGACATGCGCGATGTTTGGCACAAGATGATCATCCTCGACGCCGAAGGGCGACCAAACACGCGGCATCTGATCACCAACCCCATATTGGATATTGACGAGCAAGCTGGCGAGGCCAGTTGCCGTTCCTGCTATACCGTCTTGCAGAGCCTGCCGGGCTTTCCGCTCCAAATTATTGCATCCGGCCGCTATCACGACCGCTTTGCATGCGTAGACGGCCATTGGCGTTTCACATTCCGCGATTATTCCATGTTCGATTTTCAGGGCGATTTGAGCCAGCATCTGCGGATGTAAGCTTGCGCCAAAACACTTTACCCATCAGGAAACCTTGAATGTCCGCTGATTTTTCTGCCGCTGTCGATCCAGACCTGTCCAACGCCTTTCGTCAGGCGATGCGCAGCGTGGCGTCCGCTGTTTACCTCATCACTGCACGCGGCCCGGAAGGTGACGTCGGGATGACCGCAACGGCGGCTTGCTCGCTCAGCTTTGATCCCATGTCGGTGCTCATCAGTGTCAACACATCTGCTTCGATCACGCGGACGCTAGAGGCCACAGGCCGCTTTGTGCTGAATGTGCTCAGTCATGCTGACGAGGCCGTCGCCTCTGCCTTTGGCAGTGCTGCCGGACGGGACAGCCGCTTCGTGGACGGCGACTGGTACGATCTGGATGGGATGCCCGCGCTGCGGTCCAGCATCAGCAGTATCTCTTGCGAGATTGGCGGCATGATGGAATTCGGCACCCACAGGATCTATGCGGGCGCAGTCCGGCACGTCGACAACCGGGCGGGTCTTCCCGAACTCCTATATTGCAACGGAGCGTTCCGAACGCTTGGGAACTGAGCGCTAGAGTTTCTTGGAAAAGGAAATTTTGGCTTCCCCCTCCTTCACAGGTCTTGAGGGTGTTTGGTGACGCACAGATGCGGCGTTGCGCCATGCTCGCCCATGAGCCTGTCATTCGGCCCGATCCGGGGAGAACTGCGGCAGTTAGGTCGATTTAACTAACCTTCTGAATTTGATTGCTGCGCGTCATCAGCAGCGCCCTTCAAAGCTTCCCCAACCCATCCGAGAAAATGCAGCGCACACTCAGCGGCTAGCAGGCGTGCGTCAGGATTCTGCGCAGCGACATAAGCTATAAAACCAAATTGAATTTTAACTGTATTCAAAATGAATATTTCTTTGATTGGAAAAAATACTTACATTTTGTAAGAATACAGTACTCCGATCTGTAGAAATATTTTAAAAAATTTGAAACTGATTGTTGTTTTATTGAAGTATATTCAAAAATAACACTTTGTTTAATTTTAAAAATTGGAAATAAATAAAGTGCTGAACAATGATTACAGGGATAATAATTTGTATTTTCAAATTATTCGACATTCCAAATCAAGATGTGCAGCGATATGCGGCGCATTTTTAGCGGTTTCCGGTGTGGGGTCTGTGGCTCATGCGCAGTCCGATCCTTCTGTCGTGGGCGCACGCATTTTGCGGCAAGTTGAGCCAACTCAGGCTGTTTTGCCAGATCTGAAAGCACGCAAGAAGATCGTGGTTGATGAGCCATCATCCATTTCCGGTCCAACAATCGAGGTCAGAGGCTTCCGCTTTTCCGGCAACAACTCCTTTACGGGAGATCAGTTGAATGCCGCTCTTTGGCCATTGGTTGGCCGCAAACTATCGATAGCTGAACTTGGTTATGCTGCTGATCTCATTGGCAAGTATTATCAAGACGAAGGTATTTTGGCGCGGGCTGTTGTTCCGGCCCAAGATGTCGTGGATGGTTTTGTTGCCGTGCAGGTTATTGAGGGCAAACTCGCGGGCGTTGAAGTCGATGCGGCGAGTTCGAGTGCCGATTCAGAATCGCAGCGGACCTTTGTTCAGGCAGGTGCGAGGCCCGGCGACGTGATTAATCTGCGACGTATCGAGCGTGGCACGCTGCTTCTCAATCGCCTCCCCGGTAATAATGTGCGCACCGTTCTGCGGGCAGGGTCCATCGAAGGCACGTCTTCGGTCGTTATCGTCGACGAACCAAGTCGCGACCAAAATGTGGTCTTGTCAGCTGATCGGAGTGGATCGTCACGAGCAGGCTTTGAGCGCGTTACAGGGAACGTCTCTCTTTTCCCGATCGCCCGATTTGGCGACGTGCTTAACATCACCGGATTGGCGTCGCGCGGGGTTCAATATGCCCGTCTCGGATACACTCTGCCGGTGGGCTCGGATGGCCTATCGTTTCTCATTTCCGGGTCGGGCCTCCGTTATAAGCTTTTGAACACGCCGCTCTCCCTAAAAGGGAACAGCGAAACGGCGACGCTTGGTGCCAAATATCCGATCATCTTGCAGTCCGATCAAAGCGTCATCCTCAGTTTTGAATCTGGCTACCGCAGGTTCTCTGATCGCATTGAAACCCTTCTCACCAACCGTTCAGTCGTCTTCGGGTCGCTTGGGTTGGATGTGATGACATCTGACGCCCTTCTCAGCGGAGGAAGCAACGCATTTGGTGCGACGCTGACTGCGGGAAAAACGCTCAAGAAAAACAATTACACGACGCTCGTCGCTTATGTGACGCGGCGCCAGTCGCTTTCGACCAACGATGTGATTGAGCTTCGGATTAACGGGCAGATTGGCTCTGCCAAGGTTGATCAATCCCAGATGATGATGATCAACGGCAGCAATGGTGTTTTTGCTTTTGGCAATGACGATGACGTTGCCGGACGGTCAGGGTTTGTTGGACGGGCGACCTATCAAAGGGCGCTCGGTAGCCGACTGTCCGCGTCCGTATTTTATGACTTAGGTCGCGTTTACGGCGCAGATCCAACGCGACCCAAAACTCTTAAGGGTGCGGGGCTTGGCGCAATTTGGCGGTCCCCATGGGGTGTCACCTTCGATGCATCCGCGGCGCGCGCCATCGGCGCGCCAGACCAATTTAACGACAAAATCAAGGCGTGGATCAGCGCCAAGTTTGCCTTGTAATGGCATCCGGGGGAACAATGTTTCAATCAAAGCGCTCGACCGGTTCAGGCCTTCGTAAGGCAACTGATTTTAGGCGGCTAATCCTTAGCAGCAGTGCCCTTACCCTTGCGGTGATGAGCCCCGCCTATGCCGAAGACCTTCCAACAGGGGCTTCGGTTGCAGCTGGTCAGGTGGCGATGGCCCAATCGGGCTCTGCGCTCAACATCAACCAGACGACCGACAAGGCGATCATCAACTGGCAGACATTCGACATCGCGTCGGGTGCTTCTGTCAATTACACTTTGCCGAACAGCAAGTCGTTCACGCTGAACCGTGTCATTGGCGATGATCCAAGCAAGATTTTTGGCTCATTGACGTCCAACGGACAGATTTATTTGCTCAATCCCCGCGGCATTCTGTTTGGCGCCGGCAGCCGTGTGAACGCGGCGGGCCTGGTGGCCAGCACGATGGCCATGAAGGATGAGGATTTCCTGGCCAGCCGCTATGTGTTTACCGACAACGGATCCAAGGCTGCTGTCGTCAATGAAGGCGAAATCATCGTCAACGGTGGCTATGCAGCCCTGCTGTCTTCCAACGTACGTAACGAAGGCATTGTCTCGTCACGACTTGGAACGGTCGCAATGGCCGCGGGCCAAAAGCTGACCCTCGATGTGTCCGGAGACCAGCTTGTGTCGGTGCAGGTGGAACCTGCGCTTGTCAGCCAGTTGATCGAAAACAGGGGCATGATTGCGGCTGAGGACGGCCGCGTCATTATGACGATGTCAACGGAACGCCGTCTTATGGACAGCGCGATCGCATCGCGCGTGCAGCAGGCGAACGAGATTGTTGCCGCAGGTGATGGCACGGTCAGCCGCATCACAGCCGCTGGACAGATCAACGCCGCGACCGTGGAGGTTCAGGCCGGCTCTGTGGGCGTGGCTGAAATCACAGGCGAAGTGAATGCCCTGGGCAGTGCGGGCGCAGGCGGAAAGATTGCCATCACCGGTGGCGATGTCGTTTTGAAGGGCTCGGCGAAGCTTGACGCCACAGGTCCGTCCAAAGGTGGTCAAGTCAATGTTGGCGGCGGCTATCAAGGGGCATCAGAAGACCTGTTGAACGCCCGCACCACAACGGTGGAAAGTGGTGCATCAATCTCGGCGAACGCCTCTGAATCTGGGGATGGTGGCAACATTGTCGTCTGGTCTGACCGGCTTACGAAATTTGCGGGCAAGATTTCAGCAACTGGCGGCCGCGATGCGGGCAATGGCGGCTTTGCTGAAGTCTCCGGAAAATCGCTGCTCGACTTTACCGGCACGGTAGACCTGCGTGCGGCATCAGGCGCGTCGGGCACCTTGCTGCTCGATCCTTACGATCTGACCATCCAATCGTCGGGATCAGACACGAATGTGACTGGCACAGATGCGACTGGCACCAGTTCGATCCTCACTGTCTCCTCTCTGCAAAACGCGCTCAACAGTGCCAACGTTGTTGTCACGACCGGTGATACAACTGCGAGTGGCGAGGCAGGCAACATTACGGTTGCGAGCGACCTTAGTTGGTTGTCGTCCAACAACCTGACGCTTCGTGCTGCCAATAACATCGCGATCAACGCGAATATTCTGGCTCTCTCGGGCGGATTGACGCTGCAAGCGGGTCTCGCTGCAGATGGCACAACCGCGTCGTCTTCGGGCACAATCTCGCTCGCCGCTGCGAATTCCATCCGGCTGCTGACCAAGGGCCTGACGGCGACGGCAGTCACCGGCATTGATTTGAGCGGCTATCTCGAGTCCAAAACCCTAGCTTCACTGTCCTCGACCAATGGAAATGTAAGCGCCTCGAGCACGAGCAATGTGTTTTCTGCTGGTATCGCGGCAACGTCTGGTTCGACGGGCAGCCTGACGATTAAGGGCACCGGAAATACTGAATTGAAGGCGATCAGCGCCGGTTCGGGTGGCGCGACCATCGAGATTGCGGGCAGCGTGACCAGCACGTCCAGCTTCGCCTCTTCGGGCGCGGTTTCAATCACCACGCCGTCGGGTTCTGATGGTAATATTGATCTCACTGGCGCATTCTCTGCCGCCGGAAACGTCTCACTGTCTGCTGACAAGCCGGGGTTCATCCGGATCAACAATATTTCCAGTGACACGACCTTCAGCACGATCGTGGCCGGTGGTGCGATCACACTTGCCAGTGCCGCCAATACGCTGACATTTGGTGTCAGTTCGCAGGCCATTACCGCGCTTGCGGGTGACGCAGGGCAGGCCAGTGGTCTCGTTTCCATCACGGCCGCCGCCGTCAACATCGTAAAGTCTATCGTGACGGCAGGCGGTAACGTCAGCATTACATCGACGTCCGGCGCCATCACCGCATCAGCGGGGGCCGACATCACGACGACCGCGACGGCAAACACCGGAACAACGTCCGGTTCTGTCGCGATTGTTGGCGCGACGAACGTATCTTTGAACAACATCACGACGACTGGCGCTGCGAATGATCAGGCGGCGGGCAGTAACGCGGCCACTGTCAACATCAGTTCAACATCGGGTGACGTCTCTGTATATGCGATCACCACATCTGGTGGCCAACCTTTGCGGGTGGACGGCAGTGGTTCTGGCCTCGACAATGGCGGGAACGCCGCCAGCATCACGCTGTCCAGCAGCACCGGTCACAAGACCGTTCTTCGCGGAAATTTGACGGCCATCGGCGGTAATTTCAGCGGCACCAGCGCGGCGGCACAAGGCCTTGGCGGGAACATCCTGACCACAGGTCCCGTCACGCTTGCGGACCATGTGTCGATCGATACCGGCGCGACGACGGGTTATGTCTATCTTCTCGGAACCGTCGATTCTGACAGTGCCAGCGCGCTTAAGGCTTTGTCGATTACAGCTGGTGCCGGCAACGTGCGCTTTGGCGATACGGTTGGTCAGACGGCGGCGCTCTATTCAGTCGACGTTGTCTCAGCGGTCACGACGGACATTTTCGCGAGCCTCAAGACGGATGGTTCGACCAGTATTTCCGGTCGGACGACAGGTGTTCGGATTGCTACGACGAGCAAGCTCAATTTTGGCAATGTCACGACAGAATCCAATAATACTGCGTTGGTGATCGATACCAGCGGTGGGAATGGGGTTTTCACCCTCAACAATGGCGGGTCCACCATTGTCTCGCAAATGCGCGCGCCGGTTGAATTTAAGCGCGGTTCGGGGGCCATCAATCTAAACTCCACCCTGTTCAGCACCACAGGTGAGTATAATAATCTGAGCTTCACCACCGCTTCTGGTTCAGGCGGTGGCACAGTGACGGTTGTCAGCACCATCGGCGGCGGCACACAGGCCAGCACGTCGGGCTTGGGTGACATCTATTTCGACAGTGTCAGTAACATTAGCTTCCAGGCTGGTATTGCGGCAAAAAGCTTGGTCTCGCTTAGCGGTACCGGGACGATCACGCTCGCCACAAACAGCAGCACGGCTCAATTCTATAGTGGCGCGAATGGCCTTCAACTGGGCTCCAGCAGCGGGTCTGCCATCTCTGTCAATTTGAATGCAACGCTAACGGCAACTGGCGCACCCGTGTCGCTGACCACCACCGCCGCGAACATCGGACTTACCATTTCCGGCACGACGACAACGGCTGGAGGTGCTGTTACAATTTCGACGAAGGGGGTCCTGTCCGCCACGCAGAATAACAGCAGCATCGCGACCTCAAACGGCGCAATCACGCTCACCGGCCTTGGTGGTATCGACAACCAGTCACATTCATCGACAAGTTCCTACAATGCCGGATCTGGCAAGATCCGTATGTATGGTGGCGGCAATACCATCACTATGTATGCGCTACTGACGTCAACCAACGCAGATACTGGCGGCACGCCTGCGATTCTCATCACCGATGCCAGCACGGTCAACGTTTCAATCGTCAACGCGAATGTGAACAACCTTGGCACTGGCACGTTCCAAGTCGGGATTGTAGCCTCGGATACCGCGATTGCACCGGCACAAAGTGTCGGTGCAGGCGGATCGTTGACGTTGCTTTCATCCGGGCTGCGCCTGCGCACCAGCCAGGCTTTGAAGCTTAAATTCACCGGCGATGAATCGTCCAATAGCTTCCTTATCACCGGTACGGACGCCAGTGGCGCTGCCCAGACAGAAACGGTCAGCGGGTCCGCTGCGGGCACCGTTACGTCGACCAAGTCGTTCAAGACGATCACGAGTGTGGTGGCGACCAATGCGACCGCCGCAAATGTCTCCGTCGGCCTCGCGAGCAGCGATACAATTTCCGGTGCGCTCACCCAGCAGAACCCCTTCAACCAGACAGGCAAGATCGACATCGCCAGCCTGACGGTCTCCTCTGCAAGTTCGATTTCGCTCACATCGTCCTCCAACAAGATTGACACGCTGAGCAGCTTTGACGTTGGCAGCAGCCTGACCGTGAAGGCCGTGGGTCATACCGCGGGCATGGCGCTTACCGGAAATGTCACCGCGACATCAGTTGACATTGCGACTGGCAATGGCGCGCTGATCCTCGGAAACTACAATATTACAGGGACGTCTGGCAATGTCACGCTGACCGGGCTTGGCGTAACTCAGGGTGCGACGTCGAACATAACTGCTTCAGGGCAGGTCTATGTTTATGGATTTGACTATAATAACGGAAACAACAGAGGTGTTATAAACCTTCAGGGTAATATTATTGCTGGAAATACCAGTGATAGTTCCGTATTTATTCACGGTTTCTCCAATGCTATCCTTGGAAACATTACTGCCGGAACCAGCACAACGCGTGGTGGATTGACTATTGGTGATGATTCTTATTTCAATACTTCATTAGGCGGGAATAACTACTGGAACTGGTTTACCGGAACGGTTACCCAGAATACCGGAACGACGATCAAGGTTGGCCGTCTCTACATGCGGTCGCGCGACGCGTCTTCAGGTTCTGGTGCCATCAACCTGACCAACCCGAATAATGAATTCCGGGCCGTCGACCGCATTCTGCGCTATGGGTCCTTCTCGATTTTTGATGCCGACACTGAAGGCAACAATCTGGTCCTTCAGAGCAGCCTCCATGAAGGCAGCAATGCATCGTCCATCAAAATCAAAACTATGGGTGCCCTGACGGTCAACGGTATTGATCTGCAAGGCTATGGCGTGATCCTCGAAGGCACGTCCATCACATCAAGTGCAAATATCTGGTCTGGGAACGGGGATTTGATCCTGCGTCCGAATGGCGGCAGCTTGACGCTGTCTGGCACACAGCGCTCGAATTCGAGTGTCGGGACCTATTACATCCAGAATTCGAACAACGTTCAGCTCGGTTATACGTACGATTTGGCGAAGCTGCAGTTCGGCCTTGATGCGGTTGTAGCCGCGGTTTCGACAAGTCAGGTCGTCTCGACGTCTGGCGGGACGCTAACCATTAATGGGAGTGCGGCCGCCAGCAGTGTGGCAACATCATCTACCGGTAACCGCGTCGTCATCACCAGCGGTGCTGATGATAGCACGCGGACTTTTACCGTTACGGGTACCGACATGTTCGGCCGCACACTTACGGAAACAATTACAGGCGCGAACGTGGGTGCCGCGTCAGGTAGTAAATATTTTGCAACTGTAACCTCCGTTTCCGCTGGCGCGGGACCTAGTTCTTCTGTTGCCGTAGGCTGGGCGACAGAAAGCATTGCCGGCAACGTGACCCAACAGAACGATATCGATTTGTCGACGCTGTCCGGGAAGGTTGGCGGGTCAATCACGCTGAGCCGCACGAACAACAGCTTTAGCTCTGTAACGAACTTAACCGCAGGCGGCGCGATAACCCTGCAGACGGACAATAACCTTACAATTTCAGGTGCGCTCGTCTCCACAACCGGTGCGGTGACCGTCTCAAACTACTATACGCAGACGATCAGTTCCACGGGTTCGATCTCGGCCGCCGGCAACGTCTCGCTGCTATCAACACAGGGTTTGCTATCGATCTCGGGTGCCGTGACGTCGAGCACAGGCAGTCTTACGCTGCAGACCAACAATAGCAGCGGCACGATCACGCTGGCGTCCGCGGGGTCGCTTAATACGCTGGGCACCGCCCAGGCCGTGACGCTCAATTCCTATCGGGATGTGAATATCTCAGGCGCAATTGCTGCGACGGGCAACATCACGATCAGTACGGCTTATGTGAACGGCGCGCTTGGCGCGTTCTCGAACACAGGGGCGATCACGACAACCGGCGCTTCCTCGGCCATCACTGTGACAACCTATCAAGGGTACACACTGACAGTCGGCGGCGCGATCACGTCTGCAGGTGCACTGCAGCTTCTGGCGGGCGGTACATTTACCAGCACGTCTGCCGGTGTGATCAGCACTGGCGCGTCCGGCTCGGTTGCCATCCGCTCGGGCTATCAGTTCGCGACGGCCAACACGTACAGCGTCAACATCGCCGGCAGTATCTCGGCCGGTTCGGGCGGTGTTCAGTTCTATTCTAATGACAAGGTGACGCAGACAACCGGCGTCATCACGAGCACGGGCAACCTTGTCGGCATCAACGCCAATGGCGGGACGCCCGTTTATGCAGCGCCATCGTCACAGGGCTCCGTCACGCTCAATGGTAACAACTCCGTCGCCGGCATCGGGCCCTTCTACGTGAAGGGCGAAAACGGCGATAGCGACTTCATCTTCAACAACACCGGCGGCGGCTTGCGTGTTGCTGGTGACATCAGCACATCAAACGGCAGCATCACGATCCGGACCGCGGGCGGTCTGCTCGACCTTCAGTCGTTCAACATTAAGGCGGGTGAATATCTAGCCAATGGCGGGGGCAACATCACCCTGACCGGCCGTGGTATCAACCAGAGCTTGGGGACGATCAACGCCAACGGATCGATCAGCGGCGCGGTCGCCGGCGATGGCGGTGCGGGTGGTGCTGTTGTCCTTACCGGGCATGATGGGACTGAGTCTGGTAGTATCACGCTGAACGGGACTTTGCGGACACTTAACAATACGTCGGCGGCCATCACCATTCGTGGAACAAGCAATCTCGTTTTGCCGAGCATTATTGCCACAAACGGGACGCTGATCATTGGCGACGATACGGCCTCAATCGGTCAGATTTCCGGCAATATTTCCCAAGCAAATTCGACGACCATTCTTGCCAAGACACTGACCTTGGGCACGACGTCCAATGGCATTGGCGGCTCTGTTGTTCTCACCAACAGCGGCAACAAATTTGACAGTCTCGGGATCATCAAGGTCGGCGACGTTGCCAACACCCAATATGATCTCGATATTGCAGATTCGACGGCAGGCCTGACGCTGGGGGCTGCGGTCACCAGCGCCGGCGGTATGCGCATTACCACCTTGAAGACGGTGAGCGACGCGTCCGGTGCACTCGCTATTGGCACCAATTCGCTGACGGCCAGCGGTGATGTGTACCTTGGTGGGAACACGGTAACGCAGTCCACGACGAGTACGATCAATGCCGGCAGCGGCGCAATCACCGTCAATGGCGGCGGCGGAACCGACAGCTACAGCATTACGCTGAGCGGCACGTTGACCACGACGAACGCGACATCGAGTGCCATTCAGATTCTCGCAGCGGCGAACACGACGCTCAACATTATGGTCGCCCGCAGTGGTGGTGTGGTTCTTGGGACTTCGGCAAACCCGCTTTCGGGAACGGTTAGTCAGACGGCATCGACAGGCATCATCGAAGCGGCAACGCTTTTCGGCAATGTTGGCGTTCTCACCGCAAACAACATCAAGATCGATAACCTCGGAGCGCTGACCAGCACGGGCGCGCTTTCGGTGAAGGATGTTGGTGGAACCGGCACGGCTGGCCTTGCCGTTGTGGGGACTGTTCGGGCAGGTGCCGCATCTTCTATTGAAACAACAGACGGTGCCCTCAGCATCGGCGCGCAAACCATAAATGTGGCCGGGTTCAACCTGACCTTGAAGGGCGTCGGGATCAGCCAGACCTCGGGCTCTTCTATCTCATCGACGACCTCGACGATCAATGCAGCGACAGGATCAATTGATCTTGTCAGTGCCCTGAACGATTTTACCGGACAGGTCACACTGACATCGACAGGTTCATTCGCGAATATTGTGGATGCCAACACGCTCAGCCTGAATTCGCTGACCGGCCAGTTGGCTTTGACGACCTCCATTTCTGCCGTTGCCGGGACGCAGCTTGTGCTGACGCCTGAAAATCTAACGACGTCGTCGGGTAACATCTATCTTCAGTCGAAAAATGGTAACCTCTCAACACCGGGCAACTTGACGACGACCACCGGTAACATCACGCTCATTTCCAATTTCGGCTCGCAGTCGACGGGCAATACCCAGGTCAACAATACCATCCAGACCACGTCTGGAAATGTGACGATCTCGGCCGAGCGCGAAGTGAACCTGGCCAAAAGTATCCTTTCCACCTCCGGGAATATCTCTGTCAGCGGTGACACCGTCACGCATTCTACGGGCTCTTCGACAGACATTCTGTATCTGCGCACCGCGTCGACAGGGAACATAAGCGTAAATGCATCCCAAACCGGCGGCCTGACCATGGGGCCGTTTTACTATTATCAGGCGGATACGGGTGTCATTTCCATCGTGGCGGGCGGGACAATCCGTCTGTCCAACATCTCCAGCAACGGCCGACTGAACGTCACGGGCGTTGGTTTGATCCAGCAATATGACGGTGCCCGCATTGCAGCGACGGAACTGAGCGTCACAGCGCGTGACAACGCTTCTGCTGGTTCGGGTATCATCACGCTTGCAAACCTCGCAAATAATTCGGGCGCAATTAGCCTTGTTACGCGCAATGCGGCGGATACCGCCGCCGGCACGGGCGCGATCAGCTATTATGACGCTGATGCCGTTGCGATTTCGCGCATCCAGTCTGCTGGCTCTGTCACGCTGACAGCAGGCGGCGTAATCTCCACTGCCGCATCCGGGTCTCTTGGCACTGGCCAGGTTGAAGCCAATCTGTTGACCGTCAAGACGCTCAATAACTCCGGCGCCGGAGTGCTTTTGACGGCCGCCGACAATAATATCACAACGCTGAATGTCTCGGTTCGCAATGCAGCGGATACAGCGCGGGCAGGGTCTTCGGTTGGAGAAAACACGACAACAGGCGCAGGCGGCACGGTCCGTTATACGGACTCGAACGGCTTTGCCGTGGCAGGCATTTCAACAGGCGCGTCTGTGGTGCTCTCATCGGGCGGGACCGTAACCCAGACCGGGGCTATCAGTTCGGACAAACTCGGCCTTCAGGGTTCGGGTAGTTTTGTTCTGAACCAGGCGGATGTGTCGTCCAACCCAGTGAACACGGTATCGGTCTTTGCTTCAGAGGCGACCGGATCGGTTACATTCTCGTCGTTGACTGCGCTGACCATTGGGACGGTGAACCCCGTGGGTATCATGTCGGGCGGTGCCGCAGTCACGATCCGCGCGCCTTCCATTGATTCGAGCAGCACGACGATCGACACGAGAAGTGCGGTCGCCGGTGTATCCGGCGGTGCCGTCTCGCTCACAGCCACAGGCACTGGTGCCAACGGTAACTTGACCGTGGGTGTGATCAATACGTCCGGGAAGGACGCTGATACTGGCGATTCAAACGGCGGAACGGCTGGCGCCATTACCCTGACATCTAGCGGTGCGTCTCTGTCGGTTGCAGGCACTCTGACCGCACGTGGTGGCTTGAAATCGGGCACCGGCAACAATGGCGCTGACGGTGCCGTGAAGCTTCTCGTGACATCCGGCGCCGTTTCGCAGGCCGATGGTTCGAACGAAATCAACTCAGGCCAGTTGATCATTGATGCCCTCAACGCCTCTGCGCTGCTGGATACCGGCAACATCGCAGACAAGGTTGTGGCCCGCATCTCCGGTGTCGGCCAATCGCTCACCTATAGCAGCGGCAACGTCTTTGCCGTTGGCGGCGGCACGGCATCTGGCCTCACCTGGAATGGGATCACGACCCAAGGTGGCGACGTCATACTTGGGTCGGCTGGCGCGGCTATCACCGTGTCGGAAGCAATCACCACGCGTGGCGGTAACTTTAGGTCTGGCGTATCCTCGTCAAAAATTGCGAGCCTCAACTCAACAGGCTTAGTGATCTCAACGGCCGGGGACATCACTGTTGGCAGCAGCATTGCTTACGCGAACGGGGGGACAATTTCGGTCGTTGCAACGGGCGACATCACGACCGGCGCGGTGATTTCCAGTGGTGATAGCGCTGCCGCTTCGGCTTCCGCAGGTGCGATCACACTGACGTCTTCGGCAGGCAGCATCGGTGCCGGGGCATTGACGGCCAATGGCCGCGATGCAACGGGTGGTGCGATCACGTTGACCGCGGGCACGATCAATCTGCTCGGAAATATTTCGACGACCGCCAACACAACAAATGCGGCGACCAGCGGCGGCACGATGACGTTTGACGGCGCTGTCGTCCTGGGTGGTGACCGGGCCCTGACAACGGGTGCAACAAGCGGCGGCAATATTGTCTTCTTGGGCACCGTCGATGCCTCAGTCTCTGCCTACAACCTTGCGATGACCGCCGGGACAGGCAATATCAGTTTTGCAGGCGCTGTCGGCGCGACGTCTGTTCTTGGCGCCGTAAACATTGCCTCTGCCAACACGGTCACGGTCTCGTCGACTTTTGCTGCTGGGAGCTTTACGCAACAATCCGGGGCCAATCTGACCACCATTGCCGGTGCGATGACACTGGACAACGGCTTCAGCTTCACCGGTAAGAATTTGACGCTCTCTGCGGCTCTGACCGCGGGAAGCTCCGTGACAGTGGCGAATACGGGCATTTTCACCACGGCAGCTGGTGCGGATATCAGCGCCAGTGGTGCCTTCAGCCAGAACGGATCTGGCGAAAATAAGCTTGCCGGCAACATTTCAACCAGCAACGCGAATATCTCATTATCGCAGAAAGTTACGCTGACCGGGGGCGTGTCCTTCGCGTCATCTGGTGGCTCCATCACCTTCCTGTCGACCGTTGACGGCGATGGCGTTCAAGCGCGCGCGATCACCCTCAGTTCTGACAGCGGCAACGTCACCTTCTCCGATAAGGTTGGCAATACGGAAAGCCTTGGCGGCATTACCGTTAATAGTGCGGGCACAACAAAGTTCGCGACCACGGCGAAGGCCGCCTCAATAACCGCGGATGCCGATGGTTCCACGCAGCTTTTCGCCAATGTTCAGACAACGGGTGACCAACAGTACAACGATGTTCTGACGCTCGGCGCAGATCTGACCCTGACAGCTACAACAGTGAAGGCCTATGGCTCTGTTAGTGGCAGCAGCAAGACGCTGAACATCGTCGGCAATGCCGTGCTGGGTAACCCAAATGGCACGAATGACGAGGTCACCGGTCTGACGTCGCTTGACGTCACAGGCACCACCCTCATCGAAACTGCAACGCTCACGTCAACAGGTGCGCAGCGTTTCCAAGGCAATGTGACCCTTGGTACAGCGACAACACTGACCACGACGAACAGCGCGATCACGTTTGGCGCAGCGCTGGCTTCGGACGTAAGTGAAACAAATGACCTGACAATCGCAGCGGGAAGCGGCGCTGTTACCTTCACAGGGGCAGTGGGCGCTGTTGACCGTCTTGGCGATGTTAACGTTGGCAGTTCCGGCATTACGTTGTTCGGTAGTTCAGCTCGGGCAATCTCGCTGACGACTAATGTCGGCGGGACAACGAAGTTGACCGGTGATGTCGATACGACCGATCATCAATTGTTTAACGATGTCGTCGTTCTCCTAGGCGATGTCTCGCTTTCGGGCCGTGATATCACGCTGAACATGACGACTGATAGCGACGCTGCGCAAACCGCGCGGGCGCTGACGGTTTCAGGGTCTGGCACCACAACATTTGGTGGCACAGTGGGCGCAGCGGCAATTTTGTCGTCACTGACGGTCAACGGCGGCGGGACAACAGCCCTTAATGGTGCCTCAATCAAGACGTCCGGCGCACAGACCTATGACGATATCCTTGTCCTTGGGCATGATATTGTTCTCACCGGCACGGATATCACGCTGAATGATGCGGTTGACAGCGCTGCTGCTTCGACGCCGCGCGCGCTGACCGTCACGGGGACGGGCGCGAAGACGTTTAACGCGGCGCTTGGGTCCTCAGTGGTCTTGGGCGCATTGACCGTCAACGGTGGCGGCACGACGGTTCTGCATGGCGGGGTCATCAACACAGACGGTGCGCAGACCTTTACGGATGCAGCCACGCTGACTGCGGACACGCTGCTGACCTCTTTGGGCGGCAATATCAGTTTTGCGTCGACGCTAGGGTCTGACACGACGCCCCGCAGTCTTGAGATTACTGCTGGTGCTGGCGATGTGACCTTCACGGGCGCGGTTGGAACGCAGTTGGCAAAACTTGGCGCGATCCTTGTCAATACAGCGGATGATGTAACGTTTACAGCGGCTCTGGACGCAGGCAGCCTCGAGCAGCAGGCAGGAACCGGCCTCACCAAGCTGGACGGCGCTGCGGCCCTTGGGGATTATTTCAAGTTCACAGGTAGCGCGCTGACGCTCAATGCGGGCCTCACGACGACGGGCGAAGTGATCATCGCCAATGCTGCCGCGTTCACGACAGCGGCAGCCGGTGGCATTAACAGCTCCAAGTTCACGCAAAGCGGCATGGGCACCAATAAGCTGAGCGGTGACATCGCGACGACGGGCGATATCACGTTCGCGTCGGCTGTTGAGTTGACCGGTGCCGTTGCTGCAACAGCGACAGGGGCGAACAGCACAATCAGCTTCGCTGACACGATCAACAGCAGCACGACCACCGCCCGGAATCTCACGCTTTCAGCGGGCAAGGACATCCTGCTTTCAGGCGCGCTGGGCGGCACCAACAAGCTGGGCGCTCTCACGCTCAATGGCACAGGTATCACGCGGCTTAACGGCGCAGTCACCGCCACCTCTGTTGCCAGTGACGCCTCAGGGACAATTGAACTGTTCGGTGATGTCACGACGACCGGCGGCACACAAAGCTATGCCGACAGCGCACTCCAGCTGAAGTCGGACATCACATTGACGGGCACCGCCGTGACCGTTGGTGCCGTTGAAGGTGAAACCCATGCGCTCACCATCACAGGTAATGCGCAGTTGGGCGCGGCGGGCAACAGCGATACAATCAGCGGACTGACCACCCTCGAAGTGTCTGGCACAACCGCGCTCGACATGGCCTCTGTGACGTCAACCGGTGCGCAGACCTATACAGGTGCGGTCACCCTAGGTCAGGCAGCTGTGCTGACGGGTGCCGGGATCAATTTTGTCAGCACATTGGATGGCGCTAATACCCTGACGATCACGGATACGGCGACGACGACCTTCGGCGGCGCAGTGGGCGGCGCAAACGCCCTGACCGGCCTGCTGGTCAACGGCGGTGGCTCGACGCGCATCAACGGCGGCGCTGTCACAACAGTGAACGCGCAAACCTATTCAAACGCAGTTGAACTCGGCACAGCGACGACGCTGACCGGCAGCGTTGTTTCCTTCCTGAACTCCGTTCTGGGCGGTTCGGGCGCGAACACGTTCGCCTTGGATATCGTTGGGGACGCCGTGCTCGGCGATGCAACCGGCTATGGTTCTGAGAACATGTCGCTTGGCGCGCTTTCCGTTGATGGAAATACGACGCT
>Ga0209400_1000084_pt1 | contig 79251 bp, 84 predicted proteins | sample M_130807_EF_Meta_FD_187313 | JGI IMG/M metagenome (GOLD analysis project Ga0209400, IMG submission 187313) | Freshwater microbial communities from Lake Montjoie, Canada to study carbon cycling - M_130807_EF_MetaG (SPAdes) (version 2) | ecosystem: Environmental > Aquatic > Freshwater > Lake...
AATACCACCTTTCTTTTGTGCTTCTGCAATTGCATGCATAGACAAAGTTGTTTTACCCGAAGACTCAGGACCATAAATCTCTATGATTCTTCCTGTAGGGAAGCCACCTATACCCAATGCAATGTCAAGAGACAAAGACCCCGTCGACAATGACTCAACATTGTCAATCTTCTGGTCACCCATTTTCATCACAGTTCCTTTACCATAAGCTTTGTCGAGCTTGTCCATGGTAAGCTGTAGCGCTTTTAATTTTTCTTTTACGTCGGTACTCATTTCTTTCTTTTATAATCTTACCAAAAATACACAAGCAAATTGATTCGAAATTTGTCTCCCTCAATTAAGTATCCACAAGTTATACCTATTTTCTGATTCAAATTACCTGATAAAGTCCTCAATAAATACCTGCAAAATTCAAAAGTTTAAGTTTCATCTTTCAGTAAATCAGCGGGCTGCAGTTTAAGCTTCTGTTTTTTTAGGGCCACCAACCAGCAACATTTCTTGTACGAGGATCTCTGAAACATATTTCTTGACCCCGTTTTTATCTGTGTAGCTTCTGTTTGCTATCTTCCCTTGAATGACTACTTCTTTTCCCTTTGAAAGAAATTTTTCTACATTTTCTGCGGTCTTGCCCCAGGCAACTAAATTATGCCACATGGTTTCTGTTTGTTTTTCTCCATTTGGATCATAAAAAACATCAGTGGTTGCAATGTCAAAATTGGCCACTTTCTTTCCTGAAGCAGTGGTTTTGATTTCGGGGTTGGCACCTACATGACCAATGAGGTGCACATTGTTTCTTAATGAATTCATAAATTAAAAATTAGGAGACAAAAATGAGTTAATTGAAAATGTTTAGTCGTTTTTTATCCGTTTATATCCGTTTAACTTCGTTTGACAGATGCAAGGCAAAGATTTCATCAAATTAACTACTACATTTACTTTATTGAGTGCCATGCAAGATATACATGCTTTTGGTCAAGAATTGACCCAATACAAATCAACCCCTAAAATGCCCGTATTGTTTATTGGTCATGGCAATCCAATGAATGCAATTTTAGACAATTCTTTCAGCAAAACATGGAAGAAATTGGGTGCACAATTGCAAGAACCAAATGCCATTTTATGCGTGTCTGCACATTGGCTTACAAGAGGTAGTTATGTTACAACAAATGCGCAACCAAAAACTATTCACGATTTTGGGGGCTTCCCTGATGAATTGTTTCGTCAGCAATATCCAGCACCGGGTGCATTTGACTTTGCCAATCAAACCATACATGCCATCAAAGAACCCCAAATTCATGGAACAGAAGAATGGGGCTTAGACCATGGCACTTGGTCGGTACTCAAACCTATGTATCCAAATGCAAATATTCCAGTATTCCAATTGAGCTTAGATTTTTACAAACCATTGCAATACCATTTTGATTTAGGAAAACAATTACAATTCTTAAGAACTAAAGGCGTTTTGATAGTTACAAGTGGAAACGTAGTTCATAATTTACAAAAAATTAAATGGGAGGGTGGCGATTACGATTGGGCGCATAGTTTTGATGAATTTGTGAAAAATAAAATTGATGCACACCAATTTCAAGAATTGGTCGATTATCAAAAATTGGGAAGTATTGCGAGTTTAGCGCATCCCTCTAACGACCATTATTTACCTTTGCTTTATACGCTTGGATTAGCCGATAAACAAGACAAACACCAATATTTCAATACCCAATTCGATTTAGGCGCTGTTTCTATGCGATCCGTTATTTTCAGTCCCGATACTTATCATTTATAAGGATTAAATTTTAACAGATATACCCAATTTGAAATTTCTACCTGGCGCACTAATTCCACTGCTAAAGGTCCTGTAATTGATATCTAAGATATTTTCAATTCCAGCATTTAAGTGAATTCTTTTTTTGCTGTCAACAAAGCAACCCATTTGTCCATTTAAAGTATACCAAGCAGGCAAACCATTTGAATTGGCATATTGGAAATTGTCCTCACCATCCAAATTGTAATCTTTTAGCGCTTTTTCTCCATTGAAAATAGACCAGATGTTGCAGTTGAATCTTTTGTATTGATATTGCAGGCCAATTCTTCCAAAAACAGGTGGAATATGATCCATAGGTAGTGCACTATCAGCATTTATTTTTCCATAGGTATAAGTAATTTCAGCATCCAATTTCAACCGAGTTAAAAAAGTATAATTGATGGCCATTGAACCACCGTATATACTTGCCAATTGTTTATTTTGTTGCGCATAGGTTTTGGTCATTTTACCATCATATATTTGACTGTCATTTTGGTTGATTTGAAAGGCAGATACAACAATTGCATTCGACAAAGCCGTATAGAAAATTTGCGCATTAATTTTTAAAACTGGTGCAGGATTGAATGTGATTCCTAGTTCACTGGTCCATGCTATTTCTGGTTTTAAATTGCTATTGGGTACTATGAGTTTCTTCCCCGATTGACTGTCAAATATTTTATTGATATCATCAATATTAGGAGCCCTGAAAGCATTTCCTGTTTGAGCTGTTAATCTGAGTTGTTTTGATGGCATCCAAACCAGTCCCAAATTGCCACATACCCCCAAATTATTTTGAGCCATTTGGTCAGGTAAAAACGAATAAAAATCTTTGTTTTGAAAATCGGCCTTTAAATGAACGGAAGACAAACGAATACTTTCTGTTAAGATAAATTGACGAGTAAGTTCTAGGCTATGGCTGATATAGATTCCTGAGAGCAGTAACGAAGAACCTTTATCAGGATAACGTGTACTGATTGGCCTTTGAACCAATGTATTGATATCTTTTGCAAATGCGGTTGAGTTCACTTTGTTCCATTGCATGTCTATGCCATACCTGATTTCATGATTATTTACTTGTTTGAACAGATCGATACTTGAACTAAAAACACCCACTTGTTCTATGCGGTTGTTTTCATTTGCTTTTCCGAAATTTCTAGTAATTCTACTTTCTTCAATCCATTGATATGCACTGGTCCATTTTAGTTGGTCAGCCATCAATGTCTTGTGCTTATTTTCGTATTGATAGCTCAATAATATGCGGGTCTCAGGACCATAATTCCATGTTCCAAAAACCGGCGTATCATTTTTAACTTCCGACAAGCGATCATACCTTGGAACAATAGTGCTTTTGCTCAATTGAAAATTGAGTAAGTGTTTTTTTGAATGATTATTTTGAAATATGATACTTTGAAACAAATCGAGTTGTTGGTAACCAGAGCCCACTTGAATTGCTGGATTGTTATTTTTAACCAATAAGTCTTTCCCATTCAAATTTGCTTGGTAAATCGTTCTTAAGCCCAAATTCCCAATTGTATTTGATCTGTTAGTTCCTTGTTTTAAATCTCCAAAATCATTGTATGTTACCCCTGTTAAGAATGCAAAATGTTTGAATCCTTTTTTAAAATCTATATGATAGGTATGACCATTGTTCACTGAATTGAATTCGTAAAAATAATCCCCTTTAAAATTTTCATTTAACAAGGGTCTTTTGGTCATCATATTTACCATTCCACCCATTGCATCCGACCCATACAATACACTTGATGGACCATATACTATTTCTACCCGTTCTAGCATAAATGGGTCAACCCTTAAGATGTTCTGTAAATGTCCTCCTCTGTATATGGCGTTGTTCATTCTTATACCATCTACAACTAATAAAATTCTATTTGCTTCAAAGCCTCTTAATACAGGACTTCCTCCGCCTTGTTGGCTTTTTTGAACAAATGCCGATCCTGTTTTTTCTAGTAAATCAGCCGTATTCATTGGCTTTAAATCATTGATGATTTGATTTGAAATGATTTTTATAACTTGAGGGATGTCCTTTTTTTTCTCCCAAACTCTGTTTGCAGAAACTACCATTTCATTTAAGGTGTCTGTTTCTTGAGCCTTTGATTCGTTTTGAAGGAAGAAGAGCATTCCAATCAATAACAGTACACAAGTAATTAATTTAGGGTAGTAATTGAATGTGGTTTTTTGATAAACAGACATTTGTTGAGCGTAAAAAGTATTTTCTATTTCTAGCAATACAAGTATACAAATAGTTGTTTATAAATTGCGGCAAGATATTGAATACGAATAAAATTTTAAGTGGCCATTTCAATTTTTCAAGGATACTAAAAATTGCCAAAGCTTTTGTGAATACTTCTTCTTTTTCCTCTACTATAATTGAATCGATGTCCTTAAGTTTTGGATATCTTGCAAGTAATATAGCATAAGTAGTTCCACCTATTGGTGCAAATAAGATATCTTTTGATTTGGTATTTTTTGAAATGAAATGTACGGCCCTGCTACAAAGCAAACAGTCACTATCAAAATAAATAATCATGGGCATTATTTTTTATTGGCCAATTCTGGATTGAAGCGAATTGGTGAGAACCAATAAATCATTAGAATTCTGGCGTATCTATAGGTCAATGGAGAAGACAAAATCAAGGCGCTAACAATAGGAATCACATAGCCATAAAATCCAGCTTCAGCCCCCCAAATACCTAAAATAAAACCGCCAATCACCAACATCAACCCAACTGTTAAGGCATAGCTCACATACATGGCTCCCCAAAAAAATCCTGGCTCTATTTCGAAATGTAATTGACAAACAGGGCAATCACTGTACATGCTAGAAAATTGGCTTAGTTTATAAAACGAATGTGTAAACATTTTACCGCTTTGACATTGAGGACATTTTCCTTTCACTATTGACAAAGCTTTAGAAGGTTCGTAAGCATCACACATGGTTATAAACTTTGCTTGTTATTCAATTTCTTTAAACGGTAATTTCTGTAATACATGAATCCAAATACACAAGCAATTAAATAGGGGAGTGCCAATAAATACAAAATACCATTGTTTAGGGTATTCCCAACATTTGTGCCCCCATTGGTTCTTGCCATTTCTAAATTACTTTTACACATGGCACATTGCGCAAGTACTTGGCTATTTTGGGCAAACAGCAAAACAACAATTACCAATAAAAACAAGTTGATAAAACGAGATTTCATGTTACGAAATTAGGCTTATTTACTCAAAGTATCTGTAACAATTGTTCCAGTTTCAATAGGGTAATATGGACTGATCATCAAATAAACAATGACACCCGTTACGGTTACATACAACCAAATTGGAAAGGCAAAACGCACAATTTTTTTATGCAATTCAACTTGCATTTGTAAGCCTCTGTAAAAGCTCATTAAAATCAATGGAAGCACTACTGCAGCCAGCACAATATGTGAAACTAAAATCAACAAATAAGTGAGTCTTAAACTAGGGTTATCCTTTGGATATTCAGTACTAGTAGCTAACCAATGGTACAATACATAAGATACCAAAAAAACAGATGACAAGGCAAATGCAGTCAAGTTTGTCATTTTATGCGCTTGTATGTTTTTCTGTTTAATGAAATAAAGTGATAGCATCAGAAGTATACTACAAGTTCCATTGATCAATGCATTTAATTTAGGTAATAAATACGTCCAAGAAGGCAATACTTCTGGCTTTGGCAATACTTGTTGGTTCAAAACAATGACAGCTATCAAAACAACAATACTAATGCCAATGGCAATTCTAAAAATCAATTTATCTTGATGTTCCTGGTGCATGGTATTCATATAATAATAATTTGATGTCTCCTTCTAATCTTTGAATTTCCGCATCACTTTCGCTGTCATAAACACCTCTGATACGGTTTGATTTGTCTACCAAAATAAACTGTTGACTGTGGTCAATTGTTTTGGATTCTTGAGAAATAGGTAGCAATAAATTCTTTCCTAACTGTACGATTGAGTCGTTATTCCCAGTTAAGAAATGCCAAATTTTAGCATCTGCATTGTATTGCTTCGCATATTCTTTTAATACGCCAGGATTGTCGTTAGAAGGGTCAACTGTTACAGATACAAAATGAACCTCACTAAATTCTTTGTATTTATCATATACACTTTGTAGCCTTCGGTTCATTTTAGGGCAAACTTCCTTACAAGATGCAAAAAAGAAATTACAGAGGTAAATCCCATCTGAAAGGTTTTCTTGTGAAAAGGCTTTCCCGTTTTGATCTGTCAAATGAAAATCAGCAACAGAATAATAAATAGTATCTTTTGAGTTGATACCATCTGGAGCTGTTCTTTCCCCGAAGATGGGCAATCGCTCAAAATTTTGGGTACCTGCATTGAAGATATAAAAAAAGACAACCGGAATCACAAGTATCCCGGTTGCCAACCAAAAGTTCTTTTTATTCATCTGTTTACCATCTCAATAAATAAGTGAAATCTCCTTCAATGAGCATCAAAGCTATAAAGAAAACCACAAAAATCATAGGAAGAATAATCATGTACATCAATACTTTTCTTTCAAATTTCATATGCATAAAAATACCAACAATGTACCAAGCTTTCACAACCCCTAATACAATAAACAAGGCGTTTTTTAACATTGAATGTGTACTCAATAATGCAAAATACAATGCAATATCAACGATGGTCAATCCAAGTAAAATCCAGAAGGTATTCCAGATTTTAGATTTCATATCTGCTGGAGTTTCTGTGTGCTCCAAATGTTCTGTGTGGTCCATGTGTTCCATTATCTTAAATATTATAAAGCCTATTAAATCAAATTAAATAGAAGAAGGTAAATACGAATACCCAAACTAAATCTACAAAGTGCCAATACAAACCAACTTTTTCAACCATTTCGTAATGACCTCTTTTTTCATAAGTACCATTCAATACGTTCAGGTAGATAATGACGTTCAATACCACACCTGAAAATACATGGAATCCATGGAAACCAGTCACAATAAAGAACAAGGCTGCAAATGATCTAGGCCCAAAAGGATTGCCATACAATCTAGCTCCCTCTCCAATAAAAGTTGTCCATTCCCAAGCTTGGCAACCCAAGAAAGCAGCACCACCTATGATGGTTAACAACATGTAATTTGCAACTTCTTTCTTTTGCATTCTATGTCCAGCTTCAACGGCCAATACCATTGTTACAGAGCTGAAGATAAGAATGAAAGTCATCAAACTTACAAAGAACAATGGCAAATGAATACCATGTATAAAAGGGAAATGGTTAAATACCAATTCTGGAGCTGGCCAATGGTTTTGAACGAACAAACCCGCTTTGTTCATGGCTTCAGTAAAATGTTCGGCAACATGAGAAAGAGGTTTTACAATGGTATTTTCCATCGGACTAGGAAAACTGTACCTGATAAATCCGTATGCAATGAGTAAAGACGAAAATGTAAATGCATCTGAAAGCAGGAAAATCCACATCATTAGTTTTCCATAACTCACGCTGAAAGGAGATTTGCCTCCACCCCAAGCTGTTTTCTTGTCGGTACTTAAGTTAGTTGTGTTAGCCATGTTTAAATCGATTGCTGTTATAGGGTTGTTGTTTTATTTATTATCTGTTTAAGTAAAGGAAAAAGTAAAGGTAAATCCACAAAATACCAATGAAATGCCAATAGGTATTGCACATGCTATGGTAAATATGTAATCCATTGTTTTGTAATTTCTTCAAAGATTGAATGGAGATAATGAGCAAGAAAATCAAACCTCCGATGACGTGTGCCAAATGAACACCAGTAATGACATATACAAAAGAATTTGAAGGATTTGAAAATGCAAAATATACATTGTCCGCAATCAATTGCTTCCAGCCTAAGTATTGTAATACACAAAATACCAATCCTAAACCAAGTGTTAGCCATAGCATACGACTTGCTCTACTTGAATTCCCTTTTTTAGCGGCTATTACTGAGGCTTGCATGCTTACTGATGACAGTGCTATAACCAGAGTAGAATAGATAAAACTGGTTGGTAATTTAAACAATTCCCAGTTGCCTTCACCTCTTCTTACAATATATGCACTGGTAAAACCAGCAAATAACATCACACTGGCAACAATGATCAACCACAAAATAAATTTTTTGGGATTGAAAACGAAATCGCTCTGGCTTGTATGGTTGATTGTATTGCTTGACATGTTATATTTTATCTATTAAATAGGCAAGTTGAACGAGGGGTAAGTACAAGAAGGAAGCAAACATCAATTTCTTGGCTTCTTTCATTTCGCAGGTTTTGTATAATTTGTAGGCATATAAACTTAGCATCAAACCGCCTAATATGCCAACAATTCCAGCTATTGGCCCAGAAATGCCAAATTGTACAGGGATAAAACCAAATGGAATCAATACCAAACTAAAAGCCAATGTTTGCAGGGCAGTGATTTTATCTCTCCCTGAATCGGAAGGCAACATTTTGAATCCAGCTCTTTTGTAATCATCATCTAATATCCATGCAATACTCCAGAAATGTGGAAACTGCCAAAAGAATTGAATGCCAAATAAGGCCAATGCAGATGCATCTATTTTACCAGAAAATGCTACCCAACCCAAAAGGGTAGGCAATGCACCGGGGAAAGCGCCAACAAATACAGAAATGGGAGTAATTCTCTTTAAAGGCGTATAAATAAAAGCATAAGATAGCAAGGCCGCCAAAGCTAAAAATCCAGCCAATTGGTTTAAGTACAATGCGATGATTGCAATTCCAATGACGCCCAACAATGCGCTGAAAACTGAGGCTTCTACAACAGACATTCTATTGGTGGCAACAGGCCTGTTTGCTGTTCTGTGCATCAATTTGTCGTAATCTTTTTCAATGACTTGGTTGATGCCATTGGCAGCGCCTGTAACCATGAAACCACCAAGGGCAAGCATGCTCACTTCTAACCAATTTACTGTGCCATGATTGGCTGTGAAATAAGTAACAACTGAAGAGAAAACTACCAAAGAGCTAAGTCGTAACTTAACCAATTGGCTGTAGTCTTGTATTTTGCTATTCAGCAAGCTCAAGGTACTCGTTTGTTTTTCTGTTGTAATCATTTTATATCTTACGCTTTATGCGATTCTATTTCTGTTTTTGTAAATACCAAAATTGCAATAAACAATTGCAATCCAATTGTCAGGCTGCCCAAAGTCAAGTGAATACTTTGCATCTGTCCAGGGAATCCAAAATTACTAAGGATGGCTCCAGTGAATGCTTGTAAACTCATCAACAATAAAAGGGCTAGGCCAGATTTGTATATGAGTTGGTGGGGATGAAATAATTTTCTGTACTGCCAGAACAAATAAAAACTAACCAATAAGTTTAAACTGCTCAAACTTCTGTGGAAGTAAAATACCATCCCAGCTTGGTCTATCCATAAGAGACGGTTATCAATCATCAAAGCAACATGGTCAACCCATTCACGTACCTGCGTACCACTGATGGTTTGAATTAAACCAATGAGGATACTCAGCAACAATAATTTCTTCAAATGGGGATGTGCCTGCCGCTGTTGAATGATAAAGCTTTGACTTCTTGTAATTGTATAAATCAACAAACCAACAATCACCAAGGCAATCACCATGTGAATGGTAATCATCCATGTGGCCAAATCTGTTGCTACAACCCTAGAACCAATCCATCCTTGAAATCCAACCAAAACAAAGGCTAAAAAGCTTAGCCAAAATATTTTAGGGTCAGATTTTCTGTAGGGAAAAGCAAATACAACAGTCAAGAAAATCAAGAAACCAATGATTACCCCAATCAAACGATTGATGTATTCGGTCCATGTTTTAAAGGCATCGAACTTTGCAATTGACTTTCCAGCAACAGCAAAAACTTCTTGGTAATTTTCAGGAAGTTCTGAAACTTGGGTAGGTGGAACCCATTGTCCAAAACATTTTGGCCAATCAGGACAACCCATTCCACTTCCTGTACTTCTAACCAGTCCACCAACAAATATGAGAAAGAACAATGCGAAAATGGTAGCAATTCCAAATCGTCTGAATCTAATGATATAGCTTGGTTCTGTATTCAAGGCCTAGGCTATGAGATTCAATGATTAGTGAGCTGCTGAATTTTCAATTTTTGCAGGCTCAGGCAATCCGTTAGCTTCTTCTAATGGATCAACTTGACCTTTATCTGGTACATTCTGAGGAATGAAATCTTCGTTGTGTCCAGGTTTGCTGTAATCATAAGCCCAACGGTAAACATGAGGAATTTCTCCAGGCCAGTTGCCATGTAAATGTTCAACTGGAGCAGTCCATTCCAATGTATTCGAATTCCAAGGGTTTTGAGGTGCTCTCTTCCCTTTCAATGCTGAGTAGAAGAAGTTTACCAAGAATATCACTTGAGCCAAACCACCCAACAATGCTGCAATGGTAATGAACTGGTTCATGTCAACAAATACATTGAATTGGTCGTAAGCTGTGTTGGCATAATATCTTCTAGGTACACCAGCCAATCCCATAAAGTGCATTGGGAAGAATACGCAATAAGCAGAAATCAAAGTCAACCAAAAATGAATTTGACCTGCTGTTTCGTTCATCATACGGCCAAACATTCTTGGGAACCAGTGGTAAATTCCACTCATCATTCCAAAAATAGCAGCACTACCCATTACCAAATGGAAATGCGCAACTACAAAATAAGTATCGTGTAAGTTGATATCTAAAGCGGCATTACCTAAGTAGATACCAGTTAAACCTCCAGAGATAAACAATGAAACCAAGCCAATTGCAAACATCATGGCAGGCGTCAATTGTAAATTACCTTTCCATAAAGTAGCTAAATAGTTAAAAGTTTTAACAGCTGAAGGTACAGCAATAATCAAGGTTCCCAACATAAATACTGAACCTAAGAATGGGTTCATTCCTGTCAAGAACATGTGGTGACCCCATACTATAAAGCTCAATATGCCAATGGCTAAGATAGAACCAATCATTGCTCTGTAACCGAAAATTGGTTTACGAGAATTGGTTGCAATAACTTCAGAAGTAATACCCAATGCAGGTAATAAAATGATATACACCTCAGGGTGGCCTAAGAACCAGAATAAGTGTTGGAATAAAATTGGAGAACCACCAGTTCTTTCAATTCCACCTGCAAATTCTGCTACTATTTCAGATAAGTAAAATGAAGTACCAAAACTTCTATCAAATACCAATAACAATGAACCTCCTAATAATACAGGGAATGACAACAAACCTAAAACAGCTGTTACCAAGAAAGCCCAAATAGTCAAAGGCAAACGGGTCATTTTCATTCCTTTGGTACGCATGTTCAAAATGGTAGCGATATAGTTGATACCACCCAATAATGAAGAAGCAATAAACAAAATCATTGAAACCAACCACAAAGTCATACCAGTGCCAGAACCAGGAATGGCTTTAGGCAATGCAGAAAGTGGCGGATATACTGTCCAACCAGCAGATGCAGGTCCACCATCTACAAATAAAGAGAATACCAAAACTGCTGAAGAAAGGAAGAAGAACCAGTAAGACAACATGTTCATAAATGGCGAGGCCATATCCCTAGCTCCAACTTGAAGTGGAATTAATAAGTTACTAAAGGTTCCACTCAAACCGGCTGTCAATACAAAGAATACCATGATGGTACCGTGAATGGTAATCAAAGCCAAATAGAAATTAGGATCCAATTTTCCATCTTTCCCCCAATGTCCTAAAATGCCTTCTAAGAAACTGAATTTCATGTCAGGATAAGCCAATTGTAACCTGAATATCATTGACATTAACATACCCAAAGTTCCCATGATGATACCTGTAATCAGGAACTGACGGGAAATCATTTTGTGGTCCATGCTAAAGATGTACTTTGAAATGAAAGTCTCTTTGTGGTGACCGTGATCTTCGTGATTGTGCATATTGTGATCGCTCATATACCTTTTATTTTCTTTTTCTGATTAAATTATTTAGAAGCAATTGATTTGTTTACAGGTTGATTGGTAATTGTTTTTTGACTAGCCAACCATTTTTCGTAGGCATCTTTAGCATCTACCACAACAATCATTTTCATTCTGTAATGTGCACTACCGCAAATTTTATTACAAAGTAAGACATAATCGAATTCTGGTTTACCCAGTTTGTTTCTCATATCTGTTGTTGTAACAGTTGGAGTGAAAGAGAACTTGGTTGGCAATCCTGGAACAACATTCATTTGCGCACGGAAATGTGGGAAATATGCACTGTGAATAACGTCCTTAGACCTGAAATGGAAATTCACGGGCTTTCCTACTTCTAAGTGCAATTCTTTTACAACGATATCATCTTTTGCTTTTTCGTCTGTAGTATCTACTCCTAAAGCATTGATTTTTCCAATTTCTCTAAAATTATGAGCACCTAATTTATTGTCAGCTCCAGCAAGACGAGCATCCCAAGCAAATTGATATCCGAAAACTTCAATTTCACGTGCATTTTCTTCTTTGCTGTACATGATGCTGTTCCATGTCATCAAACCTCTAATAACCAAAACTGTTAAAACAACAGCTGGAACAATTGTCCAAATGAATTCCAATTTATGATTGTCTGGGAAATACATGGCTTTTCTTTTGCCATCATTTTTGTATTTGTAAGCATACCAGAACAATAAAATTTGAGTGATAACAAATACCACACCTGTTAAACCAAGTGTAATCATAAACATGTTGTCATATTCTTCACCATGTGCTGAAGCAGCACCCATAGCGAACACAGTTAGTTTTCCGTGTACATAAAATTCCCAGAATGTAGCTATCAATCCAATGACCATGAAAGCCATTACCAATAAACCATTCGTTTTTGTCCAGTTGATCACTGGTTTACCTTGAATTTCACCAATTTTGTTCAAAATCCCCATGATTCTTACTACAATAGCAATCAATAGCACAGCAATGATTAACAATAACCAGTTAATTTCTGATTTGTAATCATTGTTGCTAGTTTCCATTGTATTGCTGCCTGATGACGCAACTGATGCAGTTGCTGGAGCTGCTGCAGGGGCTTCACTTTCAGCTTTAATGTATGCAACGATAGATTTGATTTGAACATCGCTTAAATTTTCGAAAGAAGTCATTACACTTTCGTTGTTTTCTTTGTACAACTGTACAGCTGTGGCATCACCTGATTTTACCATGGCTTGAGAGTTTTTTACCCATTTGATCAACCATGATTCTTCTCTGCGTTTGTGTACATCTTTCAATGCTGGACCAACAATTTTATCGTTGATGGCATGGCATGCAGTACAATTTGCATTGAAAAGGGTTTTTCCTTCATCAGCACTTTGGGCTTTTGTAGAAAAACCAAAAGAGATTAAAATAGATAAAAAGAAAAGACTTTTAGTTAATGATTTGAAAATCTTCATTTTGCTTACTTTTTGTGAGGTTCCTGTTTGGTTTATTTTGCGTCGCAATATAAGAAAGTAATCTTTTTGTTAAAGTTTATTTGCTAAAAAAGAATTCCCTGAACGCTGTTGAAATCTATGAATTTAATTTATCTTGTTGATTTTTAGTGGAATTGGGGTTTTGTAAATTCTTGCAGAATCAAGTTGGTTTGCAGCTTTCTTAGGCAATTTATCCTTGTCAGTTTTTAAATTTTTGTTTTTGTTGACCAAATCAGCTGAATCTTTGGCTAAATTTTTACCTAGACCAGCTTTCAAGGCATCTGCATTTTTGAGTAAATTTTGCTCATTTCCTAGTCCTGTAGCATAAATTCTAGTTCCGTAGTTGTTGTCATTTTTTAGGGTAGTTGCTGCAGCAATAAATTTAGCATTGGCGTTAAAACTCAAATCGTTGATGATGAAACTTTGTTCTTCTACATTGCGAATTAAATTTCCTGTTTCAGTTTCCCAAATTTTGATAGAGCCATCATTACAACCCGTTACACAGTATTTTGAGTCATCAGAGAAAGCAACAGCCGTCACTTTCCAACAAGCTACATTCAATGTTTTGTAGGGTTTAAAGGTTTTTAAGTCCCAAATAATGGCAGTTTTATCGTTTGAGCCACTGATTAAATACTTGTAGTTTTTGCTGATGGCCAATGCGTTTACATGGTCTTTATGTCCTTCTAATTTTTTGAAAACTTGTCCATTGCTCAAATTCATTAATTTGATCACAGGTTCTGCGCCTGCAACGAATAAACTGCTGGTATTGGTGTAGGTAGCAAAAGCAGTTACCGGTACTGAGTTTTGGATAGTTTTGATGGCTTTTTTGTTCAACAAATCCCAAATAATGATTTTGCCTTCCTCACAAGCACTGAATAAAAAACGGCCCGTTCTGTCAAACTGAAGGGCAGAAATATTTGCGGTATGATGGTTTTTAGGGTCTTCTGGAATTTTGAATGCATTGTACATGGAATCCCAAATCAAAACTTGGAAATCTTTTGCCCCAGTAGCCATATAACTTCCTGTTGGGGTATAGCTCATACAAGTAATAGGTGCTGAATGGGCAGCAAAAGTTTTTACCAATTGAAAGGGGCTATCTGCTTTGTAAACCATGATTTTTTGGTCCCAGGTGCCGGTGACCAAATGTTTGTTTTTGCCCGGTACAAATTGGGCAAAACTTACATCATTGGTTTGTGAGGATAGAATTGCGCTTGGGTTTTTTATCAATTCTTGAGCCTGTAAACCAAAACTTAAGAATAAGAAAAGATTGAATATTAACTTCATGCTACAAACATACTAAGCCAAATTCAAAAAAAATCAGATCATGTTAAAAAATATGCCCTTGAAGTTCACATTTTACACAAAAAAAACTTTACATAAAAAATTTAAATACCACAATGGCAAATCCGTAAAGGAAAGTAGCTAAAATGATACCTTTAGCAATCTTGAATTTTTCGAAGTGGATGAACAAGTAAAATACACCAAGATTGATGACACAACAAAGGCTTAAAAGGGGTGATAACAATTTCTCTTTGATAGATAATTCGACAAAATCAGCCAAATTATGCATGTTGAAATTATAGGCATAAAACCCGAAAATTCCAATGGTTGGGGCGAGTAATCCAATTAAAAAACCGATGAGGAGAATATCTTTAATCTTCATGTTTAAAATTCCATTGATTTAAATAGGCAATAGCATTATGAGCAGTTAAGTCGAACTGAACAGGAACAATAGAAGCATAATTGTTTGCCAAGGCCCATTCGTCAGTGTCTTCACCTGCATCAAAATTTTTAAATTTACCTGTTAGCCAATAATAACTTCTGCCATTGGGGTCGGTTCTGTGGTCGAAGTTTTCTTCCCATTTTGCCAAAGCTTGTCTACAAATTTTTAGGCCTTTTAATTCAGCTTTGGTAATTTTTGGGACGTTCACATTCAACAAAACACCTTTGGGTAAACCATTTTCTATCACATTTTTTGCCACTTGGTAAGCAATCTCAGCCGCTAAACTAAAATCGGCATGGTAATCAAAATCACACAAGCTGAAACCAGCTGCAGGAATACCTTCAATGGCTGCTTCAACAGCGGCGCTCATGGTGCCAGAATAAATCACATTGATAGAACTATTAGAACCATGATTGATGCCTGAAAACACAAAATCTGGTTTTCTATGAAGTACTTTGTCAACCGCTATTTTTACACAATCAGCGGGCGTTCCACTGCATTGAAAAGATTTAATTTCTCCAAAAATTTCGGTTTCACTCAATCTCAGAGGTTTTGAAATGGTAACAGCATGCCCCATGCCGCTTTGTGGGCCATCGGGTGCCACTACAACTATTTCCCCTAATCTTTTGAGTGAATGAACCAAGGCATGCATACCTGGCGCTGTAATGCCGTCATCGTTTGTGATAAGAATCAATGGTTTGTTTTCCATGTTTTACAAAGGTAGGATAATTTATGGATTGCCCATTATTGCTGCTTGCTCAAAATGCTGAGCAAGTCTATTTCAAAACTTTTCACGGGGTGTTCAATCATTCGGCCAATTTCTTTTCCATGTTTGTAAATGATAAAACAAGGGATGGCTTTTACTTGAAGTGCCTGAGCATTAAAAAATGGATTTTGCTTTTTTCTGTTTTGCAATTGAATCTCAACTAAACTGTCATTGATGTTTAATTTTTCAAACAACTTGATGGCTTTGGGCAGTTCTATTTGGGTATCACCACACCAAGTTCCAGCAACAATCAGCACACTGAGGCTATCTGTTAGGGGTTTTAAAATACTACATACACTGTCATTTACTTGGTAAGCTCTTTTTCCATAATAATACCATGGGAATAGTTTTGCTTGGTCTAATTCAAGTTTCCTTACGTGACCAACCAGGGTGTATTCTTTTTTATCTTTTTGCCAAACACTTGTTTTAACAGCGGAACAAGCTGATAAGCCATAAAAAGCAAGAATTGCCATCATATGATGCAGTTTTGGTGTATTCATTAACAGGTATTTTGAGCAAATATTAAAAATCTAACTCAAATCTTTACTTTTGGAATAGAATTTGTTAATTAACAAAAATCAAAAATTAATTTATCATGAAACATTCAATTTTACTGGCTGCATTTGCATTCACTTTTATTTTTTCGGATTGTAATCAAACTAGACAAGTTCAACGCATTGATCCAAACCAAGTGGTTGATTTGAGTGGCAGATGGAACGATGTAGATGCAAAATTAGTTGCTGAAGAAATGACCAAAGATGTATTGACTCGTCCTTGGAAATCCGTATTTGAAGCCAAAAACAATAAAAAACCAACGGTTATTGTTGGACAAATCAAAAACAAAACATCAGAACATATTGATGCAACCAATTTCATCAAAAATATTGAAAGAGAATTTATCAATTCGGGTACTGTTAGTGTTGTTCAAAGTGGTGATGCAAGAGTTGAAGTGAGAAACGAAAGAAACGACCAACAGACTTTTGCAAGCGAGGAAACCAGAAAAAAATGGGCCAAAGAAAAAGGAGCAGATTACATGTTGAATGGTGTGATTACTTCAATTGTTGATGAATACAAAAAAGAGAAAATTGTTTCTTACCAAGTGAACCTTGAATTGACCGATTTAGAAAGCAACGAAAAAGTGTGGTTAGGCGAAAAGCAAATTAAAAAGTTTGTGAAGAACTAATCTTTGATGACGAAGTACAGGCTTTTTTTTCATTTATGCTCAGCGTTTCTGATGCTTGGACTTGCTTCTTGCATGAGTTTTTATCAGCAGAACGAAGCTATGATGGAAGCTGTGTACCATCAAAATTATAGCAAAGCACTGTCTTTGATGGGTCAAGATTCAAAATTGGCCAAAGTAAAGAGAAACCGTTTGTTGTATTATCTGAACAAAGGCAGTGTTTACACTTTCAACAATCAACCTGATTCAGCTTTGATTTATTTTAGAAATGCAGATTATTTTATAGAAGACTTTTCTAAGAACAATGCGGAGTATTTAGAAACCATGGTTACCAATAAGTCTTACAGTACCTATGAAGGAGAAGACTTTGAGAAAGTATTGTTGCATTACTATGCCGCCATAAACTATTTGCAATTGAACAATTTGGATGAGGCTTTGGTTGAGGCCAAACGCATGTTGCTCAAAATGCAAAAAAATACCGACAAATACCAATCAAAAAATAAGTATAAAAAAGACGCTTTTGCCCATAATTTATTAGGTATCATTTACGATGCTCAGGGGGCTTACAACGATGCTTTTATTGCCTACCGCAATGCACTTGAAGTATACAATTCAGACTACCAACAATTTTTTGGAACTGCTGCGCCTCTTCAACTCAAAAAAGACATTTTGAGAACTGCCTACATGAGCGGATTCAAAGAAGAATACGAAAAGTACCAAGTGGAATTCAAGCTTCAATCAGCACCCGAAAAATATGCCACACAAAAACAGGTTTTGGTATTTTGGAACAATGGCTTATGTCCTGTTAAAGACCAATCAAGCATCAATTTCTTAATTGTTCCACAACAAAATGGAGCCTATCAAATAGTAAATGCAGAATTAGGGATTTCAGTTCCCTATTTCAGCTCGGATAAAAAGACCAATGCCGATTTGTTGGACATGCGTTTCATTCGGATTGTGATTCCCAAATATGTATCCAGAAATCTGAAATATACCAATGCTTGGATTGTAGGCAAAGACAAGGTGCCTTTTCAATTTGAAATGGCTGAAAACATTGATGCCATTGCTTTTAAATCATTGTCTGATCGCATCCTCAAAGAAATTGGAGAATCATTGCTGAGAACCTTTTTGAAACAATTGGCCGTTTACCAAGCTGAAAAAGAAAAAAAAGATGGATTGGCCTTTGCTGCTAGTTTGTATGGGGCTTTTTCTGAGCAAGCAGATACCCGAAATTGGCAATTGTTACCTTCACAAATTCAATATGTAAGAGTACCCATAGATTCAGCCGTCAACGAGCTTGTTTTTTATACCGAACCCAAAGATGGAAAAGCTGCAAATCCAATGAAGTTGACGCTTAAAGAAAATGAGCCTTTTAAGTTTATACAAACCCTAGATTATACTGGATTTAAATACTAATGAAACATATTTTATTTGTATGTCTTGGCAATATTTGCCGTTCTCCTTTGGCAGAAACTTTGTTTTTAAAACAAATCAATGAACTGCAATTGAATGAAAAATTTAGGGTGGATTCTTGCGGTTTAAACAACTACCATACAGGAGAATTAACCGATAGAAGAACCCGACAAATTGCTGAAAAGTATGGAGTAGAAATGACCCATCGTTCAAGACAAATCAATGCTTCAGATTTTGAATTATTTGATGAAATGATGGTAATGGATGAATTTGTTTTAGATGCGGTTTTAGGCATGAAACCAAAGGGTTTTGATGCTAAGAGTATAAAATTATTAAGAACTTTCGACCCTATTGATGCTGGCAAAGAAATTCCCGATCCTTATTACTCAAGTTTAGATTTTTTTGAAGAGGTACATCTAATGATTGAACGATGTACAGCTGCTTATTTGAAAACTTTATTGACTTAAAAACGCCAAAATACCATGCTCAAAATGCCCAAGAGCATGATCAATTTGAATTGAAAACTCAGTTTGCCAAAAGCCTTTTTGGTGTCTGCAACTTTGATGTTTTTATAGCAAAACGTAAGCGGAATTAAAACGGTAAAGCTTAAATAAATAGGGTATATGATACTTGCAATTTTACCACTGTATGCCATGTTTCCAAAAAATACCATATTGACCATACAGAGGCAGAACAAGCTCGCAATTAGTACGTATAAGATTGATTTTGTTTTTCTAATACCTGATACAATGGGGAGCGTTTTGCTTTGATAAGCATGGTCGCCTTTCATGTCTTCCATGTCTTTGATGATTTCTCGGATCAAGGTGATGATAAATGCAAAACCGGCATAACTGTATATGCCATAGCTTTGCAGTTCATTGGCTTTGAAAAGAAATAGTATCAAGAGGCTAGAGGCACTTAAAAGACTAACCAATAGGTTCCCCGCTAAAAATGTTTTTTTCAAAAACTGAGAATAAATCCAAAGCAGAAAAGAGCAGCATAAAACTGCCAAGCCAATTTTTTTGCTGATGCTGAATCCAATTAAAAAAGCACCTATACTCAATAAAAAATGTAGGAACATGGCCCATCTTCTAGAAATAGATTTTCCTACAATTACTTGATTGGGTTTGTTGATTAAATCTAGTTTTACATCCATGTAATCGTTGATGATATAGCCTGCTGCAGCCACCATTGCTGTTGTCATCAATAATTTGACAAATGGAATTTCAAGTAAGTGAAAATAATGAATATCTGAATTAAGGAAGAAATAAGTGAAAACTTGGGTCAAAGCAATCATCCCAATATTTTTGTAACGGATCAGTTTTAAAAATTGTAGCAAGAACTTCATATTTGTTGTTCTTTTTCGGGTTGATTTAAGTCGCTGACACCACCTGAAACAATGAGTTTCATAAATGCACTAGAACTTCCATCATATACGCTGATTTTGTTTTTCTTGACCAAGTACAAGTTGCCAGAAAAAGCATAACTATGAGGCAAATAAACGGCTATTAAATCTTTCATGCTGTTGTCTTCAAAATCATCTTGTGTAATGAAACCAGGTTTGAATACACCTTCCGATAATTCAACGATGACGGGTTTTGAAAATTTATTTTTCTCCCCTACAAAGGCTTCAATTAAATCTTTAACAGCTCCGTAAATGGTTTTGACCAATGGGATTTTATTCAAGACTTCATCTAACAACTCAAAAATGGGTCTGGTAATGAAACTTGAGCCAATCATGCCTAGTACCGTGATAACCGCAATCACAATTACAAAACCCAAGCCAGGTGTTTCTAATACCAATACTTGGTCTATGCTTTCAAGCAATGAACGGATAATTTTATAAGTAGCGTATACTGGCAGGGTAATGAGCAGTCCTTTGAGGAAATAATTAAAAAGTTTTCTGAATTTAAGTTGAAGCAATCTGAAAAAAGGCTGTTTGGTCATTGGTATTGCGATTTTAAAAATTTGAATTAGTATTCGATTTCAAGCCCAAGTACTTGAACCAAGTCTAATACCAAGCTTTGTTTTTCGGACATGTTTTTAAGAATATCAGTTCTACTGAGTTTTTTGGTTTGTTGAATCAAATCGGCATTGATATTGTATTTAAATTCAATCAAATTGTTTTTGAGCTGGCTCCTGAAAAAAGGAATCATTTCTAATTTTTCTTCTTCAATTAACTCTTGCTCCAAATTGCTTCTCAATTCCAAAATAACCTGGTGTTCATGTATATCGTATCGAGAATTTTTGAGAAAACTGGCAATTCTAGATTTTGCATTTTTTTCTAGGTGCGCAATAAAATGAATCCATACCAACCCAAAATCTTCTTTTGAAAAAGGATGATTTAATTCAGGTTCAATTTTTTGAAAAACTTGTTCTTTGTTTTCAATTGCATTTTGTTGTTTTTCAAGCAATTGTTTGCGCAAGTTTTCTATTTGGGAGCCCCTGTTTAAATTGAAATTGGCTGTTTGATTGTTATTCAAATCAGCAGTTGGCACTGCATTTGGAGCCTGTGGGCTTATTTGTTTTTCAACTTGAATAGGCGCTGTTGGCAATGAAACTTGAGTTGTAATTGTTGACTCAAGGGTTTCAGGTTTACTTTCAATGGCGACTGAATTTAGTTCAGGCTTTTTTTTTTATCATCGGCTCCAGCCGAATTTCCAATTTGTATGGCCCTGTTCAAATTACAGAGTTTCATCAATGCCAATTCAACATGCAAGCGCTGGTTTTTGCTCAACCTGAATTGAAAATCAGTTTGGTTTAACAAGTTCAAAGCATTCAAGAGCCAGGTTGCTGAACAAGCTTGTGCTTGTTGGCCAAATTTAGCCGCAACATTGGGCGCTAATTCCAATAATTTGAGCGTATCAGGGTGTTTACAAACCATTAAATTGCGTAAATGCTCGGCAAAACCTTGTAAAAAATGCTGTTCTTCAAATCCACTATTGATGATTTCATCAAACAACAATAAACTGGCAGCCAAATCTTCGTTGAGCAAGTAATTGGTGGCTTTGAAATAATAATCGTAATCAAGAATATTCAAGTTTGAAATGACATCCTTGTAACTGATTTTATTGCCACTAAAACTTACAATTCTATCGAAAATTGAAAGCGCATCGCGCATGGCTCCATCAGCCTTTTTGGCAATCACATGTAAGGCTTCTTCTTCCGCTTCTATTTGTTCGTTTGCACAAATTGTTTTCAATTGTTTAACGGCATCGTCAATTTTGATTCTGTGAAAATCAAAAATTTGACACCTAGACAAGATGGTTGGAAGAATTTTGTGTTTTTCTGTGGTGGCTAAAATAAATTTGGCATAGGGAGGGGGTTCTTCCAAGGTTTTAAGGAAAGCATTAAATGCCGCTGGACTGAGCATGTGCACCTCATCTATGATGTAAATCTTGTACTGCGCACCTTGTGGAGCGTATCTTACTTGTTCTACCAAAGCCCTGATATCATCAACCGAATTGTTTGATGCAGCATCTAGCTCATAAATATTGAAGGAAGCATTTGCATTGAAAGCCTTGCAGCTGTCACATTGGTCACAAGCCTCAAAATCAGCGGATAACTGGGTGCAATTGATGGTTTTTGCCAATAACCTGGCACTGGTAGTTTTGCCTACACCTCTTGGACCACAAAATAAAAATGCATGGGCCAGATGCCTGTTTCTGATTGCATTTTTAAGTGTTTGAACCACATGTTCTTGCCCAATGACAGTATCAAACCTGGAGGGTCTGTACTTTCGGGCACTCACCACAAAATTTTCCATGCTGCTAAACTAAAACAATGGAATGAAACCTTAATCACATTTTCTTCACTAAAATGTAAATCTTATATTTGGGCTTGACATACAGCAAGAAATTAAATTGTGTAAATAATGGTTTTTGTTAAGTACCAGATAACTAGATATTTACGCTATGAAGCTTTAAGTTCCTCGAAAATGATTGACTTTTTTAGCTGTTTTTTGAGAAAAGAAGGGCCCAATTATTGATTCATAGAAAATTATGCCTATCTTCGTGGCCCTAAAAAATTAATTTTTCCAGTAAATGGCAACTAAAACCAAATCAACTAAAAAAGAGTCGGTTGTCTTAAAAGACTATGAGTCAGTGATTATTTTCACTCCCGTACTCTCCGAAGATCAGTTGAAGGACGCAGTATCAAAATACCGCACCTTTATCACTGAAAATGGCGGAGAGCTGGTTCATGAGGAAAACTGGGGTTTAACTAAACTTGCGTACCCGATCCAAAAAAAATCGACCGGGTTCTATCATTTATTCGAGTTTAGAGCAGCTTCTGAGTTTATTTCAAAATTTGAACTAGCTTTTCGTCGTGACGAGCGCATCATGCGTTATTTAACAATTTCGCTTGACAAACATGCGTTAATTTACAACACCCGTAAACGCAATGGTGAATTCAACCAAGGCAAGAAGGAACAAAAACAAGAAGGAGTTAAGTAATTATGAAAAAGAAGTCGCAAATTAACCCGGCTATGGTATTCAATACCACTCCGGAAGCTCCACAAAAAAAGAAATTCTGTCGTTTCCGTAAAAACGGAATCAAGTTCATTGATTACAAAGACGCTAATTTCTTGATGAAATTTGTAAACGACCAAGGCAAAGTATTGCCACGTCGTTTAACTGGTACATCATTAAAATACCAACGTAAGGTAACCCAAGCTATCAAACGTGCTAGACACATTGCTATCTTGCCTTTCGAAGGGGATTCATTAAAATAAAGGAGGCCTACACATGAAAGTTATTCTTAAAGAAAACCTCAAAAATCTAGGTCACCAAGGTGATGTAGTAGAAGTTAAAAATGGTTATGCAAACAATTACTTGTTCCCACGTGGAATTGCTACTATGGCAACCCCGGGTAACTTGAAAATGTTGGAAGAAAACAACCGTCAAGGTGCAATGAAGCGTGAAAAGTTAAAAGCGGATGCTTTGACTTTATCAGAACAATTGAAAGACATTACTATCCAAATTGGCATGAAAGCTGGTGCGAATGGTAAAATCTTTGGTTCAATTACGCCATTGCAAATTTCTCAAGCTTTGAAAACTAAAGGCTTCGAGATTGACAGACGTAAAATTGAAATCAGCGATGTAAAAACATTAGGCAATTACGAAGCAACTTTAAACTTGCACCGTGATGTAACTATGAACATCCAAGTGGAGGTATTAGGCGAATAAGCCAAACCGATACAACATTGAAAAAACCGGTGTAATGTTTACATCGGTTTTTTTATTGTCTAAAAGCGAGCTGTTTGGCAATGTATTTGCCCAGAATATCAAACTCGATATTGACTGTTTTTCCAGGGTTCAATTCAGATAAATTGGTATGCTCCCAAGTATAGGGAATGATGGCAACTGTAAAATTACGTTCCTGACAACTGGCTACTGTTAAACTGATGCCATTGATACAGATACTTCCTTTTTCTACAACCAATAAGCTTTGTTCTAGGCTGGCCAATTCAAATGTCAATTCCCAGCTCCCATTACAATCTTTGATGCCAGAACAGGTAGCCAAACCATCAACATGGCCTTGTACAATATGTCCATCAAAGCGTCCATTGGCTGCCATGCAGCGTTCAATGTTTACAAACTCGCCAATTGCTAAAGCACCTAAATTTGTTTTGTTTAAGGTTTCTTCAATGGCAGTCACTCGGTGCATGCGCGGTTTCAATTCAACCACAGTTAAACAAACCCCATTATGCGCAACTGATTGGTCAATCTTAAAGGTATCGCTTAAATTGGATTGAAACCAAAAATCAATATTTGTTCCCTCTTGGATGCGTTCAACCAATGCGGCTTTGCTTTCTATAATTCCTGTAAACATGTTTTATCTAATTAATTGAATACTTCCTCTGATGACTCTTTGTTTGTTGCCTGTTAAATAGCTTTCAGTTACCTCGCAAATGTAGTAATATACACCCGCTGAACAATCAATACCAGACGTTTGGTCAGTTCCATTCCAATTGATGTTGGGGTTGTTTGTTTCATAGACCAAATTGCCCCATCGGTTAAAAATTTGGGTATGAACAGCCAATACAAATCTGTAAGGGAAGGGTTTGAAACTATCATTTAATGAATCGTCATTGGCTGGTGTAAATACATTTGGCAATTGGTATAATGGACAATTTTCAATGCAGACACTTTGTTTCAATTCGCTTTGATTGCCGCTTGAATCGGAACTGCCAATGGCATAGCAACCATGTATGGTTTTTTCTAGTTGTAGGCGTTTATCCGTGTATTGAAATGCTGTATTTGGAACCCTTGCCAACAAAAGCCATGGGTCTGTGATTTTTTGTTTCCAAAATACCAAAAAGTTGTCCTGGTCTTGTTCGCAGGTATTGGGGTAGTTCCATTTCAATACAATCTCTTGGTTCAAGCTATTGGAATTGCAAGGGCTTTCAACTTCTAAAATTGGTTGACATGGTTTGATGGTATCGATAGGTATTCCGCAATTTTCTTGTGAGAAATTTTCAATTGGGAGTGGATACAATTGTTTGTTGTAATGGCCTATTCTTTTGATTTTATAACAATAGGATTTACCGTTTTCCAGTTGGATATCTTTGAAGGTGTTTTTGTAGGTAAAGCCAATAGAATCAAATACACCATTGATTTTTTTATAGACGATTGTTTGGGTATTGTTCCAAGGAACTAGCTCGTCCCAAGTCAAGACAATACTCTTATTGGAATTGTACAATTTTAAGAAAACAGAACTGGCTGAAATGCTTTGGTTCAAGGGTTTCAATAGCCCATTCTTGGTATAGCTTAGGCTGATGCTGTATTCGTAGGCATTTTGTTGAGTTGCCAAAAGGGTATCGGTAAATGTTCCATTTTTAAAGGAAGCAAAGCTTGGGTAGTTATACGCATTTCCAATTGGAACAAAATTGTTTTGCCCTTTGATGCTTCTTTCTAATTGTGCAGCATAGGGAGGTGGGAATTGGTCCAAGGTGTCTAATTGGGTTGGGTTCATCCACTGAACCGTTATTTTACCAGTTGATATAGCCGTACTATCTACTGTTACTTGGGTGATAATGGCTTTGGTTTGGAGGATTAAATCACAAATTTCTGGGCTGCTGTAACTTTCTACGGCTTCGCTGTAGATGATATTGCCATTTTCACTTCTTGGGGGATACATGGCTGTAACGCGGTAACAATACCTTAGCAATGGGGATAAGCCTCTTCCAAAATCATTGTCAAAATACTGGGTGTTTAATAACCCTGAAGTGGTATCTAATAATGTAAAACCTGTATAATCTGGAACCCCCGTTTCACAGATGGCATGTTGCCATCCACTCGAATCTATTTTACGGTAAATTTTATATCCATAGGCCAATCCACAAGTATCAGCTTGCCAATTCAATCTAAAGCCATTGCTGTCTTGTTTGATTTGAAAATTTTTGGGCGCTGGCGCAATTACTTTGATATTGTAATAAATGATATCACTCAATGGATTTACTGGATCGTTATCAGTAGCTCTGAAAACTGCTTGGTGAGGTCTGAAACGAATGGCATTGCAAGAAGGCTTCCAGGTAAATAGCGTATTCAAAGGAGAGCTGCCAATGCTTGGGTCTGGGCTGATGGTAGCTGCTTGATTTTTCTGAACAAAAGGCCCTCCATAGGTACTCAAACGAATAAGCTGACCCAAATCTTGGTCTTTGCTGAGGATGTTTTTTTTGAGCAGTTGGTTGGCTTCAATACAAGTATCCGTAACGGCTGTAATTTTGGGAGGATAGTTGACACAATTGTCATTGATGAAAATTTGCATGTCACGGATGACAAAGCCAATGAGAATGCCTTTGCGGTATTCCTGAATTTTGATGGCAATATTATAAGGGCCAGAAATGGTTGGCATGGTCCAAGTAACTTGTCCGTTTCTTTGGTCTAAACTAAAGGAATCGCTGAAGAGGGGAGTGGTATAATTTTCGACATCAGTTCCTCTGGCTTTTTTGGGCGGAATCAAGCTGAAACTCAAGCTGTCTCCATCGGGGTCGTAAGCAGCTGGATTATGGGTAAAGATGCGGTATTTGCACCCAATGTCAATAGGTGGTAATAACAATACAGGGCTTTGGTTGAAGCCAAATCCTGCAAAAATATTCAAGTAAGATTCCACGTAAAAGGCAATGTCAACTGACAATCCATTGTTGATGTTTCTGATGCCTGCAATTCTGTTTTGATCGATGATACTGATGAGGTATTTACCTGGCCCAGGATAAGTATGCGTAGTGCGGTAAATATTCTTTTTGATGATATTGTTAGGGTCTGTATTGACAATTTCTCCATTTCCATTTGCTCTTGCTACTGTAGATAGTGTATTATCGCCTAAATCAATATCTATTTCTGGTCTATCTGCTGCAGTATTTCGCGGGTCGGTATAAGTAGTAGCAGTAATTTCATAGGTAGTCAAAGCCAATTGTCGGTAGGTAATTTCACCAGCCCTGTAATGGGTTGCCCATCCAATCCGACTAAGGAGTAGAAATACCAAGGTGCTACATACCAATTTTGTTAAACGCACAGTACTTTGAATGAGTTGCTAATTTAAGCAATAATGTAACAAGCTTGCAATTAAGTTTGTTTTAAACAAGAAAGCCTGCACCGAAGGTGCAGGCTTTCACTATTTGCGCGCAATTATTTTGCTGTAATTTCAGCTACTAAATAATCGCGGTTCATTCTGGCGATATTGGTCAAAGAGATTTCTTTAGGACATTCAGCGCTACAAGCACCTGTATTGGTACAAGCACCAAAACCTTCGTTGTCCATTTGTGCAACCATGTCCATTACCCTTTGGTTTCTTTCAGGTTGTCCTTGAGGCAACAATGCCAATTGAGAAACCTTTGCAGAAACAAACAACATAGCAGAAGCATTTTTACAAGCTGCAACACAAGCTCCACATCCAATACAAGCAGCAGCTGCGAATGATTCGTCAGCGTTTTCTTTGGCAATTGGGATGGCATTGGCATCTTGTGCGTTACCAGTATTTACTGAAATAAATCCACCTGCAGAAATGATTCTATCAAATGCAGAACGGTCAACCACTAAGTCTTTGATTACTGGAAAAGGTTTTGCTCTCCATGGTTCAACCACGATGGTTTCCCCATTTTTGAAAGACCTCATGTGCAATTGACAAGTGGTTACTGCTTGCTTAGGACCATGAGGACGGCCATTGATAAACATGCTACACATTCCGCAAATACCTTCTCTGCAATCGTGGTCGAATGCAACAGGATCTTTACCTTCTTGAATCAATTTCTCGTTCAATACATCAAACATTTCAAGAAATGACATATCGGTAGAAACATCATTTAGCGGATAAGTTTCGAAACCACCTTTGGATTGACTGTTGCGTTGTCTCCAAACTTTTAAGGTTACATTGATATTTTGTTCGCTCATACTAATTTTTTTCTAATGGTTATTTATAACTTCTCTGTGCAATTTTGATATTGTCGTAAATGAGGTCTTCTTTGTTGAGTTCCCAGTTTCCTAATTCCAACATTTCCCATGCAGCCACATATTTGAAATTTTCATCATCACGCAAGGCTTCCCCTTCTTCGGTTTGGTATTCTTCTCTGAAATGTCCTCCACAAGATTCATTGCGTTTCAAGGCATCTAAACACATCAATTCACCCAATTCTAAGAAGTCAGCCACGCGGCCAGCTTTTTCTAATTCAGGATTCAATTCATTGGCAGCGCCTGGAACTCTTACATCGTTCCAAAATTCATTGCGCAAATTTTTGATGTCTTCAATGGCTTCTTTCAAACCCACTTCATTTCTTGCCATACCGCATTTATCCCACATGATTTTTCCTAATTTTTTGTGGAAATAATCTACAGACTTGGTGCCTTTGATGGCAAAGAAACGGTCAATTCTATCTTGTACAGCCTTCTCCGCATTCACAAATGCTTCATGGTCTGTAGAAATAGCTTTGGTTCTAATTTCGTTATTTAAATAAGCACCAATTGTGTAAGGAATCACAAAGTAACCATCCGCTAAACCTTGCATCAATGCAGATGCGCCTAAACGATTGGCACCATGGTCAGAGAAATTGGCTTCACCCAAAGCGTACAATCCAGGAACGGTTGTCATCAAATTGTAATCAACCCATAAACCACCCATGGTATAGTGAACAGCAGGGTATATCATCATAGGATTTTCATAAGGGTTTACTCCGGTAATTTGTTGGTACATATCGAACAAATTGCCATATTTTTCTTTGATCACCTCATGTCCTAAAGCTTTCAATTGCTCTTCTGTTGGATTGCTAATGCCTTTTTTAGTAGCTTCAATTTTACCGTATTTGTACTTCATGTTGAAAGCAAAATCAAGATAAACGGCTTCTCCAGTTTTGTTCACACCAAAACCAGCATCACATCTTTCTTTGGCTGCACGGCTGGCCACATCACGTGGTACCAAGTTTCCAAATGCAGGGTATCTTCTCTCTAAATAATAATCTCTGTCTTCTTCTTTTAATTGATTAGGGTTCAATTTACCAGCTCTGATTGCTTCAGCATCTTCTTTGCGTTTTGGCACCCAAATTCTACCATCATTTCTTAAAGACTCAGACATCAAAGTTAATTTTGATTGGTGGTCGCCAGAAACTGGAATACAAGTAGGGTGGATTTGCGTAAAACAAGGATTGGCAAACATGGCACCTTTTTTATGGGCTTTCCATGCAGCTGTTACGTTTGAACCCATGGCATTGGTTGACAGGAAAAATACGTTACCGTACCCACCAGTACACAACAACACCGCATGTCCAAAATGTCTTTCTAATTTTCCACTTACCGAGTCGCGTGCAATGATACCTCTACAAACGCCATCAATGTTTACAATATCTAACATTTCGTGACGGGCGAACATTTGAACAGCACCCATTCCAACTTGTCTTTGTAAGCCGCTGTATGCGCCCAATAACAATTGTTGTCCAGTTTGACCAGCTGCATAGAATGTTCTTTGAACTTGGGTTCCACCAAATGAACGATTCGATAACAATCCGCCGTATTCACGGGCAAAAGGTACACCAGAAGCTACGCTTTGGTCAATGATATTGGTACTTACTTCAGCCAAACGATAAACATTGGCTTCTCTTGAACGGTAATCACCACCTTTGATGGTATCATAAAATAACCTGTAAGTTGAATCCCCATCATTTTGGTAATTTTTTGCCGCATTGATTCCACCTTGAGCCGCAATACTGTGGGCTCTACGTGCTGAATCTTGAAAGCAAAATACTTTTACTTTATAACCAAGTTCTGCCAAGGTAGAAGCTGCCGAAGCACCTGCTAAACCAGAACCCACTATAATAATTTCTAAACTTCTTTTATTGGCCGGGTTAACCAAAGGCACCGTTGAACGGTACTTGCTCCATTTTTGTTCTAAGTTCCCTTCAGGGATTTTTGATGCTATTTTTGATGAACTCATATCGCTAATTTTTTATTACTTAAAGAAAAAGTACAAAGGCATGGCAGCAAAACCAGCTGGTATTCCAATTGCAAATAACCATGTACCAATAAAGTTTACAATTCCGTTGATTTTAGGATGATTCCAACCAAATGATTTGAATGCACTTTGGAATCCGTGGTATAAATGAAAACTCACAGCACACATAGAGAGTACATAAATAATTACCAACCATGGTGATTTGAATCCTTCAGCAACTTCTAAATAAAGATCTTTCACAACCGTAATTTTGAATTGGCCTTCTGGCGTAAACATGGTTGATTCTTCTAGTTTATTGAATTGTTTGTAATCAGCGGGAGTAGGAATTATTTTGGTACTGCCATCAGCTAAATCAGTAGCATAAGTTACATAAGGCACATGACCAAATTTGTACTCAAACCAAAAATCGCTTAAGTGAACAGCAATAAAAACCAACAAGATGGTTCCTAATAAACCCATGTTTCTGCTCGCCCAAGTGCTACTGGCTTTTCCATCATACACTGCATACTGAACAGGTCTTGATTGTTTGTTTTTGAAAACCAAGTAAATGCCTTGGATGGCATGACCAATGATTGATAAATACAATAAATAAGAAACTGTTTTGATGAGAGGATTGGTGGTCATAATAACTGCGTACAGGTTAAATGCCATACCGTTGTCGTGTTTGAACAATTGTAAGTTCCCGACCATGTGTACAATTAAAAATGTACACAAAAATAATCCGGTAAGACCCATAATGAATTTCTTACCTAGTGTTGATGAAAATAATTTAGTTACCCAATTCATGTTTGTTAATGGTTTTTTCAGTGCCTGCGAATTTAAGCGGACTCAGCTTTATTAAAAGTTTTATGGGTATTTATTTTGAACAATTTGCCCATATTTATACTCATTCTAAATAAAAAGCCCACCACATTATTTATTTCTATACAAAACCAATAGCCAAGATAAAAGTTTGCCTAAATTGAAGAAATCTCTAAAGTTTGATTTATTGGTAGAGGAAGGATTAAATTTGTTTGCTAATTATACCAACTTGTACAATTTAATCAGAAGCCTTTTATTTTTATTGCCTGCTGAAACAGCTCATCATTTTACCTTTAAATGCTTACAAATTGTTTGTAAAATTCCTTTTGTAAAGGATTTGATGAAGCAATATTATTTTGTGGAAAATTCTTTTGATTTTGAAGGAATTAAATTCCCAAACAGAGTAGGTTTGGCTGCTGGATTTGATAAAAATGCAGCTTATCTCTATGAATTGTCGGCATTGGGTTTTGGTTTTGTTGAAATAGGAACCGTAACCCCTTTGGCCCAAGCAGGCAATGATAAGCCCAGATTGTTTAGGCTAAAGGAAGATGAAGGCATCATCAACCGTATGGGTTTTAACAACGATGGGGTAGATGTTGTGGTAGAAAGATTGAAAAGCAGACCCAAGGGATTGATTGTTGGAGGCAATATTGGAAAGAATAAAATCACCCCAAACGAGCAAGCGGTAAACGATTACAAAATATGTTTTGAAAAAATGTATGCGTATGTCGATTATTTTGTGGTGAACGTGAGCTCTCCTAATACTCCAGGTTTGAGAGCCTTACAAGAAAAAGGTCCCTTGACGGAAATATTAAGTGCCTTGGTGAATTTGAGAAATGGATTTGTGAAACAGGAAATGGTATCTAAGCCTATCTTTTTGAAAATAGCCCCAGATTTAACCACAACACAGCTAGATGATGTGATTGAAATAGTTGAAGAAACTGGGATCAATGGCATTGTTGCAACCAATACCACCATAGAAAGAAAACAGTTGAAATCACCTGTTTCAACCATTGAAGCCATCGGCAATGGGGGGTACAGCGGAAGGGAATTGTTTGAGCATTCAACCCAGGTTTTAGCTTATATTCAAAACAAGACGGAAGGCAAAATGCCATTGATTGGCGTAGGTGGAATCAACAATGTGAGCACTGCGCTAAGCAAAATAAAAAACGGAGCCGCATTGGTTCAGGTTTATACAGGTTTCATTTACAAAGGCCCAAGCATGATCAAACAAATCAGCAAGGCCATTAAACAAATTAAATAACATGCAACTCATTGAATTTACAGAGGCTGCCAAGCAAGCCATTGCTGAGTATAGAGAACAACTCATGATTCCAGATACGCATTATTTACGCATTGGCATCAAGCAAAAGAATTCTACCGACAAAGGCTTGGTGATTGGTTTTGATGCACCCACCGACAAAGACCAACAGTCGGAAGTTGATGGCATTCAATTGATTTACCATCCAGGACAAGTTTTCTTTTTTGCTGGAATGGTGATTGATTATAGGGTATCAAATGACAAAAAAGGATTTAAATTGGTTGAACGTACAAAACTCAATCCAAACAAATGACCATTAAAGAAAACATAGGAATCGCCTTAAATTCAATCAAAGGAAATGCTTTGCGTGCAGTCATTACTGCGCTGATTATCTCACTTGGTATCATGGCATTGGTGGGTATTTTAACTGCTATTGATGGCATCAAAGCTTCTATCAACTCAAATTTTTCGAGCATGGGAGCCAATACTTTCAATATCAAAAACAAGGGACAAAGCATTCATTTTTCTGGAAAGAACAAGCAACAAAAAAGGTATAAAACCATTTCGTATAACGAGGCCAAAGCTTTTGCCAATGAGTTTAATTTTCCAGCTACCGTATCCATGAGTGTGAACGCAAGTTGGTCCAGTACCATCAAACACGAATCTTTAAAAACCGACCCGAATGTAATGGTCATGGGAGCAGACGCCAATTATTTAAGTGTAGCTGGATATGAAATTGACAGAGGAAGGAATTTTCAAGAGAAAGAAATCAACCATGGCATCAGTCATGTTTTGATAGGCAAAGAAATCAAACAGAAATTATTCAAAAACAAAGAGGCCATTGGTGAATCAATTTTGATAGGTGGGGCAAAATTTAAGATCATTGGTGTGCTCAAAGAAAAAGGTTCGAGCATGGGTTTTGGTGGCGATAGATTGGTGATTGTGCCGATAGATGTGGCTTACCAATCCTTCTCAATGCCCAATATGAGTAGCGTGATTACGGTGATGGTGAAAGATGCTTTGCAAATCAATTTTGCCATTGAAGAAGCCAGTAGCCTCTTTAGAAAGGTGAGGAAATTACCGGTTTTTATCCCAAACAATTTTGAAGTATTTAAAGCGGATAGTGTTTCGGAAGATTTGATTGGCAATTTGAAATATGTGACCATGGCCGCTTCAATCATCGGATTGATTACTTTACTAGGAGCAGCAGTTGGTTTGATGAATATCATGTTGGTTTCCGTTACAGAAAGAACCCGAGAAATTGGCATTCGAAAAGCCATTGGCGCAACCAGTGCAGAAATAAAAAAACAATTCTTAATTGAAGCCATTGTGATTTGTCAGATTGGGGGAATAGGAGGTATCATCCTTGGAATTAGCATTGGCAATATTGTTTCGGCATTGGTTGGCGGAGGATTTATTGTGCCTTGGTTGTGGATGGGTAGCGGAATTGTGTTGTGTATCTTCGTAGGTTTAATCAGTGGTATTTATCCTGCCATCAAAGCCTCTAAATTAGACCCCATAGAAGCCCTCAGGTTTGAGTAGAATACAACTGATAGGTTTGATTTAAATTAGGGAACAATCACATTGATTGAATGGTGGTTCATTGTAATGTTGATATTAGCTTCCATCCAAACTGGCTCCCCATCAATATTCACAAAACCAGCTTTAGCTCTTTTTACATAAACTGAGCTTGCTTTCATTTGTCTAATTTCTTTGACCCACTGAATTTTTTTAAGCACAATACACAAAGCAATAAAAGGCATTTTCCAGTTTGAAAATTTCTCGATGATGGTCATGTCAAAAAGACCATCTTCCATATTTGCTTGGGGTGCAATGAATGCATTGTTGCCAAATTGTTTTCCATTACAGATACTTAGCATAAAAGCAGATGTTTCAAAGTTGCTTGTATCTGTTTTTAGATAAATTTCTTGCACTTTGAATTGCATGAATTCTTTTAAAATAATAGACAGGTAGGAGCGCAACCCTCTTTTTACAGATCCTGCAAACAATGAGCCTACATGTGCATCAAAACCAATGCCGCATAAATTAATGAAAAACTCATTGTTCATTTTACCACTGTCAACCCTTTTTGTTTTGCCTTGGTTGATGTATTGTATCGCGCTTTTAACTGACCCATAGAGTTTCAGTTCTCTTGCAAAACCATTGCCAGAACCCAAGGGGATGATGCCCAATTTAGTGTCTGAAAATGCTGTAAACTGTGCAATATTGTTAATGGTACCATCTCCACCCACCGCTACCAATACGGCTACTTTTTGGGCAACTGCTTCTTTTGCCAATTGTAAAGTATGAACAGCCGATTGTGTGGTTAAAATTTGGGCTTCATATTTTTCTTTATCCAAATACTTTTCAATGAGGGATGGAATATGTTTTTTGTTCTTTCCTCCTGAAATTGGATTGATGATGAACCAAATTGTTTGCTTTGTCATGCTACTGAAAGCTTAAAACAATTTGTTTTTGTAACTAGGTCCCATGCCCAAATGACGGTAGGCTTTTTCGGTAATTTCTCTTCCTCTTGGCGTACGTACCATGAATCCTTCTTGAATCAAATAGGGTTCGTACACTTCTTCAATGGTGCCTGAATCTTCTCCAATGGCTGTGGCAATGGTATTCAAGCCAACAGGTCCTCCTTTGAATTTTTCGATGATGGTTTTTAAAATACGGCTGTCCATTTCGTCCAAACCTTCTTCGTCCACATTCAAGGCATTCAAGGCAAATTGTGCAATGGGTAAATTGATGGTGCCATCGCCTTTGATTTGTGCAAAATCGCGGGTTCTTCTCAACAACGCATTCCCAATACGTGGTGTTCCTCTGCTTCTGCGAGCAATCTCGTAAGCGGCTTCTTCATCAATAAATGAATTCAAAATATCGGCAGAGCGTCCAATGATGCTGCGCATCAAGTTTTTATCGTAATATTCTAAACGGGCATTGATGCCAAAACGAGCCCTCAATGGAGCAGTTAACAAACCCGAACGGGTAGTGGCTCCAATTAATGTAAAGGGTGCAAGTTCTATTTGTATACTGCGGGCATTGGGCCCACTGTCAATCATGATGTCGATTTTGTAGTCTTCCATAGCCGAGTATAAAAATTCTTCAACCACAGCACTCAATCGGTGTATTTCATCAATGAACAATACATCTCCAAATTCTAGATTGGTGAGTAAACCCGCCAAGTCGCCTGGTTTTTCAAGGACTGGGCCACTGGTGGTTTTGATATTGGCGCCTAATTCATTGGCAATGATATGTGCCAAAGTGGTTTTACCCAATCCTGGAGGGCCATGCAACAATACGTGGTCGAGTGCTTCTTTGCGTTGTTTTGCAGCTTGCACAAATACATGTAAGTTGGCTAGTATATTGGCTTGTCCTGTAAAATCATCGAAAGATTTCGGGCGCAATACACGCTCAATATCTTTTTCAGTATTGTTTAGGTTGCTTTCTTCAGGGTCTAAATTCGGATTCCTCACAGCACGAATTTATGGATTTTATTGTGATTGTTTAATGGTATAGTGAGAATGGTCGACCGATAGTTTTTGCTGTGTGAAAAGTCTTATGAGAGTTTTTGAGTGTGAGAATGGTCTACCGATAGTTATTGGTTTTGATATAAAATGACTTCATTAAAACTGATATTGTATTTTCGATTCCCAGCTACGTAGTAGCTGCATATTCATAGACAAATGCATCAACATGGAAAGCAGAACCCCTTTAGGGGTTCAATATGAATTAGGTGATGTGAATTGTATAGGAAATTCTAAATGTTTGTGAAGGGTCGTACGATAGTTTTTGTTTGATTCTCCCTTTTTTCTAGATAAAAAAGGAAGCAAAAAATCACGACCCACGCCAATCGGCTTAAAATGTATCGGCGTAATTTTTAACAATCAAATTGATGTGAAGAAATTTTAGATTTCAATTCTTCATCTTACTAATTCACGCAATTTGATCTACACAGCCAGTCCAAAAATTAATGTGATTTTGTGCGCCGCTTGATTAGGGTCGGGGGTTTCCGAACGGCATTGGTTAAAGGATGAGATTTGAAGGGTCTTGCGAGAATGGTCGTCCGATTACATTAAAAAATGAAAATATATTTTCATTTCCAAGCTACGTAGTAGCGGCATCATCATAGAAAACAAAATCAACATTGAAAACAAAACCCCGTAGGGGTGACATCATTTCTGTGGTCGTTCGATAGTTTTTGTTTGTTTCTCCCTTTTTTCTAGATAAAAAAGGAAGCAAAAAATCACGACCCACGCCAATCGGCTTAAAATGTATCGGCGTAATTTTTAACATTCAAACCATTTTATTTGTTCCATTTAGCAACCATCTTTTTCACCTTTTCATGGCTAACTGTCTTTCCTGACTTTGCATCTTCTAGCGCTTCATCAATCTTTTCAATAACCAGCAAAGTTTCGAGTAAATAATCCAAGTCAAACTTTTGTGGAAGTTCATTTTGAAAATGGTCATTACATTCGAAGGGCATTGGTTTATAAGTTCGCTTTTGGTGCTAATTGTTTATTTAATTCCAATTTGAAAACAAAGTGCTTCTATGATGTCAGCTTGAATATTGATGTCGCTAATGTGTCCGTATGCTTCTGAAATTCGCTTTTTGTCAATTGTTCTTATTTGATGGCATAAAATAATAGACTCGTTAGGAAGTCCGAAGTGATTAGCAGGAATTAAAACTTCATTTGGATAAATTCTTCTTCCTTCTTTTCTGGATGTAATTGGAATAATATTGATGGTATTTAGTAAATCATTGATCTCGTTTTCGCTGATGACAACAACAGGTCTAGACTTACCTTGTTCTGAACCAACAACAGGGTCTAGATTTGCTCTGTAAATATTCCACTTATTTACTGTCATAAATTTTCATGGTCTATTGCGTCAAAGTCATTTTGTATTTCTTTTACATCTAATAGAAATAAGGGGTCGGCAAGTGCAGCTTTAAGTTGCTCTAGTTTTTGCGCTTTTGTATCGATAACATCGTCTATGACCACAGTTACTTGTTTTATGTTAACAAAGTCTGGGGGCAAATTAACAATGATTTGATTATTACTTACTTTACAAACTTGTTTGAATGTCATTTCCCTTTTTTCTAGTGTATTTCAAATATACAATCATTTGATAGAAATTTCCATGTATTCGTTTTATTTATGTACTTATCACTATCTAGCTAATTACCGCAATTTTCATTGCACAGCCAGCCCTAAATTAATTTGTATTTTTATCGGACACTAGTGAAAATAATAATGAACCATAATAACTAATAAAAATTCTAATGATAGGTTTTTTAAAAGCATGAAGTTGATTAGGCATAAGGGTAACTACTTTATTCTTCCAGATTTTTTTAATTTATTTCTAAACAGTTAAGTACAATTGAAAACTATAACTCGACCATACCCCAGCGAACATTCACGCACTAGAAACTATCATAAGACCATACAACCTAAAAAATAAATTCCCCTTCAAGTGTTCTAGTAAGCAGTGACCATTTAGATTTGATTAAATAAAATCAACAAAATCTCAACGATTAGTGAATGGAGCATTTATTCGTTCAATATTCAAAGATTTTATATTTTTAAATAGTTTAAAATCAGTGTCTTGTATTAATTTTCAATTATTTATAGAAAAGGCTTAAATTTGTTTTATGCTAAATGGCAAAAAAACAATTGAAAGCCTAATTAAGGGTGGATTGATTGGTTCCTTCATTGGTGCTTTTTTATTGAAAGACAAAGAAGAAGGTGCAATTATAGGAGCCATAATTGGTGCTGTAACTGCTGCTACTTTGAAAGCGAATTCGGATGCTAAAAATACCAATTTGCCAGTTTATATTGAAGAAAATGGGAGCATTTATGCAATAAGTGCTAAAGGTAACAAGGAATTTATCAAACAAGTTCCTAAACCTGCAGTTCAATATCCCGAGCATTTTAAATTGTCATAAAATGTCAATTAAAAGAATGCGTGTTTTTGCTGGACCTAATGGTTCAGGTAAGACAACAATATTCAAAGGTATTTTAGCAGACAACAATGTGAATTTAGGTGTATTTGTGAATGCTGATGAGATTGAACATTTATTAAATACTCAACTAAAACTTGATTTGAACTTATTTGGAATGACAATCAGTCAAACGCATATTCAAAATTTTTTTAGATTAAGTCAATTTTCACCGGTTAAAAGAAATGAATTGGATTTGTATTCAAAAATTTCAATACACCAAAATTGTATTCATGTAAATTCAAAAATTGATTCTTATTTAGCGGCTGATATTGCGGAGTTTTTAAGACAAGAACTTTTGCAAAATCAATTATCTTTTACTTATGAAACAGTGATGAGTCATTCGAGTAAAATAGATTTTCTAAGAAAAGCTAAATTAGAAGGATTTCGTGTTTACCTATATTTTATTGCTACTGAAGATCCAGAAATTAATATCAATCGGGTGCAATTAAGAGTAGCTCAAGATGGACATGATGTGATGCCAGATATCATTAAAAACAGATACTTCAAGAGTCTTCAGAATTTAAAAGAGGCCGTTAAACAAACTGATAGAACATATATTTTTGATAATTCGGGTACTTCAGCCCATTTAATTGCAGAAGTTTATCAGGGAACAGAAGTTATTCTAAATAAAGCGGTTCAACTACCCAATTGGGTACATGAGTCTTTGTTTAAACATTGATATTTTAATTCCAATTTAATTCAACTTTTTAAGCGTCATGAAATATATTCAACCCCGCTGGGGTTCTGTTTTCCCTGGTGATACTTGGTTAATAATATGCAGCTACTTCGTAGCTGGGAATTGCAGAAATGAAAAACAATGTTGATTGAATACAAATTCAAAAAAAACTCGTCCTTAAGCCAATGTCATATGAAAGTGCCGACCATTGTCAAGCGGCGCTAAAAATGCGAGAGTGCTTTTTGTGGGTAAGCCTGTGGAAGCGAATTCGACAGAAAGTAGCAATTGCTAATTCAAAAAATGAGACTGAATTTTTGCGTGTTTCGCGCTTAAAAAAAGGACGACCTGGCATTTTAAGCCGATTGGCGTAGGTCGTGATTTTTTGCTTCCTTTTTTATCTAGAAAAAAGGGAGAATCAAACGAATACTCTCAACCCAACAACTCTCAAGAGGCAAATTTCAGCCCAATAACGAACGCTCGCTAATCTATATTTCACCCCTATGGGGTTCTGATTTCAATATTGATTTTATTTTCTATGATGATGTCGCTACTACGTAGCTAGGAATTAAAAATACATTAGCTTCATCTTATTGGATTACTTTTTATCAAGAAAAAAGGGAGAATAAATAAAAAACTATCGAACGACCCTACACGCACCAACAACAATTCACAAACTTACATCTGCAAGCATTCTCTCACCAACAACTATCGAACAAACATACACCAACACCTATTCACGCACTAAAAAACTCACATAAAAACACTTATGCAAGACAATACAACCCTCATCTTCTCAGATTTTTTGGAATTCTTACTATTATCTTCATGATTATTTAAATCATTATTACAATATAAACTTTGAGTTTAAATACGATGGACATTATATAAGATAAAAGCAAACTTTCAAGCGAACATAACCCAAGGTTTTGTTTGTGAATTAGTGTTGTGTTGTATTATATTGTAATTTTGAATGTTTCATTCCTTAACTTATAAAATAACAGTCAATTGATTTTACAGCGCATTTCTTCTTTTGCTCAAGCTTACAAGTACCAATTATTAGCAGCAGCTATATTGTTGATTTATGGTTTCAATTTATTCATTGATGTCATGGAAATTGATGCTGCACAATACGCACTTATTTCAATGGAAATGAGTGTTACAAAAAGCTTTTTACAGGTTTACCAACAGGGCATGGATTACTTAGACAAACCACCCTTGTTGTTCTGGCTTTCTTCATTGTCATTTTTAACATTTGGGGTATCTAATTTTGCTTACAAATTACCCTCATTGTTGATTGCTTTATTGGGGATTTATAGCCTATATAGGTTCACGAAATTAAGGTATAACAAAGAAACAGGGAGGCTTGCGGCATTTATACTTGCAAGCACTCAGGCTTTATTTTTAATAACAAACGATATAAGAACAGATACCATATTATTGGGATTGGTTATGTTTTCAATTTGGCAAATAAACGAATACTTGCTGCAATCAAAATTTAAAAATCTGCTCTTTGCTTCGCTGGGATTTGGTGCTGCTATGATGGCAAAAGGACCTATTGCATTGATTATTCCTATTGCAGGATTTGGATTTGAATTCATAGTCAAACGTCAGTGGAAATTGATAGTCAAACCCCAATGGCTATTGGTATTGTTGATCATTGCAATCACCTTGATACCGATGAGTTATGGATTGTATACCCAGTTTGATTTGCACCCCGAAAAATTTGTATATGGCATGCAAGGGCCATCTGGTCTTCGTTTTTTTTATTGGACCCAAAGTTTTGGTAGAATTACAGGCGAAAACTATTGGCAAAATGATGCTGGTTATTTTTACTTTTTACACACTATTCTATGGGACTTTCAACCTTGGATTCTTTTGTTTATCCCAGCATTTTTGCTCAAATGCAAGAAGTTGATTTTAACAAAATTCAAAGCAGAAAGTCAAGAGGAGTATATCAGTTTTGGGGCATTTGTTTTCGTTTTTATGGCTCTTTCATTGTCCAAATACAAATTGCCGCATTATATTTTTGTATTGTTTCCTTTTGCCGCAATTATGACTGCAGATTTTATCCTTCATTTAAAGGGCAAAACCATTCAAATCTTTGCTAATATTCAATTTGGAATATTGTTGTTGTTTTGGTTGTTGATGGGTGTTTGCTTATTTTGGTTTCTTCCTCCCAATACAATAATACTCCCTGTTGTATTGATGCTACTTTTGGTATTGAATATTTACCTATTTAGAAAATTAAAAGGCACATCAGCTGGAATTTACCTTCCAACCCTGATTACAGCAATAGGTTTTAATACCTTAATGGCTGTTCACTTTTATCCAAGCTTATTGAAATTTCAAACACCTTCTCAAATTGGTCAAATGGTTTCAGAAAAATCTATTCCTCTAAATCATTTTTACAATTACAACAGAAGAAGTTTTGCTTTAGATTTTTATGGAAAAAGAATCACTCCTGTTGTGGATTCAAAATCAATTCAACAATTACCTGAAAACAGTTTGGTTTATATGGACCGTACTGGGTTCGAAGAGTTAATTGCGAACAAAGTAAAATTTAAATTGATTAAAGTGTATCAATCCTGTAAGGTAACTGCTCTTAGCATACCATTTCTAATTCCATCTTCAAGAAACAGCAATGTAGAACTTGAATACTTGGTCGTTGTAAATGCCCAATCAACATTCAATTTGATATTGGATTGATTTTTTTTCAATGCGTATTACAATTTTTAATTGATTGAGATTGATGTTGCCAATTTTAAATGTAAATGTACCTATGTGGCTCATCAGTCCGTTTTTTGCTTTACTGATTTGTATAGCCCTATTACCCGTATTGATGCCCCATAAATGGCATTCACTTTACAAGTATATAAGTATTGGAACTGGCTCACTGGTTGCTTTGTTTTACGTATTTCAATTAAATGAATATGCGCAACCCATTGAAGCCTTGTCGGAATATGTTTCCTTCATTTCCTTGTTGGTGCTTTTGTATGTGGCCAGTGGCGGCATGTATTTGTTTATAGATATACCTTCAAACGCAATTTCAAATATTGTGTTTCTGTTTCTTGCAGCTATTTGTAGCAATATCATTGGAACAACAGGAGCATCTATTTTACTCATTAGGCCATACATGCGCTTGAACCGCTTTCGCTTGCAAGCCTACCATGTGGTATTTTTTATTTTTATTGTTTCAAATATGGGAGGCATGCTGACGCCAATAGCTGACCCGCCATTGTTTATAGGCTTTTTAAAAGGCATTCCCTTTACTTGGACATTGAGCAATTTGTTTTTGATATGGTTAACAGGATTGGGTTTATGCTTATTGGCATTTGCCTATTTTGATACAAAAAATAAAAAGTACAATGACTTAGCATCCGAAATTGAGTATACTGGAAAAGTATTTTTTCAAGGCAAGCGCAATTTATTTTGGCTTGGACTAGCAGTTTTTTCAGTGTTTTTAGACCCAGCCATTTTTCCTACTATTCCATCTGTTCAGTATCATGAAAAATCGGTTTCATTTGTTAGAGAGTTGATACAATTGGGTGCAGCATTTGTTTGTTACCAAACTGCCAATCGCAAAGCCACAGAAAACAACAATTTCAATTTTGAACCCATTGTAGAAGTGGTGTTTTTGTTCTTTGGTATTTTTTTGAGCATGATGCCATTGGTTGAATACTTAGAACAAATGGCACATCATAATGGAATGCAAGCTGAACTGAGTACTGGTTTGTTTTTTGGTTTTACAGGCTTGTTTTCGAGTGTGCTTGACAATGCACCCACGTATTTGAGTATGTTTACTTTGTTGATGTCGGCCAATGGGTATTCGGTACATTCGGTTCAAGATGTACAATTGTTTTTAGCTAGAAACCAAAGCATTTTATTGGCTGCAATATCAGTAGCTGCCGTAGTTTTTGGGGCCATGACCTATATAGGAAATGGACCTAATTTGATGGTGAAATCAATAGCAGAACAAAGCGGTTTGAAGATGCCTTCTTTTGGGGCCTATATTTTACGTTTTTCCTTACCCATTTTATTGCCCATATTTGCGGTTATATATTTGCTGTTTTTTAGATAATTTATGCTGAACGGAAAAAAGATAATAGTGGTATTGCCAGCTTACAATGCTGAAAAAACACTTGAGAAAACATACAAGGAGATTCCTTTTGATATTGTTGATGATGTGATTTTGGTAGACGATGCCAGTAAGGATCATACCAGTGAACTCGGTGCTAAGATTGGTATCAAGCATATCATCAAACATGAAAAGAACAAAGGTTATGGGGGCAATCAAAAAACATGTTATAACAAAGCCCTTGAATTGGGTGCAGATATTGTCATCATGTTGCATCCCGATTACCAATATACGCCGCATTTGTTACATGCCATGAGCAGTATCATTGCCTATGAGGTATATCCGGTGGTATTTGGTTCAAGGATATTGGGAATGGGTGCTTTGAAAGGAGGCATGCCATTGTACAAGTATATTTTTAACCGCATGTTGACCCTGTTCCAAAATATTTTGATGAACCAAAAATTATCTGAATACCATACAGGTTACAGGGCATTTAGTGCAAAAGCATTGAAAACTGTTCCTTATGAAGTATGCAGTGACGATTTTGTTTTTGACAATGAAATTACCGCTCAATTGTTCATGCACAATTTTGAAATTGGAGAAGTTACCTGTCCAACTAAATATTTTCCAGAAGCCTCTTCAATCAATTTCAAACGCAGCAGCATTTATGGTTTGGGTGTTTTAAGAACATCTATCTTATACAGGCTACACAAATGGGGCTTAGGCGCTTATAGAATTTTTAAAAAATAATCAAAACGATGCAACCTGAATTAGGGAAGACGCTCACGCTTAAAGTGAAAAATAAATTGAATGACAACTGGGTTATTCAAGCCGGTAATCAGGTCGTATTGTTGCCAGAAGAAGAAGCGCCACAAGGTTTACAGATTGGTGATTTTTTGAGTGTCATTTTGTATTTAAACACCAAAAATGAATTGGTGGCTAGTGCACAACCCGCCATCGCTGAAGTTGGTCAAAATGCCAATTTAAAGGTAGTGGCCAGCTCAGAAGCAGGTGCTTTTTTAGATTGGGGTTTACCCAAAGATTTGTTCTTGCCTAGGTCAAAACAAAAACGCATGCCTGAAATAGGGGAGTATGTTTTTGTACGTGTATTTTTTGATACGTATAGCAATCGATTGGCTGCTTCAGCACTTGAGGAAGATTTGTTTAGCAATGAAGACCATCAATTGAAAGAGATGCAATTGGTGAAATTGAAATTGTTTAAAAACACCCCAATGGGTTATTTAATGATCATCAATAACCAGCATATTGGTATGTTGTATAGCAATGAAGTATTTGGTTCAGTTCAAGCCAATACGGAATTGGAAGGCTATGTAAAAAAGGTGAAAGAAAACAACCTCATAGATGTGGCATTGGGTAAACCAGGCTACAAAAAAGTAGGGGATCAAACCCAACAAATCATTCAATTGTTAAAAGAAGCGAATGGATTTTTGCCTTACCATGACAAGTCAGACCCCGAAGAAATTTACCGTGTTTTTGGGATGAGCAAAAAGAATTTCAAAATGAGCATTGGCAATTTGTTCAGAGAGAAGAAAATTCTATTGCATGACGATGGCATTGAATTGATTCAAAACCCCCGCAAATAGCTCTAGCTTTGTTTTACGGCTCGAAGGGTATTCAATAACAATCCCAAACGGGTCATGGGTCCAACTCCACCTGGTACTGGGGTAATCCAACTGCATTTAGGGGCAACGTTTTTGAAATCCACATCACCTTTGAGTACATAACCTTTGCTTGAATTTGGGTCTTCTACTCGGGTAATGCCCACATCAACCACAACTGCACCTTCTTTCACCATGTCTGCTTTTAGAAATTCAGGTATGCCCACCGCTGCTATGATGATATCAGCTTGTAAGCACATTTCTTTCATGTTTTGGGTTTTGCTATGACAGGTGGTTACTGTGCAATTTTTTTGCAACATCAAGGCGCCCATTGGTTTTCCTACAATATCGCTGCGGCCAATCACCACACAATGTTTTCCGCTTGTTTCAATTTTATAATGTTCAAGCATTTGCACAATGCCATAAGGAGTAGCAGGTAAAAAGCAAGGCATCCCTTTGAACATATAGCCTACATTCATTGGATGAAATCCATCCACATCTTTTTTGAAACTGATGCTTTCAGTAATTTCTTTTTCAGGAATATGTTTGGGTAATGGCAATTGTACGATTAACCCATCAATGTCTGGGTTTTGGTTGATGCGCTCTATTTCTTGTATCAATTCCTCTTTGCTGATACTGGCATCGAAATGAAAAACACTCGATTCAAAACCTACTTCTGCACAGTCTTTGGCTTTTGCGTTTACATACGTCATGCTGGCGCCATCGGTTCCCACTAAAATAGCTGCTAAATGAGGTGTTTTTTTACCAGCTTTTTTTAATTCTTCTACTTCTGCTTTGATGCGAAGTTTGATTTCTTTTGCAACTTCGTTTCCGTTTAGAATATTCATTTTAAAGGCCAAATTGTTTTAAGTGGTGATCGAGGTGTTTGTACATGCCTTTTCCATATTGTTCAGGAGTGATTGCTCCATAAAATGGATTCGGATGAGTGGTACAGCCAGCCTCTCCAGCCAATGAGAAATTACGCATGATGTTTAATAACTTGCTTTTTTCTTCTTCAAAATTGGGTTGATGCGTGATGATATAATTGGGTGAAGTATGTGTGCTTTTTGGCCAAGGTTTGTCATTGTAAAAACTGGCCTTGAACAAAGGTCCCAAAATGCGTCCAATGAACAGGCGCTTTTCTTTGATACTGCCGTTGGCTACTTCAAAAGTTTTGTAGCAATGCAAACACATTTGAGCAGCATTCATTTTGCCCCATAAGGCATTTGTATTTGCTTGTAAGCCTTGCAATCTTTCAGTTAGCTCGGCAAGTGCTGTTGGTTCAAAAATACTTTTCATTGATGTATTTAGTCGAGTTTCAAAACCGCCATGAACGCTGATTGAGGAATTTCTACAGAACCCACTTGTTTCATTCTTTTCTTTCCTTCTTTTTGGCGTTCCAATAATTTACGTTTACGGCTAATGTCACCACCATAACATTTGGCTGTAACGTCTTTTCGCAATGCTTTGATGGTTTCACGGGCAATAACTTTGGTGCCTATAGAAGCTTGTACAGGAATTTCGAATTGATGTCTTGGAATTAAATCTTTCAATTTTTCGCAAATGCGTTTGCCCCAGTCATAAGCTCTGTCTTTGTGAATAATAGCTGACAAGGCATCTACATTGTCTTTGTTCAATAGAATGTCTAGTTTTACCAAGTCGCTTTCAACATACCCAATTGGCGTATAATCGAAAGAGGCATAACCTCTTGAAATGGTTTTTAATTTATCGAAGAAATCAAATACCACCTCAGCCAAAGGCATGTCAAATTTCATTTCTACACGGTCTGTAGTTAAATAGTTTTGGGTTTTGAGAATGCCTCTTTTGCCCATACAAAGGCCCATGATGGCACCCACATAATCGGTCTGGGTGATGATTTGAGCAGAGATAAAAGGCTCTTCTACATGCTCTATATAATTGGGTTCAGGTAAATCGGATGGATTGTTAACAATGATCATTTCACCTTTGTTGGTATAACAATGGTAACTTACGTTTGGCACAGTGGTAATGACCGTCATGCCAAATTCCCTTTCTAAACGCTCTTGGATAATTTCCATGTGCAACATGCCCAAGAATCCACAACGGAAGCCAAAGCCCAATGCTGCAGAGGTTTCAGGCTCAAATGTCAATGAAGCATCGTTGAGTTGCAATTTGTACATGCTCTCCCTTAGCTCTTCAAAATCTTCTGTGTCTACTGGGTAAATACCAGCAAATACCATGGGTTTTACATCTTCAAAACCTTTGATGATATCGGTGGTTGGATTGGCTACAGATGTAATGGTATCACCCACTTTCACTTCACGCGCTTCTTTGATACCCGAAATGATATAACCTACATCTCCTGCTCTTACCTCATCTTTAGGAGACATTTCCATGCGAAGAATTCCCACTTCATCGGCAATATACTCTCTGCCTGTAGCAATGAATTTTACTTTTTCGCCTTTTTTGATGATGCCGTCATATACCCTGAAATAGGCAATAATGCCTCTGAATGAATTAAAAACTGAATCGAAAATCAAGGCTTTGAGTGGTGCTTCTGGATTGCCTTTTGGAGCTGGCACTCTGGCTACAATTGCTTTTAAAATTTCGTGAACACCAGCACCTGTTTTTCCACTTGCACGTAAAATATCTTCGCGTTTGCAACCAATTAAGTCAACAATTTCGTCGCTGACCTCTTCTGGCATTGAATGCGGAAGGTCGATTTTGTTCAATACCGGAATGATTTCTAAACCTTGGTCAATGGCCAAATACAAATTACTGATGGTTTGTGCTTCAATTCCTTGTGAAGAATCTACAATCAACAAAGCGCCATCACAGGCAGCAATAGACCTAGATACCTCGTATGAAAAGTCAACGTGGCCGGGCGTATCGATTAAGTTTAGAACGTATTTTTTACCATCCAATACATAATCCATTTGAATGGCATGGCTCTTGATGGTAATCCCTCTTTCTCTTTCTAAGTCCATATCATCAAGCAATTGGGCTTGCATTTCCCTTTTACTGATGGTTTGGGTATATTCTAATAACCTGTCTGCCAAGGTACTTTTACCGTGGTCAATATGGGCAATGATGCAAAAATTTCTAATATGGTCCATTGCCTGCAAAAGTAGGTATTTTGTTTCTCAATATGGCATTTCAAAACAAATTTTTTAGCAGGCTTAGAGGCTTTTAAGCATTGTAGCAGGTGGGTGAAAAAAATAAGGCGGCGAGCTTTGCTCGCCGCCTTATTCTGACTCTTTAATAGCAATTACTTGGTAAACCTAGGGTCTGATTCCATCACATGTCCACATTGTTTGCAGGTTCTTAAATCATCAGAACCATAATAAGCACGGAACCTTGGCATGAAATCATTTTCAATATCATTCAATTCAAAATAGGTTTCATGTAATTTGTTGTTACATTTTTCGCAAAACCACAAAAGTCCATCTTGGTAGCCTTTACCTGCTCTCACTCTTTCAATCACCAAACCAATTGAACCCTCAGTTCTTCCTGGAGAATGAGGCGTTTTAGGTGGACATAAAAACATGTCGCCGGGTCCAAGGGGTATATCAACCGCTTGTCCATTTTCTTGAATCTTTACTACAATATTGCCTTCTAACTGGTAGAACAATTCTTCTGTTTCATTGTAATGGTAATCTTTTCGGGCATTAGGGCCTCCAACAATCATCACAATATAATCGGTACCTTCTGGATATAAATTTTTATTGGCAACAGGAGGAACGAGTAGGTGACGGTTTTCGTCAATCCATTTCTGTAAATTAAAAGGTTTGCGAATCATTTGCGCTATTTTTTAGTAAAATTAATCTTTGTATTGCATTATCCAAAGTAAATTGCCTCACCAATCAGAATTCTTTTCATGGAAACCGAAAACCAAACAATCCATCCAAACGAAATTTTTCAAGTAGCAAAAGCAAAGGCAACAGAAAATGTTTTTTTTAAGAAACATTTGCGTGGATTTTCATCTGCTGAAATAGATCCATTGGTAGCAAAACTTTACCAAGCATTCAGTGCCAAAATTGATTGTACCACCTGTGCCAATTGCTGTAGTCATTTGGAACCGGGTATTGATGAATCTGATATTGAGCGATTGGCATTGGCTAAAAATATGGAACCCATTGATTTCAAAAGAGCCCATGTGGCATTTGATGGAGATGCTTTGTTTTTGATGGCAAAACCCTGTCTTTTTTTAGAGGATAAGAAATGCGCTGTGTATGCAGACAGGCCATTTGCTTGTGCCGCCTATCCTCATTTAGAACAAGCTAATTTTAAGTACAAACGCAATGTTTGGAGCAATTATTTGGTTTGTCCAATTGTATTTGAAGTGATTGAAGGCTTAAAAAAGGAATTGAATTTTAATAGACAATAATTTCTACTACTCCAATATTGCTGTAAAATCTAATTCAATTGGGTAATTTTTGATGCCTTTTTTAAAGTAAGCTGTTTGATGCACTTTGAATTGTAAGTCATCTGTTAAATAGAATATTTGTTTGGTGGGTACTTTTCTGGTTTCATTTTTATAATAGAAAATATACTCGGCTTCCACATCAATGGCTGATTTTTTAAGGTTGCTTCTTCTCACTTTCTCATGGGTTGATACCTGAAATTTACCAAGGACTCTTACTTCCTCATCGCTGAAAAGTTCAACTATTTCAGATTTCCCATTGCTCATCAGGGGTATTTCTATTGGGTTTCCCTTGGTAATACTGTCATTGTAAGTTACCCCAATGTTAGATAGTTTTAGTTTAACTGGGTTTTGTTGGAAGGATGCAAAAAAGGAAGTGAAAATTAAAATAACGGAGAATAAATAATTCATACAAATAAGCTATTTTGTATCAAATTTAATAAAAAACACTATGAATTCATTTTTTAAAAATCTATTGCCATCAGTTGTCATTGCTTTGGCAATTTTAGCTGGCTTCTCTTTTAAATCAGCAGACACAAGTTCTTCGTCAACTGTTTATGAGTACAAACAGTTCTCTACCATTGAGTCTATTTTAGCGGGTGGTGTAGGACGTTCAAGAATTTTAACCACAGATGAAAAAGGGAGTTTAGTTGAAAAAGACCTTTTGAATTTTTACAGTTTTGTAGGGATTAATTTTGGAAATATTGCCAATAATGACCGTGCCATCGTTGACAAAATCAATGAATGGACCAAAGAAGGTTGGGAATTAATGGAAGTGACCTCAGGTTCACAAACAAACATGAGCCAAGGAAATACCAATCAAGGAATTTTTATTACCAGGTATTTGTTTAGAAAATCGAAATAATTGTGAAAGTACAAATTTGATTTAATTAAAATAAATGTCCCCGTAATCGAAAGATTACGGGGACATTTATTAAATATATTTTATTGAAAATACTACAATAAAATTGAAAGAATTATGAATATTAAAATTAGTTCTATTGCACCAAGTGCCAATCCCGCAATTGCAAACCCCAAACCTTTACCTTTACCTTTGAGAATTTGAGACATGCCAATTGCACTGAAAATAATTCCAATAATTCCAAATAATAATGGTAGCACAAATAATCCAGCTATTCCAGAAATAAAGCCTACTAATGCAAAAGCATTTGTCCCACCACCGGAACTGCTTTGTTTTTTGTTTAAAGTATTGGCTCTAGTTGTTTCAGATTTTTTAAACTTAGAATCTGCTTTTTGTGGGGAGATACTGTTGTTTGATTGTTTATGATAAATATTTATTGATTTACTGACTGGTAAAATAAATGATTGATCTGAACTAGTTGTGATGATTTCTGTATTTGCTTTCGATTGCGAAATAGATGATTCTAACTGTGACGTATTGTTTTTATTAAAATCTTTTGAAAAGTTGTTTTCAGTATTTTTAATACGATTTTTTAAGTTGGTACTTGTAATTTCTTTGTTTTTGTCTACACGAATCTTTGTGAATTGATTGTGTCTTTCTGTACTACAAGATACCACCATTAGGGCAGTTAAAGCGATAATTAAATTGTTAAATTGTTTCATATTTAATGTTTTAAAATTTAAACTAATATATAATATGCTAATAATATAATCAATATGATAATGAAATTAATATAATTCAAAGTTTTTGACCATTTGCACAATCAAAAAGCGCTCTCTAGCGAATATCAGTTTGTTGATCTACCCAAATTTTATCTTTGAAACCTGAATATCTTAAATTTTCATTCAAGTATTTACCCAAACCAACCGCATACTGAATCGTAGAATCCGCTTTGATTTTAACATAAACCCCGTCAGAAACCTTAAACACCCTTTTCATACCATCTATCGCAAATCCATCTATTGAACCCGAATATTGTTGACCATTTTCTATCAAGCTAGATCCATTCAATTCATCCAAAACCTCATACATTTTTTTTGGACTTATTCAAACTAATTTCCTTCCATCATTTGTTTCAAGCAATTCTAATGCTCTTACAATCATAGTTCAAATACCTAACATTCTAATTTGAATATTGCTACTCATTGTGAAGAAGAAACCAGTAAATGTACCAATGGCGGCTTTAGTATATGGATCAATTTGCTTTTTACTTAGTTTTAATACCCCGTAACCTACCATTGATGCCAGGTTGATTGATTTTATATTTTTCATTTTAAACTTTTTATTGACTCAAAAATAAATTGCGGTAAAATCATTTAAAACGTAAAATATTTTTTAATGGTGTAAAATATTTTTTAGTGCATTTTTAGAAATAACTGACTGTGCATCAACCATAACTTAATTTTTAATAATTAATTTTGTTTAAATAAAATACGTATATTTGAATTTTTAATTACACGTGTTATGAATACCAAGCTAACCTTGACAATTGACGACTCAGTTATTGCTGTTGCTAAGAAATACGCGAAGAATAAAGGAAAAAGCCTTTCTGATATAGTTGAGAATTATCTGATGACATTGACTACAAGTGAATCAAAAGAAGAAATTTCACCCAAAATCAGCAATTTAATGGGAACAATTAAGTTGCCAGCCGATTTTGACTATAAAATTGCTTTGACAAAAGGATTAGAAAAGAAATACAAATAAATGATTCATATATTTCTTGATACAAATGTTTTGATAGACTTTCTAGCTGATAGAAAACCTTTTTCACAAGAAGCAGCATTGCTATTTAATTATTCACTAAAAAAGAAGGTAAGTATTTATGTTGCAGCAATTTCCTATAACAATATTTATTATATTCTTAGGCAATCGTGTGCTCATATAGAAACAATGAGAATACTCAACGAGCTTGAACAGTTAACAGAAACTGTAGATGTGACCAAAGTGCATATTCAAAAAGCGTTAAAGTCTGGATTTAAAGATTTTGAAGATGCAATTCAATACAATTGTGCGAGAGAAATTAATAAAATTGATTGCATTGTAACTCGAAATAGCAAAGATTTTAAATTAAGCTCAATTCCTATTATGAGCCCCAAAGAAGCACTTAGCTTAGTAGAAAGTACAATACGAAAGAACTAAAGCATTTTAATTTATATAAAAAAAGCCGAACTAGTTCGGCTTTTTTTGTAAAATCTATTCAATTATTTTGAGGCAGGAGCTTTCAACCATTGGTCGAGCCATTCAAAAAATACCCTTTGCCAAAGCACACTGTTTTGTGGTTTGGTAACCCAGTGGTTCTCGTCAGGGAAATACAAAAACTTGCTTGGAATTTGCATGCTTTGAGCAGCTGTAAAGGCCTCCATTCCTTGCGTTACAGGAACTCTGTAATCTTTCTCATTATGAATGACCAGGATAGGGGTATTCCAATTTTGTACAAATCGGTGAGGAGAAGCATCAAAATTAGAGGGTTTGTTCTGGTACCAATAGGGGCCGTTGTTATCGTGTTGCGCAAAGAACATTTCTTCTGTACTGCCATACCAACTTTCCATATTGAACATGCCACAATGTGCAATAAAGGCTTTGAACCTGTTTTGGTGATTACCCGCTAACCAATACACACTGAAACCTCCAAAACTTGCACCAACTGCGCCTAATTTTTCTCTATTGACAAAAGGCTCTTTGCTTACCGCATCAATGGCACTTAAATAATCACGCATGCATTGGCCTCCGTAATCTCCAGTAATGGCATCGTTCCATTCAGAACCAAAACCCGGTAATCCTCTTCTGTTTGGTGCTACAACTATATACCCATGTGCAGCCATCAATTGAAAATTCCATCTGTAGCTGAAACCTTGCGAAACAGGGCTTTGAGGCCCGCCTTGGCAATACAACAAAGTAGGGTAGCTTTTCTTTGGATCAAAATTTGGAGGATAAATAACCCAGGTTAAAATTTCCTTTCCATCAGTGGCGGGAATCATTCTTTTCTCCACTTTTCCAAATTGAATCCCCGAAAGTATTTCTTTATTGATGGAAGTCAATTGACTTTGTTTACCAGTGTTGAGGTCTATTTTAATAAGTTCTGCAGGTTGGTCTATTTTGGTTTGTAAAGAAAGCAAGCCTTTGTTTTTACCATTGACAATGGCCAGGCTATTGAAATCTTGCAATCCATTGCTCAATGCAGAAATTCCATTGTTGCTGGTGTTTTTAGGATTGTAAATAAATATGTTTTTGCAAGCATCTTTAACCGCAATAAATGCAATTTTTTGGTTGTCAATCCAACTGGCATGCTCAACTGTATAATCGAATTGAGCCGTTAATGTTTTGGTAGGTTCAACTTGCGCTTTGATGCCATCTTTATTGCCAGCATTGATCCCATCAAATACATATACTTTGATATTTGATTTGTCACTTTCATAACCGGGTGTAGTCATACTCAACCAAAGCAATTGTTTGCCATCTGGAGAAAACTCAGGCTGTTTGTCATATCCTTTATTTTTTCTGGATACATTCAACAAGTCTTGGTCTTTTAAACGGTAAACATATACATCGCTATTGGTAGAAAATGCAGCAGCTGTTCCAGTTTCTTTTTTGCATACATACGCTATTTTACTGCCATCTGGACTCCAAGTAAAATCATCGTCTCCACCATGAGGTTTCAAAGGACAATCGTAGCGTTCACCTAGTAATAAGTCAATTGCATTTTCGCTAGGTATGCCATTGTTCACTGGCGCCAAAAACAAATGGCTATAAGTGCCATCATGCCAAGCATCCCAATGTCTGTAGAGTAAGCCATCAATCACACGACCACTGGTTTTGTCTAAGTCTTGGTAAATTTCTTGGGTTGTTTTGTCTAGTTTAACTTGCGCAGTATAGGCCAAATGTTTCCCGTCTGGAGAAAATTTATAGGCACCAATTCCGCCTTTGATATGAGTTAATTGTTGGGCATTGGAATTGTTGTTGATGTCCACTTTAAAAAGTTGAGCACCATCATTTGTATTTGATAAAAAAGTAACAGAAAGCCCATCAGTACTCAATTTTGCACTGAAAGCATTTTGTTTCTCATTGGTGAGCTTGTTCATTTTACCATCCGTTAAATTTTGAAGGTAAATGATATTGTTTCCTTTGTTGAGCGCTATATCATAAGATTTTGCACCATAAATTACCCATTTTCCATCAGGCGAGGGCATGGGTTCGCTCAATCTTTTCAGTTGCCATAATTTTTCAGTAGTAAGCATATTGTCTTGTGCAAATAATGGAATTGCAAAAAAGAAATAAAGTAAAAACAGGAATTGTTTTTTCATATTGATTTTAAAATTTCAGAAAATTTAATCGTTGTTTTTGAGCTTAAGCGCTCTTTGAAAATTGAATACAAATTGAGAAGCAGGAATAGTTTTGAATCGGCAATGGTTGCTGATGGTACCTGTTTCTTCACATTTACAGGCCACTATTTTACGTTGTTCAAAAAAGAATTTACAGGTTTCACAAGCAAATGCAGAACATATTTTAAGTGGACTTTCTTCATTTACTACAAATTCATTTCCCTTTTGGTCAAGCTCCATGGCCAACATTCTTCTTTTGCCTTGGAACTGCAAATTGGCAATTAAATAGATTTCTTGGTTGAGCTCTTCAATTTTTAAATCAACTACTTTGCTGCCGTCTTTGAAAGTCCATTCAAGGGCTTTTTGAATGGCCTCTGCGTTTGAACTGAGTTCATACATACCGTTGTTGATTTTGCCAATTTCATTTTCTTGTGCAAAAACAAAATTCGTGTTGAGAACAAATACAACCCAAACGAATATGGTTAAAATCTTTTTCAATGGAATGTACTTTTAGTTGAATAAATGTGCAATATAATAAGCAGAACCTGCTGCCAAAGCCCCAATCAACAATATTTTAAAAGCACCTTGTAATGGAGGCTGGCCAATAATTTTCGTTTTGAAATAACCGAAAATAAACAAACACAATGCCGTAACTATACAAGAATACAAGAAACCCTCCTGAGGTTCGTTTGTGAAGAAACTAAAGTAAGGACTCAGCGGAACAAAACCGCCAATGATATAAGAGATACCAATGGTCAAGGCACTTTTTCTGGCCCTGTTGATGTCTGGTTTTTCTAAGCCCAATTCAAATCGCATCATAAATTGAACCCATTTTTCCTTGTCTTTGGCCAATTCATCCACTATCAATTGTTGAGATGCTGGCTTCAATCCATACGATTCAAACACCTCTCTTACTTCTTCTTTTTCTTTTTCAGGATAATGGTCTACCTCGTAATATTCTCTTTCTAATTCGCTGTTGTAATGGTCTATTTCTGTTTTACCAGCCAAATAGCCTCCCAAGCCCATAGCAATAGAACCAGCTATGATCTCAGCCAATCCTGCGGTTACAATAATATCATTATTTAGAATTGTGCTGTGTGCTGCGGCCCCCGTTAAACCTGCTGCCAATGCAAAAGGAACAGTTAAGCCATCGCTCATGCCAATGACAATATCTCTGACCATTTCACTGCCAGTAAAATGTTTTTCATCATGAGTTAAATGGGTATTGCTGCTATTGTCCATAAGCTTAGTTTCTAATTTTTTCGTATTTGTTTAAGTTGGCCACATTGATTTCAGACAAAAGGGTAATGGCCTTGGGTTTATCTATTTCATCACCCCCTTTAAATATATTGACCAATTCATCGCTTTTGGCTTCAAAAAACACCAATAACATGACAGTATTAGGCGCAATTTTAAATACTTTTTTTACCTGTTCTAAAGCCAGGAAAATATTTTTTTTAGCCTTGATTGGTTCTTTGGTCATGAGGTCTAAACCTTGTCTGTGGTATAAATAGTATGCTTTTCTGAGCGGTCTGAATCGCTCATTCAATACATTGTCAATTAAATTGTAACGGGTACGAATGGTTTTTTCAAAAGGTTTCCAGCCCGCTCTAACACTGCTTTGTTCTGCTAAATTGGCAATTTGTAAAGCTTTGTTGAACAATTGGGTACCTCCTTCTTCACCAAAAGTATCGTAATCCAATCCTAGTGAGTAATAGGCATAGAAGCCCATCAATGCACTGATATCCCCTAAAAAACTACCGTCTTGAAATTCTAAAAGGTCTTGTTCTTGGTATTTGAAATCAAAGTTTTCGTCATTGAAATTAAAAACAGTGCTCGAATAATTGGTTCCGTAAATTGTTCTTCGGGTTTGAATAATAGCCGAAGCTTGGTATTCATAAGAGCTTTGGTCGTATGCAGTTAGAATAATCTCAATGTTCATGTCTAATTTCTCAACTGTTTGAATCACTTCTCCAGTCCATTTGGTATTGTTCATGAACTCTTGCAAGCGTTTTTCTAGTGCTCTGAAAATTGATTTATCAGAAATTTGTACCTGTGCATCGTTGATTCTTACTCTGCAATAAAAATCTTGCGCACTGAGTTGTGAAATAGAAATCAGGCAAATGCCAATGAATAAAAAAAACTTATGCATTTAGCAATTTAATTAATTCTTGCAATAAGTCATCGGCCACGGCCATTTTAGGCTTTAAATCGTAAGTGGTTTTATTGCCCAATTTATTGTAAGTGGTGATTTTATTTTGGTCACCAGCAAATCCTGCACCCTCATCTTTTAATGAATTGAGCACAATCAAGTCTAGGTTTTTCCTTTTTAATTTTTCGAGGGCATGGGCTTCTTCATCGTTCGTTTCAAGGGCAAAGCCTATGAGAATTTGTTTGTTTTTCTTCACCCCTAATTCGGCTAAAATATCTGTTGTTTTGGTTAAAGAAATCTGAAAAGCATCTGCTTGTTTTTTGATTTTTTCAGCACTTTTCTCAATTGGCGTATAGTCTGCAACGGCAGCACTCATCACCACCACATCACAGTTGTCAAAATTTGAGATAACATTGGCATACATTTCAGCTGCAGAGGTAATATCAATTCTTCGAATGGCAGCATGTTGGATATGAAGACTGGTTGGCCCAGAAATAAGCAATACCTCTGCGCCCGCTTTGGCAAATGTTTCAGCAATAGCAAACCCCATTTTCCCACTGCTATGATTGCCAATAAATCTTACTGGGTCTATGGCCTCGTAAGTAGGGCCAGCTGTGACGATTATTTTTTTATGCTTGAGGGGTAATTCTTGATTGAAATATTTGGTAGTTAAATCAAAAATTTCTTCAGGTTCAGCCATTCTTCCGGGCCCATTTAAGCCACTTGCTAATTCTCCTGAATTAGGCTGAATAAAGCTATTTCCGTACGCTATTAATTTTTGAATATTGGCTTGGGTGCTTTGGTGAAGGTACATGTCTAGGTCCATTGCCGGGGCAAAATATACTGGACATTTAGCAGACAAATAAGTTGCCAATAACAAATTGTCACAAATGCCATTTGCCATTTTTGCCAAGGTATTGGCAGAGCAGGGCGCTAGGATAAAGATGTCAGCCCAAAGCCCAAGTTCAACATGGTTGGTCCATTCTCCTTGTTCGTTTTTGATGAATTTGGAATGAACTGGATTTTTACTTAGTGTGGCCAATGTGAGCGGGCTCACAAAATCAGAAGCAGCATCAGTCATCACTATTTGAACCTGTGCACCTGCTTTAACAAACAAGCGGGTCAAAGCAGCACATTTGTATGCTGCAATGCTCCCGCTTATTCCTAGTAAAATCTTTTTACCTTCCAACATGGAAGTGAAAATTAAATAGTACCCCCTTCAGCAAATCTTTTTTCTTTCTCAGGGTTTTTGTGGTATACCTTTTCGTTCAAAAATTCTTCAGTTGCAATCAATGTTGATTTAGGCAATCTTTCGTAATACATACTGATTTCAATTTGTTCGCGGTTCTCAAATACTTCTTCTAAAGTATCGCTGTCATTGTTGAACTCGTTTAACTTCGCATGCAATTCTTCTTTCATTTGCGCACTGATTTGGTTTGCTCTTTTTGAGATAATAGCAATACTTTCATACAAGTTTGAAGTTTCCTTTTCCAATTTTCTGAAATCTCTTGGAATTGTAGTTGTTGGAACATTTTGATAATTGATAGCCATATTCTTTGATAATTAATTGTTTTAACTGGTTTGTTTGTTTAATTTCTTTAGCGCTGAAAGTGATTTCTCATAAAGGTTTTGTACATCCTTCATGTATTTGTTTCCTTCAGTATGGTTTTCTTTGAAATTTTCGAAAGCGGTAATTGTTTGTTGGAATCTTTCAATTTGCTTTTCGGGAATACTGTTTACTGCAAGCAAATAGCTGGTTTGAACAATCAGAAAATCAACTTCATCCTTCTGTGCAAGTTCAGGGTATTCTTTTAATAAGTTATTGAAGGCAACCAGGGCACTTTTGTACTCACTCATGTCAAAATACAATTTGGCATTGCGGTATGCCTTTAAAGATAGTTTTTCTCTGAGTTGATCTAAAAATAGATTGCATTCGTTTACATATTTACTTTCAGGGTAAATGTTGATGAATATTTTGAAGGTCTCGATTGCCTTGTAAGTATCTGTTTGGTCGAGTTCAGGCTCTTGAGATTCTAAAAAAGCACAGTAAGCATTCATGTATAAAGCCTCTTCAGCTTTTTCATTGGTTGCATTGGTTTCGAAATAGGTTTTAAATTGAAAGCCTGCAATTGCATATTGCTTCAAACCAAAATTACAAGAGGCACTGTTAAACAAAACATGTTCAGCTGTGGGCGTGCCATAGTAAACATCTTCAATTTGTTCATATAAACTTTGAGCTCTCAAAAAATCTTTTTTCTTAAAATAATAATCTGCCAATTCGAGTTTAGCCCGGTTGTCAGTATTCTTGAGCGTTTTCTGGTACTTGTTTGAACAAGCCCCAAAGACCAAACTCAACAACAATATTAAAATTCCGAAATACCTCATAGTTAGCAATCTGCAATAATAAGCTATTTATTTTGACTGAAATGAAATATTTTTACATCAATTGAAAGATAAAGCAAAATATATCATTGTTTTTTTGGGCTGTTTGATGCTTTTAAAACTATCTGTGGCTCAGAGTTTTAAGCCAGATACGATTTTGCAATTGTCTAGTTTGTTCAATGATACGCTCCTCATTTATCCGCCTACTAAAGTTAAAATAGGCCGTAAAGTGCTGGCAGATAGCTTGTTGAATATTTCAAAACAATATTTAGGAGACCGCTATGCAAGAGGAGGGACGGGCAAAAGAGGTTTTGATTGTAGCGGTTTTACTTTGGTTGTATACAAGCAATTGGGGATAAAATTACCCCATACTTCCGCAGGTCAAAGTTTATATGGCATTCAAATTTCTAGAAATCAAATAGACAAAGGCGATTTGTTGTTTTTTAGAAGTAGAAACCGAAGAAGCAAACGCATTGGCCATGTTGGGATTGTTATTTCAAACAAAGGCGAGGATATTCAGTTCATACATTCTAGCACCAGTGCTGGGGTTCGAATAGATCAATTGTCTGCGGTTTATTATCAAAAAAGATTCATGAAGGCAACTAGGGTTTTGCCTTTGTATCAATGAATTTTTCCTAAAAGTTTAGCGGTATAATTTTTAATGGCTTTCCCTTTCCATTTCAAAAGCTTATTTGGACTGTACAGTTGTTGAATGGCTAGTTTTTCTTTATTTGCCTCATAAGTATTTAAAGCTGTTTTGCTTGTATCATGAACTCTATAAGAGGCCAAATCCCTGTTTACAAACAAGATGGTTTTTTGATTAGAAATGAACAATACCAATTCATAGTCAAATGCAAATTTGTATTTTTCATTCACAAAAAAATCAGGTCTTAAAAAAGCACGGTTAAAAAAACAAGTGGGTTGATACATAGAAGGAAGCATTCCATTATTGGCCAATCCTTCAAACCTTATTTGTTCACCTTGCCCTTCAATCAGGATATTTCCGTCTTTGTCTATCGTTTTACATTTGCCATAAACAATCCCAAAATCTGGATTTACTTCGTGAACTCTGATAATCGTTTCTACCGCCCAAGGTTCTAATAAGTCATCTGCATTCAGAAATGCAATAAATTCTCCTTTAGCTCGTTTATAACCAATGTTTATTGCATTGGCTTGACCCTCGTCTTTTTCAGATTGCCAGTAAGACAATTGATGGGCATATTTCTGAATAATATCTATGGATCCATCAGTAGAACCACCATCAATTATGATGTACTCTATATTTGTGTAAGTTTGATTTAACACAGATAGTATGCATGCTTCAAGCCAACTTGCTTGCTGATAACTAGGTGTAATGATACTTACTAATGGTTGACTCATTGATCAACAAATTTAGCAAAATCAAGTTCATTGTACTAATTTTCTATATTTTTCATTGAATGAAGGATGCCATCTGTGAATAAGATATGGGGCTTTGTTTCTGATGATTATTTTTTTGCTTGCATGGCATCTCAACCAAAATTCCTCATCCTCAGAACCCCAATTTTTAAATTCTTCATTGAGTTTTCCAATGGCATCAAAATTACTTTTTGTACTGGCAAAAATTCCTTTTCCACCCCAAATCATCCATTCTCCATTTGTTTTATTTACTATTGGATTTTTGTCTTTATACAAATAAAAAACAATTGGAAACCAGCACATATTCCATTGGGTATATTGGTTAACCAGTTTTACAATATTGCTTGGAATTTCAAAATCAACATCACAAACAAAAAGCAATTCATGTTGAGATTGTTCAACAGCTTTGTTGATGCCGTAGGCCCTTTCAAAATTTTTATTTTCAGATTTGAATTGTATTTGAAATTTTTGTTTAGCCTTTATCAATTCATTGAGTTGAAGCATTTTTTCTGTTCCAGCGTCAAAAATTGAAAGTTCAATGAGGCCAGGATTTTCTACTTTTTCTAAACTTTTGAGGATTAAATTTTCTAGTTCTTCATTTCTGTTCTTAATGGCAATACAAATACTGATGGGTTTGAGTTGAACGGGAATTTTAGCGCCAATTAAAAACCATAAAATGCCTATTAAATCTCTATAAACAGAGCCAATTCCAAATTGTCTTTGAGGTGCTTTAAAAAGATACCAAAAGGGATATTTGATCAATAAAGGAGTCTTTTTTTTGAAAGTCCTATACATATCAATTAATTGAATCGAATGGTTTTAATTGGGTCTACTTTACTAACAAATCTGACCGGAATCAACAAAAATAAAAAGCAAATCAAAGCAGCTCCACTATTTACCCATAAAATACTATTCCATTCTAAATCAATAGGAACAGTATTGAGGTAATAGGCACTTTCATTGAGCGATACCAAGCCCCATTTTTGTTGTATCAAAGCTATACTTATGCCTAAAATATTGCCTATCAAAATACCTTTAATTAAAATACCACTGCTCAAGAATAAAAAAAGTTCAGCAATTTGATTGTTTTTAGCGCCCATTGCTTTCAACATGCCAATCATTTTACTGCGCTCAACAATTAAAATCAACAAAGCAGTAACCATATTGATTCCAGCCACTACGGTCATTAAAATTAATATGATCCAAACATTCATGTCTAGTAAGTTTAACCAGTCAAACAATTGAGGGAAAAGCTGAAATATTGTTTTCACCCCACGGTCTAAACTGGTCATGCTTTCAATGTGATGCGCTTGATTTTCTATGTCAGAATAATCTGTAATGTCAATCTCGTATCCCGAAACAAATTGATCTGGCCATCTGTTCAATTGTCTCAAGATACTCCCTTTACAAAATGCAAAGCGTTCATCCAATTCATTTAAACCCGTATCAAAAATCCCCGAAATTTTAAATTTTCTTACCCTAGGGGGCTTGTCAACAAAATAAATAAACAATGATTGGCCCGTTTGTAATTTTAGTTTTCTGGCAGTATTTGCAGCAATTAATATTTCGGGTTGCGTGGCCGAAAGATCAGGTACTTTTCCATTTTTAAGATGCGCTTCGATGAAATTCCAGTTGTAATCTTTTTCTACACCTTTCAATAATATGCCTTCAAACGCCTCTTCTGTTTTGATGATACCTGCTTTTTTTGTGAAAGTTTGTACCCATTTGATGCCAGCGGCCTTTTTACAATTCAATTCAAACAAGGTATCTCTTTCAATTGGAGTGTTTTCAAAACTATTGTTTAAATCTAAGTGGGTAACTTGAATAGGGGAGTTGAAGCCAATTAGTTTATTTCGTACTTGAAGCTGATACCCTTTCACAATGGCAATGGATAAAATCATCACCATGATACTGATAGCAACAGCTGCTGTGGCAAGGTTTACAATTAGCCTTGAAGAACCTATTTTTGACTTGCCTTTTTGAGAACTTAGCCGTTTAAAAATGAAAAAACTAACACGCATGATGAAATTCAAATATACATTACTTGTCCTTTTTATAGCTATTTTATCTTACAATGTAAAAGCAACTGAAATACAAACTGGGGCATCTCAAACACAATTGTATTTGCCTCTTTTGAAAGGCAAATCAGTAGCCTTGGTTGTGAATCAAACTGCTACAATTGGAAATAAGCATTTGGTAGATTCATTGCTTAGTTTGGGAATTGAAATTAAAAAAGTATTTGCTCCTGAACATGGTTTTAGGGGCGATCACAGTGCAGGTGAAACTGTTCAGTCGGGTATAGATGAAACAACTGGCATTCAAATTGTATCGCTGTATGGAAAAAACAAAAAGCCTTCAGCAAAGGATTTAGCAGGAATAGATTGGGTTGTATTTGATATTCAAGATGTAGGAGCCAGGTTTTATACCTATATCTCTAGTTTACACTATGTAATGGAAGCATGTGCTGAAAACAGAGTACCCTTGTTGCTATTGGATAGGCCCAATCCAAACGGATTTTACATAGATGGCCCAGTTTTAGATACTTCCTTTCACTCATTTGTTGGCATGCACCCAGTACCCGTTGTGCATGCTTGTACAATGGGGGAATATGCACAAATGATCAATGGAGAAAAATGGTTAAATGCGCATCTAAAATGTGAGTTGAAAATCATCAAAATGAAAGGTTATACCCATTTGAGTAAATACCAATTGCCCATCAAACCATCTCCAAATTTACCCAATATGGCTTCAATTTATTTATATCCAAGTTTGTGTTTGTTTGAAGGCACCAATTTGAGTTTGGGCAGGGGGACAGATTTTCCATTTGAATGTGTGGGAAAGCCAGGGGCTAATATAGGCAGTTTTGTATTTGTTCCAAAATCAATCAAAGGAGTTGCAATGCACCCTCCTCATGAAAATATTTCTTGTAAAGGATTCTTACTCAGAAAAAATGGCAATGAGATTGCCCCCAACCTTAAAAAAATTCAATTGAATTGGTTGATTGATTTTTACAAGGCAGACTCTTCAAAAGCAAATTTTTTCAGCCCATTTTTTGATCAACTAGCTGGTACTGACAAATTAAAAAAACAAATTGAAGCTGGAATGACGGAAGCAAAAATTAGACAAACTTGGCAAAAGGACTTGAAAAAATACAAAGTTATTCGTCGTAAATATCTCTTATACAGCGATTTCGAATAGTTTTAATTGAATTATTTTACTATTTCATTAAAACAAGGAAATAATCGGCTGGAGGATTCTTGTAAGTTCCTGATAAACAAAATTTTAATTATTATATTTTTTTGTTTAGATTAATTTAATCAAAAATAATTTGTCAAGCCAATGAAAAATTTATATTTGCCTGAATCCTAAATATTGAATTTTAAGAAATGGGAAAATCAACAAAAAAGAAAATCAGAATGGAATTTGAGATCAAAGCATCGCCTACCATGCTGTTTAATTACATTAGTTCGCCTTCAGGCTTGTCTCAGTGGTTCTGCAACGACGTAGATATTTACAATAATTTTTACAAATTCAAGTGGGATGGAGATGAGAGTATTGCTGAGTTGTTAAGGAAAAATTCCAATAAATCAATCCGTTTTAAATGGAAAGATTTTTCTGATGAAGAATATTTTGAGTTTGAAATATTACAAGATGAATTGACAGATGATGTGGCTTTGGTGGTAACAGATCATGTGGAACCAATTGATGAAAAAAATGCCATTCAATTATGGGAAAATCAGGTGCATGACCTAAAAACATTGTTGGGCGGATAAGTCCGTTTTATTCATAAAATTTTAAACCCGAATGCTCAATTACAGAGCCATTCGGGTTTTTTTATGTCATTTTGTTTTGAATATTGATGTTCAAGCTTATAATTATCAATTAAATTGTCGATTTTTGCAGCCATTAGCAGCATTCAACGCGTGAAAAAGTTTTACCTTTTTATCTTAAGAAATTACCTTAAAGCTTTTATACCAACATTTTTAATTGTGATGTTGATTTTGCTCATGCAAATTATTTGGTTGTATGTAGATGAATTGGTGGGTAAAGGTTTGGATTGGTATGTCATTGCCGAACTGTTGTTTTATTTTTCTGCGAGTTTGATTCCTCAAGCACTGCCTTTGTCTGTATTGCTTTCCTCAATCATGACTTTTGGTAATTTGGGTGAGAGCTATGAACTGGTTGCAGCCAAAGCATCTGGAATTTCTATTTGGCGCATGTTTAAACCCATGCTTTTACTGATGTTTGGGATTGCCTTGTTTGGTTTCTTTGTTTCGAATATTCTCATTCCAATGGCCAACTTAAAAAGAAGTTCCTTGTTGTATGATGTAAGGCAGCAAAAACCAGCATTGGCATTGAAAGAGGGTGTTTTTAGCCAAGACATCCCAGGTATCACAATGCGCATCGGCAGTAAAAATCCTAAAACACAAGAACTCTACAATATTCTTATTTACGATCACAGAGAAACGCAATTGCAGGCAACTGTTTTGTTTGCCAAAAGTGGTACCATGAAAATGAGCGAAGACAACCGTTACTTGTTTTTGACATTGTACAACGGTTCTCGTTACGAAGAATTAGAAAAAATAAAAGGATATCACCAGTCTAGACCTCATACCTCTACTTTTTTTACTGAGGAACAAATTACCTTTGATTTGAACAGTTTTAAATTCAGTCGTACTGATGAAAACTTGTTCAAACACCATTTTGAAATGTTGAATGTGATTGAATTAGAACATTCTACAGACTCTCTAAATGAGGTTATACAAACTAAATACAACAACTTGTATAAATTCATTCAACCCTATTATTTCTTTACAAAAATAAATGCAGATTCAGTTCAAAAAATACTGGCAGGTAAAACCATTCCAAGTATAAAAGACAGTAGCTATATTACCAATTTATCTGGAAATGAGAGCGGCTTGGTGTATTCCAATGCTTTGAACAATGCACGAACTGTCAGAAATGTAGTAGAATATAGTTTGAATGAGTTCAAAGAATTAGACCAATTAAGCGCTAGACATCGCATAGAGTGGCACCGTAAATTTATATTATCATTTGCATGTATTGTGATGTTTTTTATTGGTGCTCCATTGGGTTCCATTATTAGAAAAGGTGGCTTTGGTTTGCCAATTGTGGTTTCGGTTTTAATGTATGTTTGTTACCATATTGTTTCACTTTCAGGAGAAAAGGCTGCCAAAACAATGGCATGGTCTCCTTTTGAAGGCATGTGGTTTGGCATAGGTGTTTTTATTCCACTAGGCTTATTTTTAACTTGGAAAGCAGCTACAGATTCGGGCATTTTTGAAATGGGATGGTACAAGAAATTATTCTGGTATTTTGTGAAATCTAAGCAAGCGCAAAAATGAAAATTTTACAGCTCATCAACAGATTTCCATGGCCATTGAAAGATGGTGGCGCGCTGGGATATTACAATTTTACAAAAGCCTATCACGAGGCAGGAATTGATCTTTATGTGATGTGTTTCAATACCAGTAAGCATCAGGTAGACTTTGAGCAAATACCAGAATCTGTAAAACAATTGGCTAAGTATACCTTGGTCCCCTTAGACAATCGTGTCAAGTTTTTAGATGCATTGAAAAATTTGATTTTTACAAAAGATTCCTACCATGTTTCAAGATTCATCAGCAAAGATTTTGAAACCAAATTGTCCCTGTTACTTGCCGAAAATAATTTTGATGTAGTTGTATTTGAATCAGTTTTTATGGCACCTTACATAAAAACGGTCAGAGCGAATAGCAAAGCTTTGTGTGTATTGAGGGCTCATAATGTTGAATATGAGATTTGGGATAGCTTAGCTGTACAAGAATCAAATCCAATCAAAAAAATATACTTAAAAATACTTGCCAAAAGATTAAAAGCTTTTGAAATGGCTTGTATGAATGAATTTGATGCCCTTAGTTTTGTTACCCAAACCGATGCTTTACACTTTAATAAATTTGGCCTTCAAAAGCCGTATCATATAGCTCCTACAGGAATAGACATCAGCAGGTTAAGGCCTCAGGATTCAATTCAAATTCCAAATACACTCTTACATATTGGTTCAATGGATTGGATGCCTAACCAAGAGGCAGTGCGTTGGTTTATTGAAAATGTTTGGCCCCCATTACGAATAAAATTCCCACACTTGATTTTTAAAGTTGCTGGAAGAAACATGCCCGCTGATTTTTTCAATTACCAAGGAAATGGGATTGAAATATTAGGGGAAGTTGAGGATGCCGTTGAATGTATGAACCAAGCCTCAATTATGGTTGTACCCTTGTTTTCAGGAAGTGGAATACGAGTGAAAATTTTAGAGGGAATGGCCTTAGGGAAATGCATTGTTTCTACCAGCTTTGGCTATACAGGAATAGCTGCTCAAAATGGAATTCAAATTCATGTTGCAGATGATAAAAATACTTTTATTGCAAAACTTTCAAACTTGTTAGCACATCCTTTGTTAATTTCTGAGACGGGTAAAAATGCCAGGACTTTAATTGAAAATGAATACGAGAGTTCACTGGTGATGCAGCATCTTTTGAACTTTTACAAACAACAGATAAAAAATTAAAATGGAAAGCGTAAAATTTAATACCATAGAAGAGGCGATTGAAGACATTCGTCAAGGTAAAATGATCATTGTTGTTGATGATGAAGACCGTGAAAATGAAGGTGATTTTTTAACAGCTGCCAGAAATGTAACGCCCGAAATCATCAATTTTATGAGTAAAGAAGGCCGAGGTTTGATATGTGCGCCATTAATTGAAGAAAGATGCGAAGCCTTGAAATTGGACTTAATGGTCAATGACAATACCACCTCACATGGCACTCCTTTTACTGTTTCAATTGATTTATTGGGCAAAGGATGTACTACAGGTATTTCAGCTCATGACAGAGCCAAAACATTTCAAGCATTGGTAGACCCAAATACAGTTCCAGAAGACTTTGGAAAACCTGGTCATATTTTTCCTTTAAAAGCGAGAAAAGAAGGGGTGTTGAGAAGGGCGGGTCATACAGAGGCTGCAGTTGATTTTGCACGATTGGCAGGGTTTGAACCGGCTGGATGTATTGTAGAAATCATGAATGAAGATGGCAGCATGGCAAGGGTTCCTGATTTGGTAAAAATTGCCAAAAAGTTTGACATGAAACTGGTTACCATCAAAGATTTGATTTCTTACAGATTAGAAAAAGAATCATTGGTTAGAAAAGTGATTTCTGTTGAAATGCCAACTCAATATGGTGAATTTGTTTTGACTGCTTATCAACAAAAAGACACTGGAGAAGAGCATGTAGTTTTACAGAAGGGAACTTGGACAACAGATGAACCTGTGCTGGTTAGGGTCCATTCATCATGCATCACAGGCGATATTTTCCATTCAATGCGTTGTGATTGTGGCGATCAATTACACCAAGCCATGAAAATGATTGAACAAGAAGGAAAAGGTGTTGTTTTATACATCAACCAAGAGGGGAGAGGCATAGGTTTAATCAATAAATTGAAGGCCTATAAATTGCAAGAGCAAGGATTAGACACTGTTGAGGCCAATTTGCAATTGGGTTTTAAGATGGACGAAAGAGATTACGGAGTAGGCGCACAAATTCTTAGAGATTTGGGTATTCATAAAATGCGCTTGATGACCAATAATCCAACCAAAAGAGCAGGTTTGATAGGTTATGGGTTAGAAATTGTAGAAAATATTCCAATTTCAGTTCAGCCCAATAAGCACAATCAAAAATACTTGGAAACCAAAAAAGAGAAAATGGGTCACGATTTCAATGCGTCCTAATTTTTTAGAGAAATGATTGAAGCTTATCAGAAAATAGTACAACAAGCGATTCGCAAGAAAACTGAAAATAAAAAGTTTTTAGACAAACTTAAAAAACAAAAACCTTCAGGATTAGATCAGTTATTTCAAAAGGTAAATGACGAGGTATTTGAGTTGATAGATTGCCTTTCTTGTGCCAATTGTTGTACCACAACTGGTCCATTGCTTTTAAATAAGGACATTGATAGAATGGCCAAAACGCAAAACTTACGGCCTGCTATTTTTACAGAAAAATATCTAAAAATAGATGAAGATGGTGATTATGTTTTTAAAGCAATGCCGTGTCCTTTTTTAGGTTCAGATAAATACTGTTCTATTTATGAAGACAGACCCAATGCATGCAGAGAATATCCGCATTTACACCAGAGAAATAGCTTACAAAAATTAGGAATTACCTATCAAAACAGTTTGATATGTCCTGCTGTTGCTTTGGCATTAGAAAAACTCAAAACTCATTTTGACTTTGCTGGTTGAGTTGTTTCTGTTTTGACATTGGGTTGAATTTGTGTAGCACCAGTTTTTGTAGGTGTTACTTTTTTTACAAGGCCATGACTTTGGATAAAAAAGGTTTTGCTTGCAGCATAATCTTTTCCAAAACGATAGCTCAATCCCAAATGATGACTTTGTTTACTCACCGCAAATATTTGCGTAGCGGGCATATTGTAATTGTAAAACAAATTCAATCGCTCTTTGGTTTTTAAATACATCATTGCACCAATTTGATTGCTTGGTGAAAAATCAATTCCAATACCTAAACTCTTATCCAAAACAAGCATCCCAGAGAACTGAATATTCATGGGGATATTGGTAGATGTATTTGCAAGTACAGTGGCTTCTAGAGAAAGTTGGTTATTGATGGCAGTTGTATACCAAGCATGAACTGATAAAATAGGTTGGTCGTTGGCCTGAATTAACCTGAATCTTTTTTGTGGGATGAAGTTAGAATAACTGACACCGAGTAAAAACTGCTCGGGTTTATACAAAGCCAATCCTGCATCAAAATTATTGATAGGGATTCCAGTGGTATTGTTTGATAGTAACTGGTCGTCGTTGTCATTTACTTTTTGGTTATTGATAAACAAATAACTTTGACTCAAACTATGTTTCATACCCATTGATAAATTTACATTGCTACTCAAATTCAAATGGTATGCAAATGAATTGGTCAATGCAATATTGCTTACTGGGCCAGCGTGATCACTGTATACAGCGGTATTCCAACCTGTATTTCCACTGAATACTTTGTCGTAAGTTAAATAGACGGTCTGAGGGGCTCCTTGAATTCCTACCCATCTTGCTTCATAACCCAATTGCACTTGGTTATTCATTAAACCAGCAATTGCAGGATTTAAACCTGCTGGATTGAATAAAAACTGATTTGAACCTGTATACAATTGCGCATTTCCCTGCATGGAATATACAAGGCAAATTGCTGAAAATAAATAACGTTTAAATGGCTTCATTGTTTGAATTTTTAACGAATGATATAGATATATCCAGAATAAGATTTGTTGTTTGATTTTGTTGTAAATACATAATAATAAGTATCGTTAGGCAAGTAGCCATTGTTGCCACTCATCAGTGTTTGGATACTTACTTTTCCGTCCCAGGTATTGTTATAATTTAAAGTATAGAAAACCATTTCACCCCAACGGTTAAAAATAGTCAATTCGTTTTCAGGAAAATCTAAAACACCTTTGATAAAGAAATAATCATTTTTACCATCTCCATTTGGTGAAAATCCTTCAGGAAAAAATAACCCACATTTATAACTAGGTGTTCCTTCTAAACTAATCTCAATAGAATCTTTACATCCCATTGAATCTGTTACAATGGCTTTGAATGTACCTGCTTGTAAACTCCTCATCAAAGAATCTTTTGTAGATTTTCCATTCCATGTAAATCGGTAGGGTGCTCTACCACCATAAGGGGTAAGCAATACCTGTCCGTCTGTATCAGATTCACAAACCAAGGCTTTCATTATTTCAGCACTAATAGCAATTGGATCAGGCTCAATCAATTCAATGCTGTCTGTTTTTGAACAACCACGTTGGTCGGTAACTGAGAAAGTATAAATTCCTTTTGGCAATTGTACCAATTGTTGACTTTGACCATAGCCAAGCCATCCAGTATTGACATAAGGTGTACTTCCACCACTGATCATTGCTTTTACACTACCATTGTTAGTTCCGTAACAACTAATTGGATTTTTGATGCTCAATTGTAAACTGATTGCTGATGGGGGATTGCTGATTTTTACACTGTCTACAACACTGCATCCAAATTGGTCGGTGGCAGTTAGCGTATAAGTTCCTGGCGCTAAATTTAAGAAGGCTGAATCTGTTCCATTTCCTGGCTGCCAATTAAAGCTTATTTTTCCTTTTCCGCCAGTGGTACTCGCCCATACACTTCCATTGTTGTCATTGAAACAAACAACATCTTGTTTGCTTAGGCTTACATGTAAAGGTGGATTCAATTCAATCCAAACACTGTCTTTGAAGGTACAGCCATTGTTTGAAACACTGCAATAAATCCAGCCATTGTAGTCTTTTAAAACGATAGGATTACCGGTTTCTCCATTGCTCCAATTGTAATTGTCAAACCCATCTGGTGCAGTTAAAATTAGGGTGTCCGATTCACAAGTAAGTTTTACCAATGAATCTACACTAAAATGAAAATTATTGGGTTCAACAATGGTTCTTATTTTGTAAGCACATGCTCCATCTCCATCGTAATTGTATGCTTTTGGAATGGCTGTAAATTGTTGGTTAATTTTAGGAATCAAAAACAATGTATCTCCAGTTAGATTGCTTGGCATCCAGGTGACTTTGTTTTTATTTTCTACAATTTCTAATAAACCATATATCATAGAGAAACAAGGGTCATTGGCAGCATTGTCATCATCCAACATGGTGTTCCAACTAAAAGGTTCGCCACAAGCACTGTTCATCATGTACACAAAATCTTCGCCTTGGTTGTTTGATGGCGCATTTGAATTCCAATTGGTATAAGTTGCAGGATCACAATTCATCCAAACAAACTCATTGTTTGAATTTCTTAAAAGGCCAAGCCAAACATTTTTCTTTACAATTTTTTGAATGAATTTTTGTTCAGCGGTATCATTGATGATGGCAAGATATCCTCCAGCTGCCAATGCTTTTTTAGCCGCATCCGACCAATTGCTTCTACTGTTGGCAACGTAATAATAATGGCCTAAATATTTTCCAAGTAATGTATAGCCTTGAATAGAACTTCCATTCACATATTTATTTCTAACTGGGCCTCCATAAGGATTACAATTGTCGTTCCAGTTGATATTGAATACAGTTGGATTGTTCATGCATACATTGGCAATACTGTCTTGGTTGAGTACCGCTCTGTTAACTGCAAAAAACGAACTGTCTGAACCAATACAACCTCCTTTGCTAATTTGAACCCTATACCAAGTTGCTTGGTTGAATAAGGTATTGGCAGTTTTATCTCCATTGCTCCAACTGTATTTCTCATAACCAAGAGGAGCTTGAACTGAAAGGGCTGAAGTGCCACAATAATAGGTTGTATCTGCTAAGAAATTCACGTTCAATTTATTGTTTACACTTACTTTTACGGTATCGTAACAATAATTACCAGGGCTTCCAACCCTCACCCAGTATGAGGCAGAAGTAAGCAATCCAGGAATTTGAATGTTTTCAATAGTGTCTCCAGTTGACCATAAAATTCCACTCGATTTTCTTAATTTCAATTGGAAATTATCAATGCTCCAGCTTTCATTACAAGCCACCATTTCAGTATCTATTAAAGCAGCCATCCACTTGAATTGGAGTAAGGTATCTTGGTGTGCAAATTTTCTGGTTACTCTATACATGGTGGAACTTTCTGTTGGATTGTTGAAGCATCTTCTTGGTAGATTTATCATTTCAGCATCTTGCTTGGCTGGTCCATTGGTTGAGCCAAAATTAGAATAGGTTTGTGTGCATCCTGTATTGTTTGAAAAGGTATTGTAAACGGTGTTTTGATTATCCAATTGCCAGTTCAATTGATCGGGGCCAGTAAGTGGGCAATCACCTTCCCAAGTATCATGGATGTATAAGTCAAATGAAATCTCAACAGAATCGTGAGGAATCAATTTCCCTAATTTAAATTGAAGGGTATCATTGTAAAAGAAACCCAATATTTTTGTGCCATTAAATGAGAAACTGGTTTGCTTGTTGAAGCCATTAAATGGAGGCAAACCAGAAAAGTTTTCACTGTAATAATCTACAAAAGAAGCAGGTGTTTTAGGGCCTCTTAATTGGAAAGGAGTATTCAGACAAATACTGGTGTCAGGCGTTTTGATGCTGGCATTGTTTATTAAAGCATATACACTGTCCATGGCATAACAACCACCATTGATTCCAACTTTTAACTTGTGCCATCCACTGATTGTTGCATAAATAGATGAGGTAGTTGCCCCAGTATTCCATAAATAGGTATTGTATCCATTTTGTGCAGATATGAACAAACTATCTTGGTTGCAGGTTTTTAAGGTATCGCTTGTAATAATTCCAGTAACCTTGGGGATTGTAATTTTAACGGCATCTGAACAGGTGGAATTTCCTTTTTTTACTGTCAATAAATAAGTGGCATCATTGTTAGGCGAAACTGTAATAGAAGGGGTATTGGCACCTGTTGACCAAGTATAAGAAATGCTGAAAATTTCTGGGTCAATTTCTAGCAAACCAAACATTTTGTTTAAACAGGTGTCTGAAGACATATGATCTGCCTCAATATGCTGTGCCCATTTCCCAGCTTCTGTACAACTATTTTTTTGGAGGTAAACAAAGTTCTCAATGGCATTTACATTAGGTTGATTGAGTTTGAAATTGGTATAATTCAATTTGTCACAATTCATCCATTTGAAATCATTGTTGCCAGCTTCTCTAAACAAACCCAACCAAAGGTTATCTGTTGCCAAATTTGAAATGAAATTTTGTTCAGCTTCTGAATTAATAACTGCCAAACTTCCTCCTGAATTCAATGCTTGCTGAGCAGCAGCATTCCAGCCTGAATTGCTGTTGGCTTGGTAATAATAATGCCCTTGGTAACTGCCCATATATTTATAGCCAGCAATGATTTGACCAGGCAAGTATCCAATTAATTTTTGAGGTGCACCGAAAGGGTTACAATTAAAAGTAGGGAAGGCGTTCAATTTAATTTGAGAGCCAGCACAAAGAATGGTATCATTTTCTAAAATATTGCCGAAAGCCATTTTTACATAAATGCTATCTGTTGCAAAACATTGTGAACTGATGATGCCTGCAGTACATGTATACCATCCCTCTTGCATTGCATCCATACTTCTTCCTACAGCACCATTGCTCCAAGTGTAGGTGTCAAATCCCAATGGGGCAATTACCTTCACAGTGTCTTGATTGCAGCTCACTAAAGTATCAGCGCCTAGATTTAAAGTCAATGTTGCGCCCTTATTGCATCCAAAAACATTGCTTAAATTGTATTGTTGATTGATCCCTAAACCTGTTTTGATGGTTTGGGTTCCATTTGGCCAAAACACAACCAAACTGTCAATGATATTTTGTTTCGCCAATCCAAAAATTAATTTTTCTGATCCAAAATTTGCATTGGTTCCAAGAGAATTACTGGCGTAAAATTTATATTGTTTGAGTGTACCTGATTTAATATATACTCTAGTTCCTCTTGCATCTGCACTGCCATTACAATTCAATAATTTCAGAGAAATATACCTGTTCAATAAACCGGTATTCGTGTTTTTGAGTAGTTGTGCTGATTGACATTTAGTAGCATCTCCAAATTTGAAAATATCCATCAATCCATCATTGTTGTAATCGAATACCACAAATTTTTTCAATGCCAAAGAATTGTAATAGGCAGCATTTAAGAAATTGTTTTGTTTGGCTGTAAATACACCATTACCATTGTTTATTTGAAGAACAGGAAGTATTGAATCACCACTTAGGGCATTGCTTCTTGTTTGCCAAAGCACATCTAAATCTCCATCATTTTCAAAGTCGAAAACAAAAGAATTGTTGTAATCTTTGTCGTTACCTGTTTCGTAGGTATCAAATAAACCAGTAGCATCGTTAAATGTTAAATTTCCATTATTGAAAAAGACTTTGTTTCTGTTGTTATTTGGGCCAGAACCTAAAACATCTTTGGTCCCAATCAAAATATCAAGAAAACCATCATTATTTAAATCACTTAAATTCACAAAACCAATATTTGAACACAAGGGAAAAAGCGAAATATTTGAAATTGAAAATCCGCCCAAGAAATTGTTTTCATACAAATAAATTTCATCTGCAGCCGATTCGCTTGTTCTTTTTACCAGTAAAATATCATCTGCACCATTGTTGTTGAAATCTCCAATACTTATAATGGGGTTGGTATTGTTTCCAAAACCAGTAATGATATCGTTCATTGTTGAGAACTGATTGCCATCATTTACCAAAACAGTTACAATTCTATCAAACTTGGCCCCGGAAATTCTGGTGAATACCAAGTCTAAATCGCCATCTCTTTCTATATCACTTATTTGAATTACAGGGTCTGAAGAAGTTGGGCTGCATACCAATTGAAGACCTTGAGGTAGATTCAAATTCAATGTGGTTTCTGTAAAAGTATTTCCACAATTGTTCCTGAATATTCTCAAATACATGCCATTTTGAACAAAACAGAGGTCTTGAAATCCATCTGAATTATAATCAAAAGAAAAAGCTGTAAAATCTTCATCTAAAGCGGTAATATTGGGCAATCCTGCATTTACAGTATAGTCTGAAAATTTACCAGCAATGTTTCTGTATAGCTTTACCTGTTTTTGTTGGTCGTTTATCATCAGGAGGTCCTCCCAATTGTCATTGTTAAAGTCAACCACATCCAACACTTGGGTTTGGTTGCTATCTATACCAGACATAAGATTTACATTTTCAAAAACCTGCGCATACAAGCTGAAACTGCTGAATAGAAATAAAAATGATAAAAATTTAATCTTCATGTTGCATGAAATAGTTTTAGGGCAATATCAATTCCTGCACAATTTAGTGTATTTCAGTACCCTGAATAGTTTTTAGCCCTCTGATAACATGCACATTGAAATGTAAATCGGAGTATTTATTGGACAGTAGGAAGCGCTCGGCTATGATTAAAATGCAGTGAGTACCTCGCAAACCCTTGTAATATCTTGGTCTGAAAGGTTAATATGCAGTACAAAACGAATACGGTTATCTCCTATATGATTGGCTTTGATTCCATTGTTTTTCAAATGTGCCAATACACTTTGAACCTGATCAAAATTTTCCATTTCAAAAATGATGATATTGGTCTCAACAGGTAAAATCGCTTTCAAGCCCCTCACTGATTTTAATGTGTTTGCAATTAGCAATGCCCTTTCGTGGTCAATTTTCAAACGGATGATATTGTTTTTCAAAGCAAACAAACCTGCAGCGGCCATATAACCTGCTTGTCTCATGCCACCGCCCCATCTTTTTCTGATTCTACGGGCATTGTATATAAAATCATGCTTGCCCAAAAGCAATGAACCCACTGGCGCTCCTAATCCTTTCGACAAACAAATTGAAATTGAATCAAAGAGTTTACCATATTGCAATGGACTTTCATTTTTATGAACCATCGCATTGAAAATTCTAGCCCCATCCAAATGAAACGCCAATTGATTAGATTGGCAAACAGTTGAAATGTTTTCAATTTCTAGCATATCCCAGCAAGCACCACCACCTCTGTTCACTGTGTTTTCTATACATACCAATTTGGTTCTTGGAAAATGGACATCTTCTTTTCTGATGGCTTTCAAAACAGCTTCTGCAGAAAATTGACCATTGTTGCCGTATTGCAACAAGCTAGAAGCTCCACTGTTTGCAGCTATTCCACCACCTTCATACAAAAATACATGTGATTGCTCATGACAGATGACTTCTGTACCTGGGCCGGTATGCAAGTGAATGGCAATTTGATTGGTCATGGTGCCACTAGGGCAATACAGAGCTGCTTCCATGCCAAATAATTGAGCAGCATAGGTTTGTAAATCGTTTACATATTGGTCTTCACCAAAAACATCATCACCTACTAATTCTTCATCAATGCTTCTGATGTAATCGCTCATTTCAGGCGTTGGTTTTGATACGGTATCAGATCTGAGGTCTATTGTTTGCATGGTCATGGCATCTAAAATTGGCTTAAATTAAAAATGGGTATGAGATTTCTTTCGAATAAACGAAATTCGTTGAAATTTTTTGTATGTATCCAACTATTTCAGATTTGTTGCAAGATTTATTGGGCTTTCATTTTCCATTGCCTATTCAAACTTTTGGATTTTTCATGGCGCTCTCATTTGCTGCTGCTTATTGGTTCACCAACCAAGAATTGATTCGTAAAGAAAATGCTGGATTGCTGTTGCCTCAAACCAAATTAATGACCATCAACAAACCCATAGAAATTACGGAATATGCAGTTCATATAGCATTGTATGCATTGATTGGATTTAAATTACTAGAAATGGTTTTAGATTATGATGCATTGGTTCAGAACCCACAAGCTTTTATCTTATCAACCAAAGGAAATTTTTTGGGAGCCCTCGTTGGAGCGGCTTATGGTTATTATGAAAAATACAAAGAAGCTTTAAAATTAAAAGGGAAAAGTCCAAGCCAAGAAAGTGTTACCATTAAAGCCCACGAACAAATGGGCAATATATTAGCACTTGCTGCTGTTGGAGGAATTTTAGGTGCCAAAATATTTCATAACTTAGAAAACCTAAATGAATTTGCTGCCAATCCAATAGAAGCTTTGTTCTCTTTTAGTGGACTCACTTTTTATGGTGGTTTGATTGTAGCTGCTGTACTTATTATTCGCTATACCAATAAAAATGGAATTGCATGGTACCACATGGTTGATTCAGCTGCGGTTGGGTTGATGATGGCTTATGGAATTGGTCGTATTGGTTGTCATTTGAGTGGTGATGGAGATTGGGGGATTGAAAATTTTGCAGCTCAACCTGCATTTATTTCGTTTTTGCCAGATTGGTTTTGGGCCTATCAATATCCAAACAATGTCATCAATGAAGGGATTTCAATACCCGGTTGTGTTGGCAATCATTGTTATATGTTACCCAATCCGGTATTCCCAACACCGCTTTATGAAGCACTCATTAGTATTGCAATTGCTTTGGTTTTATGGGCAGTTCGTAAACAATTTAAAATTGCAGGTCAACTTTTTTTCACCTATTTGATTTGTAATGGAATGGAAAGGTTTTTGATTGAAAAAATCAGGGTAAACAATAACTACCATTTATTTGGACTTGCTTTTACACAAGCTGAATTGATTTCTTTTGCTTTGGTAATTGCTGGAATTATAGGCTTGTGGTGGACAAAAAAAAATGCCCAAACGAATAAGGCACTAATTTTGAGGTAAACTACATCATGAAGAAATACTTTGTTTTCATCATCTTGTTTTCAGTGTTTTTGTGCAAGACTAAATTAGCTGCACAAGACAGCCTAAAATTGCAAGGCATAGTATTACCTGATTTTATTGTAAAAGCGCAAAAAGACCCTGAGTACGAGAAGAAATACCAACGTCTAGTTTACAATGTAAAAAAGGTTCTGCCTTATGCTAAAATGGCAAGTTTCAGGTTCCAAATGATGGAACAGAATTTACAATTATTGCCCACTGAGAAAGCGAAAAAAGAATACCTAAAACGTACTGAAAAGTCCATCAAAGATCAATTTATGGACGATTTGTACAACTTGACTCAAACCCAGGGTCGAATTTTAATAAAACTTTTGTACCGTGAAACGGGCAAAACGGGTTATGAATTGTTACAAGAATACCGTGGAAATTTTACCGCTTGGTATTGGCAGGGCATGGCTAAGCTTTTCAATGCCAACCTAAAAGAAGAGTTTGATCCCATAGAGGACTGGCAAATTGAACAAATTATCAAACAATTGGGTTTTGAGTAAAATTGTCTAAAAAACGAGGAATAATTCACAAGCTGTTGATATTGGATTGGTGATTGAGAGTTTGCCAAGTGTAAATTTGCCAGAATGATGCAGGAAGAATTAAGCGGATTACATTGGTTGATTTTATCAGGTGCAGGTGCATTTGCATGTGTGTTGCTAGGCTATTATTTGTTGTTGTTTTTAAAACTGGCAAATTACAAATCTCAATTGCCTGAGTCGGGAAAAGAGCCCGTTTCTATCATTATAGCCGCAAGAAATGAATACGTAAATCTTGAGAAAAATTTAAAAGCTATTTTAGAACAAGATTATCCTCAGTTCGAAGTAATTGTTGTAAATGATTGCAGCTGGGATGAATCTCAAAAACTTTTAGAATATTACCAAGAAGTTTATACGCATTTGAAAGTTTGTAAAATCATTGAACAAGAAAAATATCCAACGGGTAAAAAATTTGCTTTGACCTTAGGAATAAAAGCAGCCAATTACGAAAATCTTTTGTTTACAGATGCAGATTGTATGCCAGCCTCTAAAAACTGGCTTAGCAAAATGGCTGCTGGGTTTGAACAGAACAAACAAATTGTACTGGGCTTTTCTCCTTACAAATCTTATCCAGGTTTTTTAAACTTGTTTATTCGTTTTGAAGCAGCAATGACTGCTGTTTTTTATTTTTCAGCTGCTTTGGCAAAGAAACCATTCATGGGAGTTGGAAGGAATTTAGCTTATACTTCCTCTTTGTTTTTTGGCAACAAAGGATTTGCAAAATATCAGCATATCATGAGTGGAGATGATGATTTGTTTATCAACCAAGTTGCCAAACCCAACAATGTGAATATTCAATTACATGCAGATAGTTTTATGTTTACAGAGCCTAAGCGAAATTTCAAAGCATGGGCCGATCAAAAAACAAGGCATATCAATACGGGTAAATATTACAAAACTTCTGACAAAGTATTGTTGGGCGGATATTACACCGCATTGTTGTTATTTTATATAAGTTTGGTAGCGGCAATCTGTTTACAAGTTCAATGGCAATTGGTTTTGGGTTTATATTTATTCAAGACCATTTTTCAATGGTTGATTTTTTATTTTGTATTTAAAAAAATAGCACAAACCAAATTGCTATGGTTTTTGCCAATATTGGATATCTTTTACTTGTTCTATTTATATGCTTTTGGTATCAAAGATGTATTCACTAAAAAAAGAAAAGTCTGGTAATGGAACCCAAACAACAATTAGAACGAATTTTCAGTTATTTCCCTGATTTAACTGATTTACAAAAGCAGCAGTTTACCCAATTGGAAGCTGTTTATAAAGAATGGAACGACCAAATCAATGTCATATCAAGAAAGGATTTTGATTCATTGTACGAAAAGCATGTATTGCATAGTTTGGCTATTGCTAAATTTATTCAATTCAAGCCCGGCACAAGGGTTTTAGATATTGGAACAGGTGGAGGATTTCCAGGAATTCCCTTGGCAATCATGTTCCCTGAAACAGAGTTTACCCTAATAGATTCTATTGCAAAAAAAATAAAAGTTGCAGAAGCAGTCTCAGAGGCTATTGAACTAAAAAATACAGATTTTGTAATTGGTAGGGTAGAACAACTAAATGAGCCTTTCCATTTCATAACAGCCAGAGCGGTTGCCCCATGTGAGCAATTGTACCGTTGGGCTAATAAATACATTCACGACA
>Ga0209400_1000085_pt1 | contig 79038 bp, 76 predicted proteins | sample M_130807_EF_Meta_FD_187313 | JGI IMG/M metagenome (GOLD analysis project Ga0209400, IMG submission 187313) | Freshwater microbial communities from Lake Montjoie, Canada to study carbon cycling - M_130807_EF_MetaG (SPAdes) (version 2) | ecosystem: Environmental > Aquatic > Freshwater > Lake...
CCTCACAATTTTTAATCTCTAATTCTAGTCTCGAAGCGGTACTATCGCCCAATAGAAAAAGCGTACGTTCGTAGTTTGATGCCGCCAATTTTGAAGACCTACTTGACTCCATATTATTATGTGTAACAATTTTGTTCACGACCAATTTTAGTTCAGATGAACTCAAGCGCATTATAATCCAAAGTTTGCGATTTTTTATCAAGTAAACTTGATCTATACATTTGCTATCGGATATGCCCAAAAGAGCTATAATTGATGAGTTTGCGCTAGACAATTCGATTTTGTTTCTCTTCCGTAACATCCACTGCGCGGTGTTATTGTAGAGCAACGGAAGCATGGCTAGCGCTACTAAACACACTACGACAACGGTCAACTTTTTGTTAAGTTTCATATAATTGCACAAAACAAATTATCTCCTAATAGTATGCTTGGGTGGCAACGGCATCTTGTAAATCGGCTTGCCATAAACAGAATCTACGATGTAATGCGTCGATCCATGTTCAAAATCAACATTTTCATCAATCATACTTGCTTGGCTACTCAAAGGGCTACACCAACTAACTTCTATCGTTGCGGTTTGTCCATAAACAAGAAATTCTTTAGCCAAGCCCACTCGATGCAGTCTATGCCAATCACCATCTTCCAACATCGGTAGGCCTAGGCCAGCCCAGTCAGTCGAGCCTTCTTTGAAGTTATATGGGTCACGATGATAATAGGTGATGGACAGTGTCTTTATTCTTCCCTCGATTCGAAGGTCGCCCCGCCCCGCCCAATGAGTATCGCCGATTGCCCAATACCATTTCCAACTGTCTATTGTGCTTTGATCATGCCATTTTTTTGATGATATGACTTGATTGCTTTTCAAACCATCAGCGAACTTCGCGGCATCATAAATATCTTGAACTAACCTTGCGTGAAAATCAGTCAAGAATGCGTCTTCTACAATAGGACCCAAAGGCCACTCTTTTGGTGTGCCACTTCCATCTAAATAGTGCTGCATGTTAATTGAGGCGGGTAAAGATATAACCCTAGCTGTTACGCGCGGAATTAATGTAGGTTGAGATTACGGAATTGAGATCGGAACAATTTCACTGTATTTCGGCACTGACGTAGGAAAACGTGATCATTGTGGTAGTGATTTGGTAAGGTCCGTTACTACTTCCCATATTGCGGCCGTAATGAGCCGGAGCTCTGCCCCGGACCCCGGGATTTTTTAGGCATTGCAGAGGGCTCCCGATGTCCGCATTCTTAACAAATTGCAGGGGGGCATAACCACGCGATGTTGCGGATTATACCCCCTGACTTTTTTTGCGATACTATCGATCGCCCCTGTTTTGACTATCCCTTGACGAGTTGCTTCCCAGCATGGCCCGCCTCCGTTTGGTCAAAAGGATTGAGCCCAGGTGTCGGGCACGAAGTTGTTATTTTGTTCTGGGTTTTTGGTTGGTGACAACTAGAGGTTGGGCGGGTTCATCTTGGGCGTTATGCCGCCAGTGAGGTTGCATAAGTACGGCGTTGACTTGTTTGAGATCGACAATTTTAGTTTGGTCCCGAACGGCTTCGATCAGAGACCCGATGCAGAGGTTTTTGACGGCTCTCAAGGTTCCTTCGGAGAGGCGGAGGATGAGATTGACTGCCTCGTTGGTGAAGGTTTGGTGAGGAAGACCAGCGAGGTCGAGTTGTTGGTAGATAAACGAGGAGAGAGCGGTCGGTGCCAGGGCGTCGATTTTTGCGGAGTAGGTAACACGGCTTTTGAGGTCTTGTTGTGGGCGGAGTTGGATGGTGGTATTGAGTGATGGCTGGCCGATGAGGATGAGGTTGTGGTTTTTGGGGAAGTCTTCTAACAGAAGCCGGAGTTTATGGAGCGCGTCGACAGGCAGTAGATGGGCATCATCGATGATGGGGATGATGGTCTTTCCTTTGGCGTTGTACGCGCGTGCTTCGTTAATAAGACGGGCTTCGCATTTTGTATCATTGCCGAGTGTATCGAGCTGGAGAGCTTGGCAGAGAAGGCGCAGCAGGTTGGGCCAAGTGTGGAGTGAGCGGTTGATGACCGGCGTGATCCATTGCTTGGGATCATGACGGATGATGGCGTTTTTGAGAATGCTCTTGCCAGTTCCGGGTTCGCCAAGGATGAGGCAAAAACCGCCTTGCTGGCTGTGAACTTTGAGGATGTCGAAGTGACGCTGCTGATGATCGAGAAGTGGAGCGTCTTCATCGATGGAAAAAGGCTGATGGCTGATGCCGAAGTAGCTTTTGATCATAGTGTTGTTGGATGTTTGGGATGGTGGAAATATTGATGGGAATGGTTTGATGAGGCAGACGGATTAGAACTCGATGTCGGGTCTGCGGTCGTTGGAGATCATGTCGAGTTTGGTAGCCTCGCCGAGACGCTGCCCGTCCTGGTAAACCACAGGCGGGAAGTGGAGGTCGGGGCGATTATGGCGGATGGTGATGGTAGTGTTGCGCAGATCGCGGGGAGCCTCGTAGCGCATATTGTTGAAGCTAAATGTATTATCCACTCGGACTTTGCGGGTGCTTTCCAGGAGGAAAAGTTCGTCATTGAAAGGGCTCGCGGAAAGATAGCGCAGGCGGTTGAGATCCAGGCCGAAGCGGTCAAGGGGTTTCATTCCGAGGGTAGAATGTTCGCGGACGTGATAGGTATCCTCAATCCAACGGATGAACTCATGGTTAAGTTGTTCGAGACCGTTAATATGGCTGAGATCGCGGACGAGAAATTGGTCTCTGACTGTGCGGAAGAACCGCTCGATCTTGCCCTTGGCGGCACCATCCCGGACGGGTGTATGAATCAGCACAGTTGCGAGACGGGTGCAGATCATCGCAAACTCCTTCGAACTATAATTCGAACCATTGTCCACATAAACGGCCTTTGGAACACCACGCTTGTAGAGAGCTGTTTGGAAGCAATCGATAAGGTTGGGAGTGTCGTCAGCAGCGTAAAAAGCGCCGTGAGGCACGACGCGGGAAGCGTCGTCGATAAAGCAGATGAGGAAGGTTTTGATGGAAGCATTGATACCGTTTTTGAGGTAAGGCCCGTGCAGGGTATCTCCTTGCCAGAGATCGTTGGCATGAGGCTTGGCAAAAGCCAGTCGTGCCTTGCTGCTGTTGTGATCGACGGGTTTGAGGAGCTGGAAGCGTTTTACAATCAAGCGAAATGTCGTGGCCCCAACCCGCGAGCCTTGGAGTAGCCCGCGTTGGATGCAGACGCGGTAGATTTCAGTTATATTGTATTTTTTGCCGTGAAAAGAGGGAAGCACCTGCTCGATGGCTTCCAGCAGGTGTTCTGGCTCGACCTTGCGGCTGATGCCTTTGTCGGACCTGCCAGTATGATCGGTAACGCCGTTGCGCTGATAATAATACCACCAGGACTCGACGGTTTTTGGACTGAACTGGTGGGACTTCCCTAATTCATCCGTGAAGGTCATTTGGCTGACTGCTTTGTAGCGAGCCCGCTTCGTTTCTCCTTCGGCATATTCGAGTGCACCGAGCACCCGCATTCTCAAATAGTTGCTTACGCGTTTCATGGCGGCGCGGAGCCTGCCATAGCGCAGCGATGGGAATTGCTTCCTAAAGCGTGTTGCTGCATAAAAAGTCTGTGGAGCAAAATATAGGGCGATGTCAGTTGCTGGCTAACAGAATTAGATGAGCACCCAACGTGGCTGCACAAAAACAGAAAAGTCAGCAGGAAAAAAGGTGGCTTGGTGCTGCCACACGTGAGTCATCCGTTGATAGCCGTTTGAAGATCCAGCTGGAATGCGGCGATCGCGCAGAGTGCCTTGGGAAACGCAGCAGACAAGTGATGGAGAGTGTAGGGATCGGGTAAAGAGTCGGCTTTGCCCGGAGGAGGTATCTTCGCACAAAGCGCCGTGCGAATGTGGCTGGTAAGCTCAAGCCACTTGGCGATCCATCGGTACGCGGAACTTAGGGAAAAAGAGAAACGACCGAAATACCAAGCTCCATGAATGGACGGACGATGCGCGACTGCGCGCACAAGTGTCAGGATCTGCCCGGGTAGCAGAGAACATCGAGGAATCACTGCATTCCAAAGAACAGAAAAAGTGCGGCCGCATCCCTTGTTTGAACCGCGAGCGGAGCAGAAAAAGCGCATGCCTCTTTTATCATCGCCCGAGGCGGCTTGCAGAAATCCATGAGACAAAACCGAGGAAGGGTGACGGCAGTGTGGACACCCTGCCGCTTTAATCTTAAGGCGCATGTTCAAATAATCCAGTGAACCGGGCAACAGAACGCGACTGAATTTCACACGGCCACCTTATCACGCCACGCAAGCCCGTATTATTTGTTATTGTGACAAGTCGCCAGTCTCAATAAGACGGTCTTGTGAGTGTTCCACATTCCTAACAAGTGATCCCAGACTACTGTTCACAACCAGTCTCAATAACAAAATCATAGCTGTGGAACAATTGACTGGATTAGTGTAGAGAATTTGGCATACTCATCCCATGTCAATCACGCAAAAAACAGCCCCATTCTTCCTACGAAGGCCTGTTTTTTACACTGATGGACGCCTCCGGCCCTGACTTCTGGTCCGGCATGTCCAAGAGCCTCGGCAGCAAACGCCGGGAAATCACCGAGACCCACAAGCAGGCCGTGCTCGATCTGGTCAAAGCCCGCAAGGAAGGCCCGTTTGTGAAAATCTTCGACACCACCGACTTCGGCTACCGCGAGATCAAGGTGCTGCGTCCGCTGAAACTGCGCTTCGAGGTCCATGCCGAGTCGCTCGCCCGGCTCGACACGCAGGCGGGCTTCAAAAACCTGGCCGTGAGCAAAAAGAAAGCCGCCGCCGAGCAGAAGCAGGAGGAGAAAGAGGGCCGCGCCCTGCAAGCCGAGATCCGCGCCGCCCTGCAAACGCTCGCGGGCAAGCCCTACCTCAATCGCGAGAAGTTCACCGCCGCGCTGGAGGCCGCGCTCAAGACGGCGGGCTTGAAGCTCAAAGCCCCCGTGCTCAAAGCCATCCTCGCTGGCATCGGCGAGCGCGATGATGCCGCCGAAATCTGCCGCGACAGCAGCGGCCACCCCGAGCCGGATACCGACCTGAACGACACCGAGAATGTGCCGCTCAAGGAAAACGTGCAGACCTACTTCGCCCGCGAGGTCACCCCGCATGTCCCCGATGCGTGGATTGATCCCACCACCTGCGATGCCAAGGACGGCCAGGTGGGCCGCGTCGGCTACGAGATTCCGTTCAACCGGCACTTCTATGTCTTCCAACCGCCCCGCACCCTCAGCGCCATTGATGCCGACCTGAAAGCAACCACCGACCGCATTCTCACGATGATTGGGGGGCTGACCCAATGAGCTTCCCGCGTTATCCGAAATACAAACCCAGCGGCGTGGAATGGCTGGGGGACGTGCCGGAGGGATGGGTTGTGTGTGCGCCAAAGAGGCGAATCAAGTCAGCCGCCGGGGGAACTTTGATTAAAGGCATGTGTTCCGATGAATTTTCAGAGGGACTGTTTCCGGGCTTCAGTGCCTCAGGGCAAAATGTCTGGTTGGAAGAATACGCTTACGATTGCCCCGCAATTGTGCTCAGCGCAGTCGGTGCTCGATGCGGCAAGGCTTTCAAAGCCGATGGCCATTGGGGTGTGGTGGCCAATACTCATTGCCTTTTCCCGCTGCCAAATTCGGACCGGGATTACCTGTGGTATCTGACGAACCAAGAGGACTGGTGGGAAAAGGGCGGCAGCGCTCAGCCTTTCGTGAAGGTAAGCGAAACAATGGCGCGGCCTTGGGTCTTCCCGCCGCTCCCCGAGCAAACGGCCATTGCGGAGTTTCTGGACCGGGAGACGGCGAAGATTGATGAGCTGGTGGCGGAGCAGCGGCGGCTGATGGAACTGCTGAAAGAAAAACGCCAGGCCGTCATCTCCCACGCCGTCACCAAAGGCCTCAACCCCCACGCCCCCATGAAGCCTTCCGGCATCGAATGGCTCGGGGAGGTGCCAGCGGGGTGGAAAGCAATGCGTTTCCGTTATTTGACCAAACAGATTGTCGATGGAACGCACTTCACCCCAACCTATGTCGATGAAGGAGTTCCATTTCTACGGGTAACCGATATCACGTCTCCGCATCTGAAGTTGGATGAGGTGAAACGAATACCACAGTCAGAACACGACGAGTTGATTAAGCGGTGCAGGCCCATAAAAGGAGATTTATTGCTGTCAAAAAACGGGACCATTGGCGTGCCGCAGGTTGTAGAGTGGGAATGGGATTTCAGCATTTTCGTGAGCCTGTGCCTGATTAAGCTGAAGCCTGCGTTGAACGTCTACTTTGCGCGATATGTGTTCTTATCCAGCACGATAGAAATCCAAATTAACGAGGAGACCAAGCAGAGCACTGTGATAAATCTTCATTTAGAAAAGATTGCTGCGTTTAAATTTCCAGTTCCACCAATTGAGGAGCAGAGTGCGATTGTTCGATACCTCGACCAAGAACTGCCTAAATTCGACAGCCTCACCGCCGAAGCGCAACGCGCCATCGACCTCCTGCAAGAACGCCGCACCGCGCTGATCTCCGCCGCCGTCACGGGGCAGATTGATGTGCGCCAACAATCTAACACCAGAGGAGCCGACTAATGGACTACCAGAAAGAATTTATTGTTGATTTCGCCAAGAGAACTCGTGCGAATCTTGAAACCATCGAACGCGACAAGGGTTCCGGGGTCTATGAAGTCACCCAGCTCTTAAACTCGATGCTTGGATTGTTGGTCTTCCCGCAACAAAACTACATGGATAAAATCCCCGAAACGCCATGGCAGGACCTCGTCAAATCAGGCTGGCCAGAGATCAAAGTAATCAAAGGCAAACCATCCTTTGATAACCTGAGGCAGCTGATTCGAATGCTACGAAATGGCGTCTCACATTGCAATGTCAGGTTCATCGCGGACAACAACAAACAAATCACCGGACTGCGTATTTGGAACAATGCAGGCGGAGATAGTCTGAAACGAAAAAATTGGGAAGCAGAACTAAGCATCGCAGACCTTCGCTCTATCGCCATCAACTTTATTGAGTTAATAGAATCACAAGTGAAAGCCAAATAAATAAACCACCTTACAACTCATCATGGCCAAGAAGAAACGAGCAATCAATACAGGTTCCCAGTCCATTCCGGCACAAGCTCGAAGAGAACTTTATGGCAATGCTATCGCTCGCATTACTAACGCGATCGAACATCGCTTTCCACTTGAGGCAATTGCGTTGCTCGAAAGCATGATGGCGGATCGACTGGAGGCGCGGTTGGCATGTATTCATAAGCAAGATCCAGAGAAACTAAATTTTTCTACGCTTGGGAAATTGACCCAAGACCTATCCAGCAAAGCATTGAAGGAAAGTCCCGAGGCGATCGCTATCTACAAGAAAGCCAATACTTGGGCGCATCGTCGCAACGCAGCACTTCATGAAATGATTAAGCTAGCGGAAGGTAGCGAGGAAGTTTGGGCCACAAAGGTCAATGAGGCGCAAGAGACCGCCGAAACTGGGCTCCCGCTTTTTCGTGAATTAGATGCATTGGTCAAAAAACTGAACAAACCGCCGCGTCGAACCTTAGCAAAAAAACAAAACCGGAACTAACCATGCCACCTAAGATCACCACTGAAGCCGCGTTTGAAGAACACATTGAAGACGTTCTGATCAATCAGCACGGTTTCTTCTCCGCCAAGCAGGAAGACTACGACAAGAAGCTGTGCCTGCGGCCTGAGACTGTCATTTCCTTCATCCGCGCCACGCAGACCAAAAAGTGGGCGGACTACTGCGAGTTGACCGGCGACAAAGACCAAGCCGCCCGCAACCTGCTCAAACGCATCAAGGAAGTGGTGGACAAAGAAGGCACGCTGCACGCCCTGCGCAAAGGCTTCGACGTGATTGGGGCTGGGCATTTTGACCTTTGCTACTTCGAGCCGACCAACCCGGTGGCGGAGGAGAGCCGTCGGCTCTATCAGGAAAACCTCCTGCATGTGCAGCGGCAGTGGAAGTTCTCCGAAGCCGACGAGAAGTCGCTCGACATGGGCATCTTCCTCAACGGCCTGCCCATCTTCACTATCGAGCTGAAGAACCAGATCTCTGGGCAGAACATCGCCCACGCGATGAAGCAATACAAAGACACCCGCGACCCCAAGGAGCCGCTGTTCCGCTTCAAGCGTTGCCTCGCCCACTTTGCCGTGGACAACGACCTCGTCTATGTGACCACGGAACTGGCCGGGGCGAAGACGCGGTTTCTCCCCTTCAACCAAGGCCATGACGGCGGCGCGGGGAATCCGCCGTGCAAGGTGGGCTACGCCACCAGCTACCTGTGGCAGGAAGTCTGGCAGAAGCCGCGCATCCTCGACCTGATCCAGCGTTTCATCCGCGTGGTGGACTTGCTGGATGACAAGGGCAAGAAGACCGACAAGCAGCAGCAAATCTTCCCCCGCTTCCACCAACTCACCTGCGTGCGCGAACTGTGTGCCGATGCCCAGAAGCACGGCGCGGGGCGGAATTACCTCAACCAGCAAAGCGCAGGCAGCGGCAAGACCAACTGCATCGCGTGGCTGGCCAACAGTCTCGCCACGCTGCACACCACGAAGGGCGCACCGGTTTTCAGCTCGGTGATCGTCATTTCCGACCGACGTGTGATTGACCGCCAGCTCCAACGCACGCTGGGGCAAGTGATCGAGACACCGGGGATGTTGGTGAACATCGCCTCCGATGACGGCATGACCTCGAAGAATCTCAAGCAGGCGCTGGAAGACGGGAAGCGCATCATCGTGACCACGCTGCAAAAGTTTGGCGTGATCATGGACAGCATGGGCGAGCTGCCGGGCGAACGCTTTGCGGTGATCGTGGACGAAGCGCACTCCTCGCAGGCCGGGACAGCGGCCAAAGCGGTGCAGAAGGTTTTGTCCTATGCCTCCGAAGACGAGCAGAAGGACGAAGAGGAAAAGACGGTGGAGGATCGGATTCTGGAAGAGCTCAAAACACGCGGGCCGCAGAAGAACGTGAGCTACTTCGCCTACACGGCCACGCCCAAGCCGGAGACGCTGCAACAGTTCGGCACCAAGCAGGCGGATGGCACCTTCAAGCCATTCAGCCTCTACACCATGCGGCAGGCGATCGATGAGAAGTTCATCCTCGATGTGCTCAAGAATTACACGACTTACGACCAGTATTGGGCGCTGCTGAAGAAGGTGAAGGACGATCCCGAGTTCGACGGCGGCAAGGCAAAGTCGCTGCTCAAACAGTTCGTCAGCCGCCACGAGCGCACCATCGCCAAGAAGGTTGCCATCATCGTGGAGCATTTCCAAGGCACCGTCAGCGACAAACTAGGCGGCAAAGCCAAGGCGATGATCGTGACCTCTTCCCGCCTGCACGCCGTGCGCTACAAGCTGGCTGTGGACGCCTATTTAAAAAAGCTGGGCAGCCCCTACAAGGCGCTGGTGGCCTTTACCGATGTGGTGAAAGACACCAAGGACGGCCAGGAATACACCGAAGCGAAGATGAACGGTTTCGCTGACTCGGCGACGGGCGACCGCTTCGAGGGCGATGAATACCGTTTCCTGATCGTTGCCAGCAAGTTCCAGACGGGCTTCGATCAACCCAAGCTGCTGGCGATGTATGTGGACAAGAAGCTCAGCGGCGTGGCCTGCGTGCAAACGCTCTCGCGCCTGAACCGCACCACCGCTGGCAAGGAGGAAACCTTCGTGCTGGATTTTGAGAACACGGCGGAGGACATCGAGAAAGGCTTCCAGCCGTTCTATGACCGCGTCACCCTTTCCAAGGAGACCGACCCGAACCAACTCTACAACATCCGCACAGATCTGGATAAATTCGCGATTCACACGGCGGCGGATCTGGATGCGTTCGCCAAGAAGTGGTTCACCGCCAAGCGGCAAATCGAGATGCTACAAGGTGTTGCGAACCCGGTGGCCAAGATATGGCAGGCGCAACCCGAAGAAGAACAAGTGGACTACAAATCAAAGGCACGGGATTTCGTGAAGCTCTATGCGTTCATCTCCCACCTAGTCCCGCTGCGGGATGTGGGGCTGGAAAAGCTGTATGTCTTCCTGCGCTTCCTGCTCCCACTGCTGAAAGGCAAGGATAAGTCGAACCCGCTGGAAGTGCTGGCCATGGTGGACATGGAAAAACTGGCTGTGCGCAAAAAAGACACGAAGCACATTGGCCTCAAGCGTGGAGAGGAGAAGGTGGACCCACTCAACTACGGCGGCGGCGCGACCTTGACGGAAGAGGAGCGGGAAGCGCTCTCAACGATCATCGACGACCTCAACACGCGGTTTGGCACTTCCTTTGCCGAAGACGAGATGATCATGGCGAAGCATTTGATGAAGAAAATTAGCGAGGACGAGGCACTCCAGCAGCAGCTCAAGAACGGCTCGCCGCACGCGATCGAGGCGATGTTCCAGCAGGTGGCAAAAGATGCCTTTGAAGACCTCGTAAACGACAATTTCAAGTTCTACAAGAAAGTCAGCGAGGACGAGGAAGTGTCGAAGGAATTTTTTGCGCGGCTGTTTGAGTGGTATGTGGATGGGCGCAAGAAGTCACCTCCGAAGAAGTAGAGCTCACCACCTAAACCGCCCAAGCCATCGCCGTGATGCTGGAGAAACACGGCATCGCCTGCGACCTGATGCACGGCTTCCACTGGGACAAGTGGACCACCGGCAAACCCACCGAAACGCCTCGCGCTTGTCCCCGCCGTGAAGAAGTTTGCGGATTTCGGCGCCTTGACTCCCATCCTGGCACGCCTCACCCGCACGCCGGGGTTTGCGTTCTTTATCATTGCGCATCCTACACCCTTCACTAGTCTCTTCCCATCTCATGCCCGCCAAACGCAAAGCCTCTTCAGAGACCTCCACCGCCACCATCGGCTTCGAAACCGTGCGCAGCCTGTAATCGCCATGCAGCCCTACGTTCCCCAATCACTGCCGATCACGGATTTGGACTACCGCCTGCTGCTCCCCTTAGTGGGACAAGCCAATGCAGCGCTAGCTCGTTATGATGGGCTTTTGCAGGGGATTCCTAACCCCGAGGTGATGCTCTCTCCCTTGACCACGCAGGAGGCGGTGCTTTCCTCAAAAATCGAAGGCACGCAAGCCACGGTAGATGAGGTGCTGGAGCAGGAGGCGGGATTGCTGCGGGAAGGGGAGAAATACAAGGACATCCAGGAAATTTCCAACTACCGGCAGGCGCTCCATCTCGCACGCCGTCACTTGGAAATGTATCCGCTCCGGCTCAGCTTCGTATTGGAGCTGCACCGCATTTTGATGGATAGCGTGCGTGGGCAGGATAAAACGCCGGGGGCGTTCCGGCTGGATCAAAACTGGATCGGGCGGGCAGGATGCTCGATGGAACAAGCCAGCTTCGTGCCGCCGAATCCGCTGCAGTTGATGGATTATTTGGAAGCATGGGAGAACTACCTCGGTGCCGATGACCTGGACGCCCTGCTCCAGACTGCGGTGATGCACGCCCAGTTTGAGCTGCTCCATCCCTTTAAAGATGGAAACGGCAGGATCGGGCGTATTTTGATTCCGCTGTTTCTTTACCAGAAGCGCGCACTGTCCCAGCCGATGTTCTACCTCTCGGAGTATCTGGAAGCACACCGCGAAGAGTATTACGCGCGGCTCAAGGGCATTTCAGAAAGCCAAGATTGGGGCGGATGGGTGGCTTTTTTCCTCCAAGCCATTATTGATCAAGCACAGCAAAATGGGACCCGGGTAAGCGCTATCCGTGCGCTTTATGAAGAAATGAAAGTGGCCACCCAGGCCGCCACGCGCTCCCAATACACCGTGCATCTGCTGGATGCCATTTTTGCAAAACCCATTTTCCGAGCCGCCGATTTGGTGAATCACTTTTCAGAGAACTACTCGATCCACAAGAAAACCAGCTCCGGCCTTTTGCGTCAACTCAAGCAGGCAAACATCCTGCGTGACCTTCAGCCAAGCGGAGGTCGCCGCTCTGCGGTGCTTTGTTTTCCCAGACTCATCAATCTGGCAGAGGGGAGGTCAGTCCTATGAGCAGAATCAATGGGAGCCTCCGGGCTCCACAAAAATACATTATGGAGCGCGAATCTTATTTTAGGCTCCATTAATGGATTTATGGTGCACACAGGCTCCTCAAACGCTCCCCGTGTAGCATCCAGCCAAAACCATAAGCCATGCCCATTGCCGAACAAAACGGCATCGCCGCCAAAAACATCCGCAGTATTTGAAGCGCCATGAGCAACGAAATCACCCCTTTTGAAGCGATCCGCCGGATGAGCCCGGCGGGCAACGAATTTTGGTCCAGCCGAGACTTCGCGAAAGTGCTTGGCTAAGCCGACTACCGTAACTTTCAGTCCGTCATCGAGTCCGCCCGCACGGCCTGTTTCAATAGCGGCCAGCGGGTGGAGGATCATTTCGTTGAAGTCACCGATATGATCGAAATCGGCAAGGGCGGGCAACGTCCGGCCAAGAGCATCAAGAAGTTGGAGTCCAAGGCACGAAAGGCACTCAACAAACCGAAGTCATGAAACTCCACTTTGAACCAAATCTCGACTACCAGCTTCAGGCGATTGATGCCGTATGCGATCTCTTCCACGGGCAGGAAATCTGCCGCACCGAGTTCACCGTCACGCGGGATCGTGCAGACATGCAAGCGCGCATGGCCTTTGCGGAAAACGATCTCGGCATCGGCAATCGGCTGACGCTGCTGGATGAGGAGTTGCTGGCGAATCTCCACGCCATCCAGCTCCGCCACGGCCTGGCACCCTCGGAGAAACTCGCGTCCGGAGATTTCACCGTGGAGATGGAGACCGTCACTTCCGCTCCCGTGACCCTCGACGAAGGCGACATAGAACTACCGGACATCCTCACCGATCTCCAGGACAAGACCTCACTCACCCGCCGCAGCATCCACCGCAGCCTCGTGCACAGTGGGCGGCTCGATGATTTCAAGCGCAACCCTCAGCAATTCATCGAATTCGCCGCCACGATCATCAACAGCAGCAAGCGCATGGCTCTGGTGGACGGCATCAAATACCAGCGCATCGGCGCGGAAGAATACTACGCACAGCAACTCTTCGAGACGGAAGAACTCACTGGCTACCTCAAATCCATGATCGATGCAGAGAAGAGTTTCCACGAGCAAGTCATCTACCAGTTCGCCACCGAACGCAGCTTTGCTGAGCAGTTGGAAATGAATGAAGCGATCAAAGTTTACGCCAAGCTTCCTGGCTGGTTCAAGGTGCCCACACCGCTAGGCCCCTACAACCCCGACTGGGCCGTGCTCGTGGACAAAGACGGCACCGAGCGGCTCTACTTCGTCGTCGAAACCAAGAGCAGTCTGTTTACGGATGACCTCCGCGACAAGGAAAGCGGCAAGATCAAATGCGGCGCAGCTCATTTTGCAGAGCTAGCCGCCCACAACAGCCCCGCCGCGCAATTCATCAAAGCGACAAATCTAGACGACTTGCTGCAGAATCGCTGATTGCGCCAAGCCGCATAGTACGATGCCCTCGGCGCGGCAGACCGCCAACCTCTTTTACTCCACCGGCATCCCCGTCTGCATCCTCGTGCTCAAAAAGTGCAAAAAGCCCAACGACGTGCTCTTCATCAACGCCGCCAAAGACCCCTTCAAGATCGTCATCGTGCGCGACATTTACCGTTCTGGGCTTGAATTCTTCTTTAAACGCAAACCGGAACTGGAGATGTCCGGCTGCTCAAAGCCTTTCTATTCAGGGGATTGCTTCTTTAAAAACAAAACGGGATGATGCCGAACGAATGCGTCATCTGGCACGCCCTACATGGCCTTTGAGAAAGGGCTGGCTAGTTCCAACGCTGCGCCGACATCCGCGGCCATACGCCGGTGCAGGCCAGCGGGCGCGAGCATTTGCACGAGTTGCTGAACCGGGCGAGCGGCGGCGTGGTGCACGGGTTCCACTGGGTCAAGTGGACCACCGGCAAACCCACCGAACGCCTGACGCTCATCCCCGCCGTGAAGAAGTTTGGGGATTTCCGCGCCTTCTTCCAAGAAGGCAGCGATCTCGCCCATGGGCATTTGAACTACGAGACCGTGGCCTGTGATTAAGCCGTCAGGCCCAGCAGGTTGGTGAGGCATGGCGGCTGGAAGCCGCCGCTACGTATCGCGTCGTCAACGGCAAGCCCGCCCCCACCAACAAGGATAGCGGCATCAGCAACGATGCCCGTCTCTGGGCCACTGCAACCATGGGCAACCGCAAGCATCCCGTGGAACTGTTCCTGTGGGTAATCACCGCAAGCCGGGAGACGATGAAGCCGTTGAATGCGCTGCCGAAGCGGGATATGAACCATGATGAGCGAGAACGCAATAATCCCAGCTGCAGGTGCGCGCCATGATGCAGGCATTCCCTTGTCGGGTCATTTTATCGGCAACAGGTCACGGTTGCCGCACCTTATGGGTCGCAGCGTTTGCCGTCGATCATGCGGGCGATGCGCAGGGGATTGGCGTCCTTGAGTTCATCGGGCAGTTGTTCCTGCGGGGCGTTTTGCCAGGCGACGGGTCGGCAGAAGCGGTAGGCGGCCATGGTGCCGACGCTGGTGCTGCGTCCGTCGGATGTCGAGGGATAGGGCCCGCCGTGGACCATGCTGTGGCTCACATCCACGCCGGTGGGGAAGCCGTTGAAAATAATTCTGCCGGCCTTGCGTTCGAGAATTTCCATCAATGCGGCGGCGGCGGCGAGATCGTTTGTCGTGCCGTGCAGGGAAGCGGTGAGTTGTCCTTCCAACGAGTTGGCCGCAGCGGTGATTTGCTCCCACGTTCCGGTCACGATCAAACTGGCGGGACCGAACATTTCATGGGTCAGCGTGGGGTTTTGCAGAAAAGTCGCGGCATTGCAGCGGAAGACCACCGGCGCGCCTTGGCCGGGTGCGGGGATTTTTTCACTGGCGATTTTTTCGACTCCCTCGTGCCCGGCCGTGGCGTTGGTGGCATCGAGGTAAGCCTGGCAAATGCCGGCATTGAGCATCACGCCGGGTGCCGCATCGTGGATCAAAGAGGTCAGTTTTTCCAAAAACGCCGATTCCGATCCTTCGGGCAAAAAGACCAGACCCGGATTGGTGCAGAACTGGCCGACCCCCAAGGTCAGGGACTGGAAAAACCCTTCGGCGAGGGCCGGGGCTTTTTCTGCCAGAATTTCCGGAAGCATGACCACGGGATTGATCGAACTCATTTCCGCATAGACGGGAATCGGCTCGGGTCGTGCGGCGGCGGCATCCATCAGCGCCCGACCTCCGGCGCGGGAACCGGTGAAGCCGACGGCCTTGATTTGCGGGTGTTTGACCAGGGTCATGCCGACATCGCGACCACCGCCGTAGAGCAGGGAAAAAACGCCCTCGGGCATGCCGCATTGTTGGGCGGCCCGAATCACGGCGGCGGCGACAATTTCCGCAACGCCGGGATGCGAGGAATGGGCCTTGACGATCACCGGACAACCGGTGGCCAGCGCGGATGCGGTGTCGCCCCCGGCCACCGAGTAGGCCATGGGGAAATTCGATGCACAAAAGACCACGACCGGACCGACAGGACGAAGCATCGAACGCAGATCGGGCTTCGGCAGCGGCGTGCGGTCGGGCTGCGCGTGTTCGATGCGCGCGTCCAGCCAGGAACCGTCGTCGAGCATCGCGGCGAAGAGGCGGAGTTGACCAACCGTGCGTGCGGTTTCGCCGCGCAAGCGTGCTTCCGGCAGTCCGGTCTCCGCTGTTCCGCGCGTCCAGATCGCATCGATGGATGCCTCGATCTCGCTGGCGATCGTGCGCAGAAAATCCGCGCGGGTGGCGGCGGGAAGCTGTCGATAGGCGGGAAATGCCGCGGCGGCGAGTTGCACGGCCGATTCGACCTCATCCGGCGAGGGGGAAGCGAAGCCGGGTTCCATGACCTCACCGGTGGCGGGGTTGGTTGCGTGGGATAGGGGACCGTTGTGCACGCCGCGGGAATAGCCGATAAATGAAGTCGCTGTCATGGTAGGATTGTGGTGATGCGGAGTGTTACTGCATCTGCAAGCATTTGGCAAGAAGGTGTGCTCCGAATTGTGGGAATGCATAATTTCACATGAATTGCTTGACAGCTTGGGCACTTTCCCTTCCTAGTATCGCCGATGAAATTACCTCTGATCGGACTACTGGCCACTGGATTGTTTGCCGCCGCGCACCCTGAGAACGGGACCGAGCCAGGCAAGGATGTGCTTCACCCCGTGCAAGTGGGCAACGGCCCCTGGTTGTTTGAAACCGTGCCCGGTTGGGGGAAACTGCCCGATGGAAAAAACCTCGGCCCCACGCACGGAACCGTTCTCAGCGGGGCGGATGGGAAAATTTACTACAGCACCGATGCCGACATGTCGGTGATCGTCTATGAACCGGACGGCAAGTTTGTCAAAAACATCGCTCCCGAATGCGTCGGATTTCATGCGATGGCGATGCGTTCGGAAAATGGCAAGGACGTGATCTACGGGGCGCAGTTGAAAAAAGGCCGCGTTTGCAAAATCGACACCGACGGGAAACTGCTGTTGGAAATTCCCAACGCATCAACGGTGGAAGTCAAAGGCGGATGGAACGGCTTGACCGCTGTCACTGTTGCGGCCGATGGCTCGATTTTTGCCGGGACCGGTTATGGTGCCCAGTTTATCCACAAATTCGATGCCACCGGAAAATGGCTCAAGACCTTTGGTGGTCCGGGGGGGGGCGACGGTCAGTTCAATACCTGCCACGGGCTGGCGATTGACAACCGCTTTGGCGCGCCTCGTTTGCTGGTATCGGACCGCGGCAATCGTCGCCTCGTCCACATGGACCTCGAAGGAAATTTCATCGGCGTGCACTCGAAAGGCCTGCGGCTTCCCTGCATGGTTGACATCATGGGTGACTATTGCGCCGTGGCGGAACTGGAGTCGCGCGTGACCATCCTCGACAAGGACGGTGTGCCGGTCGCGTTCCTCGGCGACAACCCCAACAAGAAACAGTGGGCGAATTTCGGCGTGCCTCCCAATGAATTCGTCGAGGGGATTTTCACCGCGCCCCATGGATTGTGCTTCGACAAGACCGGCAACATCTACGTCCAGGACTGGAATGCCACCGGACGCGTGACCAAACTGGTGAAGAAATAATCGCGCGGATCGGGCGCTTCAGTCATAGAGGCCGGATGTCTTGATGTATTGCAGGACATTCGCATTCAACCATTCCTTTTTCAGGTGGTCGGGCGAGTTGCGCTCGCGAAGTACCGATGCCGAAGCCGGGTGGGCGCCTTCCAGGGCGATCATGCGGTAGCCTGTCTTTTCCGCGGGATATTCATTTCGCGCAAAAACAAGAAATGTCACAAGCCGGGCCAAGATCTCGGGATGTTTCCATCGCGGCAAGGCATCCCATTGGTCACAGCCCATGATCCAAAACAACGATGCTTCGGGAAATTTTTCGGCAAAATGCCCGGCGGTAAGATAACTGTAAGGAGGTTCCGAACTGACGGCATCAAAGTCGTCGACCGACATCCAGGGAGTCCCGGCGGTGGCGAGGTGAAGCATTTCGAGGCGTTGTTCTACAGTCGCGGTCGACGCGGCTGATTTATGCGGCGAATGGCGGCAGGGCAGGAAAATGACCTGGTCGAGCCCGCACTGCTCGAAGGCGGATCGGGCGATGAATAGATGGCCCTCATGCACGGGGTCGAACGTGCCGCCGAACAGCGCGATTTTTTTCGCTGCCTTCACGCGGTGGATTTTTGCTCGAATTCCCGTTTGGAAATTTTGCGGCATTCCGCGACAAAATGGTTGCAGGCCTCGCGGCAGAGCAGGGGAATCGCGTTGGGTTCCGTTAGACCACTGCCGATGCCGTCAAAGCGCGATGCATCGCTGTCGTCCAGAGGCGTGTCCTGATCGAGCTGCCAAAGGATTTTTTTCGCGCACTGGTGAGCGGGACCACAGACATCCTGGACCAGTTGCTGGGCACCGGCATCGCTGATGCTGCCGGCGAAACGATACATTCCCGTTTGCCGACCGAGTTTGACGCGCAGATTCTCCACTTGCAGCGTGCCGCGCTGTTGAGCCACCCAGAGACCAAACGAGGCCGGATAAAATCCCTCGATGGCTGCGAGTAGTTCTTCAATCGATGCCAGATGCATCACCCATTGACGCCGCAAATTGAGCTGGCCCTTGGTGAATCGATATTCGTTCGCCTCGGAGTATGTCGAAATGTCGCGCGCCTGCTGTGGATCAGCCACGATCATGAAATCCTCCGGTTGTCCCAGCGCGGCGACTACCGTCTCGCGGTCGTCTTCATGACAGAGCACGCAAAAGTGATCGACCGCACCTGCGGGCCGCGATGCTCCGTGGAGGATTTCAATTTGTCCGATCCGGTGAAACCCTTGGGACAGCAGATGTTCGAGCCATTGTAGCAATGTCATGATGGTGTGTGGCTTGTGTCGAAGTCGTGAATTTGATCGAGGATGACATCGGCCATCATTCGGTCGGTGCCGATAGCCGAAGAATAAAAGAGATTGCGGCCATGAAGATGATGCGGGTTGTGACGGAAGACCTCCCGCTGGCTCGCGGCAGCACCCACCTCTGACTCGATCCCCAGCAGGACCGGGATGTCCTGAAACGAATGCAAGCCGTCGGCGATGAAAAAAGGAACCACCACGACGTGGGCAGTTTGCGCCATCTGGTGCCAGTCCGCGATGAACGGCTGCTCCTCCATGTAGGCGTCGATCACCGCCGCGTAGGGTACTTCCGACTGCTCACGCAGCAGTGCGCACTGGTTCTTGATCGCCTTGGTGCTGTTGGCATTCAAGCCGGTGCCGTGGCCGACAATGATCAGGGTGGTTTCGCGAGGATCGATACCGGGCGCCACTTCCCGGGCTCGTCGCAAGAGCAGTTGTGTCATTGATGGATGGACGCCCACCGGCGCGCAATAGTGGAAGGTTTTGCCGCGCACGACTGTCGTGTCTCCCTGCAGTTCCAGTTCGCGGGGAATCACCTCCTGGGTGAAGTATCCCTCGCTGATGAAATCCGGCACCACATAGATCTCCTCGCAATCGGTCAGGTACCATGCTTCGCGGAAAGAAGGTTCCTCTTTCCAAAAAATGCAGTGCACCTCGGCGAAAAGGTTCCGATTGCGAATTTCGGACGCGTGATCGAAATAGGGAACGGACGAGTCGGGATTCTCGGTGGAACCATGACCGGCGATGAACAAGGCGCTGTGCGGCTTTGGCTGAATCGGCATCGGCGACATACATGGGAGAGGATCTTTCGTTTGTAAAATGATAATTGCGGGAAATGGGAAAAACGTGTGTAAAATGCTCCTGTGCTTGAAAGCCTGCATGTTTGGAATGACCCGGAGCCAAGGAATGGCTTCGAAAACATGGCGGTGGACGAACTGCTATGGGGGACTTGCACTGCGCCATTGCTACGGGTCTACCGATGGAAAGGAGCTTGGTTGAGTATGGGATACTTCAGCAGCTTGCAGTGCTTGCAGGAGCTGTTCCCCTCCTGGCAGGGCGGGGTGGTTCGCCGTCCGACCGGCGGCGGAATCGTCGATCATCGCCAGGACTGGACCTACTCGCTGTTCGTTCCTCGTGGTTTCCCGTTGGCGGAGATGTCTGCGGTCGATGGTTACCATCTCATCCATTCCGCCATCGCCCGGTTGATCCAGAAACAAGGAATCGCGTCAACCTTGTGCGGGAAAGTTCGCGGCAACGGTTCAGAATTTTGCTTTGATAGTCCCGTAGCGAATGATGTGTTGGACCACCTCGGCCATAAAATCGCAGGTGCCGGTCAGCGGCGCGGACGAAACGGCTTATTGCACCAGGGTTCGATCTCCCATGAACCGTCGAAAAATTTTGCTCTCGAATTGGCCCGTCAACTGTCCAAAAGGGTGGGTTTCTGCGCCCCTGTCATCGATCCTGGGTCGCTGGCAAAACTTGTCGAAACCAAGTACGCCAGCAACACCTGGACGGCAAAAAAATAAGTGGCCATGGGAGATTCTCCAAGGCAATCCTTTACAGCGTGGCCGCCCGCTGTAGAATGCCTGTCACATTCAAACCCTAACCATGCAGACGGAAGCAGCCGATGAAGACACGGATGCCGACTTGGTATTGATGGCCCAGTCGGGAGACATGCGCGCCTTCGATGCCTTGATCCGCCGTCACGGCAGGAAACTTTATGCGATGGTTTACAACATGACCTCGCATCACGAGGACACCAACGATTTGTTGCAGGACATTTTCGCCAAAGCCTTCCAGTCACTGGGAAAATTTCACGGCAAGTCGACGTTTTACACCTGGCTTTACACAATCGGCATGAACACGACGCTCAATTTCCTCAAAAAGCGCAACCGTCGCAGTGGTTTGAGCCTGAATGAACTCGATCAGGCGGCATTTTCGGATCCTGCGCTGATCGACTCCCGCGTTGAGGCCAACCCGGTTGCTTTATTGGAATTGAAAAATTTGCAAAAAAGATTGAACGAAGCGATGCAGGAGCTGTCCAACGAGCACAGAGCTGTGGTTACCATGTTTGATATTCAAGGCGTATCGCATTCCGACATTTGTGAGATTTTGAAAGTCAGCGAGGGCACGGTGCGGTCCCGGTTGCATTACGCTCACCAATTTCTTCAGGGACGTCTTCAGGATCTCGTTGGAAAAAATTTTGAAACCACTTGCTCTATTGGGGATGACATGCATGGTTCGCAGCGTTCGCTGTGAATCAAACCAGGCGATGAGATCGATCCGAGACCAGCTGAGAGTGAAGCGGTATGAGACGCCGCAAGATGGTTACATGGATGATATCGTCAAGGAGTTCCATCGGCGGCAGCGGGTCGCGGCAAGGCACGCCCGTCCAGCGGATTTTGCAGGACTTCTAACTCAATGCCTTCGTGAAGTAACAGCCGCGAAATGGATATGTGCGGCGGTGCTGGGCTATGCCGGCTTCATGACATGGTTGTTGGTCACGCCGTCGGTTGAAGACAAGCAAAGGGGGGCGTTGCCCAAACGTGTGTACAATCCGCTACCAGAGATTCTGAAACCTGCGAAACAATTCAAACGTGACGGTGAAAAACCGGATAAGAAAGTCGCACCCGTCAAGACAGTTCCACCGCATCCTTTTTGATGATTGGCACGATTCATTTCTTGACTTCGGCGGTCCCCGGGTCGTAGTCTTTCGCACCGCACCGCCCTGTCACCGGGCCGCATCAAATCCTTACTTAAGATCATGAACACCAAGATACTCTACTCAGTGCTGGCGCTTTCCTCTGCTGCCATTGTTCCGTCGTGCATTCCTTACGACGAAAATGGTCATCCGATTCCGCAGAAGAAGACCACCAGTGCGGTCACTGATCCCAAACAGCAGGAGTTGGAAGCAAAACGTGAGGTCCTGCGAAAAAAAGAGCTTGCCCGCAAACGCGAGCTTGAGGCGCAAAACGGCGGTCGGAAGCAGGACGAGTCAACGAGCGGCGAGGAAGAGCGCGGCATAACTGACACTACCGACCCTGAACCGAAACCCAAAACAACTCCCAAAAATCATCCGGTTGCGGCAGCTGTTCCCGGCAAGGAGGGATTCGTTTTCAGTCCTTTCAACAACAAAGTTGTTGATGTCCGCGGCATAGCCAGCGGCACATTGGTGGCTGATCCGCAGTATCCCGCGTCCGAGAAGAAGCACTTCCGCGTGCCCTGAGCAGTGCCAACATGCATTGCTTTCTCATGACCGCCGGGCCCGTAGCCCGGCGCATTTTTTTCCATGATTGAACAAAAGAACATCTGTGTGCTCGGAGCCGGCTTGCTGGGCGGTTCGATTGCCCTCGCCACCCGGGAAAGCCACCGGACCACCCTCTGGTCGCGGCGCGATGAAACCATTGAGCAGGCAAGGGCGCTTGGATTGCGGGCTTCGGGGAACATGGCCGACGCTGTTGGGAATGCGGAACTGTTAGTCCTTTGCGTGCCGGTGGGGGCCATGGCGCAAGTGCTTGAACAGGCCGTTGCAGCAGGGCTCCCGCGGACCTGTTTGCTGACCGATGTGGGCAGTGTCAAGCGCCAGCCTCACACAAGCTTGCGTCCCGTAGTCAAAAGAGCCGGAATGGATTTCATCGGCAGCCATCCCATGGCCGGCGGCGAAAAAGGCGGCATCGAACAGTCACGCGCGGACCTTTTCCAAAACGCGGCATGCCTGTTGACGAATGACGAAAATGCCGCGCTCGATCGGCAACAGTGCTTGGAGGGGTTTTGGAGCGACCTTGGGTGCAAAACGTCCTGGATGGATGCGGAATCCCATGACGCACTTGTCGCCCGGATCAGTCATTTCCCTCATGTGCTGGCCGCGGTGGGTTCGATGGTTTCCCTGCGGGATACCACCCTCGCCGCCTTCGGTGGCGGCGGGCTTCGGGATACAACCCGTGTCGCCTCGGGCAGTCCGTCGATGTGGGCGGAGATTCTTTGCGAAAACCGCGAGCACGTCATTGCCGTTCTCGGTGAAGCGATCGGCGAGATGGCGATCATGCGCGATTTGCTGGCGAACAGCGATCATGAAGCGGTGCAACAATGGTTGGCCGAGGCGAAAACGCGCCGCGACGTTCTGAACCCATCCTGAGCTGATGACCTGGCGGGAAATAGACTTGCAAATCCAGGCCAATGGGATTCTATCGGCTCTGCATGCGAAGCTGGCCGCCATGCCCTGATCGCCGATCAACGCAAGCACGGCCCGCCACATAGAAACATTACAATGAGCGTATTCAAGGTCAATGCCATCAATAGCCTCAAGGCGGAGTTCAGTGTGCCCGGAGACAAAAGCATGTCTCATCGCGCGGCGATCATCGCGGGGATTTCCAACGGCGAATGCTTGATTCGCAATTTTCTTCCCAGCGAAGATTGTCTGAATACCCTGAAAGCCATGGGCTCTCTCGGGGTGACCTATACGATCCTGGAGGAGATGGAAAATTTCGGTCCCACCATGCTGCGCATCCAAGGAAAAAAAATGCGCCTGTCCCAACCCCCGCTGCCCATTGATTGCGGAAACTCCGGCACTGGCATGCGTCTGTTGGCGGGGTTGTTGGCCGCTCAGGCATTTGAAAGCGAACTCTATGGCGACGAATCGCTGTCCTCCCGACCGATGGCCCGGATTACCGTGCCGCTGTCACAGATGGGAGCCAATATCGAGTGTCGCGGCGAAAAAAAAGGCTGCGCACCATTGTTGATTCATGGCACGAAATTGCATGCAATCACTTATGAAATGCCTGTCGCCAGCGCCCAGGTGAAGAGTGCGGTCTTGCTTGCCGGGCTTTTTTGCGAAGGCAAAACCACGGTCATCCAGCCTGCGGAAACGCGGGATCACACCGAACGCATGCTCGCCGCTTTCGGGGTTCGCACCCATCGCGAGGGCAACGCCATCACGCTGCGCGGTGGACAAATTCCCGAAGCGCGCGATTTCCGTGTTCCCGGTGACATCTCCAGCGCCGCTTTCTGGATCGTTGCGGCCGCCGCGCTGGATGGTTCGCGCCTGTTGATTCAGGACGTTGGTCTGAACGAAAGCCGCACCGCGATCATCGGCGTGCTGTTGCGCATGGGGGCCAAAATTCACGACATGATCCACACCAAGGAGGACGGCGAGCCGATCGGCAACATCGAGATTTGCGGCAACGGCCTGACAGGAACCGTCATCCGTCCCGATGAGGTGCCCAATCTGATCGATGAAATTCCCGTGATCGCGGTGGCCGCCGCATTGGCCGAAGGCACCACGGTGATCCGCAACGCCCGGGAACTGCGGGTCAAGGAAACCGACCGCATCGCCACTGTGGTTGAAAACCTCCGCCGCATGGGCGCCGAGGTGCAGGAGTTCGAGGACGGCATGGAAATCACCGGTGGCAAACCCCTGCACGGTGCGGTTCTGCAGAGCTACGGCGACCACCGCATCGCCATGGCCTTCGCTATTGCCGGGTTGTTTGCGACTGGTGAAACGGTGATCGAAAACACCGACTGCGTGAATACTTCCTACCCGGGTTTTGAAAAACACCTGGCCGCCATCATGAAGGAGAAAACCGATCCTTCCGCCTACAAACTCAAAACACTCACGCATGAGGAATCATGGGATTGATCGCAAACCAAAACCACGTTGCGATCGCGATCGACGGGCCTGCTGCTTCGGGCAAGAGCACCATAGCCCGGATGCTTGCCAAAAAACTCGGACTGGTGATGGTCAACTCCGGTGAAATGTACCGCGCCGTCACCTGGAAAATCCTTGAAGCGGACATCGACCCTCGCGATGAGCCCGCCATTGTGTCAGCCCTTGATGTGATGGAACTGCAATGCGGCATCAACGGCTGTTTTTCCACCATCGCGGTTGATGGTCGGCTCCTGCGCGATGAACTGCGCAGCGAAAATGTCAACCGCTCGGTGTCGGTCGTATCGGCGATCGCGCTCGTTCGGAAGCGTCTGGTGCAGTTGCAAAGGGAATACCTGCAATCCACCAGCCTGGTGATGGAGGGGCGCGACATCGGCTCCGTGGTGTTTCCGGAAACGCCCTACAAAATTTATGTCGATGCGTCCGCGGATGTCCGCGCGGCGCGCCGCTTGGCGGAAGGGGTGACCGACAGCGTTGCCTCGCGGGATCTGGCGGACAGTTCGCGGGAAACGGCTCCGCTCGTTGTCGCTGATGGCGCGGTGGTGCTTGACAATTCGCATCACACGGTGGACAGCGCCGTGGCGGCGGCGCTGGAAATTCTGCGCGGTCAGGGATTGCGCTGGTCGGAATGACAATTCAAAGCATGGATGAATTATGATGAGATGGATTTATTGGGCCGGATGGATGACATTCGGCGCGGCGTATCGAACGTTGTTTGGGTTGCGTGTCGTTGGTCGGGAAAACCTTGTGACCAGCGGACCGATGCTGATTGCCTGCAATCATCAGAGCTTTCTTGACCCGCCGCTGATCGGCTCGCTCTATCAGGATGAAATCTACTTCCTGGCCCGAAAGACGCTTTTCGTCGGTCTCGGCAAATGGCTTTACAAACAATGGAAGGCAATCCCGGTGGACCAGGACCGCCCGGACATGGCCAGTTTGAAAACCATCATCAAGCTGCTTGTCGACGGCGAGCGGGTGCTGGTGTTTCCCGAAGGCGAGCGGTCCGAATCGGACCAGATCGGCAAGGCGCAACCGGGTATTGGACTGATCGTTTCCAAGGCACGAGTGTCAGTGCAACCGATGCGGATCAGCGGTGCCCGCGACGCCCTGCCGCGCGGCTCGTCCCGCGTTCGTTTCGCTCGCATTACTGTTGTCATCGGTCCGCCGATTGATTTTTCGGGGGAACATTTCAACAAAGGCAAGGAGTCCTACCAACTCATCGCAGACAAGATCATGGAGGAGATCGCCGCACTTTGATCGATACCGACTTGTAACAAGGGTGGGGGAAACTCCTGCGGGATTTCAATCAGGCGATAAAACATGCAAATCTTCGATTTTCAGCTTGATGTTGCCACACAAATGAATTAAGCACTGTCTCGAACAGCTAGGAAATTTGATTTTCCGCCCCCGCTGAAATGATTTTTTGATGACATTTCAAACACGATCCGGAAAAATGAAAAGCACCGCAGCATTGAAAGACGCGGTATTTTCAGCATTGTTGCCGTCATGCCCCTGACAATGGTATTTATGATCGTGAACCACTCTCGCTTCTTCTTCGCCGCATCGACAGATGTGTTAGATTATGAGGCGCAGCATGAACCCACCGGAGGACTAAAGCCATAAGCAAACAAACAAAACCAAATCAGTCAAAGGGCGGTCGCATGGGCAACCGTGACCAAACCCGCGTCAACGACCGCATCCGCGCACCGAAAATCCGCGTGGTGGGAACAGATGGGCAACAGCTCGGTGTCATGACTGTGCGCGATGCCCTGCTGAAGGCCCAATCCGTCGGGCTCGACCTCGTGGAAATCGCGCCGCAGGCGGACCCGCCGGTATGCAAGATCATCGACTACGGAAAGTTCAAATACGAGCAGGCCAAACTGAAAAAGCAGAAGTCCAAGTCTGCAACGCGCATGAAGGAGATCAAACTGCGCGTTGGCACGGGTCAGCATGACTACAACATCAAGATGGGGCGTGTGGAGGGATTCCTCGACACCGGCCACAAGGTGAGGGTGGTGATCCAGTTCAAAGGACGTGAGAACGCCCACAAGGATCTTGGATTCGTGGCGATGCAACGCATTATCGAAGATTTGAAGTCCATCGCGAACGTCGACCAGGCACCCCGCTTGGGTGGTCGTGTGATTGCCATGACGCTGTCACCGCTGCCGCAAGGACAGCGCAAGCGCAAATTCCATCTGTTCCACGGCGAGTTGCTGGAAGAAGACGATCATGATGACGAGGACGATGACGATCATGATGACGCCGCCCATGATGAGGATGGCGATGTGGTGACCGCAGACGACCACAGTGCCTAGCAATGGATTTTTCCAGCTACGAACTCGTTCTTTACGACATCGACGGCACACTGGTGGATACGGCCGGAGCAGGTTTGGCGGCTTTGATTGAAACCGCTGAGTCGGTTTTCAACGCCCCGTCACCCAGTCTCGATCTGGCTGGCAGCACTGACTTGGGAATCCTGCAGAATATGCTCGATCATTATGGTCGTGATTTCCATCCTTCGGAGCGCGATGAGTTTTTCCTTCGCTACCACGCGCATTTGCGGAGCAACTTGTGCTCGGGAAAATACCCGGCGCGCATCCTTCCTGGAGTCGCGGAATGTCTGGAGCGGTGTCGGGCCGAAGGCGTGGCAACGGGATTGTTGACAGGTAACACCCGGCTCGGTGCCCTCATCAAGACGACCCATTTCGGACTGGAGCACTATTTTCCGTTCGGTGCCTACGGCGACGATTTTGCGGACCGCAATCTGCTAGGACCGGTGGCTTTGGCAAGAGCGGGTGTTTTTCATCAGCGCGCGTTTGCCGCCTCGCGGACTTTGGTGGTCGGCGACACCCCCAAGGACATCAAATGCGCGCGGGCCATGGGCGCACATTGTCTCGCTGTCGCCACCGGCCAATTTTCGGCCGATGCCCTGCGCTCGCACGGTGCTGATTTCGTGAGAGAAAGTTTGTTGTTTTGATCCACGCAAAGCCGGCGGTTCGCAGGAAATACCATCCACGGATTTCATCGGAATTGGCACATCAACTGCTGTCTTGCCAAACACGGCAATGTATGGCTTTCACAATTATCGGCAGGTATGGATCCTGCGCCTGTGTTCATTGTGCTACTTTGTCATAATGATTCTGTTTGCCGCCAGTGCCGCGATAGCTTTCGTTGCGGTGTTGCTAAGCAGCCAGTATCTCATGAAATGGGTCATTGCGACCATGTCCCTATGGGCTTTATTTGCTCTGATTTTCCGATTTGCCGCGTCGGCATTCAGTTGCCCGATGTGCATGAACAAGCCGCTGGGTTTTCAGAGATGCATCAAGCACATTCTGGCAAAATCTGTTCTCGGCAATTACCGTCTGGCGGTCGTCGGTTCGGTATTGCTGCGCAATCAATTCCTTTGCCCTCATTGTGGCGTGTTCGTCAAATGTCATGTCCGTGAGAGACGGAGATATTCAAAAATGTAACGGCATGGATGGTCTTCCATGCCGTTGATGCGCAAGTCGAATCAAAGTCAGTTGCCGATCACGAAGGGCGGTTCGCAAAGGCCTTTTCGATGACTTGTTCCGCCTCCGCCAGTTCGGCGCCCGTGAGTTCCAGACGCGGGCCGCGGACACGGTTGCTGCCCCAGCCGGCTTTGTGTTGGATCAGTTTGATGAGTTGCACAAACTTGACCACGGTGTCCATGCGCAACAATGGCAGCATCCAGATGTAAATCGGCATGGCTTTTTCCACTTCGCCCGCACAGCCGAGTTCCCATAACTTCACGGACTCCACCGGGATGCCGTTGACCGCACCGGCAATCCAGAATTTGGCGCCCATGGCAGCCCCTTCGAGTGCGCAATCATCGACCCCCACACCCAGCGCCAGGCGATCACCGCAGAGTTCGCGGATCTCGGCAATGCGTCGAACATCGGTTGAGGACTCCTTGACTGCAACGGCATTCGGACAGGCATCGGCGATCTCCTTGATCTGCGAGGGAGTGAAGTCCGTTTTGTAGGCAACCGGGTTGTTGTAGATGATGCAAGGCAGGTCGGTGGCATTGATCACCGCAAGCATGTGGGTTTTCATTTCCCGCCAGTCCGATGGATAGAGATAAGGTGGCAGGACCATCAATGCCCTGCAGCCATTGGCCTTAGCGGTCTGAGCGAGCTTCACCGCGTCCGCCGTTGTCAATGCGGCTACTCCGGCAATCACCGGAGCGCGGTCGCCCACCGCTTTCACGTAAGTTTGCTGGACGGCGGATTTCTCCTCGAAACTCAGCGTGGCACCTTCGCCGAGTGAGCCATGACATACGATCGCCGTGCATCCGCTGTCGATCAGCCAGTTGGCATGGCGGGTGAGAAAATCGTGATCCACGTTGCCGTCGGACAGGAATTCAGTAGTGGTGGCGGGCATGACGCCGGTCCAGGTAATGCTCATGGTATGGTAGTATTGGTTGTTGATGTTGTGTGTGAAATTAACAAAAGGAGGGAAAGCCATAGGCAAATGGGTCGTCCTCGGAAAAATGAAAGGTCGATTCGCCGGTGATCCAGGCGCGACCGGTGATGGTGGGAATCACCTGATTATTGTCGTATGGTCGAACGCTGCCTTCGAAAACCGAATCGACAATGCCTGCTTGCCGCCACGTTTGTCCGGGAGACAATTTGCCCTCCGCATGAAGGCAGGCGAGTTTGGCGCTGGTTCCAGTGCCGCAGGGCGAACGATCAAAGGCGTTGCCGGGACAAAGCACGAAGTTTTTGGAGTCAGCGAGGGTAGCGTCCGTCGGTGGGCCGAAACATTCGACGTGATCGATTTCCATGCCGTTTTCCCCGGTGATGCCTTGCTCCGCCAGCGCAGCTTTCACGGCCGAACTGAACTGGATGAGTTTATGGATGCCGTTTCGATCAACGGTCGGCCCCTGTTCATTGATGAGGAAAAACCAGTTACCTCCCCACGCGACGTCACCGGTGACATTGCCGTAACCGGGCACATCCACAGCGACCTGCCGGGCGTAACGGTGGCAGGGGATATTTTCGATGCTGACACGATGGTCGGAATGCAACGTGAGAGTCACGACGCCGATGGAGGTGTCGATTTGATAGGCTCCTGGCGTGATGCGACCCATGTGTGCGAGTGTCGCCCCCAGGCCGATTGCACCATGGATGCACATGTGAAGCGTGCCGACATTGTTGAAAAAAATCACCCCGCACAGGCTGTCGGGATGGGAAGCGGGGAGCAACAGGGCACCCACCATGGCATCGTGACCCCGTGGTTCGTTTACCACCGCACGGCGGAAATGATCGTGTTGCTTGCTGAAAACGGCCGCCTGATCCGCGATGCTGCCGCCACCCAGGTCCGGTGATCCCGAAATCACCACCCGCGTGGGTTCACCTCCGGTATGGGAATCAATGGTTCGAACTGGCGGTTGGTCGTGCGACACGCCGACAGGCTAATGACTTCGGCCTGCCTTGCAATCAGAAAAACAACGGCATCATTTTCTCAATCATAGGTTTGTCACCACCCGGAAATGGGATAAACGTCAATGACCCGAGGGACATTTTCGAATGGAATTCTGGCTTGTCGTTCGAGTGGCAGAAAATCAGCGGGACACAGTGGCTGAGAGTGCGTTGATGATCCGGCTTGCCGCTTGTTTATTCGGGATGTTCGCGACGGATGATTTCAAGCAATGACCGGTTGTCAAGCTCGGTAAGCTGAAACCATCCAAAATGAAGGGCTGTTAGAGCAAAGCCCAGGCCGCTGAGGAATCCACCGATGTGCGCCCAATAAGCAATCATTCCACCACCATTGACGGCGCCCCAGACATCAAACAAAAACCACGCGACAATAATCAGCCAAGCCTTGCACGAAGTGGAGCCTCCGCGAATCAGGAAAACCCAAAATAGAGAAACGCGATTCAACGGATACATCGCCAGGGTCACGCCTACGATTCCGTTGATTGCGCCACTCGCGCCAATCGCGGGCGATCCATCCAGAATTACATGAGCGACTCCTGATATCAGTGTGCATATGAAAAAGGTTGCCAGGTAGATCCAATTGTTAGTGTTGGTGCAGATGGCATTGCCGAACACCCACAAGAAAAGCATGTTGCCCGCAAGGTGCATCGGATCGGCATGAAGCAGGACGTGGCCGAAAAGACCAGGGAGTGAAAATCCATTCAGGATCAATGAATCAAAATCGCCTGCTTCCAAGCCGCCGCCAAAAAGCGCAATCAATGATACCACCGTGCAAGCAGCCACAATAAGCCAGTTGGCCCAGGGGCGCTCTTGTTGGAACGTTTCAATTTCGTAGGGTACGTGAAGAATCATGATGCTGAATTTGTGAAAGTAGGGGTCAGTCAGCCGCTGCCCCTCCGGATCAGGTGCTGTGCAAAAAGCGCCGCTGGGCCTCTGCTTCCGGATTGTGGGGCTTGTCGGCATTTTCCTCTTTGGTATCGGCGAGCAGTTCTTCGCGGAACTTGGCGACGATCGCTTCCACCGGCCAGGAACTGGCTTCTCCGAACGCACAAATCGTGCGTCCGTCGATCTGATAGGCCACGCTTTCCAAGGTGCTGATGTCTTGCGGGGAGGCATCGCCGCTGACCAGACGGTCGGTGATTTTTTTCATCCACATGCTGCCCTCGCGGCAGGGGGTGCATTGGCCACAGGACTCGTGGGCGTAGAAGGCATTGAGGTTGTTGAGAACCCACGAAATTTTGCGGGTGTCGTCGATCACAATCACTCCGCCCGAACCGGCCATTGAGCCACAGGCGGCGAGGCTGTCGAAGTCCATCGGAATGTCCCAGAATGAAAGCTCGCGTGTGCTGCCGTCGGCATTTTTGATCTTGAATGATTCGTCGCAGCGCAGAATTTTCGACGAGGAACCACCGGGGATCACCGCCTTGAGGGTTCGTCCGTCTTTCGGTCCGCCGCAGACATCGTACAACAATTCACGCATGGTGAGTTTGCCGACCTCCACTTCGAAATAGCCGGGTGATTTCACGTCGCCCGACACGCAGAGAATGCGGGTGCCTGTGTTCTTGGCGGTGCCGAGCTTGGCGTATTCCTCACCGCCGCGCTGGATGATGTGCACCACGTGGCAAAGCGACTCGACATTGTTCACGATGGTCGGACACATGTAGAGACCGAGAGCGGCGGGAAAATACGGCGGCTTGATGCGCGGGTAGGGACGTTTGCCTTCGAGCGATTCGATCAGGCCGGTTTCCTCGCCGCAGATGTAGGCCCCGGCACCGCGGTGAACGTAGATTTCCAGATCGAATCCCGAACCCAATATGTTAGAGCCAACGAAATTCCTGGCCCGAGCTTCCTCGATGGCGGTTTCGACAATCCGCGCCGCGGCAGGGAACTCCTCGCGGATGTAAATATAGGCCACGTGGGCGCCGACCGCGAATGCCGAGATCACCATGCCCTCGATAAGCTGGTGCGGGTCCTGGTGCAGGATGTAGCGGTCCTTGAAAGTGCCGGGCTCCGACTCATCGCCATTGCAGATCAAATAGACCGGCTTGGTATTGTTGGGTGGAATGAAGGTCCACTTCATGCCTGTCGGGAACCCTGCGCCGCCGCGTCCACGAAGGCCGGATTTCTTCACTTCCTCGGTAATGTCCTTCGGTACCATGCCGATCGCCTTACGCAACTGTTGATAGCCGCCGTCATTGAGATAGCAGTCGATCGACGGATCATAACCCGCGCGGTCGACATTCTTGAAGATCATCCGGTATTCGCGGGTGTGTGGCTCTTTGCCGGGCAGGTAAGTGATCATGATGTTAGGTCGAATGGGCGAATGTCGGAAAATGTCAGGTCAGCGTGGGGACTTTGATGATATTGACTCCATACGGGACGAACCGCTCGAAGTCTTTGATATTGCGGGTGGCGATGGATTGACGGGAGCAAAAGGCCGCGGCAGCGATCATGCAATCGGCATGTGATCCCCGTTTGCGTCCGGTTTTGTGAAAAAGGCGCGAAGCGAACTCCGCTTGGTCTTCGGTGAAGGGGTGGATGCCGCCGCGGAGAATCGCGTGAATCGCGTCCTTTTGTTCCTTGGAATGCGGGCCGTTGCAGAACTCCGACCAAGTGACAGCTGATGCTGAGAGAGGGGTGTTGTTTTTCAACCAACCACGAACCATCGCCACCTGCGGCGAATGGCAGGTGACGAGGTCAATCAGAATGTTGGTGTCTAGTTGTATCACGATTCCCACCAATATTTGCGCTCTTCCCGCTCAGCTTTCAGATCAGCGCGGAATTGGTCAGCTTCATCGGCAACGAGACCGCCGCCTTGTTGGAGCCAGTTCAGGGCCTGTAAGGGGTCCACGGTTTGTTCTTCCTTATCGGCTTTCTCCTTAAGTTGACGCACGGCGCGGCGCATCACCTCCGACTTCGAGATGCTCCATTTTTCACTCAATTCCTTGATCGATTGGACAGTCCAAGCGTCCAAAGCCATGCTGGTTCTTGTTAGTGAGTAACTCATGCGGTAATTGTGTGGTAATCCAGGAAAAAGTCAACAGAAATTTTCAAGTAGGATACTTTTCGAGCAAAGCCTGCGCCTTCTCCTGTGTGATGCCTTCGTGGAAGTCATCATTGACCAGGCAAACTGGCGCCGTTCCGCAGCAGGCGAGGCATTCGGCGAACTCGACGGAATAACTCCCGCATGGCGAAACGCTCACGGGATGATGGTGGGAGTCGGAATGCGAGCGGTCGATGCCGGTGAGTTCGCAGAGTTTGTCCATCAGTTCGTAGGAGCCACCCATCGCACAGGAAAGCGTGCGGCAGACGCGGATGTGATATTTCCCCGGAGCCGACTGGCGGAAGCCCGGATAGAAGCTCACCACCTCGAGAACCTTGATTGGTTCGATGCCGATAGCCCCCGCCACCCAGTCGATCGCCGCGGCGGAAAGGAAACCATGATGATGCTGGATATGGTGCAACAGCGGCAGCACCGCCGAGCGTTTCTGGTTGTCCGGAAACTGTGCGAGGCGTTTCACCGCTTCGGCTTCAAGTTCCGCAGTGACCGTGAACGGCGCGAAATATTTCGTTCCCGGTGTTTCTTCCGAGGCGATGTTTTGATCGAGAGAGGACATGGATAGGATGGCAAGATTGGAATTCAGCGGTCGCACTCGCCCATCACGAAGTCGAGCGAACCAAGGATGGCGGGAATGTCGGAAACCATGTGGCCGGGAAGCAGTTTAGAGACGATGGCGAGGTTGCAGAATGAAGGGCTGCGGATCTTCAGTCGGTGGGGCACGCCGCCGCCTTTGGAATGAATGTAAAACCCGAGTTCGCCCTTGGGATTTTCGTGGCCGAAATACACCTCGCCCTCGGGAGCATTGATTCCCTGGGTCGCGACGATGAAGTGATGGATGAGTTCCTCCATCGACATCAGCACTCGCTCCTTGTCGGGCAGAATTGATTTGCTGTCGGCCAGATTCACCGGGCCGGTCGGCATGGTATCCAGGACCTGTCGGCAGATGCGGATCGACTGGCGCATTTCCTCCATGCGGATTTGATAGCGGGCGTAACAGTCGCCCTCCTCGGCAATCGGGATATCGAAATCGTATTTTTCATAACCGAGATACGGACGATCCTTGCGCAGGTCGCGGCTGACACCGGATGCACGGAGGTTTGGACCCGTCATACCCCAGGAAATCGCGGCTTCCTTTGAAATCACGCCGATGTCCGCCATGCGGTCGATGAAAATCTTGTTGCGGTCGAGCAAGGTTGCGATTTCATCGATGGTGATGGAACATTCATCGAGAAATGTCCGGACCGCCTTCTCAAAACCGGGGGGCATGTCGCGCAGTTGACCGCCGACGCGGGTATAGGATGTGGTGAACCGGGCTCCGGTGAGTTGCTCGCAGAGATTGTAGACTTTTTCGCGTTCGGTGAAAGTATAGAGGAAAACGGTCATCGCGCCCACGTCCATCGCGCAAACCCCCACGCCCAGCATGTGTGCGGAGATGCGCGCCAGCTCACAGCACAAGACACGCAGAGCCTGACCGCGCGGCGGCAACTCCCAGCCCATGAGTTTTTCGACCGCGCAGGCATACGCCACGTTGTTCGCAAGCGGTGCAAGGTAATCGAGCCGGTCGGTGTAAGGCACGAACTGGTTGTAGTGCATGTTCTCGGCGATTTTTTCGTCGCCGCGATGCAGAAATCCCACGTCCGGATCGGCGCTGATGATCGTTTCGCCGTCGAGCTCCAGAATCAGCCGCAGCACGCCGTGCGTGGCCGGATGCGAGGGACCCATGTTCAGCGTCATCCGCTCGCCGTGAAGGTCGGATGTCTCCGCGTGGTAGTCATCGTAACCCTGCTTTGCCTTGGTTTCGGTATCGGGTGCCTGGTATTCGGATTTCATTCGAGGAAGTGGTGTGTTGCGGGAAGGAAATTTATCAACGCACGCCGTTCAATAATTTCATCAGCGGTTCGGGCCATACTCCAAAGAGCAGAATGGCCGCAGTCAGGAAAGTCAGCGCGAAGGTGAAAACAGAGGTGGGATCGAAGGGGATCGGCTCTTTGTGGTTTGGAGAGTTCCACCAGATGGCGCGGAGAATTTTGAAGTAGTAATAAAATCCGGCGGCTGCGGTGACGGCGGCGATGACCGCCGGTACCCACATTTGCGAGGCAAGGGCGGCTTGAAAGACGAAAAATTTGCCGACGAACCCGACGGTCAGAGGCACTCCCGCCAGCGAAGCCATGATGATCGTGGTGGTCACTGCCAGGATCGGATTGCGCTTGCTGAGGCCGTCAAGCGCATCGATGTTCTCCGAACCGCTTTGCACGCGCAGCAGGCTGAGGATGAAAAACGCGGCCATCGTCATGATCAGATAACCGGCGAGGTAGAATCCGACAATCTGTGCGGACGACAGGGCATCGGCATCGTCGCGGTTCGCCGCGACCGCAAGCAGGATGAAGCCGGCATTGGCGATCGAAGAGTAGGCGAGCAAGCGCTTGAAATTGTTCTGCGGAATGGCACCAAAGTTGCCGACGATCAGAGTCAGACAGGACAGTATGACCAGGGCGGAGAAAATTTTTCCGGCGTAGGGGCTGTGCGAGAACGGTGCGATGAAGCTCATCAGTGCCATGAAGCCGGCAGCCTTGGAACCGACCGAAAGAAAGGCCGTTGTCGGTGTCGGCGCGCCCTGATAAACATCGGGGATCCAGAAATGCAATGGTGCGGCCCCGATTTTGAAACCCAGCGCGATGATCACCAGCGCCACGCCGAAGAGCAGGGGAGTTCCCGCCGTGCCCTCGAAGCCGGCGGCGAGGGTGATTTGTGCAAGATCCATTGATCCGCAGGCTCCGTAAATCCAGGCGATGCCGTAAACCAGAAAGCCCGTCGACAGGGCGCCGAGAATCAAGTACTTCACTCCCGCCTCGAGCGAGCCGACGTTGCGTTTCATGAACGCGACCAGGATGTAAAACGTCACGGTGAGCAGTTCCAGCGAGACAAACAGGAATGAAAGGTTCTTGGCGGATGCCATCCACATCATCGCGGCGGTGGCGATCACGATCAGCGAGTAGTATTCCCCCGTGCCCTCTTCGCCGCCTTTGTCCCCGGCGAAGCGGGCCATCACCGAGCGGTATTCTATGGCCAGGATCAGCGTGAAAATGGCGCTGACCAGAGCGATGATTTTGTAGAACCGGGCCGAGGCATCGAATTTGTACAAATCCCACAAAGTGTATTTTGCCCAGTTTTTTCCTTCCGATGCGAGACTCTCCGGACCAAGGGAAATGAAGGTGAGCGCAAGAACAACAACCAGCCCGATGATGGCGGAAAAACCGATCCACGTCCTGCGGGGGGCGGTGGAAAATGCCTCCGCAATGAGCAGGACAATGCCGAGGGTGACTGTGAGGGCTTCTAGGAAATAAGCGGGCATGGCGGAAAATCGTTAGGTTGGACTATTGCAACAGTCGCGCGAGCAGGTTCGGATAGATGCCGACAACCAGCAGGACCGCAGCCAGCACGAAGGCGGGGATTTTATCAAAGAAGGGAATGTCGGTAGCATTCACCGTGCTGTTGACCGTGGCACCCTGGAAGGTTTTGCGGTAGGCGCGCAGAATGTACACCGCGCTGATCACCACGCCCCAGAGCGAGAGAATCGTGGCGACCTGCACCGGGCCGAGCGGGCTGGATGGATCGCGGCCTGCGAATCCGGAGAGGAACACCATCACTTCGCCGGAAAAATTCGCCAGTCCCGGGAGTCCGAGCGAGGCCATGCCCGCGATGCCGAAAAGAAACGCCAGAGCCGGCGCCGGTTTGGCGAGGCCGCCGAGTTCGGCGAGGTCGAGCGTGCCGGTGCTGCGTTCGATCCGGTCGGCCAGGCCGAACAAGAGAGCGATGGAAATGCCGTGTGCGAACATCAAAATCGCGGCGGCGGGGATGGCGAAGATGTTTTCTTTTCCTGCGGCGCTGGATGCCACTGCTGCGGCGATGGCGAGGAAAATGTATCCCATGTGCATCACCGAGGAATGCCCCAGCATCGTGTCGAGGCGCTTTTGGTTGATGGTCACCAGACCGACCCAAAGAATGTTGCCGAGCAAGAGCACCAGCAGCGGAGTGAGCCATGCGTTCATGCCGATCGGCAACAGGGGAACCGCGAGTTGCAGCAATCCGTAGAGGCCGAATTTTTTCAATACACCGGCGTGCAACATCGCGGTGGGTGCCGGGGCGCTCGCATAGGCCGGGGCCGCCCAGGAGTGAAAGGGGAACAGCGAAACGAGCGTGCCGAATCCAACGATCAGCAGCGCGGCGATGGTTTTCTGGGTGTCGGGATCGATGTCGATTTTTCCTGCCTTTTGGGCCTCGAGCATCGCAAGAATGTTGTAGGTGCCTGCCTCGCGCGCCAGCCAGACCAGACCGGCGAGCAGGATCAAAGACCCCGCGCCGAGGTAGATGGTGATTTTCCACGCGACCTCCTTGCGACTGCCGCGACCCATCAATCCGATCATCAGAAAGGTGGGAATCAAGGCCAGTTCATGGAAGGCGTAGAAGAAAAACAGGTTGGTGGAAAGGAATGCGCCGAGCGCGCCGGCTGCTATCAGCAAACTCGAGGCGTAATACAATTTTTCCCGCCCCTCCGGTGCCTTGCCCGTGAACGTGGCGGCGGCGGTGACAATCACCGCGAGGGCCACCATGATGGCTGAAATGCCGTTGACGAATCCGAAGGCGAGATCAATCGATGGCGACGCAAGCACCGGCACCGAACTGGTCCAGCAGTCGCATTGCCAAGTGAAGCTTGCATAGAGGCCGATCACCAGCGTTGCAACTCCTGCCACGCGGGCGCTCAGCCGGGGCGGAGCACCGAAGATGATTGCCACTGCCGCGACAAAGGGAATGAGGAATATGAAGAATGACATGATGGAAAAATGATGAGTTCGACTGCCGCAGTCTCAGAATACGATCAGATAGATGATGATCAACACTCCCAGTCCGAGGAATGCGGCGTAGTTTTGCAGATTGCCCGACTGCATGCGGCGGACCAGCAGACCGATGCTTTGCGCGCCGCGCGAAAGCCCGCCAACCAGAATTCCGTTGATCAAAAATTCATCGAAGAAATGCACGATCGCGGCAAAGGCATCCTGGAAATACTTGACCAGAATGTTGTCGTAGAGACTGTCGAAGTAAAAACGATTGCGGAAGAAGGAAATCGAGACAGGGTCGGCGGATTTTCCGCGGTATAATACAAATCCGGCGCCGAGACCGAGCACCAGTGAAACGATCGAGGCGGTCGGGACAATCCAGTGATGTGCGTGTTCGTGCGGTCGAATCGCCGAGAGAGCGCCGGGGATATCGAGACCGCCGATCTTGGTGGCGGAGAAAAGCGCCATTCCCGCCAGCAAAACGAGTGGAACGAACATCAGCGGACCAACCTCGTGTGCATGGTCGGCATTGTCACTTTTCGCCTTGCCGAGAAAAGCGACGACAACCAAACGGGTCATGTAAAAAGTCGTTAGAAATGCGACAAGCACGGCGATCGCGAAGAGCATCTTGTTGTGATGGAAGGCGGCGGACAGAATCTCCTCCTTCGACCAGAAGCCCGAAGTCACGAAAGGAACCGCGATCAACGCGGCATAACCCAGCAGGAACGTCGTGCCGGTGATCGGCATTTTTTTCAACAACCCGCCCATTTTCCAGATGTTCTGTTCGTGGTGGCAAGCATAGATGACCGCGCCGGCTCCGAGGAACAGCAGCGCCTTGAACCAGGCGTGGGTGAACAAATGGAACATGCCCGCTTCACCGGAACTCAGCCCCACCGCCATCACCATGTAGCCGAGCTGCGACAGGGTCGAATAGGCAAGGATGCGTTTGATGTCGTCCTGCTGCGTCGCCATCAGGGCCGCCGCAAGCGAGGTGATGCCGCCCACCCAGGAGATCACTGTGCCCGCATTGTTGGCGAAACATTCATCCCCTAACGAAAATTGCACGCGGAACAGCATGTAAACACCCGCCGCAACCATCGTGGCGGCATGGATCAAGGCCGACACCGGAGTCGGACCTTCCATCGCGTCGGGAAGCCATACGTGCAGCGGCAGTTGGGCGGATTTGCCGACCGCTCCGCAGAAGACGCACAGCAGCGCCGTCACCAGAATTCCGGTGTCGAGTCCGGCGGGAATCGCCATTTTTGCAAAGCTGAGCGTGCCGGTGATGTTCCACAACAATAGGATGCCGATCATGAATCCGAAGTCGCCGATGCGGTTGGTCAGGAAGGCTTTCTTCGCGGCATCGGCGGCGCTATCCTTTTGATACCAGTGTCCGATCAGCAGGTAGGAACTGAGACCGACCAGTTCCCAGAAGATGAAGGTCATGATGAAGTTGTTCGCCAGCACGATGCCGGTCATCGAGAACATGAACAGCGACAATCCCGTGAAGTAGCGGGCTTTCGCGGCATCCTCCTTCATGTAGGCCAGCGAAAACACATGCACCAGCATGCCCACGCCGGTCACCACGATCATCATGCCGGTGGAGAGCCTGTCGAGGGTGATGCCGATATCCAGCGAGAAGTCACCGAGTTTTATCCATTGATAGGCGGCGGGGGATTCGTTTTTACCGAGAAGGAAAAGGGCGATGAGAAACGTCACCACCGAGGAGGCGGTGGATGTCAATGCCGCGATCGAATGTTGTTTTTGCAACAACAGGTAGTTGAGCGCAGCAATCGCGAGGGGCAGAACGAGGAGATACCAGGCGGATGACATGGGAAATGGATGGATGGTTCGGGATCAGCCTTTCAGCGTGGTGAGTTCGTCGCTGTAGATCGTTTGTCGCGAACGATAGAGCGCGACAATGATGGCGAGGCCCACGGCGACTTCAGCGGCGGCCACGGTGACGACAAAAAACACCAGCATCTGACCGTGCACATCGGGCAGGCCGTTGGCATCGGGATAAAACCGGGAAAAGGCGATCAGGGTCAGGTTCGCGGCGCTGAGCATCAGTTCAAGGCACATGAACACAATGATGATGTTGCGGCGCATCACCACGCCGGTGAGCCCGATGGCGAACAGCAGACCGGCGACAAGCAGATAGTGGTTGAGCGTGGGCATGAATGGTTCTCAGTTCGATTGTTTTTTGGAAAGCACCACGACACCGACGGTGGCGACCAGCAGCAGCACGCCGAGGATTTGCAGCGGCAGGTTGTATTCGGTGAACAGGCTCAGTCCGATCAAGTGAACGTCCGGCAGGGAATTGGCGGCGAGGTTTTTGGCGATTTGCGTGCCGGGTGTGAATTTCTGCGCCGCGGCGGGAAGATCGAGAGGCGGCAATGTTTTGTCGGGCGTGGTGGAAATGACGCCGATCAACTGGATTGTGAAGGCAATCACGATGCCCAGACCGCCGATCATCGGGGCCATCTTCGGCGCGCGCCTTTTGCTGGTGTTGAGGTCGAGCAGCATGATGATGAAAATGAACAACACCATGATCGCCCCGGCGTAAACGAGGATCTGGATGATTCCTGCGAAGTAGGCGTTCAGACCGATGAACAATCCCGCCAGCCCCACGAACGAGGCAACCATCGACATCGCGCTGGCCACCGGGTTGCGCAGCAGCACGACCGCGGCAGCCCCGAAGAGCATGATGAAGGCAAACAACCAGAAGATAGGTGAGGGCATGACTATTTGATTTCGTTCCACTTGTTGACGAGTCCCTCGCGAACGCCGCCGATTTCATAAAGCTTTTTCTTGTCGTGCACCATCTCGGCACGGCTGAGGCCGGAAATCAGGTAATCCTTGCGCAGGTAGATTGCCTGCTCCGGGCAGACTTCCTCGCACATGCCGCAGTAGATGCAGCGGATCATGTCGATGTCGAACTCCTGCGGGCGTTTTTCCACTTTCGCCCAAGGATCGGCGGAGGGGATTTCTCCCGGTACGATCCGGATCGCTTTCGGCGGACAGATGAATTCGCACAGTTGACATGAAACGCAGCGCTCGCGGCCCTGCTCATCGGTGACCAGAGTCGGTGCGCCGCGGTAGTGTTCGGGCATGTGCTCGTCCCAGCGCTGTTCGGGATATTGCATGGTGATGCCCATTCCCGAGGATGCCATGTCCTTCGCTCCCCGGGTGCGGTTGCGCAGCGAGGCAACAGCGTGTTTCATCGTCAGGAAAAATCCCTTGATGAGAGAAGCGAAATAAATGTTCTCTCCGGCATTGAGCTTGGGGCGTGTGAGTTTGACAATGGCCATGGGAAAAATTGGTTAGGCGGAAAGGATGGGGGATTTCGTTTTCGGTTCGGAGACCTTCGCCACATAGACGATCGCTGCGGTGGTGGCAACCAGCAACAAGGTGCCGATGACAAGGATCGGGGTGGTAAACTTGTGCGACCCCGAGGCAATCACCAGCGCGGCGAGGAAGACATTGATCAGGGCGGCTTCGAAGAAAATCACCCAGCCGAGTTTCATCAATTGGTCGTAGCGGAAACGCGGCACCGTCCAGCGCACGAGGATGAAGAACAGGATGAAGGCGACGACCTTGGTTAGGAAAATGCCGAGATGGATGAATCCGCCGATCTGAAAATCCCCGATCGCAAGATGGCTGATCCATGAATCAAGCCCGAAGCCCGCCGACCAACCGCCGAGGAACAGCGTGACGATCAATGCCGAACCGACGACCATCGCCGCGTATTCACCCATGAAAAACATCGCGAATTTCATCGAGGAATATTCGGTGTGGTAGCCGCCGACCAGTTCCGTTTCGCATTCCGGCAGGTCGAAGGGCATGCGGTTGGTTTCCGCGAAAACCGAGATGGTGAAAATCAGGAATGAGATGAACGCCGGAATCCAGAATAGCAGCTTGCTGCCCAGCGAGAGCGCCCCTTCACCGTGACCCCAGAATGGCAGCAACAGCCAGCCGTGGTCGGCCTGGTATTGCACGATGTTCGATAGATTGAGTTCGCCGAAATACAGCAGCACCGGGATCACCGACAGTCCGAGGGAGATTTCGTAGGAGATCATTTGCGCGGTCGAGCGCACGCCGCCGATGAAGGGGAATTTCGAGTTCGATGCCCAGCCGGCCAGGGTGATGCCGTAGACCGACAGCGAGGCGATCGAGAAAATGAACAGCGGTCCGACATTGATGTCCGCGATCACCAGTTTGACCGGAGCCATGCCAGGAAGTTTGATGTCGCTGCCGAACGGGATCACGCAAAGGGTGATCAAGGCAGGCGCCACCACCAGGGCCGGGGCCATCCAGTAAAAAGCCTTGCGCACATGGGCGGGGGTGAAGTCCTCCTTGAGGAAAAGTTTGATGCCGTCGGCCATCGGTTGCACGAGACCGAAGAAGGAATAATCCTTCTTTGCACCAAGGAGGGTGAGGGGAATTCCGACGCGGTTCGGGCCGACACGGTCCTGGATGATGGCCGAGAAGCGTCGCTCGAAATACACCGAGATGGGTACCAGCGGCAGCACCACCACGAATGTGAGAGTGATGATTTTGATCAGAATGGTCAGCAGCAGCGCGAGGTCCATGGTTTAAGAGGAAATATGAGGTGTCAGCCGTTGATGATGCCTGCGGCCTTGCGGGCCCGTTCGTTTTCCAACAGCGGGATTTTGTAATTGGTCGCGACGATCGGAACGCCCTGGTCGCTGATTTTCGAAAGACTGAGCCCGTTGAACTCGGTGATCGTTTCGGCCAGACCTTTGAAAACATGTTCGATCGTTTTGAATCCGCTTGTTTGGCCGGTGAGTGATTCCATCAGATCGCGGAGGATCTCCCAGTCGTCGCGAGCGTGACCGGGAGCGAGAGTGGCTTGATTGAGACGCTGCAGTCGACCGCAGAGATTGACCATCGAGCCGCGTTTTTCGGTGAATGCCGCAGCAGGCAGAACCACGTTGGCCAGGTTGGCGGTGGGATTGGCGAGAATGTTGGCGTGAACGTGGAAGGAAAGTTTCGCGAGATCTTCTGCGTCGAATCCACCCTCGGAAAGAAGGTCTTCGCCGAGTGAAATGAGCGCCTTGATCGACCCGTTGCGAACCCCCTCGCGGATGGCGTTCAGCGATCCGGCGGGATCGGCGCTTTGCCACACCAGTTGCGCGCCGACGCTGTTCGGATTGCGGTCGGCGGCGACGAGCAAGTTGTCGGCTTCACCAAAACGCGGCACCAAAGCCAGCCAGGCATCGCCGATGCTGGCTGCGAGTTGTTTGGTAAGAAGAAGCTCTTCGTTGGTCATGCGGCCGGAGCCAATGATCGCAATCTGGTTGGCGGGGAATTTTTTCAGTTCCGTCGCGACCACGGCATTCGCTTCAGCCCATGTGGCGGCTTTGTGATTGCCGTCGTCATCGCGCAACAGCGGTTCGGTGAGGCGTGCGGCGCTGTCGATGTGATGAAAGTTCAGGCGGTGCGAATCGGGCATCCAGCAGGAATTCACTTCGTCGTTCTGACGCGGGGTGATGCGGTGGATTTTGTTTTCGCGGGTCCAAACGGTGATGTTGCTGCCGGTGCCGCAATTGACATCGATGGTCTTGGTCTCCTTGAGAAACCAGACGCGCATTTGAAAACGGAAGTCGTTCGATGTCAGTGCGCCTACCGGACAGATGTCGGCGGTGTTGAGCGAATAATTCGAATCGAGCAAACGACCGGGGTGCACTGTTAGGGTGGTATGCGTGCCTCGTTGGGTGAAGCCCAGCACCGGGTCGCCCGCGACTTCGTCCATGAAACGGATGCAGCGGCTGCACATGATGCAGCGTTCGTCGTCGAGCCGGATGCGCGGGCCGATGTCGACATTTTTGGGCTTTTTGACCTTCAGATCGATGAAGCGGGAAATGCCCTTGCCAAATCCCACGGAAAACTCCTGGAGTCGGCACTCGCCGGCCTGGTCGCAGATCGGGCAGTCGAGCGGGTGATTGATCAACAGGAATTCCATCACTCCCTCGCGGCATTTTTCCACCAGTTCCCCGGTGGTGCGGATGCCCATGTTTTCGGCCACCGTATTCGCACAGGCGATCACCGGTCGGGGCATCCAGCCGATGTTTTCATAGCCGCTCTCATCGCGAACCGGCTCCTGACCGGGGACGGGGCGGGGCGGCATGCCCATTTGCACCAGACACATCCGGCAATTCCCCGGCGCGGTGAGTTTCGGATGATAACAATAATGGGGTACTTCCACTTTCACCGAGCGACAGGCTTCGATCATGCGGGTGCCGCGCGGGAATTGATGCCACATGCCGTCGATCTGCACATTGACCATGCCTTTCTCGGCCGCGAGGTCTTTGGGTAGCTTGATTTCCGCAGGGGCCGGGGTGGTGTCGCTCATGGCTGGTTCAGTGTAAAAAATCAAGGGGCTTCCCCCCGAGCGCGGTGACTATGGACTGTTCGCTCGACACGCGCAAGCCTACTTTGTGAAAAATTTCACAAGCTCACGTTTCCAGAACGAAGCCGACCCGGGAAAAAGAGCTGATCGCATGCCCGCAAGGGTGGCGAAAGCGTATGTGAGCACCCAAGCGGGACCGCTCAAAAATCACCCGAAACACAAATGCCGAGATGTGTCATGGTTTCAAGTATTCCGAAAAGTCTATAACCAAGTATTGTGGAATGCTTTTGTGATGGCGACCGCGTGGTTAGGGTGATTCAGCGGGGTAATTGAGGAACTTCAGGCGGTTTGCCTTCCACTACCTATTCGGGCTTGAGCGAGTCCTGGTTACGGAATGGATTTTGTGGATCAAACTGAAGATCAATAATGAGGGTGCGACTGTAGTCATCAGGCTTGTCGCCGAGAGCATGCAAGTTGGTTGTCGTCCGCGCCTTGATCAGCATCCATTCGGCACTATAAAGGGAATGTAAAGCGTCACTCGTGACTACCTTGCCTGTTGCCAACGAAGTTGGCTCACCCAACCGTAGAATTCCGCCATCGACAGAATATGACCCGAAATAGGGATAATCATCCGATCCGCCGCCAACATCGGAATACATCCAATAATAATACTTGTCTTCTGTGATCGCTATTGCCACCCCCATGTATCCAGACCACGCAGATGACATCACCCAAGCTGCCTCGAAATGTTTTGGCAGATCCACTTGCGGCCTCGCGGCCTCAGTGGCAGTGCGATGTGCCTCCCGCTTACAGGCCGATAGTCCTAGCAAGAGCACGAGTGAGAGAGTGGTTTTCATTTGTATCCCAAACTTTAAAAGGCTTGCCAGCATTTTCCGGGAGCGCTCATCCGAAACAAACCTATGATAATCTCTGCACTCCGGCTTCGACTCTGGGTGTGTCGCGGGTTGGTTCGATGCAATGGTTCGTCTTTTTGTTTTCAACAATTCGGTTCATGATGGCAACTATTGCGATTCCCCAAATCAGGCTACTGCAGACCCATAACACAAGGGGGGAAATACTTTTGTCTGTGAACAATGATGCCGGAAAAAATAGAATCCACAGCACCGTCGGAAGCACCCTCAAGAAGACCTCTACAGGGCCGGAGGTCGGGTAAACATATCCCACGTCGCCGCCCTGTGGAGCCCCAATCGAACCAATAAAGCCGAGAATCATTATCGCGTACAGGACAACTGCGTGACAGATCGCTACTAGCACCGCAAAAATTGAACGCTTAGCAAGGGATTTCATATCATTGTCGAACATATCGGATCAGTCGACGGCGGGCGGGAAGCGTCGATAGCGCGTGGCACTTTGTTGCTTGCCATGATTCGTCTATAGCCAAAACCCTCGAAAATGACCAAGAAAAAAGTCATCGATTTGAGAGTTTATTGCAATCGGGGTCCAGGCATCGCACCTGGTGCGGGGCGGTTTTTTGAACCAGAACGAACCCGTCCGCCGGGCGATGAACCGGGAAACAAAATCGGAACCACGGATGCACGCGGATTTATTCAGCAAGTATCTGCAATCTCCAAGAATTGAAGCAGACCTTTACATCCCCGCACCCTGCTTAAAAAAGCGTCATTTACTATCATTTAGGGTCGACCTTTGAAAGAATGCTTTTCATCCTGATCGCGAAATTGATCCAGATCGCGTTTTTCTTTTATTACTATGCAACAAGGACTCACAGGTCATCATGTCCCCATCTCCACGGCTGGGGAGTCTGCCAGAGCTTTTGTGTCGCATTCGTTGCCTCCAGAGTCGGCGCTCCATGTGGAAGGTGAGCCGGGCGTCTTGCTGAATCCCGCCTCCGTCGTGCTCCTTCATCAGGCCTTGCAAATTCATCACGTTCTCTCTGCGAAGGCCGCCGCCAATCGGATCAATGCCCGAACCGGATTCAGTCGACGCAAAGCGACAAAGCAAAAGCCTGCATAGCCCCTTCACAACAAACCATCATATTCAAACGTGTACATCACTCCCACTTTCACGCCTGCCGCCCTGGAGCGGTGGGCCAAAATCACCGATGATAGCAAGGAACGCATTCTTACCCATATCTATTGCGGCAGTTGCACGACGGGTCGGGGCATTCGCGATGCAACCGGCGAACTCCATGCGTCAGGTAGCATCATCCTGCACGGCTTTTGCCCTGACTGCGGCGGCAAAGTTTGCCGGGTGGTCGAGCCCGGCGAGGGCGTTCCACCAGTTAGGAAAGGTTTCACACAAAAAGCGCTCACCTTTCACATCCGGCACGAATCATTTTCCGTGACTCTTGTTCATTCCGATAAGCACACTCTGGAAGACCTTGCAGAAACGATCATCAGGGCGGTGGACTTTGATTTGGATCACTGCTTCGGGTTCTACGACAAACTTGGCAGGCCGGGTGCGAGCAAAGAAGAATACACCCTGTTTGCCGACATCGGTGAGGAGTCCAACCCCGGCGATCCGGGCGTTCAAACAACCGCGCTCGTGGACGTTTTTCGTCCTGGCAAAAAACTCATTTTCCTCTTCGACTATGGACATGACTGGCGGTTCGATGTGACTTGCAAATCCATCGAGGAAACGAGCAGCAAATTCCGAAAGCCCAAAATCTTGGAAAACAGGGTACGCCACCGATCCAGTATCCCGGTTACAAACATTGAGAATGCAGCTCCATGAACTTCGACCAGGGAGAATTCAACTTCGATGCAAAAGGAATGGAAGAGGGTTTCCGGAGATGGCGTGAAGAATTGGATCAGAAAAAGCGTGACTTCGAGTCGCGTTGGGGAGTGATCCTGAGCAAGCGGGTGCGGGTGCAACTGCGAGATTATGTGAAACCCTTGTCGGGGGTGTTGGAGTTGGTGAACGACACGAAGAAGGGATTGCAGTGTCCGCCCCTGTTTCAACTGAAGGGAGTGACGTTCGGCGTGGGTGAAATCGAAAGCATCGTGCAAGAGGAAACCAATCGGGAGGACATTTGAAAACAGCCCGTTCATCCCGAATGCCGCGCTGCAGGTTTAGCTGTATCGACCGCGTCGGTTAGCATTGATCCATCTGGAGCGGCGGAGCGTTTCAGAGGAATTGGGACTGAGGGAGCAGTGTGATGCGTGAGAACTTCTGGCAGGGAGAATTTTTTCCGTACGGGTTGCTTCGATCGCTCATTGATCAACGTCGCCCTGAGCCTTTGCGGGAAGCAGGTGGTTTGGGTCGTGCTTTGACCCGGCACTCTGTAGTTTCGCCGCAGTAGGGGCAGCGAAAATTTCCCCTCAGCAGCAACGAGCTCGCGACCATCAAGGGGTAACTGCCGAATAGGCTCTCTGCTTTGTTGTGTTTTTGGCAGCTTTGGGAGAGCAGCGGATGATTGCGGCACAGCGGGCAGCGGACATTTGCCGCGGTGACCCGATAGAGAACGGCAAAGCCAAACGACAGGGCCAGGAACAGCAGGGTTTTCTCGACATGGCCCCAGTTCGCATCAATCACCGCGACCAAGCCAAAAAAGAGGGTCGCCAGCACCGAGAGAATCAGGGCGAAATAGGAAATGGCTCCCACTCGGAAACGAAATAGTTGCCTGCTATGGCGAAAAGTGTGCACGGGCAATTGGTTATGATTACTGAGAAGCGTATGAATTCAGTGAATCATGTAAATACAAAAATGGGTGCATGTCGTAATAATTTTCAAGTGTCTTTCCTGGATCGCACAGCCGCGATGGCGATTCACACGCATTGGTGCGGGTTCTTTCGGGACAGCGTGGGAATTCCAACAATGGTTTTTTGTGAAGAGCACGGGCAGTGCTTGCCGGCAGCGATCTGTTGGAAATGATGTGCTTTTTGATGATGCAGAAGTTCGCGCGATGATTTGAAATCCGGGAGAGCTTGTTGTTGCAAAGGAATGTTCGGGAGAATCAAGCAGGGTGGGGAATGCTTACCTGACTTCCAAACTAACGGAAAGTTTCAGGTAGGATTTTTCGCCGATGCCGGGCACGTTGCGCAGGTCGTCGATTTTTTTGAAGGGTCGGGCACCGATGATGTTGTTGGCGGTGATTTCGCCGATGCCCTTGATGCTCATCAGTTCGGCCCGCGAGGCTTTGTTGATGTCGATTTTTCCGCTGTTAGTCGTGGAGGGAAGATTTCCTTTGGCCTCGTCGAGGTCGGCCAGTTCCTTGCGCAGTTGACGACGTTCCTCGGGAAGTTTGTCCCAGTTGGTTTTCGCCCAGATGCCGACGCCGCGGCGCAGCGCCTGAAGTTCGAGGTCGCTCATGCGTTGGCGCAACTCCTCGTGGCTCACGCCGTCGGGTGTGGAGCGGTAAACCCCGAAAGCCCGGGCGAGTCCTGCTTTGATCAGCAGTGCACCGAGATCCTCGCCGTTGGCGGTGGTGACAAAGGCGTAGACCCGCTTGAATCGGGCATCGCCGCGGGCATCGGCAAATGTCGTGTGCACGGTGAATGGTTTTTGCAGGGCCGCTGCGGTGAAGATCGTGGCATCCCGCCCTCGGGCAATGGCAAAGTCGCGGCCTAGTTCATGGATGCCGAAGTAGCGCTGTTGCTGCAGCAGGCGGCGGGCATCCGAGTCCTCCGATGATTGCGTTTCGATGCAATCGACGCCGTAGAGCCGCACGGTCATCTCCTTGCCTGAGGCATCGACGATGGGAAAACTGTCGCCATCGGCCCATTCGGTTTTGCTGTATTGGCAGTTTTCCATTTTGGTGAAAGGAGTATCGGCACCCTGAGCAGGAAACAGCGTGAAAAGAAAGCAGGACAGGATGGGCAGCAGACGGAGAGACATGGAGTGGGGAAAACGTGTTGCCCGAGCGTAGTCGGCGCAGTGTTTTGTGCAAGCATGAATGGGATTTCAAAGTCGCGGATCGCAGTCTCCGGCGATCCGGTGTTTTGATTGCCACACGTCAATCTTTTCCCGGGCTTGACCGAGCTGGGCTTCGGTGGGCAATGATATCGCAAGATTGGCTTGATCAGGAGGGAGAAATTCCTACGCTGTGGGCATGGCGGAGTTCATTGCGAATGCGGACTATGAGGACAAGGACAGCGAGCCTTTGTTTTTGCGGGCAGGCGACGAGGTGACTACTGGTCTTTGCGACCAGACCTGGCCCGGCTGGGTGTGGGCGGAAGATCACAACGGACGCAACGGCTATGTGCCCGAGGAAATTCTCGAACCGCTGGGCGAGGGGCGATTTGCCGCGATCGAGGCCTTTGATCCGACGGTCCTGACGCTGAAACGCGGCGACGCGCTGGTTTCCTTGAAACAAATCCATCGCTGGCACTGGTGTCGCAATGCGTCCGGCACCGAGGGCTGGGTGGCTGATTATTTGTTGAAAGCCGTGGAATGAATGTTGCCTGCTGATGGCCGGTGGATCATGATTTGCGGCGCATGAGCACCACCTTTCAGCGGCCACCAGGGAAGGGGACCCTGGAAAAAGCCCTGGGAATCAATCTCGACCCCGCGATCTACGGAACCATTGCCGAGATCGGTGCGGGTCAGGAGATTGCCAATTGGTTTTTTCGAGCAGGCGGGGCGGCCGGGACCATCGCGAAAACCATGTCGGCGTACGACATGACCTTCAGTGATGAAATTTACGGTCGCTGCGACCGCTACGTTTCCTGTCAACGTCTCAAAGCGATGCTGGATCATGAATACTCGATCCTGCAACAGAGGCTGGATGGGAAACGCGGGGCCGACACCACCTTTTTCGCGCTGGCGGACACCGTGCGGGCTCGAAGCTTCAGGGATCAGGACAGCAACGCGTGCATGGGCTGGATGGGCATCCGGTTTCAGGACGCGCCGCGTGGCGGGGTCAGCCAGTTGGTCTTGCACGTGCGTTTGCTCGACGACACCAATGCCGAGCAGGCGGCGGCGCTGGGGATTCTCGGTGTGAACATCCTGTCGGCGGCCTTTTACGCGCGTGCCGCGCTGCCGGAATTGATGCGCGGTTTGATGGAAGGGTTGGATCGACGTCGCATTGAGATCGACATGCTGCATGTCGAAGGCCCGTGTTTCGCCGACCGGGCATTCGACGACCGGGTTTGTGCGTTGGGACTTGTCGAGCAGGGGTTGGCCGATGCGGCATTGTTTGCGCCTGATGGCACCATTCAACAGGCGGCCGATGTTTTTTACGGCAGACCTGTGATGCTAAAACGCGGCAGTTTTGACCCCGTCACGCGGCTGCACATGGACATGCTGGCCAAAGGTGTCGAGGCGTTTCAGTCCGAAATCGGCGAAGGGGCCGGCCCATGCATCGAGGTGATGGAATTGACGATGAACAACCTGCTCACCCGTGAGGGCACGGTTGACAAAGAGGATTTCCTCGCGCGGGCGGACGTTTTACAGGCACTCGGCAAGTATGTGCTGGTTTCGAAATACGCGCGCTTTTTCCGTTTGAGCGAATTTGTCACCCGTCACACCCGCAAGCCAGTGGGCATTGTGCTAGGCGTGCCCTTGTTCGCGGAATTGTTTCAGGAAAAATGGTATAAAGAGATTCCCGGTGGCTTGTTCGAATCATTCGGACGGATGCTGCGCCACGGTTTGCGGATGTATGTCTATCCGATGGGTGAACGCGACAGCCGGGAAATCATCACCGCGCGGACCGCCCGGGTGCCGGTCGAGCAGCAGAGCCTGAGGGATTATCTGATCGGCATCGGCCAGGTCCGCGAAATCGCGTCGGTCGACCCGCAATTCCTTTTCACCAGCTGTTACGAGGTGCGGGAGATGTGGTTGCGGGGCGATCCGCGCTGGGAATCGCTGGTGCCCGGGGAGGTGTTGCGACACGAGCGATGGAAAAATCACAAATAACTTGAAGAACATCCGGGATCGGTGCGTTATATGCATGTCAACGCTCGATTTACCCATGAAACGATATCTCACTTTTGCCGCCGTGGCGCTCGCGCCGTTTTTTTTGAACGCCAAGGAAAAGCCCAAAGAAGCTGCCGTGCCGGATCTTGCGCTGGACAAGGTCACTTTTGGCAACGTGGTCAACGAGGCTGACTTCGATGCCAAGGCTCTTGCGGGCAAGGTGGTGGTGATCGAACTCTGGGGGGTCAACTGCGCGCCGTGCATCGCCAGCCTGCCGGAAATGCAGAAAATGGCGAAGTCCGGCGAGTCGAAAGGCTTGGTCGTCGTGGGATTTGAGGCCCAAGGCAGCTCGAAGGAAGCCATTCTCAAGGTGCTCAAGGAAGCACGTGTCAAATATCCGGTCATGACTGGTGCCAACCTGCCGCTCGCAGCCGATGGAATTCCCCACGCAGCTGTGTTCAACACCGTGGGCAAACTCGTCTGGCATGGCCATCCTGCCGATGAGAAATTCAAAAGTGCCGTCAAAGCAGCACTGAAGGAAGTGGAGAAGAAATAGTCCGCTCTGGACCGTTCAGTTCTTCTGTTGTTGCAGGTTTTGAATCGAGCGGTTTACATTTTCGCTGACGTTGGCTGGCAGGGTGTTGTTGTTCACCCAGGCGATCGCGGCCTGCGGGTCGTTTTTCAACCAATAGTCAATCGTGCGGGAATACATCCGGTCGCGGCTTTCCACGTCGGTCAGCCGACCGATGTTTGCAACAGCCAACTGAGGATTGGACTGGAACGAGTGCCAGACGAACTGCTCGACGGCTCGGTTTGTAAGATCGCCGCTGTGCGCGTCCATCAGCGCTACAGCCCTCTGCGGGTCTTCCGAGGCCGTGGCGTTGATGATGCCACGAAGTGAATTCGAGCGCGCATCGCCGGCAGGGAGTTTGCTGTAGTAATCCATCGCCGCCTGCTCGTCCTTTTTCGTCATCGCATAAAGCGCATCGTCAACCATGCGGCCACTTGTCTCGGTTGGATTGGCGATCAACCAATCGGCCGTGCCCAGTGGGTCCTTGTCCATCGTTTGATTGGCAACCCGGGTCATCGCACCATCGCGCAACGCGTCGTCGGTGAGGCTGTTCACCCAATCGCGGGTTTTGTCGATTCCCTGTTGAAGCAGGGACGGCAAGAGACCGTCGAGAGCCTGTCCGCGTTCGAACGAGCGGGGCATTTCCACGAGCAGTGAGGAAGCGAGTTCGCGGTCCTGGAAGGCGATGCCCTTGATCACTCCGACCATCCAGGGATTGGCATCATCGCCCTTGTGATTGGCTTTGGCCCAACTGATGGCGGAATTCGGATCGTATCCGGCCCAGGCGGCGAGGATGGTTTGTCCGGCGAAGGGATTCTTGATGTTTTTCGAGGCGTAATCCATTGCCGCCAGCGGGTTAAGCTTGGCCCAGGCGGTGAGCAGCATGGCATAGTCGCCCATGCGATCCTCGGGAATGCCGTCTTCGCGGAACGCGGCAACCACGCTTTCGAACTCGTTCTCACCGAGAGAATCAACGAACTGCAACCATTGGCGGGCGCGGTCCAGAGGGTCGACGACGTTTTTCATTTCCGCCAGCCGCGTCAGAGGATTGGAGGACGGCGACGCTTTTTTTTCCGTGACGCCGCGACTGCCGCCGCTGCTGCGTTTGGCGGCCAACGCGCTGCTTTCCATGGAACCGCTTCCCGCCGATAGGTTCCGCGACGAGGATTCACCCGAAGCGGCTTGCGGCGCATCGGATCGGGAGCCGCTGTTGCGACCGATCATGAAGCCGATGGCTCCCACGATCAGCACCAGGGAAACAGGAAGAATTTTCGCTTTCATGGTTTTTTGATACTGTGTAGTTCAGACAAATCTTGCAAAATACAAAGGGCGGCTTGTTTCCGCTTTGCCCGCTGTTCAGCGTCCGGGTGGGGAAAATTTGTCTGGATCATTTGCCGTGTTCGCCATTTGTGTTGAAATTCCCGTTCATTCCCTGTTGCATGTCGTTGTGAGCGCCGAGATCGAAATCGAAACATCCCTCCTGCTGCCGATTGTGGCGGGGACGCTGATCCTACTGCTGTTCGCCATGTTGCTGGTGATGTTGCGCATCGGCTCGCGCGTGAAATGGATCGAAGCGAGAATTCGGGAGTCGCAGCGACCTGTCGATAACCTGGCGATCGAACCCAAGAAGGAAAAATTGAAAAGCGAGCAATCGGAATTCGACGAATTCATCCGCGAGGACGGCAGTCGGCTGACCTTGACCAAACGTGAACAATCAGCCGCCTTTCGCGAGTGGCGGCGGCAGCGCGGTGTTACGTGGGGCGCTGACGAGTGAAGCATCGTTGCGGGATAGCAGTCAGCGGGTCAAGCCCTTGGCGAGCAGGGTTGCTTTGATCACTTCCGCGCGCTGGAGTGCGTCTTCGCCGAGGAAAGTCACATGGCCCATTTTTCTCCGTTCGAGCGCGCGTTTTTTTCCATAAAGATGGAGGGCTGCCGAGCCGTCGAGTAGAAGGTCCGACCATTCCGGCGCGCGATCGATCGCGGGCCACATGTCGCCTAACAGATTGAGCATCACGGCCGGGCACAGCAGCCGCGTCGAACCGAGCGGCAGGTTGCAGACGGCGCGCAGTTGTTGTTCGAACTGTGAAGTGACGCAGGCATCGATGCTGTGATGCCCCGAGTTGTGCGGACGCGGGGCCATTTCATTGACCAGCAGGGTCTGGTCCTCGTTGAGAAAAAATTCCACACCCATGATGCCGATGTAATCCAGAGCATCGACGATTCGCGTTGCGATGTCGGTCGCATGCTGACGCAATTCCGCGCTGATCGAGGCCGGGGCGATTGTTAGATCGAGAATATGGTGGCGGTGATGGTTTTCCACCGGGTCGAAACAAACGATTTCCCCCCGTTGGTTGCGGGCGATCATTACCGAAATTTCCGATTGGAAAGCGATATAGCCCTCCAGAATCGCCCGCGGTGCCTGGAATTGATCCCAAACGGTGGCGGGATCCTCGTCGCCCCTGAGTTTGAGCTGGCCTTTGCCGTCGTAACCGAACGCCGACGTTTTGAGTACGGCGGGTCCGCGCAACTCCGCCATCGCGGCGGCCAGCTCGGTGGCGTCGGACACGATCCAAAACGGCGCACAGGGGATCGATTGATTGCGCAGGAAGGTTTTTTCCCACTCGCGGTTGGCGCAGGTGGAAATGGCGTGGGCAGAGGGACGGAGTGTGACGGATTGCTCCACGGTATCGAGCGTGCCGCGAGGGATGTTTTCGAATTCCGCGGTGGCGACATCGGCCTCAGAAACAAAACGATGCAGCGCGTCCGGATCGTCGAAAGGCAGTTCGATGACTTCGTCGCAGAGAGCCGTCGCCGGAGCTTCGAGTCCTCCGGTCCAGACAAGGGTGCGGTAGCCCATGCGCTTCGCCTCCATGCACAGCATGCGCGCGAGCTGGCCGCCGCCGAGAATGCCAATCGTAGAGCCGGGTGGGAAATGCATCACAGTGAAATCAACGTCGGGCATCGTCAGGAAAGCGGAGGAAGCTGCGCGTCCAATACCGCCTGCGTTTGTCTGTTGCGGAATGCCGATAACTTTTCCGCCAAATCGACGTCGGTGGTCGCCAGTTGGGCGATGGCAAAGAGTGCCGCATTGATTGCGCCGGGTTTGCCGATGGCGAAAGTAGCTGTCGGGATGCCGGCGGGCATTTGCACGATCGACAACAACGAGTCGATGCCCTTGAGCGCGGCGGATTCGACCGGCACTCCGAGCACGGGCACCGGTGTCATTGCGGCGCACATGCCGGGAAGGTGGGCGGCGCCTCCGGCTCCGGCGATGATGGCACGCAGGCCGCGCGACCGGGCCGATTCGGCGTAATCGCAGAGTTTCTGCGGCGTGCGGTGGGCGCTGACCACCTGGGCTTCCCAAGCGATGCCGAATTCCTCCAGTGTGCGGGCGGAGTGCTCCAACGTGGGCCAGTCGGATGCGCTGCCCATGATGATGCCTACGATTGCTTTTGTGCTCATGCGGGAAAGGAGAGGAAATCACAAAAGAAGCCGACGGGCAAGACAGAAACGGGGAATTTCTGCGCGCGGTGCCAAGCCAACAGCGAGAAATGAAACTCAAGACACTTTGAGAACAAGGACCGAGTCGCCAACAGCCCCGTTGCTTTCACATTCCATATCAGACTTTTTTTTCGGAATGAAAATTCTGGCATTTGCCGGCGACAGCTTGATACAGGAGCGAGTTGCAGCGCTTTATTCCATTCGCCTTCGAGAAAATTTCCCTGCGCATCGACAAAATCCCCGGCGAATCCTTCGGTGGGTGAAACCCGGCCCGATGCCGTTTCGATGACGGGTTTCGTCAGAATGATGTGCACGGGAATTTCCAGTTCGGTGGCGACATCGATTCACAACAAGTCGGCACCATAAGCGGCACTAACAAAAAGGTGCGCCGTTCCGCCCGCCGCGCGGATTTTTCCCGCCTACGCGACAGCGCTTCGTGGCTGCCTGCAGTGTCGATTCGGGGCGGACCAGCTGCCGGTGGCCCGAAAAGCAATGATCCAGGAGGGTTTCATGGTTTGGGAAACGTGTTTTCCCAGGTGTGCAGGGTGAATCCCTCACCGATGCCGCCGATTTCCTTGAGCAGTTCCTCACAGCGGGTGCGCCACTTTGCGTAGTCCGGCGCGCTGCGTTCGGCGTCCCGGCTGTTAGGGAAAACCAGGTAGGTGACTTTGAGGTCCGACACCGGACGACTGTAGGGCGTGGATCTCGCATTGAGCTGCTTCGCCATGCGCAGGGATGCCTCGCCGACTTTGTAGGTCGGGCCGCCGTCGCCGACGAGTGAGGGATACAATTTGCCATCGTGAATCACCACCGCGTAGTCGCCGATCTTCGGAGCGTGGGCGTCATTGTTGTCGGTGAGCAAGTTCACCGGAATGACGATGAACGGGTCGTATTCCGCGACCAGAAAACTCCGTGCCTTCATGTCGGCGATGCCCTTGTTCAGATACGCCACACGCTCTTTCAACCAAACCTTCCGCGCCGCTGTCGTGGCGGGCAGGGCCAGTTCGGCTTCCGCGGCGACGATGCGTTTTTCCCATCCGGCGACCATCGGGTTCGGTGTGGCGCTTTGTTTTTTCCAGCCATAACTGGTGAAGGGCTGGTAGTTGGCGGACTCGACGATTTCCGCAGGCATCGCGGCCAGGCGGTCGCCGTCGGAACCGTCGGACACCACATCCATTTCGGACTGCATCAGAAAAATCCTCCGCGATGTATCCGGGTCGCGCAGGTTGAGCATCGTTTGCAGATCGTATAAATTCTCTTTGCTGAGCAATTCAAAAAGCCGGGTGGCGTCCTTCTTGATGCGCGCGACCTTGTTGTCATAGAGCACATTGTAGAATTTCGACACCTCGGCTTTTTCCAACAACTTCGCAAGCTTCGGCAGGATGCGGTCTATGTCGGCACTGGATTTCTTCAGGTCATCCATCGATTGCGATGCCTTGGGAACCTTGAGGCGCAGTTGATAGCTGGCCGTGTAACTCTCGAGTGACGCCCGTTCGACCGAAGCCAGATTGCCTTTTTCGATCAGCACGTCCGAGTGGAAGGGAATGCCATTGCGCAGTTTTTTCACATCGCCGCCCGTGCTGGGCGAAGCCTCGTCGAGTGGCGGCATCACGTTGTCGTCTTCGCGATCTGTTTTTTGAACTCATCGATCTTGGCCGCCAGTTCCGCTTCCATTTCCACACGCAGACGCTCTTCGATCTGCCTTTCGAGATCCTTGGTGTCGACAACCGCCTGCTCCCTTTTTTCCTTTTTGCGCTGCAGCGCAGGGATGATTAGTCCCGGCAGCGGCGAGAACAGCAATGCCACCGCGATGACAGCACCGGCAATCAGCATGATCCAGGTCCAAGGTGTCCTGGCCTGTGGTTGTCGGGATTTGACACCTTCGATCACATACGGGTCGCTGTTCATTGCGACTGATCGTAGGAGAAAATTCCGGCACTTCAATTTTTAAAACATCCCGTATCGCGGAAAATGATCAGGCCTTTTTTTCAGGGAGCGGCAGGATTTCGGCGATTTCAAAATCGATGACGCAGAACCGTCCGAGCTGCGGTGAGTAGGTGATGTTGCGGGCCTCGGCATCGCCGTGGCGAATGCCGTAGTCGCGTTCCAGTTCGGCAAACAATTCCTTCGTTCTCGATTCGGAAATGTCCGGAACTGGGCTGCCGCAGTTGGTGCTGACAAAATACAATTCATCGGGATGCTCCTCGACCAGTCGCGGAGTATAGGGGCAGCCGCGCTCCCCGAGGATTTTCAACACCGCAACTTCGGTGGCGTAACGTTTGTCCGCATCGGTGCCGCGGAAACGTTTGTGCACCAACCCGTTCCAGTCGATCCGCACATGGGCGCGGATGCCGTCTTTCAAATCGCGCATGCTTTCAGAGGGATAGAATCAATCGCGCCGAACTGAAGTAGATCAGCATCCCGGTGATGTCGACGGTCGAAGCAAGGGAGGGGGCCGAAACCACGGCCGGATCCAGCCAGATCGACCGGGCGAGCAACGGCAGCATCGAGCCCATCAGCGTGGCGGAAAAAACCTGGATCAACAGCGAGGAACACACAGCCATGGCCAGCTTCGGATACGGAATCGCCTGGGGGACCTGGAACAGCGGCAAAAGGAACAGAATGAAGGCCCCCATGACCAGTCCGAGACTGAGTCCTAACAACAAGCCGGTCTGCATTTCCTTCCAGGCGATGCGCAGCGCGGTGCCGGTGTTGACTTCGCCCAGCGACATCGCGCGGATGACCATCGTGGCTGCCTGTCCTCCGGAGTTGCCGCCCGCCGCGACAACCATCGGCAGGAACAGGCTCAACACATACGCCTGGTCCAGCACGGAGCTGAAACGGAACATGACATAACCGGAGAAAATCGAAACGAACGCCAGCGCCACCAGCCAGATCACCCGACGGCGGAAATGGCTTTGCACCGAGGTGTTGAGATAGCTCAGTTCGGATTGTTCGCCACCGATGGCCGCGAGTTTTTCAATGTCCTCGGTGGACTCCTCCTGGAGAATCTCCATCGCGTCATCGTAGGTGATCACACCTAACAAATGGTCGAATTCATCGACGACCGGCAAGACGATGAGGTCGTATTTCGACAACATCCGCGCGGCTTCCTCCTGGTCAACGGTGGCGAGCACCCGCTCATCGGCGTTCTCCATGATGTCGTGAATCATGGTCGGCCACGGGTGGAACGCGAGATCGCGCAGACGCACTTTGCCGACCAGGCGTCCTTCTTCGTCAACCACGAAGATGCGCGCCAATGTTTCCGCGGAATCCTGATCGCGGCGCAAAACCGTGATGGCCTGCTTCACGGTCATGTCGGCGGTGATCCGGCCGATCGAAGTGGTCATGCGCCCTCCGGCGGTGTCCTCTTCATACTTGAGCAGGTTGCGGGTGAGCTGCTCGTCGTGGGGACCCAGCAACGAAAAATATCGCCGTTGATTTTCGGGAGAAACGATCTGGAAAATATCGACGCGGTCGTCGTCGGACAAGTTGCCCAGAATGATCCGCAGCTGCGCCGGTTTGAAATGCTGCAGCGCTTCTTCGATCAGCGTCCAGGGGAGTTCGCCGATCACGTCGGTCGCCAACTCGGGACCGATGGTTTTGAGAAAAAAATCACGCTCCTCGTCGTCGAGATTTTCATAGTGATGGGCCAGGTCGGCGTAGTGCATTTCCCCGGCGATCGACAACAGCGCCGAACCATCGCGGGCAGTGATGGCCTCGTTGAGGTGTTCAATGGTCTCTGCTTCCGTTTCGTCCGCCACGAGCACAGCATGATCGGCTGGAATCCGCCCGACAAGGGCAAATCATCGCATGGCACTGTTTGTGTGTGATTGTTCACGGCTTTGATCGATTGCGCGTGTTCAAACTTCCTAGTGCCATAAAACCTTGAATAATCAAAATGGCTTTTTATCTTTACCTCATGACCACCCTGATTCGTCTTTCCCAGCCGGCCCTGTGCATTTTTTGGCTCGCCAGTTGTTCCACCCATCACGTCACCACCGTGCCCGAGGTGGGCATGGAACAGGAAATCGCGCGCTATGTGAACCAGCATCGCGCAACGAAAGGTCTGGCCGCGTTGGCAACCGACCCCCGGATCACCGCACAGTGCCGCAGGCATTGCGCAGAGATGGCAGGGAAGGGGGAGATCAGCCACCGGGGTTTTTCCGGGCGGGCCACAGCGATGCGCGAGAGTTTTCGCCATGTCATTGTCGCGGAGAATGTCGGCATGAACTATGGCATGTCCGATCCCGCCAGAAAAATGGCCAACCGTTGGATATCGAGCGAGGGCCATCGTCAAAACATCGAGGGCAATTATCATCTCACCGGCGTTGCTGTTTTCAAAACGAACGAAGGGAAGTATTTCTTCAGCGAGATTTTCGTCGGGCAGCAATAGGGATGCCCAGCCTCCTGATCACATGTGTCACCAGACGGCTGCAACACTTCAGAGGGTGCTTTCGTTCTTGCCCCCGTTGTTGGACTTTGAAAGGGTGTTGCGCATGCCGCCGCCGATGAGGCTGGTCGCATCAAGCAGGGCCGAAGGAAGGCTCCAACTGCTCTGCACGGCGATGTAGCGCGGCTCCCACTCGGGTTTGAACTTGTCCTTGTAGCTGCGGAGTCCCTGGAAGTTGTAAAACGTTTCACCACGGTGAAAGATGCCTGCTGCAATGCGGTTCCAGAGGGGCGCGAGTGGATTTGTGGAAAAACCGGAAAGCGGAGCCATGCCGAGATTGAATTGCTCATACCCCTGCTCCTGCCCCCAGAGCAGCAACTCGATGAACATGGCTTCCATCACCCCGCCCAGCGCGTCGGGAAGATGGCGCATGAGGTCCACGGAAAGTTCTTTGTGATTTGCGGTCGCAAGGATGTTGATAAACGCGATGGCTTTGCCCGACTCGTCCAAAGCCACGCCACAGGGAAAACGGCGTATGTAGTCGTCATCAAACCGACCCAGTGAAAAACCCTTCTCCCCGGAGCGGTGTTCGTCCAACCAGACATCGGAAATGGCACGCAATGTCTCTAGCCGTTCCGCCACGGTGGCTTGATCCCAGATGGCGAACGAAAGTCCTGCGCGTTCGAAGCGGCTACGGGCCTGCCGGAGTTTTTTCATGCTGCTTCCTTCGAGGGAAAAGGTCTTGAGATCCACGCAGGCCTGTTCACCGAGTTTGAAGAGCTTGAATCCCATGTCCACCAGCCGCGGCATTTCGGCGACGGAAATTTGATAGAAAACCGGTCGCACTCCCTCGTTCCGCGCTTGCTCGACGAAGCTCCAGAGCAGGTCGTCCGCGGCAGCCGAGTCGCCCAATGGATCTCCCATGACAATCCGACTGTGGCCTTGGTCGGCGTGCATCAGTCCACAACTCCCATCGGCAGAAACGGTGAATTCCTTGTCGTCGAGATAGGCGAGTGCGGCGTCGGCATGGCTGCTGAGTTGCACGAGTCTTTCCACACACTCCGCCGCCACCGTCTCGCGGTGGCGCGGTTTGGCGGCACGGAGGCATTGGGCCAGGGCGATGAAGGCGATGACGCAACCAGCTCCGACAGCGGCGCGTAGGAAGCGCGAGGCATCACCCTCGAATGTGAACTGCCACCAAAGTTCGTGTTGATAAGGAACATTCCGGGCCGCGAAAAAGCCCAGCCAGAGGGCGGCGCCGACGAGTGCGAGCAGCATAAGCCACCAACTCAGGGTGAAGCGATAGGTCCACAGGGTGGCGCGGCGGTGGAAGTGGCCGCGGGAGGGCAACAGGCAGGCCAACATGAAGGAAAGAACCAGCGCTTCCTCCCAATCGAAGCCTTTTACCAGCGAGAAAACAATGCCGCCAGCCATCAGCAGCACCGTCAGCCACCACGCCTCCTGGATGCGCCTTTGCAGCCCGCGGGCCAGCAGGATCAACAGCGCCCCCGCCAGACTGGAAACGAAGTGAGCGCCTTCCACGAAGGGCAATGGCAACCAGTCTTCCAGCCCGGCCCGCCTTGAAGGTTCGATCGGTGTGTTCGCCGACAGCAGCAGGATGAAGCCGCCGCCCAGCGCCATCAGGGAAGCCAGCCGCGGCGCGATCACGCTCCATCCGCGCAGCACGATCCCGCCGCCCTTTTCCAGGACTCTCCGCTGCAGGTGCAGTTCGTGCAGTCCCAACATCGCGATGGCCACGAAGAACGGCAGCAGATAGTAAACCAGCCGATAGGTCACCAGCGCGCCTGCCAGTACAGGAGCCGCTATGGCTCCGCCGAGAGCCTTGGCGATTGTAAATTCCAGCACGCCCACTCCGCCGGGCACATGGGTGAAGGCGGCAAACGCCTGGGCCAGGACGACGATCGAAATGAACGACCACATGCTCAGCGGCAGAGCCTCCGGAAACAGCACACACATCGTCATCCCGGCACAGAACCAATCCAACGCCGATACAAGCAGTGCGACCAGCGACAATCCCAGCGCAGGCAGTTTTTTCGGCCACAACAGGCCCCCCAGTGTCATTGCCACACTGGCTAACAAGAATGCCAGCCCCATCACCCGCGCCGCATCCGGCGAGAGCCAATTCAGCGGTGGCGGCGCGAAACAAAGCAACGTGCCGCAGACCAGCAGGTGTCCGGCCCAGCCCGCCAGCCCGCTGAACATGGTCACTTTTCCCACATCGGACACTTTCGTGCCATGTGTCGCCGCGAATTTCATGCGGATGCCGCCGCCGCCCAAAACGCTGCCTCCCGCGTTCATGGTAAAGGCACTGGAAATGAGCGATTCTCCGAGCGCTCGCCACGGTCGGCTTGCTTCCAAGCCCAGCCAGCGGTGTGCCAGCAGGGCCAGCGCGGCGTTTCCGAGATAGCCGATAACGGTGAACCCGACCGCCAGCGCGATGCGCTGCGGACCGATGCGCGACAGCGCGGCATTCAAATCCGACAAGTGAAAACCGGACCATTCCTTGTGCAGGCCATAGAGTGCCCATGCGCAGACACTCACCCAGAGCAAGGAACCGAGTCGCACCAACCAGCCCTGCCAGACAGGAGGAGGGGATTTTTCCATCAACTCCGGTTCGGAATTCAGGGTTGGGTCTCCAGAGTCCATGCGATCGCTTTGTCCAATGTTTCCTGAAACTCCGGCCCCGCACCACCCATGTCATGCAGTTTGCCCGACATTTCAAAAATCCGGTGCGGCACTGACAGCTTCGCGAGCCAGGTCACGTCGTCCATCGGATCGAGCCCCGCCGCGAACTGGGCGACGCGCGGGCCGCTGAGCCCGGGTGCCAGGTCAGCAAGCGCGAAAGAACCGGGTCCTTCCGGATCCTTGCCAAGCAGGTCGCTCGTGGTGATACCGTAACGTCCATGTGATCCGGGTGCCGCGAGCAGCAGACCCACCAGGTGCGCAGGCCGGTCCGCACAGGCCGCCGCCACCGATTGTTCCGCGCCGGTCGACCAACCGCCATACCAGACAGGCGTGCTCTCGTCAGCGTCGCTGCGCTTGCGCACCGCTTCCACCGCGGCATGGAACCCCGCGCCGAGACGCGCCTGATCATACGTGCGAGAGTCCGCGAATTTCCGGCAGTCCCAGCCTCCCACCGCATAACCCATTGCCGACAAATGTTTTGCGGTGTTTTCCTCCCAGTAAGACCATCCTCCGTCGCCCGTGCCGAGTATGACGATCCCCTTCGGTGACTCGGGACCACAGTAGTAGGAGGTCTGGAATGCTCCATCGGCGAGCGCAAGTTGCAGCGATTCTCCTGTTCCGGCGAAATTTCGCGGCAACACGAGGTGCAGGATGAATTTTGTCAACAGCACCAGAATCGTCAAAAATAGGATGCGGAGAGTCCATCTCAGCCAGCGGCGTTTTTGCGGTTTTGCTTCGTGTTTCATGGAAAAAGATAGATCAAAGGATGGTCCACACAAAGAGCACACAGGCAACGCCCATGCCGGTCAAGCCGATTAGGAAAACCGAGTCTGCAATGGACTCCACGCGCTGGATTTTGCGAAGATGCCTGACCCGCAGTGCGGTATAACTGAGAAAGCAGGCGAGCAGGAAAACGAGCGCATCAATGGCAATGATGTCGTCCACGATGGTTTCGAGACCGCCCGGATTCCGCTGTCCGCGCATGATGCTGATGATGGTAAGGCACAAACCAAGCATCACCGAGGAGGTGGTGAATATGTGGGCGGCGGCGTCTCGCTCGTTCACGGTCTCGGATTCGACTGTCTCGCTATCATCGTTTCTCACAGCTAGGAATGTAGCGATTCGCGTCGGGAAATTTGTTTTCCGAGTCGGGATGAACTTCAGTTCTTACCAGCGTGAGAATCGAATAAAAAAATTGGCAGGAATCAAAACGATGCCTTAAGGCGTGTCAATGACGACGCGTCACCTGGAGATGCACAAGGACGCATGCCCGTTTGCCATGGTGGGACTCCCGAGCATTTTCGTCACCAGGATTTTCATCAGGTTCAAGCGCGGGAGTGGGAAAACGCACCTTTGCAGAGCAGCGCCGTGGAACTTAATTCTTCTCCAGCATTTTGATTTTGATGTCCTTGAACTGGAGCGTCATGGTCGCGCCGGCGTGCATCTGGAAGGCAATGACTCCGTCTTTGCAAGCCTTGGGGCTGTTGTCAGTCATCTCGGTGGTGACCTGACCATTGATGCTGTAGGTGATCTTGTTGCCGGAGGCTACGACAACGACATTGTTCCATTCGCCCACTGGTTTGATTTGGGCTTTGATTTCGGCATCGCTCTTGTCCAGTGGCGTGCTGCTGCTCTTGTTTTCCGCATCCCACACTGTTTTTTCGCCGCGTTTGCTCATGATGCCGCGACCGCCGGCCACTCCGCCTTCATCGTAAATGATGCCGGTGTAACTATTGCCAGGATCGATGTCGGCTTGGTAGCCGCCGACGTGGAGCGCTTCCGCGTTGTCGATTTTTCCGCGAATTTGCAAACCGGAGTTGCCGCTGGGGGTGACCCATTTGAAGCTGTAGTGGATCTCAAAATTGGCGAATTTCTCGGGGTTATCCTTTGAACAGAGCAAAATCAAATCAGTCTGTTTCGATTTCTCGGCGGTTTCCGAGCACTGGATCGCGCCATCGACGACGCTCCAGTAACCTTCCAGACCTTCCCAGCCGCTGAGGTCCTTGCCATTGAATAGATTGATCCAGCCGTCGGCTCCGGCAGCGGGGATCGCGATTTTTGGCTTGTCCTCCGCGAAGGCGGCTGTCGAAAGAAGGGCGAGTGTCAGTAATACGGATCGTTTGCAGTCTGTTTTCATAGGGATGTCTGTTTGAGAAAGCTGATTCGGGATCGATGGGAATTGGAAAGTAGTGCTCAAAGAACCGGTTGTCAGTAAACCATGGGAAAGAAGCGCGCGGAAAAATAGCCTGTCGCAGTGAACTGTCGAGACTTAATTGTGGAAATCAGGTCAACAAGAACCGACGGAGTTTTGGATGGGTTCCGCAGGGACAAGAAGCAATTTCTTTGCGACTTTACTCCCAGCCATCCGCCCAACAGTTTCACGCATGTTGTTTCGCCCTCTTGCTGTTTGTTGATCGATTGTTCTGACGGTTCTGATTTGTCCGTCGTGCGTGGCACCCGGTCGGCCCGCGGGTTCGGCGATTTCCCTGCATTCACTTTCGATGGCGGGTCGCTGGACGACGGTTGTTGAGGAGAATGGCATCCGCTATGTCGATCCCGCCTCGCGCTTGAATGACATGTTGATCCGCAAGGTCGGCGGTCCGGGACCGGTCATGAGCGAGCCGCCTTTGGTGAAAACGATGGCCGAAGGTGATCCGGCACAGCAAAAAAAGCCCTACAAGCAAAAGTGGCGGCATGCGGTGATCGCGGGACAACCCGTTCGCTGGTACCAAAACGACGAAGGCAGCGGTGCGGACTTCCCGATGTTCAAGACGGAGAATTTCGCGATCACGACGACGCTGGGAACGACGGAATATGATCAGGTTCTCGTCAGTAGCGGCATGCAGGGTGACTACGTGAAACAGATCGATCAAATGCTGCGGTCCGTGCAACTTCGCTGAGCCGGGGAAGCCAAGCCGATCTCGACAGTTTCGCAAAAATCCCTTTATTTATCTTTGCTCCAACGGGGCTCACGGCGAAAGCGAAGGGTGCCACCTGGCAACCTGGAATAAGCGTAAAATGATCCGCGCCCCAACGGGACGCACGGAGGTCGAAGAAACATAAAAGCTGATGTAGACGAAATTCCGTGCGCCCCGTTGGGGACGAAGAATGATCTTACCTGGCCAATAGAAGAATCGACTTTTGGCAACCAGTCTAAGGAATGGAATGGCACATTCAAGAGCTTCGGACCTTGTTAGCCAGCGCGCCCATTCCGCCCTGCGGCACGCGCCATTGCCCGTCGCCGTTGCCAATGAGGTGATAGAGAAAGCACCGGTTCGCTTGCATGTCGTCGGCGGAGACAAACGTTCCGATCAATGCGTCGGTCAGAACCACGCCCTGCACCAGATCATCAGTGAAGCGATTGCGAATGACCTCGCCGATGGGAATCTCCATCAGATTGCGCCATACTTCAGGCAAGCCGATTTCGGCTTTGAGTTCCTCAGCGCTCTTGAGCGGTTGCAGCATGCTGGGCGCAACGCGTCGGGCCAACTCGGCGATCTCCCCATAAAACCCGCGCCAGGCGATGCCTTCCTTGTCCGATCCTGTTAGCCGGCTGAATCCATCCGCGGTCGATTCATCCCACTCCGTCGAAACCAAAAGCCCATCGTCCCGGCCATCCCGGTGATAGGGAGTGTAGGAAGCGACCGAGCGACCGAGCGTCACGAAGTTGATTCCCAAATCAGCCACGATCTGATCCGGCAGCAATGATACCAGATAGGAGTAGCGGGAAAGTCGGGCATCGAAGTCGGGAAAGGTCTTGACGCTGGTGGTGGCCCCGCCGAGTTCGTCGCGGGCTTCTAACAAAAGAACCGATTTTCCCGCCTTGGCCAGATAACTCGCCGCGACCAGTCCATTGTGGCCGCCACCGACTATGATGACGTCGTATTTTTTCTGATGATGCTTCACGATTTTTAAAAAATCCTCTGCATGGTGTCGCGTTAGTCAGTTGCTCCATGGGAAGCATTGACCTCGCCGGATAGCCTTGGCAATAAGCGCCGCAGACGATGCAACATTTCATCAATGTCCGCCATTGTTGCATCAATCGGCGGCCGCAGGCGGACAGAATGCTGGCTCATAGGCTCTGGATCATTCGCGATCATTCGATGGCTGATGTTGTGAGTACATCCGCCACTGCTTCACTCCGGCCCGTGCGGGCTAGCGCCTGCGCACGGGCTCGTCGCTCCGCTCCCAGCTGTTGGCTGGTGGGACGGAACTGCGGGCGAGGCGGAACCCGATGCGGGGGCTGGAGAACGCCGGTCTGTTGTAGCCGCGGAACGCGACGCGGCATATACTCGCGCCGTAGTCCCAACAGCCACCTCGGAACACCCGGAACTTGTCCGAAACCCCTCCACGAGGATCGGTCTGCATGGTCGCAGGGTAATCTTCATAACAATCCCAGCACCATTCCAACACATTTCCCGCCATGTCGTGGACACCATAACCGTTGCCCGCAAAACTCGCGACTGGTGAGGTATAGGGTTCATTTCCCGTTTCATAGGCCGGATGATAACCAGTGCCAACGCTGCGTGATCTACCAGGAGAGATCTTGTCCCACGTGTCATTCCACAATTTTGTCAGCATGGAGGGAGTAATGTCCTCTTGATAATTCGCGCGACTGTGGCTGATGGAATTTCCCCACGGATAGTCTTTTCCGACCTTGCCCCCACGGGCCGCTTTCTCCCACTCCGCATCGGTTGGCAGGCGGTAGCCGTTCGCAGACCAATCACAGGCGACTCTATCATTCTTCCCGACCTGATAGACCGCACCTGAAACCGTGTAGCATGGCTGCAAGCCCTCTTGCCTGCTGCGGGCATTGCACCATTTCACCACATCATACCATATGACGCTGTGCACGGGATGATCCGCTGCCTTTCCTGCTCCCTTGGCGAGATCCGAAAAACCGTTTTGCCGCGCCCAAGTCCTCACCACGTCCCACTCGGCCTTGGTCACCTCGCAGTTCCCGATGGAAAACGCACTCACCTGTACCGTGTGCACTGGACGTTCTTCGGGATATCCCCTGTTTGGCATCGACTGATCTCCCATCAAAAAATCGCCCGCCGGAATCAGCACCATCGCCGGTGTCACGCGCGGGGCAGGCCGGAAATACCACCACGCCACCAAGCCCAGCACCACGCCAAGCGTCAGCAGCCACCTGCGGATCCTTGTCCGTGGTTGCGCAGGCATCGGGGCTGTGGAGTCAGGCGCGGACATGGGCGATGGGTTTGTTCAGGGGGACAGCGGCATTCAAGCCATGATGGCTTGCACCAGTTTTCCGTGGACATCGGTGAGGCGATAATCGCGACCCTGGTTGCGGACGGTGAGGCGGGTGTGGTCGATACCGAGAAGGTGCAGCACGGTCGCATTGAGGTCGTGGATGTGCACAGGATCCTTAATGATGTTGTAGGAAAAGTCATCCGTCTCGCCAATGATGCTGCCACGTTTCACTCCGCCGCCGGTGAGCCAGAGCGAGAAGCAGCGCGGGTGATGATCGCGTCCATAGGTCGTCGCGGTGAGTTGGCCTTGTGAATAGCTGCTGCGTCCGAATTCGCCGCCCCAAATGACCACGGTGTCCTCCAGCAGGCCGCGTTCTTTCAACTCCTCGACAAGGGCGGCGCTTGGCTGATCGGTGTCGTAACACTGGGTGCGGATGTCGCGTGGCAGATCACTGTGCTGGTCCCAGCCGCGATGATAGAGTTGGATGAATCGAACGCCGCGCTCGGCGAGCCGGCGTGCCAGAATGCAGTTCGCCGCGTAGCTGCCGGGCTTGCGCGATTCCGGGCCGTAGTGTTCGAAAACGGACGCGGGCTCTTTGGAGAGATCGGCCAGTTCCGGTACCGACGACTGCATGCGGAAGGCCATCTCGTATTGGTCGATGCGCGCCTGGATTTCCGGATCCTGGTAGTCGTCGAGTTTGATCTTATTGAGGCCGGCAAGATCGTCGAGCATCGCCCGACGTTGCGACGGGTTGATGCCGGGTGGGTTTGTTAGAAACAACACCGGATCCTTGCCGGAACTGAAGCGGACGCCTTGGTAGCGGGCCGAAAGAAATCCCGAACTCCACATGCGTTCGTGCAGCGGTTGTTCGTTGCCTTTGCCACTGGGCCGGGAAATCATCACCACAAACGCGGGCAGGTCGGCGTTGTCGGAACCCAGACCATAGGACATCCACGAGCCGAACGACGGCCGACCCGCGACCTGACTGCCGGTCTGCAGCATGGTCATCGCCGGGTCGTGATTGATCGCCTCGGTGTGCATCGAACGGATGATGCAGAGGTCGTCGGCAAGGCGTGCGGTGTGGGGCAGCAACTCGCTCAGCCAGTGGCCGGACTGCCCGTATTGTTTGAAGCTGAAAAGGGAGGGCGCGATCGGGAAGCGCGCTTGCCCCGAGGTCATCCCCGTGACCCTCTGACCATTGCGGACCGAGTCGGGCAGGTCTTTGTCGAACATCGCGCGCAAGCCCGGTTTGTAGTCGAAGAGATCGAGCTGCGATGGCGCACCGGCCTGGGTGAGCCAGATCACGCGTTTTGCTTTCGGTGCGAAATGCGGAAGGCCCGCGAGGCCCTGTGCGGCTGATAGTTTTGGATTCAACAAGGAAGCCAGCGCCGCCGCGCCGATGCCCGTGCTGGCGCGACCAAGGAATTGGCGGCGGGTGATGTCGAGAAATGGATTCGAACTCATGATGCGCTATTCTTTTGTCACCGTTTCATCGAGATTCAGCATGGTGCTTGCGAGCGAGGTGTATGCGGCCAGCTCCGAAACATCCAATGTCTCATTGGTGGTGGCTTCGCCGACTTTGATCAAACCTGCCGCACCGGCGGGGTCGGCTTTGTATTCAGCGAGATTTCGTTCTAACGAAATTTTAAGAATTTGTATTTCGTTAGGTCGGGGAAGTCGTGCCGTGATGAGCCGGAAGCCATGACTCAGCCGCGATTCGATGGATGCCCCTCCTTCCAACAACATCCGCTGCGCCAGGAAACGCGCGGCTTCGACGTAAGTCGGATCATTAAGCAGATTGAGCGCTTGCAGGGGAGTGTTCGTGCGTGGCCGGCGCAAGGTGCAGGTCTCGCGGAACGGCGCGTCGAAGAGCAGCATCGCGGGGTTCGGCACCGAGCGTTTCCAGTATGTATAAAGGCTGCGGCGATGGAGGTTTTCGCCCTTGTCCTGGGTATAGGTGGCCTTGGGGTTGTCCTTCTGATTGACCACTTGTTCGTAGAGTCCGGGCGGGTGATACGGTTTCACTGAGGGGCCGCCGATTTTCTCCACCAGCAGACCACTGGCGGCGAGAGCCTGGTCGCGCACGAACTCGCCCTGCAAGCGGAAGCGCGGACCGCGGGCGAGCAAGCGGTTGCCCGGATCGCGTTCGTGCGCCGCGGGCGTGAGCTTCGAGCTTTGCCGATAGGTTGCACTGGTGACCAACAAGCGCATCATGGCTTTCATGTCCCATCCGCTGGAAACAAACTCCGATGCCAGCCAGTCGATCAGTTCCGGATGGCTCGGCGGTTCGCCCTGCGATCCGAAGTCTTCCGCCGTGCGCACCAGTCCGGTGCCAAACAGCATTTGCCAAAAGCGATTGACGGTCACACGTGCGGGCAGAGGGTTCGCCGGATCGACAAGCCATCTCGCGAGTCCGAGGCGGTTGCGCGGGAAATCCGCGGGCATCGGCGGCAACGCGGCGGGAGTGGCGGCGGTGACTTTTTCTCCCCGCTGGTCAAACACCCCGCGCAACAGAATGAAGGTGTCGCGCGGCTGGGCCTCGTTCATCACCAGCGTGACCGGAATTTCCGCTTCCATTTTTGTTAGAGATTTCGTCAGTTCCGCAAGCCGTTCCTTTGCGGCGGGACTTTGATCCAACTTTGCTGTTTCGATCTCCGTTTTGATCGCCGCAATCCCCGCGGCGAGCTCCGCAGTAGGCAAGGGGAGAAACGGCGGGCTGCTCTTGTTTGTGGGCGCATTGTAATCCCCGACACCTTTTTCAGAGACGTTGTGGAAAAAGGCTTTCAGGCTGTAAAAATCCCGTTGCGTGAAGGGGTCGAACTTGTGGTCGTGACATCGGGTGCAGTTGAAGGTCTGCGCCAGCCAGACCGTGGCCGTCGTTTCCACGCGGTCCGCCGTGTATTCGGCGAGGAATTCGTCTTCGGTAATGCCGCCCTCTTCGTTGATCATGTGGTTGCGATTGAAGCCGGTGGCGATTCGCTGTTCGAGCGTGGCGTTCGGCAGCAGGTCGCCGGCGAGTTGTTCAATGGTGAATTGATCGAAGCGCTGGTTTTGATTGAAGGCCGCAATCACCCAGTCGCGCCAGGCATGGAGCGTGCGGTCGCGATCCACCTGATAGCCGTTGGTGTCGGCGAAGCGCGCTCCGTCCAGCCAATCCACGGCCATGCGTTCGCCGTAATGCGGCGAGGCCAGCAGGCGGTCCACCACCCGTTCATAGGCACCCGGTGCGGCATCATTGATGAATGCATCGACCTCGGCGGGAGTGGGCGGCAGTCCGGTGAGATCGAGCGTCACCCGACGGATGAGCGTGACCTTGTCGGCCTCGGGAGATGCTTGCAAAATCTCCGCAGCCAGTCGTTGGCGAATGAAAGCATCCACCGGGTGCAGGTCCAATTGCGGAACCGGCGGTCTTTGGATCGGCAGATACGCCCAGTGTAATTGATACTCCGCACCTTGGGCGATCCATTTTTGCAAAGTTTCCTTTTGCGCGGTAGTCAAAACCTTGTGCGCTTTGGGCGGGGGCATGCGTTCATCGCTGTCGTCCGAAAGGATCCTGCGGACAAGCTCACTCTTCTCCGGTTGCCCCGGCACGATGGGAATTTCGCCCGATTCCGCTTCCTTGACAGCTTGCTCGCGAATGTCCAAGCGCAGGCCGGCTTCGCGGGCATTTTTATCGGGACCGTGGCAATGAAAACAGGCATCCGAAAGAATCGGGCGGATGTCCCGATTGAATTCGATCTTTGCGGGTGGCGCTTTCTCATTGGCACGCGCATCAGGCACCGTGATGGTCAGAATGACAAGAAGTGAAAGTAACAAAGGAACGTTCATTCAACGGGGTCTGTTGCCTACGTTGTGAGTTTGCTCGCTTCTTTCAATGAGGCAATGGTTTTCACCGCGATGCCCGGAGGCTCGGTAGTGCGTGCGATGCCTGCGATCCATGCTTCTGTTTCAGTGTTCGTTTACAGTGCAATGCGTCCGTGCATTTTTTTCGACAATCCGTCGGCCGGCATGCATAGTCGGGCCGTGCAACCTTTGTTGGAAACATTCCTCGATCCCGCGTCCTGTTCGCTGAAAATCTGCGGCGTTATCCGTGCGGATGACGCACAGGGACTGGTCGACCGGGGCGTTCACGCGCTGGGGGTGAATTTCTGGCCACTGTCGAAGCGATTCATCAGTCCCGATGACGCCGCACCCTGGCTGCGCGATGTCGCCGGAAAAATCCTTCGCGTCGGCGTGTTTGTGAACGCCCGGCCGGACTACATCGCGGAGGTTTTTCGCAGTGGCATCATCGATGCCGCCCAGCTTCACGGCGATGAGAGCCCTGGTGAACTCGCCGAGTTGCAGGCAATGTACATTCCCTGCATCAAGGCCTGCGGCATTCGCGATGCCGGGGATCTCGACGGCTTGAACCACTTCGCGCATGCTGATGGATTGTTGCTCGACACCGCCGCCCCCGGAGTTTACGGAGGCACGGGTCATGCCTTCGACTGGAGTCTAGCGCAGCAGGCCGGCTTGTTGTTGCCGACGGTGCCGCTGCTGCTCGCAGGCGGGATCACGCCCGCCAATGCCGCCGAGGCCGTGAGCCAGGTGCATCCCGCCGCCCTCGATGTGGCATCGGGAGCTGAAGTCTCCCCGGGAATCAAGGATTTTGCCAAGGTTGATGCCCTGTTGCGGGCGCTCTAACTACGGGCGCTGATTCCCTTTTCAATGGTCCGCGATTGCAAAAAAGTAACGCATCAATTTCTTGACGGTCCTGCGTTTTCTTGGCAGTTTCGCGCTCCGTCGTTTCCCAGGCTCTTCCGAAACGGCGGCAAATCCTGAAACAAACAACACATTTATGGCTGCCAAGATTTACACCAACAAAGATGCCTCGCTCACTCCGTTGAAGAAAAAAACCCTCGCCGTGATCGGCTTCGGTTCGCAAGGACACGCGCATGCGCTGAACCTGAAGGACAGCGGACTCAAGGTCATCATCGGACTCTACAAAAAATCCAAGTCCTGGGAAGTGGCGAAAAAACTCGGCTTCGAAGTCATGGAAACCGCCGACGCCGTGAAGGCCGCCGATGTGATTTTTGTCGCCACACCCGATACCGTGGTGCCTTCGGTGTATGCCAAGGACATTGAGAAAAACCTTACCAAGGGCAAGACCCTGTTGTTCTCCCACGGGTTCGCCGTGCATTTCAAAACCATCGTCACGCCGAAGGATGTCGATGTGATCATGGTGGCTCCCAAGGGCCCCGGTCACACCGTGCGCTCGCAGTTTGTCAATGGCAAGGGAGTTCCCGGATTGATCGCGGTTCACAACGATGCCAGCGGCAAAGCCAAGGAAACCGCACTGGCCTGGGCGCGCGGCGTCGGCTGCACCCGTGCCGGGGTGTTCGAAACCAATTTCCGCGAGGAAACCGTGACCGACCTGTTCGGTGAGCAGTGTGTGCTCTGCGGCGGCGCGACCGCTCTTGTCAAAGCCGGTTACGAAGTGCTGGTCGAGGCCGGCTACCAACCCGAGATGGCGTATTTCGAGTGCCTGCACGAACTCAAGCTGATCGTCGACCTCATGAACGAGCAGGGCATCGCCGGCATGCGCTTCTCGGTTTCCGAAACCGCCGAATACGGCGATGTCACCGTGGGTCCGAAGATCATCGACAAGTCGGTGAAAGAGCGCATGCGCAAGCAGCTCAAGGCCATTGAGGACGGCAAGTTTGCCAAGGAGTGGACGGCGGAATTCGCCGGCGGCAACAAGAACTTCAATGCCATCCGCAAAGCCGAAGCCGCTCATCCGATTGAAAAAGTCGGCGAGCGCCTGCGCGGTCAGATGAGCTGGATCAAGAGCAAGAAGATCGCGAAGGGTGCGGCCCAGGCCAGCTTCATTGCGGACTCGAAGTAATTGCGATTCGCAAAAACAACGGAACAAGCAGGCCGTGGCTTGTAAGCCATCTGGTTGGACTGTGCGATTGAACCACTGATGCCACTGAATCCCTCTGGGGGCAGTGAGGGATTCATGTGAGCCTTTTTGTGGCGGTAGTTTGAGCGTGCCAGAAAAAAGACCTTCCCCTTTGTGGGAGGATCAATATTATTCATGCCCATTTTGAACCGCATCTTGCCCTGAACGCGGTTGGAGGACTTTCGTTTGTGGCAATTGCAATCTGGATGCCAGTAGCCGCAATTCTATCCCTGATCGTGTTCGCAAATTTATTGGGCCAGAGGAGACTGGAAAAAAATGCGCCATCATGAATGCAACAGTCGAACATGACGATCCATGCAACGGCGATAATCAATCAATTTGAACCCGGGCCTCCATTCCCGCCCACGGCGATCAAGCCAGGGAAACGCTTGATAGATTGAAGACTTTTTCTAACATAAACCCGCCAGTAATGCTCGGCAACAAGGCGCGCACATCCGAAAGCACTGGAGCATAGAAAACATCTGCCCCTGGGTTCAAGACACGGCCTTACGAGAAAATCACAACCAAACCTGTCAGGGCCACGCCGCGAAGAACCTGGGCACCGTGCGCAGAATCGCAATGAACCTCCCCAAAAACGATCAAACCTGCCAAAAAGCACGACTAGGTAACGCCTGAAAGCATTACTGGTTAAGAACTACCGGGATAAACTTCTCTCCCGATTTTTTTGTAATTGACGGCATCAGGATTTTCCGCTTCAAGGCACAGTATATTGCGTGGGATAAATGCATGCATAACCTTTGAATAAACCATGAAATCAAAACCAACATACTATACTCGACATTTGGGAATATCCACAACCCACTTCGAAAGTCGCAACTCAAGTGCCGCGCATTTGTCCTTGGATCGGAGCGGAAATAGCCTCACAACGCAGGCCTGTAATCATCTGCGCTTGCAGTTGGGAAGACTGGTCGTCGTGGTCGCCGGCGCAGGCATGATGCTCGCTTCGTCGGTCCAGGCCGGCACGAACGTGCTGATCGCCGATGACTTCAACAACAACAGCATTGATGGCGGCAAGTGGGTGACATTGAATCCGAATGGCAATGCCACAAATGGAGAAACCGCCCAGCCCAACGGCTACATCTTCAGCAAGAACCGCGCGACGATCAACACGGTCACCGGGGTTTCCTGGGACCCCGTCAATGCAACCTACGGCGGGCAGCACCTAACAGGGGTTTTCTACATGGCTGCCGACAGCAACCGCTCCCAAGGGGACAATGTCGAGATCATGACCCGCAGCAACAATCAGAACAATGGCGGCAACACCGTAGCGGCCAAATACGGAATCAGTTTCAGCATCGGCGAGGGCGGCAACGTGCCGAATCTCGGCATCACCGGTTACACTGCGAACACATGGTCTGTGGGACCAACCCAGATCGGCACCATGTTTTCCGGTGCTGCGAATATTACAACGAACAACAATTATCAAACGCCGATTTCCTTCGACATCTGGGATTTTGGCGACGGGCGCTATATTGGCACTTACACCAACATGACGCACAACACCGGTTCCACCAGTGCGGGATTCACGGCGAGCGTCATGGGCACCGCCACAGTCACGGGTTCGTTCTCGGCTCCGATCGCCCAAGTCAACCAGATCAACATTCACTGCCGCGAGCGCAGCAACGGCAACGTCAACCATCACCAAAGCAACTTTGACGACTTGGTGATTTCAGCACCTTCGAGTTGGTCGGGTGCCGGTGATGGCACCTGGAGCGGGGCAAACTGGAGCGGTGGCAACGGGGTGACAAGTCCCTCGGGCAATGGCACTTCGGTGATCTTCGGCAAACCGTCAACCGGTGCCGCGGTGGACCTCAATGTCGCCAGCACGCTGGGAGCCATCGCGTTCTACCCGGACGTGAACACCATCGTCTCGACTTCCAACGGCAGCAGCCTGACTCTCGACAACAGGCCGACATTGGCATCGTCCTTCGCCGGTGGATCGGTCGATACCGGTGCGTTGGCCGGAATCACGGTCTTGGGTGGAACCCATGTCATCAATCCGAACATTGCGATGACCAATAGCGCCACCATCGTTGTCTTCGGCGTGGGCGACACATTGACCCTGGGCGGCAGCATCAGCGGTTCGGGATACAACAGCCTTTACACAGCGAACCTGTCAACCAGCACATTGATCGGCGGCAATGTCCTGACCGGCAACAGCCTCACCAAGGGAGGAGCGGGAACCCTGGTTCTTTCAGGTGCCAACACCTTCGGCGGCTTCACGCGTGCGACTCTCGGCACTCTCACTGTCGCCAACCCGCTTGCCCTGCAAAACTCGACTGTGGAAATGAACACGGGGTTCACGGGGAGCATCAGGTTCGACTCGGGGATCACAGCAGCGGCTTTCGGCGGTCTAACAGGTGGGAAAAATTTTTCCCTCGTCAATCTCAATACCGATGGCGTGACGCTGACCGTGGGTAAAAATACCGCCAACACGACCTACTCCGGTTCTCTCGATGAAACGGGCTCCATTTCCCCCGGCGGGTTGACCAAGGTGGGCACCGGGACGCTCACACTCACGGGCAACAGTACATACTCGGGTGCAACCACCGTTTCCAAAGGCATACTGAAGCTGGATTTTTCGGCGGCAATCTCGCTGACCGATTTGGTGGGAATCACCTCGCCGCTTGTGCTCGCAGGCGGAACTTTGAACGTAACCGGCAAGTCGAGCACCATCGACAGTCAGACCGTCGCCAGCCTGGCGGTGAACCCCGGTGCATCCGCGGTTTTTCTTAATGGCAATTCGGCCACATCACTGCTGCTGGCGCTCAATGGAATCTCGCGTACGGCGGGCGGCATTGTTGACTTCTCACTGCCAATCGGCGTTCAGAATGCAAGCAACGGCATCACCACCAGTTCCTCGAACGATGCCAGCGGTATTATCGGAGCTTGGGCCACGGTGGGTGGCTCGGATTTTGCCACGGTCAGTTCCGGCAACATCATCGCCTATACCGGTTATGCCGATGTGACCCGTTTCAGCAGTGGTCCGCAAGTGATCGCCAATGGTGCCACGACGAATGTTCGTATCGTAGAAGGCACTGGCAGCGCCGCAGACATTACATTGGGGGCCGCGACGACGACGATCAACACGCTCACCCAGAGCACCAACGGCGGTGTCAGCTCTGCTGTCGTTGATCCTGCGGGCCAGACTCTGGTGGTGAACGGCATTCTCGTCGCTGCGGGCGCGGGCGGCTTGACAATCGGCAACGGCACTCTGAAAAACGCGGGCACGGAATTGATCATCAACAACAGCGCCGCCACCGCGATCAACTCGGTCATTGTGAATGGCAGTGGTGCGAGCACCCTTAACAAAACCGGTAGCGGCGTTTTGCAACTCAACGGAATCAACACCTATTCCGGCGATACCATCGTGAACGGGGGCTCGCTGACTCTCGCCAATGATGCCGGACTGAAATTCGTGGTCACGAATTCCACCAGCAACAAAGTCACCGGAGCCGGTGCGGCGACGTTCTCAGGCGACTTCACCATCGACACCTCGGCGGTGAGCAACCCCACCGGCAGTTGGACATTGGTCGATGTCGCCAGCAAGACATTTGATTCCGATCCATCCCATTTCACCGTGGTCGGCTTCACTCCTAATGTCGATGGTGTCACCTGGACAAAGGTTGCAGGACCGCTGCTTTGGACCTTTTCCGAAACGAGTGGAGTGCTCACCTTGGGTGCCAGTTCGACGCCTTACGAAGACTGGGCTCTGGACAAAGGTTTAACGGGAGCCAATGACGGCCCGGAAGACGATCCCGATCGCGACGGTGAATTCAACATCGTCGAATTCGGTTTCAACGGTGACCCGCTCGATGGCAGTGACAACGGGCTGGTTTACGAACTGACGGAAGACAGCGATGTGGCGGGGGATCCTTCCTCTGCCAAGGAATTGATTCTCACTGTTGCCGTGCGCAAGACCACCGCGTTCACCGCCGGAGCCCCGGCTACCTCGGCGCTGATCGATGGCATCATCTACAGCATTGAGGGTGGCACAACCTTGAACGGCTTCCCGGGCACGGTGAACCTGGTTCCCACGGTGCTGCTTCCAGCGGGTGCCCCGGATTTGACGGGCAGCGATTATGAATACCGAAGTTTCACCCTCGATGGCTCGAATGGCTTGCCCAACAAAGGTTTCCTCCGCGGCATGGTAACCAAGCCGTAAGCCGTGTCGAAAAATTCCCCGCAAATGCCTCCTGCCATTCCCGTAATCCGCGGAACCATGGCAGGAGTTTTTTGCTTGGGTTTTTGCCCGCTGCCGCTACGCTGGCCCCATGTCACATCACCAACTCTTCACGTTGATTGCCTGCGGTTTTTTTCTCTGCAACGCAGCCGGTGCGGTCGATGCGAAAAAAGTCCGTTTGTTCATACTCTCCGGCCAATCGAACATGGAGGGTGTCAATCCCGACAATTCCTTCACTCCGGCAGTCGTGCGGGCATTTCCCGATGACGAGGTCATTGTCGTCAAGTTCGCCGTCGGCGGCACGGCGATCAGGCGTTGGTGGAAAAACTGGACGGGACCCCATGATGCCTCGGCCTCAGCTGCGGAGTTGCCGCCGGGCGACTTGTATGCCGAACTGATGGAGCGCGTGAAAAAAGCAACCGAGGGCAAAAAGCCGGACAGCATTGTCTTTTCCTGGATGCAGGGCGAGCGCGATGCCAAGAGCGGCCTCTCGGAATCCTACCAACAGGCACTGAAGGGGTTGCTCGCATGCGTGCGCGAGGATCTGAAACAACCCTCGACGGCGGTGGTCATCGGGCGCTTGAGCGATCATCAGAACGGCCAGAAACATTGGGACGCGGTGAGGGACATCCAGGTTAAAGTCGCAACGGGCGACACCCGGGGCGCCTGGGTGGATTGCGACGACCTCAACGGTCCGAAAAACGACCTTCACTGCACCAAGGAAGGTTTCGTCGAACTCGGCAAACGATTCGCGGCGAAAGCGGTGGAATTGCTGAACAAGGAAAATCATACGTCCGCTCATCCATGAAACGCCTGATTGTCGCAATGCTGTTTGCCGTGGTTCCGTGGGTCGGGGCCAAACCCAACGTCATCCTGATTCTTGCCGACGACCTCGGCTATGAAACCATCGGCGCGAACGGCGGCAGTTCCTACAAAACCCCGGTGCTCGACGCGCTGGCCGCCCAGGGTGCCCGGTTTACCCATGGTTACGCCCAGCCCCTGTGCACGCCGAGCCGGGTGCAGCTCATGACCGGTTTGTCGAACGCGCGCAACTACATCAACTTCGGCAACATGGACCGCAAGGCGGTGACCTTCGGCAATCATTTGCAAAAGGCCGGATACGCGACCTGCATGGCGGGAAAATGGCAACTCGGCCACGACCTCGATCAGCCGAAGGCATACGGATTCGAGGAGTACTGCCTGTGGCAACATACACGACGACCGCCGCGCTATGCCAACCCCGGGCTGGAAATCAATGGTGTTGTCAAGGACTACAGCAAGGGGGAATACGGACCTGATCTGGTCAGCGACTATGTCCTCGATTTCATCACGCGGAAGAAAGCGCAGCCGTTTTTCGTTTATTATACGATGATGCTGACCCATGATCCCTATCAGCCGACGCCCGACAGCAAGGATTGGGATCCAAAGGCAACGGGTGAGAAGGTCAACAAGTCGCCCGCGCATTTCGCCGACATGGTCGCCTACATGGACAAACTCGTCGGTAAACTTGTCTCCCGACTCGAGGAGCAGGGATTGCGTGAAAACACGCTGATCTTGTTTCTCGGTGACAACGGTACCGGTGCGGGCACCCGATCCATGATGGGGCAGACGCTGGTCACGGGGAAAAAAGGCAGCACGGTCGATGCGGGCATGCATGTGCCAGTGATTGTCAACTGGCCCGGACAGATCGCCAAGGGCACGGTGTGCGCGGATCTCGTCGATACCACGGATTTTCTGCCGACCATTTGCGATGCGGCGGGAATCAAGGATGAGGCGATCGGCAAACTCGACGGACGTAGTTTTTACCCGCAGTTGCGTGGGGAAAA
>Ga0209400_1000086_pt1 | contig 78981 bp, 77 predicted proteins | sample M_130807_EF_Meta_FD_187313 | JGI IMG/M metagenome (GOLD analysis project Ga0209400, IMG submission 187313) | Freshwater microbial communities from Lake Montjoie, Canada to study carbon cycling - M_130807_EF_MetaG (SPAdes) (version 2) | ecosystem: Environmental > Aquatic > Freshwater > Lake...
ATCAATCGCCTCTATCAAACGCCGCCGCGCGTGATCGAGCGTTTGCGGAGGATTTATCAGGGGCAATAATTTTGGTGAGGGCAGAAGAAAAAGAACAAGAGGTTTGACATGCAATTCGGACTCTATGCGCCCGTTCCCCATGTCACCGTCGGCTCACCCGAGATCGAAGCCTCTGTCGCAGGGGCGCAAAAACCCCTGCCCGCAGGCATAACTGATCCAGCCTGGAACCTCTCGCGCGATCTTTTAGTGGAAGCGGATAAATCCGGCTTCGATATTATCCTCTTTGCCGAGCGTCACTTGGGCGCGGATATGGAAGCCTGGATTCTGGGCAGCGCCATCGCAAGCCTCACATCGCGCATCCGCTCGATGATTGCCGTACATCCGGGTCTCTGGCATCCGCAACTTGTCGCCAAAATGGCCGCCACTTTGGATCGCCTGTCTCCGGGGCGCATGTGTCTTAATCTCATTACGGGATGGAATGTCGAAGAACATCGCATGTATGGCGGCGAGACCATGCTCGGCGATAATGACCGCTATATCCGCGCCGAAGAATTCATGCATGTCGTGCAAGGCCTATGGCGCGAGACACCCTTCAGCTACAAGGGTCAGTTCTATCACGTCGAGGGTGCGCAGCTCTTACTGAAACCCGCGACGCCGCAGCCACCTGAAATTTTCACCGCCAGCCGTAGCCCGCGTGGCCTCGATATGATCGCGAAAGTCGGTGACTGGTGGTTTCTGGATTATGATAAGAATGCGCCCGACACCAAAGCCGTGATGGAAAGTCTGCGCGTTTCAATGGACGCCATGCGTGAGCGCACCGCCAAGACGGGTCGCAAAGTGCGTTTTGCTTTCAACCCCTTCATCTGTTTCGGCGCAACACGCGAAGCGGCGATGGATCACGCTATGAAACTCATCACCCCGACCAATGCCGAAACCGACATGCGCAAAATCATGAGCCGCGTGGGGCCTGCGGTCAAAGCAGGCTGTGTCGGCACGCCCGATCAGGTGCGTGACCAGATTGAAGCCTTTCGCGAGATGGGCATTGAATTGCTGCTCTTCAAATTCCCGCCCCTGATCTCGGAATTGCATCAGATCCGCGACGAAATCATCCAGCCTTTGCGCAAGCAGACCCATTGAGGCGATCATGACGATTGAAATCGAAAAGCTTCATCCTCTTTATGCCGCGCGTATCCATGGCGTGGATATTCGCAAGCCCATGGATGCCGCCACTCTTGCGCAGATCAAGGCCGCCGCAGCGGAATATGTGGTCTGCGTCATCGGACATGACACGCCGCCCACCAATGACGAGCATATCGCCTTCAGCGCGAAATTCGGCCCGCTGCAAAGAGGCAAAGCGCCCAAAATTGCAGGCACTGAAATGCGCATCGCGCATCCGGAAATTCTCGACCAAAGCAATCTCGATGAAGTGGGCGAAATCTATTCAGATGATGATCGCCGCCTCGCCTATAAGCGCGCCAATCGTCTCTGGCACACGGATATGAGCTTTTATGATGTGCGCGCGACTTATTCGATGCTCGCCGCCCATCTTGTGCCGCCCGTAGGTGCCGATACAGAATTCACCGATATGCGCGCAGCTTGGGATGCTTTGCCGGATTCGCGCAAGCAGGAGATCGCGCATCTCGAAGTCGAACATTCCTATTGGTACAGCCGCGTTTTGGGCGGCGGCCCGCAACCGACCGAAGAAGAGCGCATGACGCGCCCGCCTGCACTACATCCGATTGTGCATCTGCATGCACCATCCAACCGCAAAGCGCTTTATCTCGCCTCTCATGCGCAAAATATTGTGGGTTGGCCCGAAGAGAAAGGCCGCGCGCTCATTGACGAGCTGATCGCTTTCGCCACGCAGAAGCAGTTTGTCTATGCGCACCCATGGCGCTTGGGTGATATTCTCATCTGGGACAATCTGGCGACCATGCATCGCGCCACGCCCTTTGATGATCGCACCTATCGCCGCGATATGCGCCGCACGACATGCCGCGAGCGCGCGATCATCGACGCCTGAGCCCTCGCCCTAAAACGGCAGGAGCTCTTTCAAGCCCATCTCATCGGAAAGCTTTTGCAGATCAGCCAGTGTGTCTGCTGGCAGGATGAGGCCATTGGCGCGATTTTCAATTTCCTGGCGCGCTTCCATCTCGCCGGGATAGAAGATGTCTTCAAAACCTTCGGCGCGCGGAACTTGCTTCATCCGCGCAATCAGTTCTTCAACACGCACATTAAACTCGGCGAGCGGCTGGATCGCTTCAATGTTGATGGCGATCATAAAATGGCCGGCGCCGCTTCGCTTCTTGGCTTGATAGGGGCCAAAAACATCGGTCGAAAAACCGCTGCCCGTGAGCACGCCCGACAACATGTCCATCATCAGCGCAATGGCATAGCCCTTGTGCTCGGCAATGGGCAGAATAATGCCTTGGATCGCTTCGGCAGGATCTGTTGTCGGCGCACCATCCGCATTGATCGCCCAGCCGAGCGGGATCGGCAGACCCTTTTGCTTGGCGAGATAAATCTTGCCGCGCGCCACGCCCGTATTGGCCATATCGAGAACCATCGGCGCATGGCGGCCAGCCGGACAGGCCCAAGAAAACGGATTATTGCCGAGCACTTTTTCGCGCCCACCCCATGGTGCCATGGCGGGGCTTGCATTGGTCGAGAGAAAGCCGATGCAGCCCGCACGCGCCGCCATCAGCGTATAATAAAAGGCCGTACCAAAATGGTTGGAATGGCGCATGGCCACTGCCGCAATGCCATGCTGCTTGGCGCGCGCAATTGCCTCTTGTGCGCCAAAGGCGGCCACCACCTGCCCCATGGCCTCGTGACCATCAATGACAGCAAGTGCGCCCGCATCCAGCGCAAGGCTTGGACTGGCCTTTGCATCACAAACACCCGCCTGCAAACGCGCGAGATACCAAGACAGGCGCAAGACGCCATGCGATTGATGCCCACAGAGATCCGCCTGCACCAAGGAATCCGCACAAAGATGCGCATCATCTGGCGAGAGTCCCGCCTTTTCATAAGCCGCAGCGGCAAAGCGCAGGAGTTTTACAGGGTCAACTTTGGGCAGAGCGGACATAGGTTCCTCTGAGGGCAAGGTGCACGCATCTTGCCGATCCACACTCACATGACAAGCGCCTTGCCAAAGCCTCAAGGGGCGCCTTTAATCAGACTCATAAAAAAGGTCTGGGGAGGCTGAACAATGTCTTGGGGAATCCACACGCGCGCGGCGCTTTTTGGTCTTGCCTGTCTTTCGAGCGCTCAAGCGCAGGCACAAGACGCAGCCAATTTCTTCGCAGACAAAACGATCAACTTCCTCGTCGCCTCGGGGCCAGGTGGCGGCTACGATATGTATGCGCGCCTACTCACGCGCCATTTCGGCCGCAACATTCCTGGCAACCCCTCTTTCGCTGTTCAATATCTGCCCGGCGGCGGCGGCATTGTGGCTGCGAATAATCTCTATGGGCTTTCCAAGAAAGACGGCACGGTGATGGGCCTGCTGGCGTCGAGCACATTCTTGCTCGCAGCCGTTGGTGATCAGCACACCAAATTTGAAAATCTCAAATTCACTTTCATCGGCAATATGAATGAAGAAGCCGATACATGTTCCGTCTGGCACACGACAGGGATCAAATCCGTCCAAGATTTAAAATCTCGCGAGGTGATTATTGGCACAGCGGGCGTGGGTTCCAATTCGCACACATTCCCGGTCGGCATGAATGCGGTGATTGGCACGCGGTTCAAACCAATTCCCGGCTATTCGGGCGGCGCACAAATTCGCACGACAGCTATGGAGCGTGGCGAGCTGCACGGCTCCTGCGGGATTTTCGTTTCCACTCTGGGTGCACAATTTGGTCAGCCGCTCGCTGAGGACAAGCTGAATGTTGTTCTGCAAATGGGCCTGACGCGTCATCCCAAATATAAGGATGTACCCAATGCACTGGAACTCGCCAGTGATGATGTCGGTCGCCAATCTCTCGAATTGCTCTTCGCGCAGCTCGCTTTGGGTCGCCCCATTCTCGCGCCACCCGATGTGCCGCAAGACCGAGCTACACTTCTCAGCAAAGCATTTCAAGACACAATGCGCGATCCGCAATTTATAGCAGAAGCTGAAAAGACCAATGTTGAAACGAGATGGTTTGATGGCGTGCGCATGCGCGACGTGATGATGAAAATGGAATCCGCCCCCGCCCCAATCAAAGCACGGGTCAAGGCCATTCTTGATCAGCAAAGCTGAAGGACAGAAGAAAATGCAATTTGGACTCTATGGCACGAATGGCCATGTGACCGTCGGCTCGCCAGAAATTGTTCAAGCTGTCCTCGAAGCGCGCGGGCCTTTGCCTGAAGGGCGTCAAGACAAGCAATATGAATTCGGCCTCGACATGATGCTGGAAGCCGAAAAAGCCGGCTTTGACATTATTCTCTTCGCAGAACGCCATCTCGGCCCCGATCTCACAACATGGGTGGTGGCTGGCGCCATCGGCTCACAGCTACAACGTATGCGCTCGATGGTTGCCGTCCATCCCGGCCTCTGGCATCCGGCTGTGATCGCCAAATTGTCCATGACGCTTGATCGCGTCTGCAAAGGTGGCATGGCGATCAATCTGGTGACAGGTGCGAGTGAATCCGAATTCCAGATGTTTGGCGGAACCGCCTTGATGGAAGATGCCGAGAAGCGCTATACGCGCGCGACCGAGTTTATCAATTTCATCAAGGGCGCTTGGACGCATGACAAATTTTCGATGCCGGGAGAATTTTTCCCCACCGAGAATTTCGAATTGCGGTTGCGCCCGCGCAATGCCGCACCGCCCGAAATGTTCACGGCTGCCAATTCAGAAGGTGGGCGCAAAATGGTCGCCGAGACTGGCGATTGGTGGTTTCTGCCCTATGATCGCAACATCACCACTACAGATGAATTGCTGCGCGAGCTCGAAAAATCCATGGCGGATATGCGACAGCGCATGAAGGCTGTGGGTCGCCATATCCGTTTCGGCTTTAATCCGTTCATTGGTTTTGGCGACAGCATGCAAAATGCGCTTGAAGCCAGCATTGCGCGCATCATTGCGCATGAGCAAAATCCCGATACAGCAAAAATCCAGCGCAGCATGTTGCCTGCCACATTGGGCGGCTGCATGGGGCGGCCAGAAGATATCCGCCGCCAGATCGGTCGCTTCCGCGATATGGGCATCGAACTGCTGCTCTTCAAAATGACAGCCGGGACAGATGATGTGCGCCGCATCGGCACAGAAGTGATTTCACCATTCAGGACTGGGACGACATGACCGCACGAGCCCTTCTCTTTCTCTGTCTGTTTTTTGCAGGCTCTGCACAAGCGGCAGATGAAGGGCTTTCTGCTTTCTACGCGGGCAAAAATATTCGCCTGACTGTTGGCTCATCTGCAGGTGGCGGCACTGATATTGTTGCCCGTTTATTGGCCCGCCACATGGGCCGCTACATTCCCGGTAAGCCCGGCATTGTCACCGTCAATCAACCCGGCGGTGGCGGATTGGTCGGCGCCAATCGCATTGCCAATAGTGCGGCACGTGACGGCACTGAAATTGCAACAATGGAGCGCGCGATTCCCCAGCTCGCTTTCATGGGCGATCCCAATGTGCATTTTGATCCGCTCACGCTCACATGGCTGGGGTCGCTCTCCTCTTACCGCAATGATGCTTTCATGCTGTTCGTCAATGCAGATCACCCGGCGCGCTCGGTTGATGATTTGCGCCCCGGAAAAATGACAGCGCGGCTTGGAGCAAGCCAGCAAGGCTCAACCAATCTCACATTCGCACTGATTGCGCGCGATGTGTTGGGGCTGAATGTTGTGCCCATTTCCGGCTATGCCGGCACAGCCAAAATATCGCTCGCCATGATCGCGCGTGAGGTCGATGGTCAGCTCATGGGGATTGTGTCCATTCAAGCAAGCCAGCGCCATCTGTGGGAGAGCAAAGCCGTGCGACCTCTCGTGCAATTTGCCAGACAGACGCGCCACCCCGTCCTGCCAGATGTGCCGACGGGCTATGAATTGGTGCGCGACGAGCCAAGCCGCGCTCTGCTCGAATTTGCAGAACTCCCCTTTTTCATGGCGCAATCATTTGTTGCGCCCGCCGCTGTTCCCGCAGATCGGGCAGCTGCGCTGCGAAAAGCATTTCTCCTGATGACACAAGATGAGGAGTATCGCGCCGAGGCACGCAAACTCGACATTGATGATAGCCCGGTCGGCCATGAAGAGATTGAAGCACTGCTGCACAAAGCAAAGACCACACCAAAGCCCGTGATCGAAGCCTTTCAGCGTGTCATTGCGCGATGAGTCTACACATGCATTCTAAATCATTTGCTCTCAAGAGGCACATTATGATGAAGCCCATGACCAAAGTTTTTCTATCTGCTTTGTTTTGCGTGCTTCCTGTCAGCGCGGCTTTAGCCGATGCGATCGAGGATTTTTATCGCGGCAAGCAAATGCAATTCATCATCCGCACCGCCGTGGGTGGCGATTATGATCAATATTCAAGATTGGTTGCGCGCAATATGTCGCGCCATATTCCGGGTCACCCAACCATTCTGCCTGTTAACATGCCAGGTGGCGGCGGGATTACGGCTGCCAATTTTGTTGGCCAATCTGCACCCAAAGATGGCACTGTTCTGACCATGGTGAGCCAAGGTCTCCCCATTGATCAGGCTCTTGGCCTCAATAAAAGTCTGCGGGTCGATCTTCGAGAATTTAACTGGATCGGCAATGTGGTGAATGCAAACCAATTACTGGCCGTCTGGCACACATCACCCATTCGCTCGATTGAAGACGCAAAAAAACGCGAAACAACCATTGGTGCAACGGGAGCTGGCTCTGTTTCATCGCAACTCCCCTCTTTCTATAATTATGTTTTGAAAACACGTTTCAAAATCATCATGGGCTATCAGTCAGGTCAGGAAATTGACCTGTCGATGGAGCGCGGCGAAGTGGAGGGGCGTGGCACGAATACATATACCGGCTACATGGCCTCAAAGCCGCATTATCTGTCACGCAATCTGATCATTCCCTTGGTGCAAGTGGGCAGCCAACGCGAGGCGGATTTGCCCAACGTGCCGCTGCTGACAGAATTGGATGTGCCTGCGCAAGATCGCCCGCTTCTGGAATTTATTTCCAAAGCCATCACGGTTGGGCGCCCCGTTGCCACAACACCGCAAGTGCCCAAAGAACGCGTCGAGGCTTTGCGCGCAGCCTTCGACAAGACTTTGCTCGATCCCATTTTCATTGAAGAAGCACGACGCGAAAATGCAGAAATTCGGCCCATGAATGGCGTGACGCTCGCCCGTGTCATTCATGAGCTGATTGAGACACCCGCACCCATCCGCAATCGCATCAAAGAAGCGATTGAAGATCGCAGCACGCCAAGCCCCAAGGCAGAGACCAAATAAGGAGAGCCGCAAAGCTGCTATGCTTGATGATGAGGGGATAGGTTCCAAGAATAGCTAATAATCGCTGATATCAGAGCGACCATCGGTAAATTTCTTCATCGCCATGCGGATCGGGAAGTAAAGCACGAGACCAAAAGCAGAGAAGGCCAGCCACTGCCAAAGCTCCGAACCGGAAGCAGTCGAGGGATTGAAGTAAGCCCAGATCGCAACTCCAAACCCTGAGGCTGAAAAGGACACGAAAAAGCCAATCGTCGTGAGAGCTTCAAAGATCAAGAGCCCGATGGCGATGACTGCCCATAGAGCCCAAATCTCAATTCCGGTTAAAGCGCTCAAATAGCTCACTTCTGCCTCACGACTTCGAGCAAAGTCTCTACGGCTCCAAGAGACTTGGTGATGTCCGTTGGAATGACAATCAATTTAGAATTGTTTGATTTTCCAAGCTCGGCAATGCTGTTGATTTGCTGCTTCTTGATTTCAAAATCAATCGCGGCCTGACCATTCTTTTGAATAGCCTCACCAACAGTATTGGTGGCGAAGGCTTCGGCTTCTGCGAGAATACGACGCGCTTCTGCCTGCTTTTGGGCTGTATATAATTCGCCATCAGCTTTGAGCTGCTGTGCCTGACGATCACCTTCAGCTTTGGTCACCGCCGCACGGCGCTCACGTTCGGCATTGAGCTGCTGCTGCATAGCGGCGCGCGTGGATTGATCGACAACCACATCCAAAACTTCAGTGCGGGTGATTTCGATGCCCCAAACAGCGCAGGCATCAGACAGAGACGATTGAATTTGCTCGTTGATGAATTCGCGCCGAGATTGAACTTCATCAAATTCCATCTGACCACCGGTTGAGCGCACAATGCTCGTAACCGTTGTGCTCACTGCTTGGTCGATATCAGAAATTCTGTAGACAGACTTTGCCGGGTCAACAATTCGGAAGAAAACCGCCGTGGTGAGATGGACTTCGACATTGTCCTTGGTAATCACGCTGATCGATTGAGGGGTTAATTGTCGCTCGATAATGCTCACCTTGTGAGCCACGCGATTGAGAATAGGGACAATAATATTCAACCCCGCCTTGAGCGTTGTGACGTATTTTCCGAATTGCTCAACAACATATTCCTGAGATTGCGGGACAATCTTGATGCTACTGAACGCGATCAGGATGAAGAGGACAATGAAACCAAACAGAACAAAACTTTCGCCGCTCATGACTGCCCCTGAGATCACACTGGATTAAAATGCCGCTTTTCGCCCCTGTTGCCCTCACTCGATCACTGAGGGGTGCCCAGCGCTGAGTGAGCGACGAGTAGCTGGAGATACGCAAACTACCGCCGGTGCTTGAGATTCGTCTAGCCAAACCTGTCAAAGCCGCGCGACAACCAACCGAATGCCAAATGGTCTGCTAGCTGGAATGTGTCGCCGACCATTCAACACGGTCAGGAGACCCTCATGGAGCGAGGTCGGCTGACACGAGCGAGGTGGTATAAGTCAGCGTGCGCCCGCCATTGAGCCTAGGACCCGCTGATTAAGAGTTACACAGGAATTGTTTATTTACAGAGGCTTAGTTAGTAGTTTATAAGATTGGTTTATACTTTCTAGCAATCAGCGGTTCCAAATGGAACAGGTTTCAGATCCGAAACACAAGACCAGCGCGACCAAGCCATCAAAGCACTCGCTCGATGGCGAGATCATCGTCGTTCATAAAGGCATTGCGATCTACAAGACGCATGCATCCCCCTTCTGGTTTGCACGCATTCGAGACCCTCAGCTCAAGAAATACGTGGTCCGCTCAACGAAAGAGAAATCACGGGTCAAAGCAAGGGAAGTTGCTCAGGAACTGGCTCAGGACATTCTGAGCAAGCAGAAAGCGACCCCTAAGGAATACACCTTCAAATACTACGCGACCCGCTTCCTTGAGAAAGGTCGGCGGCTAGCCGCTACTGGGGAACGCAACGCCAATTACATTCGAACAGCTGGAACCGTGCTCGACAATAAGCAATGGGGGCTGATGAAGCATTTTCAGGATGCTGATGTCCGGACCTTAAGAACCCGTCATTGGGCTGAATATCTGGATGAGCTGGCTAAGAAGCGACCAGACCTGAAACCATCAACCAAGAACATGCTGGGTGCGACCTTCCGCAATGTTCTGAAGGTGGCACGGGACGATGGGATCATTGATGGGGTTCCTGAGACCCCTAGGACCCGTCAGAAGGACAATCCACGACCCTTCTTCCGCTTCTACCCCCTCGTCGACAAGGATGCAGATACCTACAAGAAGCTGCTTGAGACCGCTGAGAAGCTCGCGACTGAAAGTGTCACCATTCGTGGGACGGCTATTACGACAGAACTCTATGACCTGATCTTGTTCGTAGCGCATACCTTTGTTCGACCGACCACAACCGAACTCTATGCAATTCGGCATGCGGACATTCAGGTGGCAGAAAACCCCAAACGGCTTCTGCTGACCATTCGCGATGGCAAGACTGGTTTCAGAATAGCCAATTCCATGGAAGCTGGTGTCAGCGTCTATGAGCGCATCAAGCAGCGCTATCCAGACGCCAGCGCTGAAGACTATCTATTCCTACCAGCTTACAAGAACCGCACTACCGCATCTCAAATCATGCGGCGGCAGTTCAATCGTGCACTAAAAGAAGCAGGCATCACATTCGACCCATATACGAACCAGAACCATACGGTCTATTCGCTGCGTCATACTGCTATCTGCATGCGTATCATTCTCAGCCATGGGCAGGTGAATGTGTTCAATCTAGCCAAGAACGCAGGCACCAGCGTCGAACAGATTGAGCGGTTCTATGCTCGCAATCTGCCGTTGAGTGCTGAGATGGCTAGGAATTTGCAAAGTTTCGGTGAAAAGGCTTAGTTTTATTACAGCGTATGGACCAAAGAATACGAGGTCGCGAAATGATTTTTTTGATTTTCACAGCTCTATTATTAGGAACAACGCAAGGCGCCATTGCTCAATCTAAACCCTACAATGGACCCATCATCGATGCCCATCTACATGTCACGAACGGCGAAGCACGCGCATTCTTAGAGACTATGGAAAAAGAAAACGTAGAAGCAGTCGTTTCTATGGCTTACCCAGGATGGGGTAGTAGGCTTTCAAGCAATAGCAAGAAACTCATTTCGCTGTGTGATGCGGAATTTGTCCGCCCTCTAGGAACAGGCGACACATCCACCGCACTCTCATGGGCAAAGCGTCATGCAGGTAAAGACTGCGCTGGTTTTGGTGAGGTGGGCGTTCGTCATTACAATAAGAACGCCAAACGTGACGGAGCAAAGGATCAAGGGACTTATGTAGTTCCATTTCAATCTGAAGCGATGGATGCATTCCTGACCATTGCAAACAGTCAGGGAAAGCCAGTCGTTTTCCATCTTGAACCATTTTATGAAGTTACTGGGGTTAACACCCTAAGCGAAAGCAAGCGCTTCTATGAGGACACCTGTCGTAGATATCCAAACATCAAGATCATTGCTGCACACAATGGAATGATGCCGCCAAAAGACTTGGATGAGCTTTTTGGAAAGTGCAGAAATCTTTATTCCGATTTTAAGTTTTTAACGACTCGAAACAGCTTTGCTGGCTTTAGAGATTTGCACCCATTTCATAAAGCGCCTCGACGGATGCGCGAAGAAAGCGATCCCATCAAACCTGATTGGAAAGCCCTAATCCGGAAATACGAGGATCGATTTATGTTTGGCTCGGACGTCAAAACCGATCAACGTCACAACGCACGCCGAAGCGATTATTCAATTCACATCGAAGAGGTTCGTGAATTAATCTCGACGTTCGAGCCACGAATTCAGCAGAAAATAATGTATCAGAACACCAAACGGATTTTTAATATTGGCTCATAAGTAATTTATGCGGGTTATACTTCGGCTTTCAGGTAAATGTTCACTTGCCTGTTCATTTTAGCCAAGAACATGGGAACAAACACCGCAATGCTTGAACGGCATTACGGGCACACATCGAATGTGGCTAGCGCTGCTGAATTGACCAAGGGTAGTCGGGTCACTGGCGATGGGCAGGTGAGGGTGCTTGAGTGGTTATGAAAATAGGATATTTTACTGCAGTCATTTTTCGCAGCAGAGGCAAGCGTCGATGAAACGGCTTTTTTTAACGAGCCTTATCGTCTTAAATTTTTCCGTATCCAGCGCAAACGCATACTGGCAACATTTAGTCGAAGATACGATAGATGGTGATCGCTGCGTTTTATTCAAACCAGCTGGTTATAAAGATCCTTCTTTAGCCAATCGTGATCACCCAGTCCTGAGAATCATTGTTCAGTCATTTGATCCGATTATGTTCAAGGTCGAAATATGGTCAGGAATTGATAGTAGCTTATCTATTCGCGGCGGAATGAAAATTGGTTCAGAAATGTTCGTGCTTAAGTTTAATGATGAAATTGGCACTCTACAAAATGGATCACCAAAAGCGCTTTCTGAAGCTTTGATATCAGGCGAGTATGTCGCCGTTGGCTATCGTCATCAGGAGAAGATGATTTATGATAGGTTTGAGCTTAAAGGAATTCGAGAAGAACTAGATAAGCTGAGGAAGATTTGTAAGTTTCATGCATGACGTTATTTATTTTTATTCAAAAGAATATTGATAGGGTCGCTAAAATTCTTTTTTATAATTTCGTCAACGCTGTCTCCAGCTTGGGCATTATGTGAAACTTCTAAATCTCTTTTATTCTTTTTTGTGAATCCTTCTTTATCTAAAATTCCCAAAAATAAGATAAGATTTTTATCCAGCTGCTCTTTGTTAGATATCCATGTAAATCGGCTTGGTTGCATACTAGTTGCTTCTCTATAGTTCTCAAAAGAGCCATAAATTTTATATTTATCGAGCTTACCCAAACCTTTTCCTACTACCCTTCCGTCCGTCAATCCTGCCAAAAAATATGTCGTATTTAAACCAGCAATCGTGTTTAAATTTGCAACATAAAGATTTTTGATTTCATCAACACCCAAAGATTCTGCATTATTTATGATAGCATTAATGGTTTCTGGGTTTGAAATGTTTACTCCCAGAACTCGCACGGTATCCGCTAGTTCATTAGCTTTGTTGAACATTTTCTTTTCAAGATAGGATCTACCAAGGCTCTTAAGCTTTTGGTCCGAGCCAAAGCGCCTTGTCAAATAATCATCAATAATAATTTCAGATGTTTCTTTGACCTTTGTGTATTCCTTACTTTTTAAAATTGTTGCCACAAAGAGTTTTTGAACTTCATCACCAAAAACAGCTAATGAAGCTAATTGTATTTTGAGCTCTGGAAAATATTTTGCAGCTATTTCAAAATCTTCGTTCTTTTCATCCATGACGTTAGGCGTTGCCTCTAAAGTAGATGTGGGCACTTTGGGCATTACGTTCACGTTAGACGTTGATATAGATGACGTAACTGGTCTCGCAGTTGACTGCGAGTTGATAGGGATATCGTAGCTTTCTGACCGTTTTGGTTCATCTTTTTTAGAGAAAACCTCGATCAAATATCTTACAAAAACAAAGACCAGCATTAAGAAGCCACCTACGATGGCACCTCTAATCGCTGCATCAATAATATTTGTCATTTTTTTCAACCAAATTTTCCATGAAACTTGGCTATTTACACCAGCTCCACTACCCGCCTCTTAGCTTCTTCGCTAGCCTCAATGTATCGCTGGGTAGTGCCAAGCGCTGAGTGAGCTGCAAGAATCTGAATATCACTTAAAATTTCAACGCCTAGTTGTGGTGAAGCTCTTCGCTTCACCACAACTGATCTTAGATTAACTCTGAGGGGCGGTAGGCGTTAGAGTTGGAGTTGGGGCTGTTTTCTTTGGGCGCCCACCAGACAAAGGGCGAAGTGTAACAAACACAGGATTGGGATAATGTTCCAGCGTTGCTCCGGATGCAGCATCAACACCCATGCCAATTATGCCTCCGATTAAAACATTTCCGGCAAAGCCTGCTGCACCGCCGCCGGCTAGTTTCGTGCCTACTTGCACTTGCTGTGTTTGATAGCCTTGTTTCTTGAATGTTACCGCGAACTCGCTCTTGCGTGAGATTTCCCATGTGCATGGAGTCATCGGACAAATGAGACCCGTCGAGGAGATAGCTTCCGCACCAATAGGTTCTGAGTTGACAGTGACTTGATTAGTAGTCCCGCGCGTGACTGTTGCGCAACCTCCGAGAAGAGCGGCTGCTGTGAGAGCGATGCTGTATTTAAGAAACATTTCTATCCCCCCAAATTGTGTAAAGATCTACGCAGTTTTCAATAAGTTTAGGCACTCATGGAGCTGAACGTCACGTAAGCTACCGCCTACGCTTGAGAGCCTCGATATTAGATGGGTCCACCCACGACACGAACTTTAATTCGCACGATGGAAGAGCTAACCCGACCTCCATATTCCCAAGTTGTTTTATAAGCGATTTCATCTACACCAAGCTTATCGGACTCATAATAAACACGATACTTATTGACAGCCCGAAATTTGCCAAGTTTGGCAGGGGTTATCACTTCACGCTTTAAAATCATCCCACCGGGACGAAAGTCCCGACTACAGCCTCTCGTCGGTTTTTCCTGACCAATTCTCTGTGCTTTTCTGCCTGAAACACTCGTTACAACCCACTCAATAGTTTGATCAGCGCCGTCATACAAAGTCAGACCCGGCGACTTACAGTAGGTTTCGACAGCAAAGGCGAGAGATGGAAAGAGAAATGCGCTAGCAAAGACAGCGATAGCTTTCGTTTTAAACATCGGATTAAGCCCCTCCTAAACCACCCGCCTCTTAGCTTCGTCGCTAGCCTCGATGTATCGCTGAGTAGTTCCCAGCGCCGAGTGACCTGCAAGAAGCTGAACGTCCCGTAAGCTACCGCCCACGCTTGAGATTCGTCTAGCCCAACCAGTGATCGCTGTGCGCCTGCCCGAGTGACTGCTAGCCCCCTGGAACCCCAGCGCCCGATACCAACCAGCGAATTTATTGACGATAGCGTATGAAGAAGTCTGACATGCTCGCTCAGTAGTTATTATGAAGGCACTATTTCCCGATACTTTCTTCCAGCAATCCAGCGCAGTCCGCAGATCCTTATTGAGCGGAATGATCCGACCCGAGCGACCCTTGGAAGCTGAGTTTGGTAAATGGATGGCATCTGAGAGCTTTCCCTCAGCATCCGTGACCATCGACCATTGCAGTGCTGCTATCTCTTTAGCTCGAAGACCAGCCTTGAGAGACAATAAGAAGATCACACGGTCCCGTTCGGGGTGACGGGTAGTGGTGAGGTAGCTCAAAACAGCTTCGACCTGCCCCTTACTGAGGATTTTCGCTTGTTTGCCGAGACCCATGAAGTGTTGCTCCAACTCGTTATGAAAAGCTCGATTTCGAGCCAAAAATAACGGGCTGTGGATTCTGCGGCTAGGGCGGCAAGAAGAAATATTCGTAAAAACAATAGGTTATGTGAATTCGTTATAAAATACGTCTTTTACAATGAGTTGGGGCGGCTAGTTCTATTTGGAACCACCTACCCCAGCGCATTTGCCACTAATGCGAGCCCTGAGTGTCACCAGACAGCTTCGCGAACAGGTGCGGCGCTTCTTGCTTCTGTTAGAAATATTGTCGACGTATTGAACCATACGTTGAGACTTTGAAGAACGATCGGTGATCGACCTGCAAATGACCGCGGGCAAAAGGAACAGAAAATGAGAATTCGTGAGCTCATTACGATTTTTATTTCCGTGCTTTTATCCGCAGTTTTAGCTTCAAGCAGCAAGTCGTTTGCACAGACCAGCCAACAAAAACAATTGGCGATGCGGGTCCCTATTGCTGACGTGCACATGCATCTCGAAGGCGGAAACGATCCAAAATTTTATATCAACCAAATGGATTTGGCGAACGTTCGCTGGGCTGGTGGGGTCGGCGGCGGACCAACAGATAATCCAATGCAAATCAAGAGCGCTTTAGGTGGACGATATATAGCTGCTTTAGGTCAAAATGAGTTTTTCAGGGTCTTGTTCTCGTCGGGACAAGACGCTCTCACCGATCTGAATAACCCTACCTTTCAGAATTTCTTTCCTTTGGCTGAAGAACAGTTCCGCTCGGGACGCGTTCGGGGTTTTGGTGAGATACACATAAATAACGTAAGCCCATTTAGCCCAGCGCGGGGGCAAAGGAAGATAAAACTTGAAAACCCAGTTGTCTTGAAGATGTTCGAGATAGCGAACAAGTATGATGGCTTTGTTCAAATTCACACAATGATCGATAGCGGATCAGATGAAATAATAAGGGTTTCGCGTCGTTTTCCAAAAACAAAAATAATCTTATCACATTGCCTACCTGGCGCATCTCCTGCCCAAGTCGCAAAATTACTTGAAACAGCATCAAACATTTATTGTGAGCTGTCTGCTCAAGGTCCAACGCATGGAGTCCGCCGAATATATAGCGAGGCAGGTGTTAGACCCGACTGGAAGCATCTCATCGAAAAGTATCCTAATCGATTTATGATTGGGACTGATCCATGCTGCGGTCAATTCTATAAGTATCAAAAAATAGTCGATGAGATTAGAACATTGTTGCTTCCGCATTTCACAGAAGCAACAATGAAAAAGCTAGCTTATCAAAATGCTAATAGAATATTCAGCTTGAAATAATTCTCATAGATACAAAAAGCGCTCATATATAAATTACATTCTGCATCATTCATTCGCTAACGCGACTGCTGAGCGTCACCAGAAAGCTTTGGAAACAGATGCGGCGCTTCCTGCTTCAGCAACGCAATACAAGCTGCACGGACAATTGCATACACATGCAGGTCTGTTTCTTCTGCATAGGCTTCGAGCTTCTTTTTAAGATTGTCTGGGCAACTGAATTCCGAACGACCCGACTTCTCATGTCTGCGGCAGTCTCGACAGGTTTGGCGCTCAATGTGAGGTGGTCTGTCAGGGGTATTTATACGGCGGTATTGCTGGGGACGGGGTCCGGGGTCGCTTTTCTTATTATACTTTAGTATTAGTCTTTTGACCCCATAAACTGGTCTGGCAACTCATTACTACGATCGTTGGGACCGACTTTGAGTTTATACCAGTTTATACCTTTTTCAGGCACGCCGAAGCGCTACCCGAAAAGGCAGTAAGTCATTGATTTTATTGAATTTTGATGGTGGGCGCACTAGGGCTCGAACCTAGGACCCGCTGATTAAGAGAATTTTTATCTCATCTCGACACATGATGACAGCGCATGACTGATGATGACTAAGTATTTGAAATTAAAGTAGTTTTTCAAATAGTAGCTGATATAATGGTAGCCAGAACAAGCCTCGATCGGCCGCCACGGACTTACGCTAAACTTACGCAAAATCCGATGGCGACCGACCTTTCAACGGTGTTGCCATGGCCAAACGCTACGCGATCAACCAAAAGAATCTCACCCAATTCGCGTGCCTCGATGGACGCAAAGACACGCTTTATTTTCTGGATGGCGAGCGTGGCTTGGCCCTTCGTTGTTCAGCGGGCGGTGGCCGGTCTTGGATCTTTCAATATGTCTCGCCCATCACGGGACAAGATCGACGCGTGGCTTTGGGTAAGACAGATGCTGTGCCCGTGGCTGTTGCCAAACTCAGGGCGCAAGAACTTCGAGGCCTCATCGCCTCCGGCCGCTGCCCACATTACGAAGAACAAGAGCGCTTGCGTATTGAGGCAGCACCAAAGCCACCTACAGTCGGGCAAGCGATTGAGATCCACTCTGAACGTCTATTGCGTCATCTGAAGCACCCCGATCATCGGATCAGGCAGCTCAAGCAAGATCTGAAGCCGCTCTTTGGACGCCTGATCAAAGATGTTACGCGACGCGAATGGGTCGAACTGTTTGAGAAAGTCGCCAAGCGTGCGCCCTATGCTGCCAATCGCCTGCAAGCGGCTGTGTCAGCCATGTATAGCGACCTTTGCGACCGCGGCGTCGTGGAAATGCATCCCCTCCTCCGTCTCAAAAAGCGGACAAAAGAAGTGGCACGTGACCGTATTTTCTCGCTTGATGAATTGAAGCGCTGCTGGGCACTGGCAAGCTCAAACGTGCCCGCGCAATCAGCCGACCAGTTCCGTCATTTGATCGGGCTCCTTAGCCTCACTGGCTGCAGGCGGGAAGAGATTGCTGGCATGAGCTGGAACGAGGTGGATATGGAGCGCCGCCTCTTCAATCTCCCGGCCGCGCGCTCAAAGACCAAAGTTGGCCGCACCATCCCGCTGTGTGACCAAGCTATCCGCATTTTAGAGCGCCGTCCCCGTTTATCGGAAGGACAATATGTCTTCGGCGATGCAACATTAGGCCGCAGTTCGTTCTCAGGATTTTCGAAAGCCTGGTCGGGATTCCGCAAAGAGGCTGAACTCCCCGATGATCTGCGTATTCATGATCTGCGCCGAACTTTCTCGACCTATGCGGATGAACATGTTGAAGCCTCGATACCTGTGATCGAAGCATTTCTTGGACATTTGTCTGGGACAAGGTCAGGCATTGTGAGCGTCTACAACCGGGCCAATTACCTCAGCCGGACAAAACTGCTCGCGCAGGGCTACGGAGATTTTTTGGATGGCCTGATTGGTGAGGCTGAAGTCATTGATTGAATCTAGAAATATCATATCCCAACAAGATTATCTCACGACGAGAACTTCGCGGCCTTATGGGTCGAGTGAACAAACTAGCAAGGTGACATAAAACAGTTTTTCATTTGCATCAAAACCAGACTGTTTGGGCTTTAAAAAGCCCCGCGCGCTCCAATTATAAAAACGAAAACTTTTGCAATTTTAATGATTTAACCGCCCAATCGATGGGCATAAATACGGAAAAAATATTCTCATATCTGGCTAGTTTGATAGCTTGACCACTTCGACCCCTCATGGAACAAGAAATTAATGAAATTCAATATCTTGAAGGGCCAATGAAAGCACTTCTGATTGGGAACACCCGCATCGGAGATTTTATCCTGAGCAGCGGCCTAATAGCGCATCTTCTGGATACGTACCCAGATCTTCGCCTGACAATCGCATGTGGCTATATATGCGAGCCACTTACACGACATATTCCCCGCGTCGAACGCGTGATCCCCATCTATAAAAAGCCATTGAACAAACATTGGCTCGATCTTTGGCATGAAGTGCGTGACACGCATTGGGACATGATTATTGACCTGCGCAATTCGTTTGTTTCAAGGTTCGCGCGCAAGAAAAAAGTTTGTCGGCTCATCCGACCAACTGGAAAGCTTCACAAGGTCGAAGAATATGCGCGCGTGATGGGGCTTTCCCCGGCACCAAATCCGAAGGTTTGGATTGGTGATGAGCATCGTGCATTCGCTCGTGAGATCATTCCAGACGGGATGAAAGTTATTGGAATAGGACCCGGCGCGAGCCACTTATTCAAGCGATGGCCTGCTGAAAATTTTGCGGAGCTTTGCGAAAAACTGATCGCAACCAACGGACCTTATCCGTATGCAAAGATTGCCATCATTGGCTCTTCAAATGAACTCCGACCGGCAAAAGCGATTTTTGATCGAATACCAGATAACCGTCTAATTGATCTCATGAGCAACACTGATCTCATGCATGCAGCAGCAGCTATTGAGCGAATGACGCTCTATATAGGCAACGATCATGGACTAACGCATATGTCTGCAGCTCTAGGCACACGCACTATCGGTCTTTTTGGCCCTACATCTCCTGCGCTATATCAGCCGTGGGGCGAGAAGTGCTCTTATGTGTCTTCAGATCGTTCGCAAGGAGAATTGGCGGCGATTGAGAAGCGTATTGGGCGAGATACAGAGTGTTTAATGGACGAGCTCCGCTTGCACGCCGTCCTTACTCAAGCGCAATAACTGGCCGGCCCCAACGATGTGATCCGATCGTTATGTTAGTTGACGATTTGGTGAGGCGCTTGGGTTTGGTGGTCCAGATCCAGCGTTAGTTTTTAGCGGCATTTTTACCCTTCGCCACCGGCGAAGGGGGTTGCCTGCAAAAGGTATTCTGCCGGCGTTTTATTGCCAAGAGCCATGTGAGGACGGCTCTCATTATAATCGATCCTCCAAGCCTCAATCAGGCGCTGTGCCTCGGCTAGGCTTTCGAACCAGTGGATATTTAGGCACTCGTCGCGAAGCGATCCATTAAACGTCTCGATGAATGCATTGTCGGTCGGCTTTCCTGGGCGAGAGAAGTCTATTCGTGTCCCATGATGATAAGCCCATAGATCGACCAGCTAACCCGTGAACTCGGCCCCATTGTCTGCAAACAGATACTTGGGTGCACCACGTCGCCGAACAAGCTTGTTCAGAACATCGACAACATTTTCGCCCCGCAAACGATGACCAACCTCGATTGCCAACCCTTCACGGGTGAATATATCGACAACCGTTAAGGCGCGGAACTTCTTGCCGTTACTCAGTTCATCATGGATGAAGTCCAGGCTCCATGCCTCATTAGGTTGCTTGGGCTGGCACCGGGCTTCACGATGAACCACCATCTTGCATCTACGGGGCCTTTTTGTTCTTAAAGTCAGGCCTTCTTCGCGATAAAGGCGATAGACAAGATTACGGCCTACCGACCAGCCTTCACGCTTGAGAATGATATGGACTCTTCGATATCCATACCGAACCCGTGTGCAAACAATCTCATGCATCCTTTGACGGACTGCAGTCCTTGGATCGCGAGTACTGGGCTTGCGTTGGGTTGAGTGATGTTGGCGCGTTAATGCGCAGGCCCGCCGCTCGCTATAGCCGTGACACGCCGTCACATAATCTACAACGTTCTGCATGAGCGCTGGCCTGGGAACTTTTTTGACAAGACATCCTGTAAAATAGCCTTGTCGAGGCTCAGTTCAGCAACCAACTTCTTCAGTCGACCATTCTCCTCGACCAGCTGTTTGAGCTCGCGGACCTGCTCCGATTGAAGTCCGCCATATTGCTTCTTCCAGCGGTAAAAGGTCTGCTCAGAAATCCTTAATTGCCGGATGAGGTCCGAAACCGCCAGGCCCATCTCTGCCTGTTTCTGGACAGCCACAATTTGCTCGGTCGAAAAACGCTTCTTCTTCATAGCCGATCTCCTCTGTTCCAAGGGGAAAATCCGCCAGAAAACTAATATTAAATCTGGACCATTTTGCCAATGTCACCTCACTTTCGCGGAGGATCTTAGTCAAGACCGTGAAGCAGGTAGCATAACACGGCTTCGGACTGTCCATCCGCTAAAAATGAGATGCTGATAACACCAGATAGGCAAAAGATCGAAAGCTTCCTCCCGCGCAAGTTATATGAAGTCTAAATAGGAGCACCCTCTTTTAAACACCAATGGATACTACGGCGCATGCCTTCACGCAGTTCAATCCTAGGGACAAAACCAAGAGACTTCTTAGCTTTCTCGATAGAACACGAGATTGTTAAATTCATTTCTGACAAAACATGAATCTTTTGATGATACAAACTTAGGCGCTGCAGACTAGCATCTGCAACTCGCGCGATGTCGGCTGCAAATCCTGGAATCTGGATGCGCTTTCGTGCAACTGGAAGATTAAAATCCTCCTCCAAAACAGCGGCGATTGTTTCCACGATCTCTACCATCTCATACGGCCGCTCGTCAGCAAGCCAGAAAATTTCACCGGCGGCTTTCTGATGAATTGCAGCCAACAAAATCCCGTGCGCCAGATTGTCTGTGTAAGCCATCGAACGACGGTTCTTCCCACTTCCGACAATCGGAAACCTTCCCTCACGGATCATTTTAAAAAACAAACTTTGTCGGGGTGGTTGCCCGAGCCCGTAAAACCAAGGCGCCCGAATAATCGTGATTTCCATTTCCGATGCGCTCATTCTGCTTCTAAGCCCCAACTCCATATCACGTTTGGAAATGCCGTATCCCATATAAGGGTTATAAGGACTCGTCTCATCGAAACGATCCGTCGAAATTTTGTTGGCTCCAAATGGTGAATTAGAAGACATAACAACCATGCGACGGATACCAGCAGCGCAAGCCATATCGGCAAGCTGTAAAGTGGCCTCGCAATTGATTTCATGAAACAAGCTTGTACGTCCCGGCGGGTGAATGATTCCGGCAACGTGGATCAGGGTAGAACCTTCCGCGTCTCTCAAAAATGCCCGCAATGCTTCCACATCGCGAATGTCACCAAAAACTGGCTCAATTATGCCTGCCTGTTGTGTGCTAATTTTTTCGGCAGCTGGAATCAAAGCGCGTATCTCAGTTGCTAAAAGCGTACGTTCATAATCCGGCAAACCTTCGCTAGCTGCAACAACGAGGCGTTGGCCAATCCATCCTGTTGCGCCAGTAAGCAGTAGTTTAGTTTTCATTATGAGCGCCTCAGTTGCTGTAAAGGGTATATGCGTAGAGAAGTGCAAATAATAAAATAGCGGAAACCATTCCTCTGTCGTTTAAAATCAGCTCTGTTGGATCATCTGCCCCAGAATATACCTTGGCGAGCTGCATGAAACGAAAAACTCCGAACGCGACAACGGGAACGGTCAACAATGGTTCTTGACTACCGTATCTGCTAACACCGTATTCAGAGACAGCAAATAGCATGTAAAAAGTGACGATCATGCCGGCGAGGATGGACATTAACGAATCCAAAAAAGCAAGATTATATCCGGTCAAAGATTTACGATTCATGTTCGGATCATAGTTTTCAGCCATCTCGCCCCGCCTTTTAGCAACTGCAATAAAAAGCGCGACGACCCCAACCATGGAAATCAACCAATTGGAAAGCAAGATATTTAACGCAAATCCACCAGCCAGAAGGCGTAAAACAAAACCGGAAGAGAGCAAAAAGAGCTCAAGTAAGCTGAAATGTTTCAGTCCAAAACTGTAGCTAACGTTGATCAAGAAATACACTAAGAACACAAAACAAACTTTCGGAGAAAGTGGAGCTGAAAGTATTGTAACCGCCGATAAAAGTACCAGAAGAAGCACTACTCCCTCGGCTGGTGAGATTGCACCAGACGCAAGAGGTCTCGTTTTCTTTTTTGGGTGTTGCGCATCTAAATGGCGGTCGCGAATATCATTTATGACATAGACGGCGCTCGAAAGAAGGCAGAACACGACAAAAACCAATGCTGACTGCTTTAGCGCACTCATCTCTAGCATCAGGCCGCCAAAGAATAGCGGCACGAGAACAAAGCCATTTTTTATCCATTGCTTCGGACGCATAAGACGAAAGAGAATAATTACCTTATGCATTAGAAGGTCTCCGCGCGAGATATGCCTCAGCGTTTCGAAGCGCGATAGCCATGACGCTCGCTTGCGGGTTGCAGCCGGGAGCCTCAGGAATTTGGCTCGCGTCAGCAACAAATACGTTCTTTGTTTCTCGCACAAGGCCAAAGCTGTTGGTCCCCGCCATAGCATTCTCACCGGGCGGACACGAAGAAAACAAGTGGATTGTCATGAGATTTGCACGGGTAATCAGGCGAGCGTCTTGCAGTTCAGTGTTTGCCTGAGTTGGACTCGACCAACCCGTGTGTCCACCAATGCTTGGCACCACTTTTTTTGCGCCCGCAGCGAACAGTAACTGCACTAACCTAAATGTAATCTCAGCAATATTGTGCAGATCTCTCGCTCCATGATTGTAGCGCACCAAAGGATCGCCGCCAGGCAGCAAACCATTGATACGCCCGACCCCTTCAGGTCGGATCATGCCATAGTAAATAGCCGCCCTCTTCCAATCCTTCAGAAGATCAGCTCTATTTGCAGAATCCTCAGCCAAAGCCATTCCAAAGAGCGGCGCTGAAAACACCGAGCCGCCAATACGTTGCTCGGGCATGAATTCTTTGACAGCATATAACGGGAGACGGTTTTCGGACGCATTGATATCATGATCAAAGATCGAAATTGTTCTTAGCGTCGGGTGCATACGGAGACTTTGCCCGATATTTTTTTTCAAGCCGGATCTTTGAAGAAGAGCCGGAGAATTTATCGCTCCCGCACAAACGAAAATATCACGCGCCCTGATTTCAACGCGATGTTTTATTCCTGCATAATCTTGAGCATGACTCACGGCACCATAGGCAATACCATTTTTAATGTGTAATCGATCAACGCGACACATGGCGATCAAACGCATACCCCGCTTGATTGCAGCCGGTAAAAGCGTCTGAGACATGGATTGCTTTGCACCTGTGGGGCAAACCAAAGCGCATGCGTTCGTGCCCACACAGTGGGATTGTGCACGCTCAAGCGGAGCCGCATTCCAACCCATGCGGTCTGCACCTCTTTTTATAATGTCTGTCGGCAAACCCAGTGGACCTTGCGTGAGCGAGGTTCCTATCGAACTTAAGGCTCTTTGATACCAAGGACCAAGTTGTCGTTCGCCAAATTCATCTATGCTGTAAGATCGCGCCCACTTATCCAGAAGCTCTCCATCAACCTTCTGAATGATAGCACTGTTGATCTCCGTGCTGCCGCCAACCCCGCGTCCTTCCGCATAAACAACCGAAGGATGTCCAAGAGCTGCGGTTAATCCACCATGTCGCCAATTCTTTAGAAAAGCTTCACTTGTCTTTGGGCTCACGTCTTCCGCTGATGTATATGGCCCTTCTTCGACCATCAGAACATCAAGACCCGCCTTTGTTAGGACATCAGCGACGCATGCAGCGCCTGCACCTGAGCCTACGATCAGGACCTCGCAATCGAGATATTGAGGCGCAGAGATGCGGAAGCTACCCTTCATGGGTTTCTACCATTAATAGCAGCATTCCGTTCAATACGTTTACGCCTAAAGCGACTCTCTACATCTGGGAATCCAAATTGCTTAGCAACCAAAGGATGCTCGCAAGCCCTTAGCCAAGCCAGTGATGCATAAAATCTTATAAGCTGTGGCGCAGGATTAGGAAGTGCATTCCAAGCACGCATCAGACGTTTAGCCCGGACATCTTCCGGACGTGGCGCTAGCGCCACCAACCAAGCAACCGAAAATGCAACGGCCAAAACAAACAAGCCAAGACGCACGTGCATTGGAGCTTGGCACCGATAACGATATATAACAGCTTCTGCGTCGCATGCGACCAACTCGAGTTCGTCTGTTGAAAGTGCACCCATAACATGGAGCTGATTGCGTATAATCCAGCGCGCAATCATTTACTTGATCCTGTTGTAATTAGGACAATTCCACCAGCGATGAGGGCCATTCCCATCACCGCCTCTGATGACACGCGCTCAGAAAACCACAGCATTGATCCGAGAGTAACAAAAACGACGCTTGATCCAACCAAGACCGGGTAAGCAGCAATTAACGGTATCTGATGAATTGCTTTTGCATAGAGGAGCAGGTTCAACCCGAATAAGACACCACCAACAACAAAGAATGGATCGACGTAGCTCAAAGGACCTACTATTTGCTTCGTCAACGCGAATTTCTTCATCAAAAGATTGCCTGCAACATTGAATAAAATAGCGCCAAAAAGCCATGCCCAACTTATCATAACTACGTTCTCCCAAAAAACGCCTTTAATTTATCGCGCTGCAAAGCGAGTTTTTCGTAAAGCACGTGAAGTAGAGGATGTTTGTAGTAAAAAAGTCTACCAACAATGTATTCATTGGCAACTTCGTATGGAACTTGCACGACCTTCTCGATTGCAAAACCTGCGTGCTGAAAGCAAAACGCCGAACGCGTTGCATGCAACTGTGCTACAACCAGAGTAATCGGCGGCAACGGCCAATTCTGACACCGCTGCAGCCAATTGCGCAGCACTCTCGCATTTCCCATAGTATCAATGTAATTTAATTGCGGATGCAGCACTCGGCGATCGGGAATAAACACTCGATCGAGACCATGCTCACACAGTAAATCCCGCGCAACTTCTTCTTCGAACTTAACGCACCCAAAGTCATTCGCAGGTGCGATATAAATCTCCCCGCCCGAATAATCAGCGATCACCCGCTCAAGAACAGCACGGAAGACAAAACTCGGCTCCGGCAGGGGAGTTCCCTTGGAATCAGCACGTAAACCCTCAGGGACCACAATTACTGTCAGCGCCATTCTACCCAAGTGCCTTGAGAAGCTTCAGTATTCCTTGCTTAACTGATCTTTTGTGCAAAGATTGCCCGTCGTGTCCTGACTTTTGCAGATGAAGAGAGCGCCCCTCTTTTATAAACCAATCATACGCGAGTGTTAGAACTTCAACATTTGTGTATTTGGGAACCCAATTTAGTCTCGCCTTGGTCGGTTCGATGTCGAAATAAAATGGTTTGTGATAAGTAAGGTAATGCCAAGGCCCGAGTGGCGACAGACGCAGCTTATCAAGAAGCGTCAGCGCACCAATGGCGAGGCCAACCGGAAGACCCTTTACCTTTGATTTGGATCCTGCATGACGAATAAGTGCACTAAGGTCGTTTCGTAAAGTTCCGAACACCTCGCTTCCGACATTGTACATGCCAGCCTTCTCTTGCAAGCAAGCCTGTATCGACACTTCAGATATATCATCTACATGTACAAACTGAAAAAGTTGCCTGCCGTCGCCGATGATGTAAATGCTCGCATTATCTGCAATCCAATCAAAAAGTATCTCAAAAATACCGAGCCGCTTAGCACCCACGATAGTACGAGGTCGGATGATAGCTGCCGGATAACCCTCTTTCATTGCTTGCTCGACAATCAACTCTGCATCAAGCTTTGCTCGGCCGTATATTTCAATTGGTTCACGGAGCGTGTCATTTGTGATCGGCATCACGTTCGGCGAGCCAAAGATAGCGCTTGACGACATATGCGAGAAAAGACGCACGCCCGCCTTTCGCGCCTCTTCGAGCGCAATCTGTGTACCACCCGCATTTACTTTATGGAAAAGATCGCCTGCTTTGGCCAGTGGCACTAGCGCAACATTGTGATGAACATAATCTACGCCTCGCATCGCATTAGCAACGGCTGCTCGATCATTAATGTCGCCCTTTATAAACTCTACGTTTGCGGGAAGATCTTCTGCCCGCCAGAGATCAAAAACACGCACGTCTTCTCCTCGCTCCGAAAGCATGCGAGCGATATTTGAGCCAACGAAACCGGAGCCCCCGGTAACTAGATGTAACATTCTTGCCCCTAACTCTGATATTGCATGTTGTAGTCACCACCAAGGGTGTTTGTATTCCCCGGCTTTACGCATGTCGAAAAACGGCTTCAAAATGGTTTCACTGTAAGCGTGACGGAACATGGCATTAGACGTGCCGGGAATATAAAAATTTGCTTTGTTCAGCAGGATGTAAGAAGAACGACCTGCTTCAAACCGTCCAATAGAAAAGTAAATCAGAAGCTTAATACGCGAGAGGCTCAACAACGGCATCGTCTTTATTTTAAACAAAGCATCCACATAAATCGCAAGATTCGCATCCATTTCAGTGGCGTCACGATTCTCCAGAAATTTTTTATATCCTTCCGGAACAATCCGCTCACAATGCGCAGCCGCCCCAAGGACGGTACACGGCAACCGCGAAAGCAAGGGATCGCTTAACCCTAAACGGTCAATGATGTAAGCTCTAGCACCACCATAATACGGAATTATTCCCGCGGAGTTGTGCTCAATTATCGATGGATAACGGCGCTGATCGGCATCAATAGCCCGGTCAATCCCAACACGCCGCCAATCTTTTTTCAGATGATCTTGCGAAATAAAATACCAGTTTTGAGAAAATCGCCGCTGGTCAAAGGTCATTACTCGCACCAATTTGTCTTCCGACATCTCTCCATGTCCTGGTACAAAAAGGTTAGGCGCAAAGAATAATTTGCTGCCCAATAAAGCGCAAAAAAATATGCCTATTTTTAGCACCACAGAAAATTTAACATTGTTACATTCAAGCCAGAGGCAAAAACAAATAACAATAACAACAATCATAACTGAGACGAAGCGGCCGATCATATAATCGCCGCCTGCATAAAGAAAATAGATATTGTAAAGAACAACCCCTAAAACAGCCGCGCAAATCCTTTCTGATGACAATTCAGCTGAAACATATTTCTCCTTGTGAATGGGGCCCGTTAAGAGGAACCATAAGCGCCCGATACTCCAGCCCATTCCCAAAAACACCATGATCATGCCTAGAAAATCTGTATCAAACATTCTCAGGTGATGCAGAATTGCGAAATGAGCGCGCTCCAAGACCGGCACACCGGTATTTATCTTCGCATGATAAGTATCAGGAAAGGGGCTACCAAAATAAAACCATGCGAACGTCATCCAAATCCAAAGTGGAAAAAAGGCCAACATGCCTGCCCACAAGTCGCACCACCAACTTCGACGGTACAAGAAAATTAATGTAATTACAGGCAATACAAGAATGACATGATCGTAACGATTGAATGCTATGAGCGATGCGAGAAAGCAAAGAACAAAGAAATCAAGTTGCTTGACCCGCTTGCTGAGACCATAGATTAAAAAAATCGCGAGGAGTGTATGTGATAATGGATTTTCAAGACCACTTGTCGAGTAATCAGTAAATGTGTTTGAACATGCTAGCAATCCAATTGACAAAGGAGCAAGCCATGGTGTTTGTCCTCGTAAAAAATAAAAAAACAAAAGCATCGCCAAGATAAACGTTAAGCTCAGCGACAAGATGATCGCGACATTTGGAAAATCTTTACTTAGGTAACCGCCAAGTAACAGCAGGATTGTCCAGAGGTTACTCGTAAAAGACTGTGATCGGATATCTGGAATTGCAGAAAGCTCAAAACCGTCATGAAAGTTACGGATTGAGCGGAAAACAATAAAGGCATCCTCTAATATAAATCCCTTGAGAGTAACAATACCCAAGACTAGAAAAACAAGCACAAAGGCCGCGATTGCTTCGACACCTAGATCTTTTTGTGGCCGAGCCAGTAAAGTTGTCATCTTTTAGGTTCCAAGATATGCGAACTTTTTAAAATCTGCTGCTGAATAAACGCTACTTGCTCACGCTGATTACCCCTGATCGCTAACGTACAACAAGGATTGTGTAGTGTAATTTTTTTTAAGTCTAATGCGCCGAACAACCAACACTGGGCACTACGCTTCTGCGCGCTGTTTGCTGGATAATAATTTACTGCAGAACAACTCTTGTCTTGCAAACAAATTGCTTCACAATTCTGAAGGGAATCATTCTCACTCGCTAAAAAGTATAAACCCATTTCATTACCGTGAACGTGAACTTCGGGAAATACTTCCATCGCCTTGTTTAGCTCCAGACGCTGAAGTAGTGTTTCGTGACGTAGCAATGACAAACCAACGATAACAGTCAAACAGATTGAAATCGCGAGTATTCCGGCTGCCGCAATTAAGCGCATAAACTTGTTCTTTGAATTCATGGCTCTATTCCTAGCGCTCGCTCGGAAAATGGTTCAAAGCCATCCTATATAATTCAATCTGCGACTGGAAATCGTATCCATCGAACCTAAGCGTCTTATATTCGCGTAATACCCTCTCGAGAGCTGATGTAAGCGAAATTGGCGAGTCACAATCGAAAACAATTGGCTTTTGATTCAGGAACCTTGCGAGCTCAGTTGTGCAATGCGTATCAGAAAACAAAACGGCGCGGCCATATTGCAAGGCCATGCTGGCGATTCCGGATCCGGATTGCCCAGTTTCGAGATAAGGCACACAAACGATATCGACGGCCCTCATATAGCTCGCGAACTCATCGTCTGAGAGCCCCAAAATATTCACAACGCGTCCCGCATAAGCTGATTCTGAGAGAACGTTGGAGAGGCGACGGAAGTAACTCGGGCTTTGCGCAGATGACAAGCGTCCATAATTCGGCGCCATCGGGTGAGTGGACCCGCAAAGGAGTATGTTGAAGTTCAGATTTTTAAGAGACCGCGCGACCATTTCGAAGTTCTTATACTCGCTCACGAAGCCGAAAAGGCCAAGAACGGGATAATTGTTCTTGAACCCTATACTTCCCACGTCAACAGGCTTCAATGAAAACTCAGGCCAAACGATGGGATGCACGACACATTTGATACCCGGAGCGATTTCTTCTGCCAGTTTTTGCTCTCGATAGGTATGAACGATAACCGTTGCACGTCGTTTTTCCAAAAAACGCAACAATGACACATAGTAATGGCCGGCTGAACTTCGCACCAGTCGTCCAGCAGTTTGCCTTATCGCAAACCGAATCCCACGAGCCTTAAATGCGTTATAAAATGAACGGATGATGTCCAGTTCACCTTCGTCAATTCGATGCATCGTTACGGAGGCAACTTTCGCGGCACCTATCATTTTCTTTGCATTTCTGACCGCGCACCAAGGTGAAGGACCATAAAGACCCATCTCAAACTGAAAGTTTACGGAATCGAGTTCCTTGATCTTTTTGACCAAGTCGTCGATTCGACGCTCATCGTGCTTCTTTTGCAGTGAAGCAGGCAGCTCGATGCGCTCAACGGTACAATACTTGGAAAGGCCAACGGCCAGCGCTTCAGAAAAGGTTGCGTTCCCGCACAAAACATCGAACGAAGAAACGAGACCGACTTTTCGATTATTGGTCATCTAAGGAAGTCCTTTACCTCTTGCAGGCTGTTAATCCGAAACACTGTTTGATGAACCGGCTGAGACTCATTTCCTTTGGGATCGAACAGCAGATTTCTTCCAACACCGGCAGAAAGACCAGCTTGGATGTCCGTGGCTTTGTCGCCAACAAGGATTGATGATAAGAGATCAATCTGGTACTGATCTTTAGCTTTCAGGATCATTCCAGGATTAGGCTTCCGATCAAAGGACTCGCGTTTATAAGCACCCAATGCCTCAGACGGATGAAATGGACAATGGTACACTTCCGTTATGTGCACGCCCTTCTCCCGGAAAGTCTCTATCATCCACGAGGTCACTTCATTGAACTGGGTCTCGGTGTAGTAGCCGCGACCTATTCCTGCCTGATTGGTGACGACGAAGATGAGAAAATCTCGTTCAGCGGCGGTTCGGCAGACCTCGAAGATGTCATCGTAAAAGACGAAATCCTCTCTCAAATGAACATATGATTTGTCGGCGTTGATGACGCCATCACGATCAAGAAACAGAGCACGTCTCATTATCCGAATAGACCTTGCGCTCTGAAATAATCCTCTGGCACGCCTATATCGATGAATAATGCATTCAACTCTACTGCATCAAGATCTCTTTGAGTCACCCAGTTCTCGAGGAATTCTTTTTCCAATGAAAAACTCTTTGGCATTTCAAATTCCAAGAAGTGCTTCTTATCGAAAAAATATATTCCACCATTGATCGTCGCAGCGGCCGGCGTCCCAGCGCTAATGAACTTGGTCACAACTCCATTTTCGATCTTCATAGAACCATAACGAGCTGCGTTATCAACCTTGCAACCCACCACGATAGGATTGCCTTTAAAGGTCGCTTTAACGAGGCTGAAATCCGCATCGAAGAATGTGTCACCATTCAAAACGAAGAACTGATCTGATTTGATCTTGGGAAGGCAAGCTACGATAGCGCCACCAGTCCCTAATGGCTCTTCTTCGTAATTATAGGCCAACTCCATTTTTTTAAACTGCAACCCAAATTCTTCTTCGATCATGCTGCCCAAGTAACCGACCGAGAGGACAACACGCGTGAAGCTGTTCGATTCTAGCGAACTCAACAACCAATGCAAAAAAGGTTTCCCGGCGACTGGCGCTAAGGGCTTTGGTACGTCCGAGACAACAGATCTCAAGCGAGTTCCAAATCCCCCCGCGAGAACAATAGCCTCCACTAGCGCGCCCCCCCGAACATTTGCGCTTCAACTGAGGCACAAATGGAATGCCCAACCATCAAATGTCCTTCCTGAATGATCGGCGTTTCGGCTGAAGGCATTCGGATCAAGAGGTCACAAAGAGAATCCATCTTGCCACCCCGACTGCCTGTCATGCCGATCGTGGTGATTGACATTTGGCGAGCCTCAGCGAGCGCGGCAACGATATTAGGTGAATCACCGGAGGTCGAATAAGCGAAGAAAACATCGCCGGGGCGCCCTAGCGCACTGATTTGACGGCTGAACAATTTCTCATAGCCGTAGTCATTGCCGATTGCTGTAAGTATTGAAGTATCAGTCGTGAGAGCAATTGCGGAAAGGCCAGGTCGATCAAACATGAACCTGCTTACATATTCGCCCGCCATATGCTGAGCATCTGCTGCGCTACCCCCATTACCGGCGAACAGCAACTTGTTTCCGGCATGCAGTGCAGCGACACATGTGTCGGCAGCGCGTTCGATAGATGCAATGACGTCCCTGTCATTCAAAATGGTATTGACTAACGCGGACGTCTTGCGAAGTTGAGCGACAATGTCAAAACTTAATACTTCCATGCCTCAGCTCCATATTCCGTAAAATGAACATTCCCAACATGAAGGTTTCTTTTCTGTAGTGCGCGAACCAAATCGGCTCTCCGCGAAGTCTCTACATAAAAGAGGAAAAAGCCGCCCCCACCGGCGCCGGACAATTTCCCAGCAGCCGCGCCATTCTGGATGGCAAAATCATAAATTTCATCAGTGAGATTATTGCTGACCTCGGCCGCCGAATTTTTCTTGGCGGTCCATCCGTCGCGTAAACTTCCGACCAAATCTTGGAAGTGACCGCGAAGGAGCGCCTCCTTCATCAGTGTCGCCTCGCGCTTGATCTTGTGGAGGGAATCAATCGACTTCGAATTATTGACCTCGACGCCAGCACTTTGCTTGCTAATGATGTTTCCAGAGTCACGCGATAGGCCGGTAAAACACAATATCAAATGGCTTTCCAAATGAAGAACATGTCTCCTAGGAAGCCGAAGTGGTGTCACCAGCGCTCGGTGGCCCTCATGAAAATCCATGAAATTGAAACCGCCAAAGCTCGCTGAATATTGGTCTTGGCGCCCCCCGCGCAGCCCACACATCACGCGCTCGACATGAAAAGCGGCGATTGAAAGCTCTTCGGGCGTTATTTCGACGCGCAAATAGGCAAGGAGCCCCTTGATCATCGTCACAACAAGAGTGGAAGAGGTGCCGAGTCCGGATCCTACTGGCGCATCACAAAAACTCGTTATGCGTACGGGAAACTCTTTACCGCCGTTATATTGATCGACAACATATTTATATGCCGCCCGATGAAGGACGAGCTCAGCCTCTTCTGAGCCGTTGTCGATATTATCGGATTTATCTAAATCAGCTGCTCGAAATTCAATTCCCGATATTCCGGGTTCAATTGTCACATATGCATAGCGGTCGATCGTCGCATTAAGGACGCAGCCGCCATACACATCGCAATATGGGGAAACATCGGTACCGCCACCTGCAAGCCCTATTCGCAGTGGCGCACGAGCTATAACTTTATTTTCTGAGACTGTTGGATTGCTCATCACAATACCACTCCCATGTTTTGCGGACACCGTCCAAAATTGAATATTGCGGCTTGAACCCTAAGCGATTGAGGTTCGTGAGATCGTAACCACGGTAATCCTGCCCGTTCGGCATGGATGAATCCCAAACAATGTTTTTATAATCAGCGACTGCAGCAATATTCTCAACGATCTCCCGGATCGAGAAAACCTGACCAGACCCGATATTCAGGGGCCCTTCATGCAAACGCATGATCAGTTCAGAAGCGACAGCAACATCTTCTATGTAAAGGAAATCGCGCTTCGAAGAACCGTCACCCCAAATCGAAACTGGCGTGGAAAATTTCTTCGCATCATAAAATTTCTTGATCAGCGATGGTACGACATGTCCACCATGCGTATCGAATTTGTCACGCGGACCAAACAGATTACATGAAATGATGTAAGCCCATTTCAGTCCGTAGCTCTCCTCGTAAGCTTCCAGCATTGCCAGCATTGCCCGCTTCGCTTGCGCGTAGGAGTTTTCGCTCGGATGTGGACGGCCCATGAATATCATTTCTTCGCGCAATGGAAGACCAGGAGATGGATATGGATAGACAGCCCCTGTGCCCATCACCGTAATTTTTTTTACCTTTGCAATCCGACAAGCCTCAACAACATTTGTGTTGATCGTCACGTTGTCGAAAAAGGACACACCCTTGTTTTCCATGTTTCCGACTATGCCATACACACGCGCAGCTGCATGAAATACAAAGTCAGGCGCGAGGTCGGTGATGACGTCAATCGTTCTCTTGGCATCGGTCAGGTCGCACTCCTTCCGAGATAGGGGAATAACATTCGTATATCCAATCCCATGGAGATGCTCGACCAAAGCTGACCCTACGAGACCTGCTGCGCCAGTAATTAGAATCCGTGACGTCTTTTCCATTAATCACCTATCGAGAAAGAAACCGGCTATCACTGCCAACTTGTGCGCGCCAATAATTGAGCAAATCTGTCATCGTTTGCTCAAATGGGATCTGGGGAGCCCAACCTGTGTGTTTTTGAAATTTTTCAGTATTGGGCACCTGAAGATCTGCATCGATTGGACGCAGACGCTCCAGATCGATCTCAACGGTGATGTCTCGACGCGTCGATAGCGATATGAGCGTATTGAGCATATCGCGTACAGAACACGTAAATGTTCCACCGATGTTGTAGTAGGCGCCCGATGTGGGATTGACGGTGACGAGCATATAATATGCACGTATCGCATCACGAACGTCGGCCCATGTGCGTAGGGAATCCAAATTTCCAACCTTCACGACTGGCGGAAGAAGACCAGCTTCGATCATCGCAATTTGTTTTGCGAAAGTGGATTCAGCGAAAACGTCGCCACGCCGCGGACCAGTATGAGTGAACATACGTGTTGTCATGACGGTCATTCCATAGGCTTCTGCATAGTACCGACCTATGAGGTCCGTACCAACCTTCGAAATGGCATAAGGCGATGCTGGATGAAATGAACACTCTTCATCAATTGGGAGCTTGTGAGCCGGAACACGCCCGAAGACCTCCGAAGACGCGCAGACGTGAACGACAGCCGATTTAGCATACTGTCGCAACGCACCCAGCACTCGCTCAGTTCCTTGGATATTCGTATCGAGCGTATCTAAAGGTGAGTCAAACGAGGTTTTAGGATAACTTTGGGCCGCTAAATGAAAGACATAGTCAGGCGCGCACTCGCGAACAGCAGCCTGAATCGACATCGTATCGCGCAAATCTGCATACACCAACCGCACGCGGTCGCGTGCATTGATACGGTCAACATGATGAAACAAGTTGTTTAGGGGCGAACGCCACCTCAACATGCCGTATATTTCCCAATCTGTATGTTCCAGCAAATAGTCCAACAGATGTGATCCAACCATACCGGTCACACCGGTGATAAGCGCTCTTGTCATAAACAAAGCTCCTCTATGATCTTTCCATGTTCCAACCGAATTTGCCGGTTACAAAACTGAGAAATAAGCTCTGGTGAGTGGCTAGCCAGCACTAGAATGCTAGAATTATTGATCAGACTTTCCATTCTCGCGCGGGCTTTAATCTGAAAGCCCTCGTCACCAGCACTGATCATCTCATCAATAATCAAAATATCGGGCGTACGAGCAGTTGCGATTGAGAACATCAGACGCGTCAACATACCTGCTGAAAAAGTTCGAACGGGTAAGTCGATAAAATCGCCCAGTTCGGAGAATTCAATGATCTGATGCGACAGCTCAACGAGCTCCTGATATTCAAATCCTTGAAGCAAACCTAGGCGGAAAATATTTTCACGCCCACTCAGTTCGTGATCCAAGCCAGCGCCTAATTCTAGGATGGTACAGACAGAACCCTCACGAACGGCTAAACCAGATGTCGGCTGATAAATTCCTGCCATGACACGCAGCAGCGTTGTTTTACCTGCGCCATTGTGTCCTACAAGACCAATTGCATCGCCTTTCCGCAAAGAGACACTGATGCCATCAAGCGCTCTGACAATCTCGTAGCCTTGATCTGTCGCGATTTTTCCCCCGACAAAAAGATTGGTTGCCATTTTCCGCAGCATTCTCGAATTCTGGTTGTAAACCGGAAAATAGAGGCACACATTTTCAAGTTCTAAACGAGGCATTTTTAGACCCAGAAAGGCAAACGTTGCTTACATTTTGAAAACAGGAACATCACTAACGGTAGTAAAAGTGTGATGCCAGCCATTCCAACGAGATACGACACGGTCTCAGGAGGCCTGCCAAGCAGCGGGTCTCGCACAATCGCAATCAGATGGGTCATCGGATTCCATATGAATAGCGATGCGCGCTGACCCACTTGAGCGGGATCGAAAATAACAGGCGTCATAAAAAAGAAGATGGGCATAAAGGCCGAAACCAGATGTTCCAAATCGCGATACCGAGCTCCAGCGAACCCAAACACCACAGATATGCAGACAAGGTTGACTGCCAGAATGATCAATCCGGGTAAAGCGAGCAGGCTCACAATGCTCAAATTTGATGGATAAAGCAAAAGAACAACGAAGATCACCAAAGCGTTGTGACCGAGATTGATCAAGTGTCGGAAAAGATTTTGGGCGATAAAATAAAAGGTCGGCAATGGCAGATTACGGATCAGTGAGGCGTTTCGCACAAAGATCGAAGTCGACTCTGTGATGGAAGAAGATACAAACTGCCAAATAACTAGGCCAACCGTTAGTGATGGAATGAATTGGCTTTTGTTAAGCTGAAAGATTTCACTCCAAAGCAGTCCAAGCCCTGCAACGCCGACCGCCGTACCAACAACCAGCCAAAACGGCCCAAGCGTACTCCGTTTGTAACGGGCTTTCGTATCACTCCATGCGAAGTAAATAGAAACCGGCAACAATCCGCCAGCAGCATGCAAATCGTTTTTCCATTCAGATTGGAATTTACCTTGAACACCGAGCGGCATTACTTTTGTCATGAAACCGTACCAGCCAGTGAATGAAAAACGCTGCAAATCTGCTGCGCATATGACGCATGTGAATAATCATTCATTGCACGAATGCGTGCGCCTTCCGCTAGTCGCGCTCTCAAACCTTCGTTGTCCAACAACGAGTTGATAGCATTTGACAGGGCAAGAGGGTCGTTTGGCGGAATTGTTATTGCCTCAATGTCATGCCTAGCAACATTCGGCACTGCAGTTGGAATACAAGTGTTAACAATGGGACAGCCGGCCGCCATAGCCTCCAACTGAGCAATTCCAAACGTCTCAGCTGTAGATCGAGAAGGCATTACAAAAATTTTTGCGGCAGCAAGAAATATGGCCAGGTCACTATCGCTTACAGCTCCAAGAAGCCGCACTTTGTGAGAAACGTTCTCTTCAATTATTTTTTTCTCTAGAGATAATCGCTCTGGCCCCTCGCCTATGATGAAAATCTGAGCGTCGCTAACATGCTTGGCTGATTCTATGAGGACGTCAAACCCCTTATAGTTGACCAAACGTCCACAGCCAACGACAAGTCGTGGATGTTCATTTTTGATTTGTTTTGCTGCGCGTACCTGATCCGAATTCAGCACGAAACGATTTGGATCCACTGGTATCCCAGCGACGACGCATTTAGACTCGTGCCGGCGTAATATGTCTGAGTTTCGAATTAAAGCCAGGTCGGAAACGATAACCGCATCTGCCCGCGCTATTGTTGCGCGGATAATTGGTTTTATTAGACGTGATAGTATTTTTTGACGCACAATGTCGGAATGCCAATATACGATCAGCTTACAGGATTTTGCCAAGCCTAGGCCAAAGACAAGATCTGCCAACGGGAATGGCGCATGCAGCATGACGATAGAGGCTTGTCGCGAACGCAACCAGAGTTTGAAAGGGTATGCAGGAGCTATTGGCAAAGAACTAATTGTCCCAAATGAACGAACGCGTTCTATGTTTGATGCTTTATCCTCAGGCTTGTTCGTATTTTCACTACAGACAAGAATCTTGTGCGAGAAAGTTTGATGGCCAACACGCCGAAGTTGATTGATGACGTAAGGGACGCCACCAAATAGATCCGGATAAAAAACTTTATATGCGTGCAGCACAGAAAATGGCATCTCAGTTTTGGGCACGAGCGATCCCTGAATGACTGAGCATGACGAATGCGATCAACACTACACTCCACCACCACATCTGCCAAAAACCATGACTGACGAGTGTTACAACCATTATAGCGGCCAACAATCCAGCGCGAGCTGGCCGCAATCGCTCATCTGCATGCGACCAAACAACGAAGTAAAAACTGCCCACCATACCAAGAAAAATACCCGGAAAACCTAGTTCTGCAACAATTTGGATGAAATTGTTGTGCGGATGTAGCCATTCCAGGCTCGACTTGAGATTATCAGGAACAATCGCGTAATAAGACGTCATTGGAACGTGAGCGACTGATTCAACGCCCCATCCCCACGGCAGTCCGGCCAACGAAAACTTTGAATATGCAATCCATATCTGTACGCGCTCGGCAGCGTGTCCCATCTCGGCCATTGATGGCCACACTTTAGCGAGATCGCTTAAAAATTCCGGCGCCAGCAAGAATACGATCCATGCAGCAGCAACACCGACTAAGAAGCAGAAATAGCTTACAATCCGCGACACGACAGGCGAAAGAAACAGGACGAAATAACCGATCAAGAGCGCGAGCTTAGCTGTTTCGCTTTCGCCGACGAAAACAGCACCTGTCAACAGAAGCACCGCGACATATTTCAAAGGCTGCGCGAGCGTGGGTCCTTGATGAAAAAGACCGAATGATAGCGCAACAAGGCTGACCAAAACCATATTGTAGCGGTAGGGCTCCGGTCGGCTATGAATGAAATGCAACAGCGCGCCGCCGGTCTTAAGATCAATCAACACGACCAACGCAGCAAACGAGATAGCGAGCACCGAGAATACATCAGCTCGGCGACTGCGCTCGGAGGGAATTATAAAAAGGCACAGACCGCTAATAAAAATTAGAACTCCACTTCCAACCGACTGCCAGCTGCGCATAGCGACCGGCGCCCACAAACAAGTAAGTGCCGCCCAAATCAGAAAGCTGGTTCCCACCAGAACGGGGAACGGTGCCAATCTGGCGCTTACCTCGCGCCAAATTCCATGTCTCACGATGTGAATGACAATGAGCAAAGCGGCGAAAACCAGAAAAACCGGTGCGGCTCGACGCACAAACGGCAGGACGGCAGGTAGAAATGCCGCTAAGAATAAAAAGAGAGCCGAAGACAAGCGCGCTCTATGCAAGTTGTCACCCTTGCTCAGAAATGGAGCACTCATTTTGCAAAGGCTCCAGCGAGCGGCTCGCGTTCTTTTTGCGCGGCAAGCGATCCTTCGAATGCTAGAATCGTACGTGCGGCATCCTTATCATTCTCCATCAGAGCTCGCGCTAATAAAGCGAGATCAAGCTCAGGTAACTCGCGCGCCCCGCGCACAGAATTGATTTCAGCAACGCCTGTCGGATCAAGTTGCTCATCCGCACCAATCAATTGCTCTGTCATCCGCTCACCGGGGCGCAAACCAGTATGGATGATCTTGATATCTTTTTCGGGCTCAAGACCTGCCCATTCGATCATCTCAATGGCGAGATTTCGGATAGAAATTGGCTCACCCATATCGAGAAGATAGAGACCTGAACGATCTTGCAGAGAGCCTGTGGCAAGAACCAATTCTGCGGCTTCTTCGCGACTCATAAAATAGCGAGTTACAAGCGGATCAGTCAGAGTAATCGGCCCACCCGCGGAAATTTGCGCCAAAAAAACTTCCACCACCGAACCGCTGGAACCCAAAACATTCCCAAAGCGAACCGAATAACGGCGATTGGCCGATTTTGCGGCGCGGTCAGCCACCAGAATCTCACCAGCGCGCTTTGTAAAACCAAGCATTCCTACAGGGTCTGCGGCTTTGTCAGTTGAAATATTGACAAATGTCGGAACACCAACGTGATCGGCTGCTTCAAGTGCATTCAGCGTTCCAAACACGTTTGTTCGGATCGCCTCCTGCCAGTTCTGCTCAACAAGATCGACATGCTTTAGCGCGGCGGCATGGATCATCACATCGGGACAAATGTGGGATACGATCTGTTTCAACCGTTCCCGATCGCGCACGTCGCAAATCACCAGCTCAACTTTTGTTTGCGGACACTCTAGACGCAATTGCGCAGCGCGTGTCTGCAATCCAAGCTCTGCGATATCGACCAGAGTTATTTTGGAAGCACCATGCGCGGCTGCACGCAATGCTATATCGCCCCCAATGGAACCGCCGCCGCCGATAATCAGGATAGATTTGCTCGCTACAAAATGATCAATAACTTGATGATCGAGATGTCGGCGGGTGCGGAACAGAAAATCTTCGAACCGGATTTCCGAACGTCCGCCTAAGCCCACTGCTTCGATCTTCAACAATGTCAAGCCAAGACGGCGCGCCATGCGCTTAAGGTTTTGCGCTGAAGAAGTCTGCGCCAGAATGCTAGGCCCTAACAAGAGCGCCGTCACATTCTGCCCGCCGGCGGCGATAATATTATATGCCAGCTCGAGGTCATCTGCAGATCCCAAAACTGGGCGTCCGCGTATCTGTTTCCCGGATGGATCACCAGTACGGAACAGACAGGCAACAATATTCGAACTCAGGATGCCCTGATCGGCCGCGCGTAACGCATTTTCGGCATCCGAAGCGCTGCCTACAAATATGGTAGCATCGCTGGGAGTACGCATGGCGCCCCTGCGACGCAGGAAATGATAGTAGCGGAATGCAATGCGCCCCGCTGCCTGTGAACCCAGAACGAAGATGCTGCCAAGACAAATAATTCGGATTTCAGCGACAACCAGCGGCGCAGGAAAATACAAATGATAGACAGCACGCACGATCAAGAGCACGATCAGCAAGATCATTGCACTTTTTATCAATGAAACGAAATCTGTGAGTGACGCCAAACGCCAGCGCGTCGAAAATACCCCGAGAAATGACGAAATCACAACAGATGAAAGACCAGCAAATACTGTAACAGGAATAATGGCGCTCATATCGGCTGCGAATTGATGAAGCGGCAAGATGAGTACGGCTGCAAACCAGTAGGAAAAAGCGCCACAAAGAGTGTCATGCAGCACTACGACGAACTGACGGAGCAATCGTCGCATTATCTGCACCATGCGTTCTCGCTGGCTCTTATTCTGCCCGTCTATCATCCATTATCCCGAGATGAGGCAGCCATTACTGCCGGACGCGCGAGCGTAAACAGCAGAAGGCAAACCAGAGCTCCGCTAGCGATGCACGCCATCAACAAGATGGGTGCAGGTGCACCCATCGCGATATAAGCAAAAGCACAGAGCCCTAGATTACAGAGAGCGACTCGCAGAATAATCAACCAGTTTGACTGGCCATAATCAAAAGCCTGCTGATAAAAATGTTCGCGGTGCGCATGCCACACCTTCTCACCACGAAGCGCGCGACGCAATAGCGTCAGGCCGGCATCGGCGAGGAAATAGCTTGGCAAGATCAGCGCCACAAGCCACCCATTACGGTCTGCACATTCGAGCAGTAATAGCCCACCGAGAAAACCAACAACCAACGAACCTGAATCACCAAGAAAAATCTTGGCTTTCGGTCGGTTGAAAATAAAAAAACCCAAAAGCCCACCTGCCAAAGCAATCGCAAGCAAGCCTTGCATCTCACCAAAGAAACCAAGCGTAGCTAGAACAGCAAACATTACGAGCATGGGGACAAATTCAACGACCACCATGCCATCGATGCCATCCATAAAATTGGTTACATTGATCAGGACCAGCAGAACGAAAGCTGCCAACAAGAAATGAACAGAAAACGAAATGGTCTGCACCGTAAAAAGCGCAACGCCGGCAAAAGCGGTAAGACGAAGGATCGCCGGCAATCCACGGCGATCATCAATCCAACCGATGACTGCGAGCGCGAGAGCAGGAAGCAAAATGCTGACCATCGGCTTGAACCACTCAGGGTGCCAGAGGCAGGCGCTTAAGGTGCTTAAGAGCACCGCTCCGTAAAGGAACAAACCACCCGATTGCGGAGTTGGAACATCATGACTTGACCGCGAATTCGGCATTGCAATGGCGAGACGTGACGCATAGGGCAGAGCCAAATGGATCATGCCCGCGCAAAGTGCGAACGAGAGCAAGAAGGCAGATGCGAGTGATATAGCCAAATGTTCTGTCAAATAAGCATGCTCCGCACTTCGGGTGAAAAGAGCTTCACCCGAGGCGAGAGCGTTAAGAAACAGAAAAGCCCGCGTTACGCGGCCTTCTCCAGGAAGTGCGAGAGCACCAGCACGGAATGTTGCTTTCCGAGCATGCTCAAAAGAATGCGGCAGCGGCGCTCGTCATGGCTTTCCGCAAACACCGCTTCGAAATCTGTGAAGGGTCCAGCCGTTACGCGGACGGTTTCCCCGACGTTAAAGCGCTCCGCTGCGAATACGACTACGCCTGATTGATCTTCGCGTGCGCGCACCATTTCGATTACTGCGTCCGGGACAACTGACGACGCGAGATCGCGCGCGGCCAGCGTGCTAACGCCAGGTGTGCGCTTCACCGCACCCATTCCGTCGAGGCCTGCATCGGAGCGTACAAAGAGATAATTCGGAAAGAGCGGTCGCTTTACGAGCAGACGGCGACGGGCGTGGGAAATCCAGCGCTCGAAGCGCGGACAATAGACCTCGAAGCCAGCCTTTTTGAGATTGCTCTCAGCGAAAGCTTCCTTGTGCGCTTCTGTCCGAATGCAAATCCAGTTGCCCACCAAAATCCGCTCCAATTTTCAGAAAGAAGTTTGCACAGAAGCTGTTGAGATAAAAGAGAAAAGCTTCTCCACTTCCTTCAATTATTTCGCATATTGTGTGGATGCGATATCTGGCTTCCTTGTCAGGCGCCAGTGCATCGCACTTGTGTCGGAACCTAGCAACACAATGCAAAATTTAATCAACCAAAATTACCAGAAAAATAGTTTCATTTTCTCATAAAGTTAGCTCATGCGAACGCTGCGAACGCATTCCAAATATCGCCTTTTGTTCTCTAATCGAGCCTTGTATTTGCCCGTTCCAGGTTTGGCTGCATCTCATATGTTTTGAAAATTCTCCTGCGTTGTTTCGGTCCCCGTAAGTAACTGGGCGTCCCAAATTGCTATTAAACCCTCTGAGAGAGGGTGCTACTTGACAGAAGATCTGTTCAGATCGACAATTATGCAATGTCAGACCAACAAAACATCTCCACTCTTTCTTTCACCCATGGCCAGGTGCTTCAAACCATTGAGGCCATGCATATTGCAGAATGGTTAGACCGCCCGGCACTGGATTCCATTCTGAAAAAATTGCGGCGAGACAAGGTGCCCTTCACAGCAGAGGAACTTGATAAGCCACAATGGGAGCAGGTTCGATATGGCTATGTGCATCTGGTCGAATGCGTTGTGGCCATCATTATGATGCGCGATGGTATCGCTCATCGACATATCGTTGAATTGCTGACTGTAGATCGCCCAAAGCTAAGAGAAGCCTATAAATCAGCTTTTACTGATGCAAATAAAGGACTCGGAGAGCCTATTACTCTGAAGCATTCAGACGGCCGCGAGATCCATATCAGCGGTCTTTATCTGGATTTTATGGCCAGGGTTAATCCCCTTGGTGTACTCACAACCACCGGGCCACGACTGCTGGACCCCTGGCAAGCACTGAGCCGGTATATGGGTTTGTATGCAGGAATTCACCCCCTACCCCCGATCCGCCTGTCAGATCTTGCGACTGAGGCCGTACGGGTTGCTACGCTCATGCCAGAACTCAAGCGCGGGCGAAAGCCGGCGGGCTAAAAACCCTTATTGACGATCTGAATGCATCTTTATATATTCTCCTGAGAACGCGGCGGAATGGCTGTCGCGGCTCATTACAGGAGATCCTCATGCCGGCCGCCGCCACGCTCAACACACCCTCCCCCTACCGCACAGTGGCTGAAGTCGCCGGATACCTGCGCATCAGCCAACGCCAGGTCCGCCGTTTGATTGCTCAGGGCGACATATCGGCCACCCGCTTTGGCCGCGCTGTGCGCATCCATGAGCGTGACATGCTGGCCTATGTTGGTCGCTCGGGGAAGGCTGCTTAGCTGTCTTCAGGTGGCATATCATGTCACTGAAAAGCAATGCGTTTCGTCGTTATCGTGAATACATAGCAGGCTTAAATGCGTTGGTTTAAATGTTGCTGTATTCACGAATATGCCCTATAGTCACGCCCGTTCTTCACGAGGCCTGCCATGTCCAAAAGCCCCGTTTCACGACAGCTTACATTAGCCGACGTCCTGTCGGCCATCGAAGCAGCTGGACTGCCACCTGCTCGGCGGCGGGACATGAAGTCGGCGGTTATTACCGTTACAAAAGCATTGGGACGACACCCCTCCGACGTCCCCGCGGACACAGCCCAACTACGCCGCCGCCTCAAAAACCTCTCCGCAGAGGGCCTAGGGCTTAGCGAGGGCCGACTCGCCAATGTCCGGTCCCTCCTCCTCAAAGCGACTGCCCTTGTTCAACCAGCCATGGCAGGCAAGCAGTCTGTCCAGCTGCTAGAACCCTGGCAGCGCCTGATCGATACGGTCGGCAGCCAATCGGCGCGGATTCGCCTGGCCACCCCGGCGCGCTGGCTTTCGGAACAAGGGATCGGGCCGGACCAGGTTATTGCAGACGACCTGGCGAGATACCGCGATCAGCTATTGAACCACAGTTTGCGTCGCGACCCAGAGGGAGCTTGGGCATCGCTGGTCTGGCAGTGGAACAAGGCTACGCTCGAGATCCCTGGCTTTCCGCCCTTCGAGCTGGCGATCGAAAGCCGCCGCAAGGAAGTCACCTTGCCCTGGTCCGCATTCCCGGAGACGCTCGAAGCCGACACCAAGGCCTGGACAGATTGGTTGGAGGGGAAGGACCTTTTGTCTGATGGGCCCATTCGCCCGGTCAAAGCCTCCACTGCTGAAACACGCACCTACCAGATCCGCTATTTTGCCAGCGCGCTGGTTGAAGCGGGAATTGACCCACAGACACTCCATAGCTTGGCCGACCTGGTTCACCCGCCCACTTTTGAGATTGGGATGCGCCATCTGTTCAAGCGCAAAGAAAACACGCGCACGTCCACTCTGGGGAATCTCGGTGGGGCCATGATCGCCGTCGCCCGTCATTGGGTGCTGCCCAGACAGAATGACGAGCAGTCCGCGGACGCCGTGCTAAAGCGCATGCGCTTCCTCGTCAGCCGAGTCGACAATCAGACCAAAGGCCTCACGGACAAGAACCACGAGCGCCTGATGCAGTTTGAAGATCCGGAGCATCTTGCCAAGCTGCTCAATCTCCCTGCGCGCCTCAAGCAAGAGGTTCTGAGCGGGAAGCATCCCCATGCCCAAACCCTCGTCCTGGCTGATGTCGCCATTGCCGTCGAATTGCTCACGATGACTGGGGTTCGCATGGGCAATCTGCAATCAACACAACTGGACAAGCATCTGCGCAAATATCGCAACCGCTATGTTCTGAACTATGCGCAAGGCGAAGTGAAAAATGACCAGCGCTTACAATTCACCTTGCCGGAAGAAACCTGCAAACTGATCGATTGGTATCTGAAAGACATACGCCCTAAACGTTTGAAGGGCCTATCAGACGCCTTGTTCATCGGGGAAGACGGGGTAAGCCCGAAAGCTCAAAACACCCTCTCCTTGCAGATCAAAGACACGATCAAGCACTACACCGGCCTGACCGTGAACCCGCATCTCTTCCGCCATATTATGGCCTACGCTTACCTGAACGAAAATCCTGGCGCCTATCAGGTGTTGCGTCTGATCTATGGGCACAAGAGCGTCGAGACGACGGTCAACTCCTACAGTGGGGCGGAGACAAAATCCGCCCAAGCTCATTTCGACAAGGTCGTGCATGATTTGCGCGAAAAACATCATGCGCCTGCGCCGAAAAGGCAGAAACGCTAGTGGTCGGCCGTTATCATATCGATCCGGATCGCAAGGTTCTGAAAATCTCTGAATGGCCAGCCCGAGATCGCCACTTGTGGGAAAGTGCCCTTCAACAAGAGGACCCTTTCGCTGTATCAGGCCGCCGCGTCGAATTGCGGCCCATCAGCAATGAGAAAGTTGCTAAAGGTCATGGTCGTTTTCTCAACTTTGTGAAGCGGCACTATCCGACACTCTTCAATATGGAACCGCAAGATAGGCTCTCTGAAGGACTCGTCGGAAAATACATTGAGCATTTGCGCTCACTCAAAAACAGCGATCAAACGATCATGGATCGCCTCCAAGAGCTGTACTCAGTGCATGAAGTCTTGGCACCAAAGTTATCGCTCACCTTCATTCGCCGACTTGAGGCCAGGATCCGCACACGAGCAAAACCGGCGCGCGAGAAACGCGGTCGCTTGGTCCCAACTGATGAACTCGTCTCCCTCGGCCGGAAACTGATGGAAACGGCACGTGAGCTTTCGACAGCACGTCTTCAGGCCATCCAATATCGTGATGGCCTGATCATCGCCTTTGCCGCGCTACGTCCCTGGCGTCGCAAAAATCTTGCAGACATGCGTCTCCACAAAAACCTGATCAAAAAGGGCGAGACATGGCTTTTGGCCCTCTCAAAAGAAGAGACTAAAACCTATGCCCGAGACGAGCGCCTCTGGCCGGACGAGTTCGTAGAAAACTTGGAGACCTATCTCGCCGTGCATAGGCCAGTCTTGATGGCGCAATCGGGTCGATGGACAAAACCCATCGATGATCATCTCTGGGTGTCCTCTGAAGCCTCGCCTCAGACGCAGATGTCGATCTATCAGCAAATCACCAAGCGGACGAAAGAAGAGTTCGGCGTCTCAATCAACCCGCATCTCTTTCGCGATGCCGCCGCCACAACGATCGCCATGGAAGACCCGACACATGTCGGCATTGGCACACGTGTCTTGAACCACAAGTCAGCGCGGACAACGGAAAAATATTACCAGCAGGCCGAGCAGCAACGGGCCCACACAGAATTCTCAGAATTTATTCAAGCGAAAAGAAAAAACGCTTAAATAAACACACGCCTAAACATATCTCTCAAGCGTCGACCGGAAGACGCCAGCCTTGAGCAGCAATTGCCGCTCTGCCGGCGTACGCGCGTCGATCCGCATCTGGAAAGATATTTCAAATGTGCCCCGGCTGGCCTGCACATGAATCACACCATCGCCATTCAGCGCATCCATAAATGAGGAGAAGCAATATTCTTCCGACCCGTTCAGCCCCAATGAGGCAGTGCTTTCGGATGGCATGAAGATCAAAGGCACAATGCCAAGGCCGATCAGGTTCGAGCGGTGAATACGCTCGAAACTTTCTGCAAGCACAGCACCAACACCCAAAAGAGCTGGCCCCTTTGCAGCCCAATCGCGGCTTGAGCCCGATCCAAAATCGCGCCCACCCAGCACAATCATCGGAACATGCGCCGCGCGATAGGCTTGCACGGCCTCATAGAAAGAGATGATCTCGCCTGACGGGAACACCCTCGTCCACCAGCCATCCCGATCCGGCACGAGCTGGTTGCGCACACGCACATTGGCGTAAGTTCCACGCATCATCACATGATGATTGCCGCGACGACCGACATAAGAATTGAACTGCGCAGGCGCGATGCCCAAAGACTGCAGATATTGTCCGGCCGGAGATTCTGCCGGTATCTCTCCACCGGGCGACACGTGATCTGTCGTCACACCATCTTCGAAAAATCCAAGCACGCGCGCGGGGTGCGCTGGCTCGCGCATGCCAAAGCCAAAGGTCTCATCCTGGAAAAAGGGTGGCTCGACAATATAGGTGGACTTCGGATCCCAATCGAAAATGGGGCCCTCCCCGCCTTTCACCGACGACCAGAGGTTGATGCCTTCATCATCGAGACCGCGCGTTTCAGCAAATGTCTCCGGCTTGACGAAACAGGCCACGAGATCATCCACCTCTTCGCGCGAAGGCCACAGATCTGCGAGGCGCACATTCATGCCCTCTTGCAAAAGATCTTTCCCGAAATCCCGCTCGAAAGAGCCGGCAAGGGCTGCAATGATCACCATAGCCGGCGAGGTCAGAAAACTTGCACTGACAAGCCGATGAATCCGTCCATCGAAATTGCGATTGCCCGACAAGACAGCAACAAGTTTGCGGCCTTGCGTGTGAAGTTCTAGCGCAGCTGGTTTCAACGGGCCTGATTTGCCGCCGCATGTCGTGCAACCATAGCCGATGACATGAAAGCCCAAAGCCTCCATCGGCTCCAACAGCCCCGCATCACTGAGGTAACGCGTCACAGCGCGCGAGCCCGGCGCCAGAGATGTCTTCACATGGGCTGGGATTTTCATGCCGCGCGCGACCGCATTCTGCGCAACAAGACCAGCTGTGATCATAGCCACAGGATTGGCAGTATTCGTGCATGAAGCAATCGCGGCGATCGCAATAGCGCCCTCGCCACCCTGTGCATTCACACCCGCTTTATCTTCGAACGCACGGCGCAGATGCGACAGATCGAGCAGATTGTGAGGTTTGCTCGGCCCAGAAAAACTGCGCCCTACAGATGCGAGATCCAGTGTGATCACGCGCGAATAATCAGGCAAGGGTGAATCCGCATGCCGAAACAGGCCAGCGCTCAGGGCATGATCACGCACAAGAGCAATATGTTTTTCATCACGCCCTGTCAGGCGCAGATAATCCAACGTGCGCTCATCAATCGGCCAGAAACCCGTCGTTGCGCCATATTCGGGCGCCATATTAGCCAGCGTCGCACGATCAGGCACGCTCAGGGATGCAACAGCATCGCCGTAAAATTCGACAAAGGCACCAATCACACCCTCATCACGCAAGCGGCGCGTCAATGTCAGCGCGAGATCAGTCACGGTGATCCCCGGCCGCAAGACACCTTTCAACTCGACGCCGACAAATTCGGGATTTGGCAAAGGATAAGGCTCGCCAAGCGCCACCATTTCCGCTTCAAGCCCGCCGACACCCCAGCCGATAATGCCAAGTGCATTGACCATGGGCGTGTGGGAATCTCCACCCACCACCATGTCAGGATAAATCAGATCATCCTCCTCGCAGATCACCCGCGCCACTTGTTCGAGATGAACCTGATGGATGATGCCGCTGCCGGGTGGAAAAATATCAAGTCCCGGAAAAGCCTGCTGCGCCCATTTGAGAAAGCGATAACGCTCCTCATTGCGCAGATATTCCTTCGCCAGATTAAGCGCTGGCGCATCTGCCTGCCCTGATACATCCACCTGCAGAGAATGGTCCACAACAAGCGCAATCGGCACTTGTGCGCGAACATCTTTCACAGAAAGTCCGCGCCGATGCAGCGCACTGCGCAGAGCTGCCAAATCCATGAGCATAGGCACGCCAGACGAATCCGGCATGATGACGCGCGGAAAGACGAGGGGTAATTCGCTGGTGCCCACAGGCACAGATGGATCCATCAGAGCGAGAGCAGACCCATGCCGCACAAGATTTTCAGCCAAAATGCGGGCAGCAAATGGTAGCCGCTGATAAGCGTCAGCACCCAGCACGGATTCGACGTCCACATGCCGCCGGACATGCGTGCCGCAGCGAAATGTCTTCGTTGGAAAAGACATCCTCAGTTGAATTTCATATTGAATTCAGCCGAGAGAAAATCCTGCAGAAATTTGATCGTCGCAGGATCGGTCTTGCTAACTGCAGAAACACCATCTCGCAATTTCTGACCAATGGTGAATGTATAGCCTTCAAGCTGCGATTCCGAAGCTTTCAAGAAATCTGCATCCTTGGTCATGGCTTCGACAGTTTGCTGCAACTCCCGCATGGCAGGTTGCGGAATGTCGGGATGCGCCATCAAAATTTTGCCGCCATTGCCAAAGGCACGAACAGAAGACTTATATGCCTCCCATGCCGGTCCCGCAGGCTCTTTGCCATACATGGTGCGATAGACTTCACCCACTGTTGGCACATTGGGCGCAGCCGGATCGGCGACAAGCTTGTCGCCCTCCATCAAGCCCTGCGCGAAAAGCGGATGCGCAATGCCATCGCGGATCATCGGCATCACGCTCGCATGATAGACAGGGGTTGCCTGACCATCGAGATTGACTTCACCGCGCTCTAGCGCAAGGCGTGTGTCATTCTTGCCGGGATAGCCCATGACCGCGCGGAATTTTACATCCAGCACTTTGAGGCCAAGCACCGTGTCAAGCGTGGCAATCACTTCCGGCACGCCGACAATCAAAGGCTCTGGGGGATTGAGAAGCTTTTTAGGATCACTCACACCCAAGGCTGTTCTGGCAATGGCAATGCGTCCCATGGGGCTTGCAATGAGCGGCTCCAGATCATCAGGGCGCGTTTTGGCCCCATCAAGCCCAAGCACGATGCGCAACAGCAATTGGCCCGTGCCAATCAACAAAGTCGTCCCGTCACGCGGTGCTCGCTGGCTGAAAAAATTGGAAGCCACCACGCTGCCCGCGCCAGGCATGTTCTGCACCATGACAGTCGGCTTACCCGGCAAATGCCGCTGCAATCCATCGGCGATCAAGCGCCCAAAAAGGTCGGTGCCGCCACCGGGCGAAAACCCGACGATCACCTTCACCTGCTTGCCGGAATAATAAGGGGTGGCGCCTTGCGCCAATGCGTGGCTAGCAAACCCGGAGACAAGAACAGCCCCGCCGACTGCAAGGAGAGCCTTGATCGTGCCCATGCGCTTTTGTTTCATTATTGTGCCTCCCCAGATTGGCAGGGAGGTTAGCAATCGCGCTATAAGTGTCAATCAGCAGAGGTCGCAAAAAGCCCATCGATTCTGGAGGATCACATGCCAAGCAACGGACAAAGACTTCGCGCACTTCTGAAGAGCGAGGACCTTGTCGTGGCTCCCGGCGTCTATGATGGCTATAGCGCGCGCCTTGTCGAAGCCGCCGGCTTCAAGACTATGGCCACGAGCGGTGCAGCTGTCTCCAATTCCCGTCTCGGCATTGACGATATTGGCGTGATGGACCTCACAGAAAATGTCGGCCATTGCCGCCATATTGTGAATGCTGTCACCATTCCCGTCACCGCAGATGCCGACACCGGATATGGCAATCCGATGAATGTGCATTACACGGTCCGGCAATTCGAACAGGCGGGTCTTGCTGGCATCAATATCGAAGATCAGGTGCACCCCAAGCGCTGCGGCCATATGCCGGGCAAAGAAGTGGTGCCGCTCACCGAAATGGTGAAGAAGGTCGAAGCCGCCTGCCTCGCGCGCCATGACGACCAGTTCATGATTATCGCGCGCACCGATGCTTTGGCGATTGAAGGATTGGACGGCACATTGCGACGCGTGCGCGCCTATGTCGAAGCAGGCGCTGACATGATCTTCCCCGATGCGGCACGCACTGAAGATGACATAAAGCGCATTGTTGAAGCAGCAGGCGATGTGCCAGTCACCATCAACATGGGCTTTGGCATTCGTGCGCGGCCCACCACACCACTTATTCCCATTCCTGATCTCAAACGCATGGGCGTACGCCGCATCAGCCTGCCACGCATGTTGCCTGCTGCCGCCATTATGGGCATGCAATTGGCGCTCACCGCCATGAAGACAAGTATCGAAACTGGTGTGCCGCAAGATCGTCCGGATCTGGCTGTCAGCATTGATGATATTATGAAGCTCATGGGTTATGACGAGATGCGTGAGCTCGAACGCCAGCTTCTCTCGACAGAAGCTTTGGAAACCAAATATGGCAGCGACAAAAACTAAAGATTGAGGGAGATAGCCCCATGATGTTTGGCACCAATATCACCACCACGCGCCAAAAGTCTTTCGATCATTGGACGACATCGCAAGGGCACAAGCTCTATATGAGCGAAAAGCGCTCGGTGACATCGCCTGCCATTGGCACGCTTTTGCTGGTGCATGGCTCATCCATGGGCTCGCAAGGGTTCGATCTGGATATTCCCGGCGACCCCGATGCCTCGATCATGGATTACTTCACCACCCGCGGCTTCAACGTCTGGCGCTTCGACTGCATTGGCTATGGGCGCTCGGATAAGCCGGCCGATCATCTGGCAACTGTGGCACAGGCGGTGCCCGATTTGCTCGCCGTGACGGATTATATCAAAGCGCAAGGCAATCCTGATCAGCTCATGCTGCTTGGCTATTCATCAGGTGCATTGCGAGCCGCTTTCTTCACGCAGAAGCATCCAGAGCGCGTGAAGCGCCTCGGGCTGGAGGCCTTCGTCTACACCGGCAAGGGAAGCCCCACGCTCAAGAAACGCGCGGAGAAAATGAAAGAGTGGAAAGGCTCCATTCGCCGCCCACTCAGTGCAGAATTTCTGATGTCGACGATGAAGCGCGATCATTCAGAGACCACGATGGAGACGCGCGCCCTGCCCTATATTGAATCCATTCTGGCGCTCGAAGATTCCGTGCCCAACGGCACCTATATCGACATGTGTGAAAACCTGCCGCTTGTCGACCCGCTCAAAATCACCGTCCCGACCGCACTTTTGCGCGGAGAATTTGACGGCATTGCCAGTGATGAAGACGTATTGGAATTTTTCGGATTGCTCCCCAATCCGGACAAAGAATTCATCTTCATGCCCGGCATCGCCCATTCAGCCGGAACATCGAAAAACTATCTGCGCTTCTACACGGCGGCCTATTCGTTTTTCGCCCGGCCCGAGACCGTCTTCAAAGGCTAAGAGGCAACGCTCATGTTGGAGCGGCGGTAGAGGCTTCGCGCACCGATCAAAGAGCGAATGAAAAGGGCGCTCCATTGGCGCTCTTTTTGGTTCCAAACAGATAGCCATGCGCCAAGCGATGACCTGAAGCGCCGAAAAATGACACCACAGACTTACGCAAAACTTACGCTGGCAGGTTTTGGCTATCTGAAGGAAAAGTGGAAATCAGCTAAGTACCTGATCCCCAAGGCCTTCGATGGTGGGCGCACTAGGGCTCGAACCTAGGACCCGCTGATTAAGAGTCAGCTGCTCTACCAACTGAGCTATGCGCCCATCGAAGTTTGCTGCGCCGCATTGCGACCAGCGAGCGGGGGTGTACCAAAGGCCCCTCCCCCTGTCCAGAGCGCGCAAGGCGAAAAGACGACATTTCAGCCGTCTTTTCCCTCTTCTTTCAACAGCTCAGGGCGTGATCGCCCGCACGCCCGGCTCAATCTCTTCCGGGCGCGATCGGCGGCGCTTCACCATCAGCTTGTTGAGCGCTGCAATATAGGCGCGTGCAGAGGCCACCAGCGTATCGGGGTCAGTGCCCTTCGCCGTCACGCTGCGCCCGTCTTCATGCAGGCGCACAGAGACTTCTGCTTGCGCATCCGTGCCTTCTGTCACTGCATGCACTTGGTAGAGTTCGAGCACGGCGGTGTGCGGAACCAGCGCGTGAATGCAATTGAAAATCGCATCAACCGGGCCATTGCCCGTCGATTGATGGCTCACCTGCTGGCCTTCAATATCGAGTGTGAGTTCTGCTGATTGCGGGCCTTTGGTGCCTGCCATAACGGCGAGATCAAGCACTTTGATGCGCTCGCCCGCATGGCCGATTTCATCATCGACCAAGGCTTCAATGTCTTCGTCATAGACAATTTTCTTGCGGTCAGCGAGATCCTTGAACCGCTTGAACGCATCTTCCAGCGCATTATCGCCGAGCGTATAGCCCAAGTCTTTCAGCTTTTCCTTGAAAGCATGGCGGCCCGAATGTTTGCCCATGACAAGCGAAGTCTTCTGCACGCCGACACTTTCCGGCGTCATGATTTCGTAAGTCTGCGCATTCTTCAGCATGCCATCCTGGTGGATGCCGCTTTCATGCGCGAAAGCATTCCGGCCAACAATGGCCTTGTTATATTGCACCGGAAACGACGTCACGGCCGAGACAAGCTTTGACGCCCGCATCAACATGGTCGTCTCGATCTGGTTGCTGTAAGGCAGCACATCAGAGCGTGTGCGCAAAGCCATCACAACTTCTTCGAGCGCTGCATTGCCCGCACGCTCGCCAATGCCGTTGATCGTGCATTCAATCTGGCGCGCACCGCCGCGCACACCTGCCAGCGTATTGGCGACAGCCAGACCCAGATCATTATGGCAATGAACCGAGAAGATCGCCTTGTCGCTGTTGGGCACGCGCTCAATCACCGAGCGGAAAATATGCTCATATTCATCCGGCACAGTGTAGCCGACCGTGTCGGGAATATTGATCGTTGTGGCGCCTGCTTTAATGGCAGCTTCCACACAGCGGCAGAGGAAATCCATTTCCGTGCGCGTGCCGTCTTCGGCGGACCATTCGACATTTTCGACATGGTTGCGTGAGCGCAGCACTTGAGATGTGACCAGTGCCAAGACCTCTTCCGGCTCTTTCTGCAATTTATATTTCATGTGCAGAGGCGAAGTGGAGATGAAAGTGTGAATGCGCGGGTTCACCGCACCCTTCAACGCTTCACCCGCGCGGTCAATGTCTTTGTTGGCCGCACGCGCGAGGCCAGCAACGGAAGCATTCTTGACGATCTTGGCGATGGCGGAGACGGATTCAAAATCGCCTTCCGAGGCAATCGGGAAACCGGCTTCGATAATATCGACACCCATCTCGTCGAGCAGCTGCGCCACTTCGAGCTTTTCATCCAGCGTCATCGAAGCGCCGGGGGATTGTTCGCCATCGCGCAAAGTCGTGTCGAAAATCACGACGCGGTCGCGGCTATTGTCATTCATGCTGATCGGGCTGGCCATTTTATCTGTCCTGAATCTGTCGCGCCGGAACCGGCGGCTATGCTGATCTTCGTTGCGCTCGATCCCCTAAGCACCCAGGCACAAGCCCGGACGGCGCTCAGGGGCGGCTAAGAAGAAGCAGCTTCAGCGTGGTCAGCAGTGTGCGGCCGCAGGCGGCAAAGGCCGGCGCGTCCATCACATTCATGCTGGTGGCAAATGTCGCCACAAAACCCTCGCTGGTCACAAATGGCCCCATTGGCCTTCACCACTTTCATAGCCGATGCACCCCGACCCCCGCAAGATGCAGCAACCCCCTGGCCACGCTTGACCAGACCTTGAGCGCAGGAAATGGTTAAGCCAGATGATTTTCAAGGATTCGAGCATCACCATGACCTCGCTGCGCCCCGCCCTGCTTCTGCTCGCCCTGCCACTGCTTGCTGCCTGCAATGAGGCCCGCGCGCCCCAGGCAGCCGTCCCTGCCCAAAGGCCGGGCACTTATGCGGCGACAGACTTTCCGGTTGTCGTCATGCCCCAAGGCGATGGCTGCGCGGCCGTCATCGGGCGCTATGACGCGGTGCTCAAAGCCGATTGGGAAAGCGGCAATGTGGCAGAGCGCGTCTACAACCAGATTCAGAAAGAGCTGGAACCCGTGCGTGCCGCCTGCAATGGCGGGCGCGATGGAGAAGCGCGCTCCATGGTGACAGCCAACAAGGCGCGCCATGGCTATCCGACAAATAATTAGCCGAAGCTGAAATCCAGAAAAGGCTGCATGAAGCTAGGCATGGTGAGGCCGTGCGCATCCTTTGGCGCGCGCACAATATGAATCCGTGAAAACTCCGGCGTCTCTTCTCGTGCCAGATTGGCTTCAATGCTGCGCTTGGCACTTTGCGCATCCATCGGCAGACGCAGATCGCGCATGAAAGCGATTTGTCCATGCGTGATGACCGCCGTCCATTGGTCACGCAGATCAAACTCGCTGAGCGACAGACCCGTTTCTTCCAGACATTCGCGCGTGACAGATGCCGCCAGATCGACATGCATGCCCGTCACATCCGCGGGCTCAGGCGTGCCAGCGGGAAAATAGCTTTGTCCCGCATTGGCGGTGTGCGGACCCATTTCGCCCAAAAGAAATGCACCGTCTTGGGTTCGCAAAGCAGCCATTCCGAAAAAGTTGGTGACCTGTGCATCAGGAAAGCCAAGCCGCTTCCAAGTCATGAAGGCGCTATAGGACGTCTCGAATGCTTCTGCCCGAAAATGCATGCCCTGCCATTCCTGCTGATGCAGCAGCAATAAACGCCCGTCATAGACATGCGGCTTATCAGCACTCAGCTCACGCCAATAGGCATCAATCTCGGCACGGGCTTGGCGCAAGAAAGGCCAGTCATAAGGCGTGACACGGATATCGATGGACGTAACCGGAAAAATGTCAGCACGGCTCACAGGTGATGCCTCCATTGCCCGTCATTGCGAGGAGCAAAGCGACGAAGCAACCCAGAGGTGACAAATGCGGCCTCTGGATTGCTTCGCTTCGCGCGCAATGACGGGAAAAAGCTCACAGATGGAGCGTCCCTTCTTGCACCAGAACGGCAGAGCCGCCGATGGAAGCTTCCATCAATCGTCCATCCACCACATCAAGACCCAAAGTGATCAGGCTGGGGCGGCCCATGTCATAGCCCTGTTCAATGGCAAACATATGCGCGCCATCGTCGAGTCTGTCTTGCGCCATCAACACGCCGGCAAAGGCGGCGACCGCCGAGCCGGTCGCCGGATCTTCTGCAATGCCAAGTCCGGGTGCAAACATGCGCGCGTGAAAATGATGGTCCGGCGCCACACATTCGCGCGTGTAGAGATAGCAAGCGCCGCGCTCCATATGCCCGAATGCTGCTGGCCACAAAGCCGCATCAGGCTTGGCGCGCGATAGGGCTGCGCGCGTGGCAATCGGCACAAAACAGAAAGGATTGCCCGCTGAAAAAATGCTCGGGCTGTGCGCGCCAAAACCAATGTCGCTTTCTGCAAGCCCCAGAGCTTGCGCGATGAACAGGCTTTGTCCTGCCTGTCCTGCGGGTATCGGCAATTTCGGCAAAGTGAAAGAAGCGCGCGCTATGCCATTTCTGTCATAGCCAACGGTGCAAGAGATCACGCCGACCTCTTCTTCCAAGGCAATCAGAATATCCTGGCCGCGCATCAAACCTTGCGCTTCAGTCAAGCCAATCAGAACAGCGGCACCAATTGTCGGATGACCTGCAAAAGGCAATTCGCGTGTGGGCGTAAAAATACGCGCGCGTGCTGTATTCACCGGATCGCGCGGCGGCAGCAGAAAGACTGTCTCCGATAGATTGAATTCGCGCGCGATGCTTTGCATGGCAGCATCATCGAGCCCATCGCAATCGCGCACTACCGCCAGCGGATTGCCCGCAAGCGGCATGGTGGTGAAAACATCCAGCGTATTGAAACGGCGCGCCATAGCCTCTCCTGTCGAGCACCAAACTAGGCGAGGCTTGCGCGAGAAGAAAGCGTGACTGTGTTGCGGCTCAGTCTTGAGCGGGTCCCGCCATGGCAAAAGCGGGCATATCGGGCATCCAGCCTGCGAGATAAGAGGCTGTTGCCGTGTCGATGAAATCTGCCCATTCAATGACGAGACCATCGGCAAAACGAAAATGGGTGAAGCCGCGGATCAAAGCCTGATCGCGCGTGCCGCGATTGATCCAGCGTGCTTGCCAGCGCACAGCAGCACTCGCATTTTCGGCAAGCACCTGACCGATTTCGAGCTGGCGCATTTCAAATTCCACATCGAGCGCTTGAAAGGCGACGCATGTATCGGTGAGGCCATGGAACGTGCCAGCATAAGGCATCAGGCGCCGATCGCCTGCGAGTTGGTAATGAACACGCGTGCCCAATATATCTTGCATGCGCTCAAAGTGGCGGTCCGCCCGCAAGCCCAGAACGTGATCGGCCAATGCCGCTGAAAGTGCGCGTCCCGACATATTGCGGAAATCCATGTCTGAAAAAGACTAAACAAAAATGCAGTTGTGGAACCCAAAAAATACAACCAAGTGGTTGATATTTCTAGAATTAGAATGACAGTTTCATATTACGTTACAGTGACAGTAAGGCTTTGCCAATATGACAAAGGCCGGAGCTTACGCTCCGGCCTCACTTTTCCAGACCTTTCCGCTTTGGAAGATCAATTGCGGGTCGTATCGACCATCTTGTTCTTACCGATCCAGGGCATCATCGAGCGCAGACGGGCGCCGACTTCTTCGATCTGGTGGGCATCATTGCGGGCGCGGGTCGCCTTGAACGAGGTCTGTGCGACCCTGTTTTCCAGCATCCAGTCACGTGTGAACTTGCCCGACTGAATGTCGTCGAGAACGCGCTTCATTTCAGCCTTGGTAGCAGGCGTGATGATGCGCGGGCCAGTGACGTATTCACCATATTCAGCCGTGTTCGAGATCGAGTAATTCATGTTGGCGATGCCGCCTTCATAAATCAGGTCGACGATCAGCTTCACTTCATGCAGGCATTCGAAATAGGCCATTTCAGGCGCATAGCCTGCTTCGACCAGCGTTTCGAAACCAGCGCGGATGAGTTCAACGAGACCGCCGCAGAGAACGACCTGCTCGCCGAACAAATCGGTTTCGCATTCTTCCTTGAAAGTTGTTTCGATAATGCCAGCGCGGCCACCGCCAACGGCGGAAGCGTAAGAAAGGCCCAGATCATGGGCATTGCCGGACGCATCCTGATGGATGGCGATCAGGCAAGGCACGCCCCCGCCCTTGTTGTACTCGCCGCGCACCGTGTGGCCGGGGCCTTTTGGAGCAACCATGAGAACGTCGAGATCCTTGCGCGGCTCGATGAGGTTGAAGTGCACATTGAGACCATGCGCGAACAGCAGAGCAGCGCCCTGCTTCATGTTCGGCGCGAGGTCCTTGTAATAAATGTCAGCCTGCAATTCGTCGGGCGTCAGCATCATGACGATGTCAGCCCATTTGGCGGCTTCGGCGACTTCCATCACCTTGAGGCCTTCGCCTTCAGCCTTCTTGACCGTCGGCGAGCCCTTGCGCAGGCCGACCACAACGTCCTTCACGCCCGAATCGCGCATGTTGAGGACATGGGCATGGCCCTGCGAGCCGTAGCCGATGACGGCTACTTTCTTGCCCTTGATGAGGTTGATGTCGGCATCACGATCATAATAGACGCGCATAGGGTCGTTTCCCGGGTTTGGATGGGACGAAGGCGGACCGTCCCTTGGCAAAAGTGATCGAGCCTTCTAAGCGCGAAGTCCGCCCGCGTCAAAGAAAAGCTATTCTGGACTGCCCCGCCGGGTTTGGCGGGGCTGAATGGGCATTAGATCGGGTCGGGTCCGCGCGAAATGGCGGCCACACCCGTGCGGGAGACTTCGACAAGACCGATGGGGCGCATCAGTTCGACGAACTGGTCGATCTTCTCGGCATTACCGGTCAGCTCGAACACGAAGCTCTCGGTCGTCGCATCAATGACGCGCGCGCGAAAAGCATCGGCCACCTGCAAGGCTTCGACGCGATCATCGCCCTTGCCGCGCACCTTCACCATGGCGAGCTCGCGCTCGATGCTCTTCTTGGCCATCGTCAGATCAATCACATGATGCACGGGCACGAGGCGCTCGAGCTGGTGACCAATCTGTTCAATCGCTTCCGGCGGGCCGGAGGTGACGATGGTGATGCGCGACAAATGTTCGCCATGGGCGACTTCGGCAACCGTCAGGCTTTCGATATTGTAGCCACGGCCCGAGAACAGACCAACGACGCGCGCGAGCACGCCGGGTTCATTGTCGACGAGAACGGAGAGCGTGTGGCGCTCAATGTTCGATTTGCCCAGTGCCGATGAATAGGGAGACGGCGGGATAGCGGGTGCGTTCATTGTTTTCGACCTTCTCTCTTCCGCCACTCAGACCAGCAACTTGCCGCGCTCATCGATGACCGAACCGATTTCAATACCGGCATCATCACCAAGTTCAGCGAGCAGCATTTCATTATGCGCCTTGCCTGACGGGATCATCGGGAAGCAATTTTCTTCCTTCTCGACGAGGCAATCAAAAATGACAGCTTTGGGTGACTCGATCATTTCCATGATCGCCGCATCGAGCTTGTCAGGGTCCGAGCAACGAATGCCATGACCACCGTAAGCTTCGGCGAGTTTCACGAAATCAGGCAGAGCTTCCGAATAGGAATTGGAATAGCGACCGCCATGCAGCAATTGCTGCCACTGGCGCACCATGCCCATGTACTCATTATTCAGAATGAAGATTTTCACCGGCAGGCGATATTGCAGCGCTGTCGACATTTCCTGCATGTTCATCAGGATCGAGGCTTCACCTGCAATGTCGATGACCAGCGCATCGGGATGGGCCATCTGCACACCCACAGCGGCTGGCAGACCATAGCCCATCGTGCCAAGACCACCCGAAGTCATCCAGCGGTTCGGCTCTTCAAAATGATAGAATTGCGCCGCCCACATCTGGTGCTGACCGACTTCGGTTGTGATGTAAGTGTTGCGGTTCTTCGTCAATTCATAAAGACGCTCAATGGCATATTGCGGCTTGATCGTGGTCTTTGACGGACGATAAGCGAGCGACTTTTTCGCACGCCACACGTCAATCTGCTTCCACCAATCCTTCAGCGCAGCCTTGTCGATCTGCGGCGCGTCTTGGCGCCAGATGCGCACCATATCTTCGAGCACATGCGCGCAATCGCCGATAATGGCGAGATCAACCTTCACATTCTTGTTGATCGACGAGGGATCAATATCGATGTGGATCTTCTTCGAGCCCGGCGAGAATGCATCGAGGCGGCCAGTGATGCGGTCATCAAAACGCGCGCCCACGCAAATCATCAGATCGCAATCATGCATCGTATGATTGGCTTCATATGTGCCGTGCATGCCGAGCATGCCGAGCCAATTGGGGCCAGATGCCGGATAAGAGCCAAGGCCCATCAGCGTCGAGGTGATCGGGTAGCCCGTCAGCTTGACGAGTTCGCGCAGCAAATCAGATGCGGCTGGGCCTGAATTGATCACGCCACCGCCCGTGTAGAACACAGGTTTTTTGGCGGCCGCCATCATCTTCACAGCTTCGCGGATCTTTTCGAGATCGCCCTTCACCTGCGGCTGGTAGCTTTTGTGCTGGACATTCTTCGGGCCGAAATAAGTGCCCATGGCAAATTGCACGTCCTTCGGAATATCGATCACCACCGGACCCGGACGGCCGTGCGAGGCAACATAGAAAGCCTCATGCAAAATGCGCGGCAGATCTTCGACCGAGCGCACGAGATAATTGTGCTTGGTGCAATGACGGGTGATGCCGACCGTGTCGCATTCCTGGAACGCGTCCGAGCCGATGAGATGGGTCGGCACCTGACCGGTGATGCACACGAGCGGGATGGAATCCATCAGAGCATCAGCCAGACCGGTGATGGCATTGGTCGCACCCGGACCCGAGGTGACGAGCAAGCAGCCTACTTTGCCGGTTGAGCGCGCAAGGCCTTCGGCGGCATGCGCCGCGCCTTGTTCATGGCGCACGAGCACATGCTGGACCTGGTTCTGCTGGAACAAGGCGTCATAAATGGGCAGGACCGCGCCGCCCGGATAACCGAAAATCGTATCGACCCCCTGATCCTTCAGGGCCTGGACGACCATTTCGGCTCCAGTCATCTGCTTCGACATCGCTCAACTCCATTCGGCTTTCGCTTTGGTCAGCCCGCTTGTGCTCTTCTCACCCGGCCCGGAATTTTGGGCAATAAAAAAGGCCCTCAAGGGGGCCCGGATATGCGCCGTTGGCAGGAAAGCGGGGTTCAGACCCGTCCTGTCTCTGGCGCGAAAGATACTACAAGCTTGGTGGCCACAGAGGCTACTCCAATTTCAGTGTGGCCAGATTACGGGAGGGCAGCGGCACGGTCAAGAGAAAGGTGCTTGGCCAATGGTCACAAATGCTCGTTGTGGTTACTCGCGGGGATCGACCAGCATAACGGGGTCGATTTCCAGCGCTTTGGCGATCATCCGCAGGGTTTGGGCCGTGCCCTCGCGCTTGCCGGATTCCAGATCGCTCAAATAGCCCTGGGTGAAACCGGTTTTCTCAGCCACCTCGGCCTGCGTCATGCCCCGCCAATTGCGCACGGCCCGCAGCAGGCTCTCGCCCTTCCGGCAACGGGCAGAAACCTCAACGGGGAGGATGACGTCATAACCGGCTTTGAGGTCAGCCATCCGCTGAACATAAATGGCTGAAAGCTCAGCATCCTCTTCAGCGTCTTCAACCAATTCCATCAGCGCATCAAATTCCGCCCGCGTCAGCAGGACCATTTCAGCACCGCCAATGTCGATAAATTTTGGATGAATATCAGCCATGTCAAATACTCGATTTTCATCTTAAATATCGCAAAAAATCGCTATAATCAACGATATAATGAAAATTGTCTAATCGTCCCACGGCTTTGCGGTTTTTGCTATTCCCAAAAAGGCAGGGACTAAGCCGTAAATCCCTGTTGCAGCTCTCCGACCCGCCTCTAGGATGGTAGCAGGACCCCGAAAACAGGGGCCGGACAAGATCAGGGAGGAGCGCATGACTTTGCGCATTCTGGGGCTCATCGGAGCCGGTTTCTTTGCAGCCACAAGCATGGCCTCGGCCGCCGATGAAAACATTGCGGCATTCTACAAAGGCAAAACCGTCAGCGTGCTGATCGGCTCCTCGCCGGGTGGCGGCTATGATCTTTATGGCCGCATCATCTCGCGCCATATCAGCCAATATATTCCAGGCAACCCGAGCGTCGTGCCCTCCAACATGCCGGGTGCGGGCAGCCACACGGCCGCTGCTCATATTTACAATGCGGCCGCCAAAGACGGCACCGTGATCGGCGCCTTGCAATCACCTGTGGCTTTCGAGCCCTTCTTGGCGGGTCGCAATTTCAATTATGATCCGACGAAATTCGTCTATCTCGGCAGCGCCAATGATGACGTCTATCTCTGCATCGGACGCGTCGATGCGCCCGTGCAGAAATTCGAAGATCTCTTCAGCAAAGAATTGCTGTTAGGCGGCGTGCAATCATCTTCGCCTGCCGACAATCCGATTTTCATCAACAATGTGCTGAACGCGAAATTCAAAGTCATCACCGGCTATCCGGGCACGCGCGAAATTGGCCTGGCCATTAACCGCGGTGAAGTGCATGGCGCTTGTGGCGTGGCTTGGCCCTCTATCTCCGTAACAAATCCCGGCTGGTTTGATGGCAGCAAGCCCGGCAGCATGCGCGTGCTGGTGCAGACACATGCGACAGGCGCGGCTGATCTCAATGCGCAAGGCATTCCCAAGATCACCGACTTTGCCAAGACCGACGAGCAACGCGCTATGCTTGATCTTTATTTCAGCCAGACCGCTTTTGGTCGCCCCTATCTTGTCTCGCCTGACGTGCCAGCAGAACGCATTGCCGCTTTGCGTGTCGCTTTCAAGGCGACGATTGAAGACCCCAAGCTGCAGGAAGAAACAAAGCGCATTGGCGTCGAAGCCAACCATGTGCCGGGCGAGAAATTGCAAGGCATGGTTCAGCGTCTCTATGCGACCCCTGCTGATCTGACGGCCAAAATGAAAGCCGCCACCATCGCGAAGAACTGACACCGCGAAAAAATAAGAAAAGGATAAAACAAATGGCGACACCGCCTTTCCGCGCCGAACATATCGGCTCGCTCCTGCGGCCCAAAAGCCTGCTGGATAAACGTGCAGCCTATATCCGTGGCGAGATCAGCTTCGCTGATCTCGATGCGGCCACCAGCGCGGCGATTGAAGAGGCGGTGCGCCTGCAAGAAAAGATTGGCTTACAAATGGTAACCGACGGCGAGTTTCGCCGCGAGGCCTATCATTCCTATTTCTTCCGCCAACTCGGCGAAGTCTCGCTCGACAATCCAGCAGATTCCAAAGACCACGGCCGTGGCGCACAACCGCAAGCCACCATCGCCTCGCGCCTCAAATGGACCAAGCCCATCCATGTGCCGGATTTTCAATTCCTGAAAGCCCGCACCAAAGCCACGCCGAAAATTACCATTCCCGGCCCCTGCGCTTTGCATTTCCGCGGCGGCAATCAGGCAGCGCTAGCCACTGCCTACAGCGACATGGATCTCTTCTGGGAAGATATGATCGCTGCCTATCGCGCCGAGCTCGAAGCACTCGCGGCAGCCGGCTGCACTTATGTGCAGATTGACGAGACCGCCTTTGCCAAATTCGGCGATGCGGATGTGCAAGCGCAATTGGCGGCACGCGGTGATGATTGGGACAAGCTCATCGATTTTTATATCGACATCACCAACCGCGTTTTGAAAGACCTGCCCGCCTCACTGACCATCGGCATGCATTTGTGCCGCGGCAATCGCGGCGGCAAATGGCATGCGGAAGGCAGTTACGAGACGGTTGCTGATCGCCTCTTCAACAAACTCGCGATCAAGACCTTCTTCCTGGAATATGATTCCCCGCGTGCGGGCACATTCACACCGTTGCGTCTCGTCCCCAAAGACAAGCATGTCATTCTGGGCCTCGTCTCGACCAAGAGCGATGAGCTCGAAGACAAGCAGGTCTTGAAGGCCCGCATCGAAGAAGCCACGAAATTTGTGGCGCTCGACAAACTCGGCATCAGCCCACAATGCGGCTTTGCCAGCGTGGAATCAGGCAATCCGATTGTGCCAGCAACTCAGGAAGCCAAATTGCGCCGCGTCGTCGATGTCGCGCGTGAAGTTTGGGGGTAACATCCGGCTTGGGGCGGGAGAAGCACCGCTTTGGCTTTGAGTATGACAGGAAAACGTCATACCCAATGGCGAGAAAGCGAGCGAAATGACCAATCTCACGAACACCACCAAGCCTGAGTCCTTGCGCCCCACTGACACCGAGCGACCTCGCCTGACGATCCGCGCGATGCTCATGGGCGACCGTATTGATACAGGCGGGCTTGAGCGTCCGGATATGATCGCCAGCGCACCCTTTGCCATCAGGGTGGGCGACCGCGGCTTTGCGGCCCTGTTCCGCTACGGGGTGGTTGTGCTCGCCGGATTATCGCCAGTTGAAGAAGATGATTTTCTGCGGATGCTTGCGCCACGCATCAGCGGCTCGCTGCCGCGGCTCGAACAAGAAGTGGCGACAATGGAAGCCACTGCCGAACGCGAAGATCAGGTGCCGCCCGGCGGCCCGATCCAGGTGCGCGATCTTGCCCCAGAGCGATTTCTTGTTGTCGCCGATGCGCTCGCAAAAAGCGTGGCCATGGCCCATTACGAACGCCAAGTCAGCGCTGTCTTTGACGTGATCGACCCACTCGCACGCGATCTCGCGCGCGAAGGACGCTTGCCAAATGACCGCAAGCGTATCTTGAAAATTATCGGCGAAGCTTTGCTCGTCGATCATCGCATGTCGGGACGCGTCGCGGTTGAGGACAAGCCCGATGTGCTCTGGGACCGCTCCGATCTTGAGCGCCTCTATGCCCGCCTTGAAGATGAATATGAATTGAGTGAACGGGCCCGCACATTAGCGCGCAAAATCGCCGTCGTGCAGGAAACCGCTCGCGCCTTAACCGATCTCATCGATGCCAAGCGTAGCGCACGTCTTGAAGCCACCATTGTTCTGCTGATCGTGATCGAAGTCATTATGGGACTTGTGCAATTCAAGATGGGATCCGGACATTAAAGGCTAGAGCGTATAGCTTCCCACGCAGTCTCCGGCGCGACCATTTCGAATTCCGGCAATTGATGACGCACGAAAGTGAATTGCCGCTTGGAATAAGCGCGCGTGTCACGCTGGCCGCGCTCAATCGCAGCTGCAAGTGTTGAATCCCCGCGCAAATAGTCAATCAATCCCGGTACACCATGCGCGCGCATCACAGGCAGTGCCGGATCAAGACCACGCGCCGCCAGCACTTCCACTTCTTGCAAAGCGCCCTGCTCCATCATGGCAACAAAGCGCGCATCGATCCGTGCTTTTAAAAGCTCGCGCTCGGGTGCGAGAAAAAAGCCGCGCGCGGTTTGCGGATCGAGCAAAGGCGTGCCGGGCTTTGTCTGGAACGACACCAACGGCTCACCGGTGACTTCAAACACTTCAAGCGCGCGCAAAATGCGCTGCGGATCGGACGGGCGCAGGCCCGCCCCTGTGGCCGGATCAACCGCCATCAGCCGCGCATGAAGTTGCGGCGCTGACAGCCCCTCGGCCTGCGCCCGCACCTTCGCCCGCACCTCATCAGGCACCACTGGAATATCGGAAAGGCCGCGCAGCAGCGCCTTGAAATACATACCTGTGCCGCCGGTGAAGATCGGCAGGCGGCCCTCTTGCGCCAGCTCAGTCAGAAGCGCCTTGGCATCCTCAACCCAGCGCCCGACGGAATAGTTTTCGGCACCATCGACATGACCAAACAGGCGATGGGGGGCCTGACCCTCTTCCTCCACAGTCGGACGGGCGGTAATGACCCGCAGATCGCTGTAAACCTGCATGGAATCCGCATTGACCACCACGCCGCCTGTGGCTTCAGACAGCCGGATCGCCAAAGCGGACTTGCCGCTGGCCGTCGGTCCTGCAATGAGGAGGGCGGACATTCTGCTCACGGTTCGAAAGCCCTTGTCATGTCGCTTGTCGCCACGCTCGTTTCCAATCCGGCCCGCCCCGCGCTCGACGAGGCTTTGCTGAAAAAAGCCGCTGCCGCCCTGCCCGGCCCCGTCACCATGGACTGGCTGGCACCCGGCATTGCAGCTGACCTTTCCTTCGCACCTCAGGGCGCGCCAGACAACCGCGCTTTGGCGGAAAGCCTGCGCACGGCGCTGGCCGGCGCACCGATCGATGTGATCGTTCAGGAGAAAGCCACACGGCGCAAGAAGCTGTTTCTGGCCGATATGGATTCCACCATGATCGGTCAGGAATGTATCGACGAGCTCGCTGATTTCGTCGGCAAGAAAGAGCATGTCTCCGAAATCACCGAGCGCGCCATGCGCGGCGAGATTGCTTTCGAGCCCGCTTTGCGCGAACGCGTCGCGCTGTTGAAAGGGCTTGAGGCCAAAATCGTGCCGCAAGTCATTGCCGAGCGCATCACTTTCACACCGGGCGGGCGCGAGCTTGTGCGCACCATGCGCGCCCATGGCGCCCATACGGCGCTTGTGTCAGGCGGCTTTACTTTATTCACCAGCGCAGTAGCAGAGGCCATCGGCTTTCACGAAAACCGCGCCAATGTGCTGATCGTCGAAGATGACAAATTTGCCGGCCTCGTTTCCGAGCCCATTCTTGGCAAAGAAGCCAAACTCGCCGCTCTCATCGAATTGCGCGACAAGCATGGACTCAAGCCGCAAGACACAATGGCGGTGGGCGATGGCGCCAATGATCTGGCCATGTTGGGTGAAGCGGGATTGGGTGTAGCTTTTTATGCAAAGCCCGCCGTGGCAGCCGCTGCGCATGCGCGCATTGATCATTCCGATCTGACCGCGCTGCTTTATGCGCAAGGGTATAAGTCTTCAGACTTCGTCAAATAAGCCCGTCATTGCTTCGTCGTTTTCGCTCGTCGCAATGACGGCGAGACAGATTGCGCGACCCCCACCCCTAGCCCCTCCCCACAAGGGGGAGGGGGATTTGATTGCATGTGCGGCTCAACCCTCCCCCTTGTGGGGAGGGTGGTTGCGAAGCAACCGGGTGGGGGTCTGCGCATCTGAATCAATTCAAAAGCAAACCAAATAAAAAAGGCGGGCCAAGGCCCGCCTTTCTTGTCTCTACAACAGTGAGCTTAATCGAGATTCAGCGCCACAAAGCGCACGTCGCCTGCGGCATTGGCGACCAAGAACAGCGCCGATTTACGACCCTGATCTTTCAGCACTTTGGTGCGCGCGGCAATATCCGCTGGCTTCGACACGGCTTCCTGATTGATCTCGACAATCGTGTCGCCTGCCTGGATACGCTTTTCGGACGCCGGTGAATTGGCATCGACCGCTGTCACGACCACGCCCTTCACGCTGTCTTTGATACCGAACTTCTTGCGCGCATCCGGATCAAGCGAGCCGAACTCCATGCCGAAAGCTTTCTGAACGGCTGAGCGGCCCGGCTGCGCATCGCTTTGCGTCTTCTTGTCGAGAGACGCCTGCTTCTCGCCATCTTCGAGACGGCCGAGCGTGACTTTCAATGTCTGCTCTTTACCATCGCGCATGACGAGCACATCGACCTGCTTGCCCACCGGCGTTGCCGCCACGAACTTTGGCAGATCGCGAGATTCCATCACTTCCTTGCCGTCAAATTTAAGGATGACGTCACCCGCCTTCATACCGGCAGGCTTGCCCGGACCCTTTTCATCGACCACAGCGACCAGCGCACCGCGTGCTTTGCCAAGCTTCAAGCTTTCAGCGATCGCATCATCGACATTCTGGATGCGCACGCCCAGCCAACCACGACGAGTCTCGCCAAAGTTGAGAAGCTGATCAACGATCGGCTGCACGGTCGCAGATGGTGTGGCAAAGCCGATGCCGACCGAACCGCCTGAGGGCGACAGGATCGCCGTATTCACGCCAATCACGTCGCCATTCATATTGAACAGCGGACCACCCGAATTGCCCTTGTTAATGGAAGCATCGGTCTGGATGTAATTGTCATAGGGACCGCTATCGATATTGCGGTTGCGCGCCGAGACAATGCCCGCCGTCACCGTACCGCCAAGACCGAAGGGATTGCCAACGGCCATGACCCATTCGCCGACGCGCATTTTTTCGCTGTCACCGAATTTCACAGCCTTCAGCGGCTTGTCGGGCTTTACGCGCAAAACGGCGACATCGATCTTGGCATCCTTGCCGACGATCTCGGCCTTCAGCTTCTGGCCATCAGTGAAGATGACCGTGACTTCTGTCGCATCAGCAATCACGTGATTATTGGTGATCACAATGCCGGCCGGATCAATGACAAAGCCGGAGCCGAGCGATGATGAGCGGCGCTGACGCGGAGCCTGACCTTGCTGGCCTTCATTGCCACCCTGCCCCTGACGGCGGCGGAAAAATTCTTCGAAAAGATCATCGAACGGCGTGCCTTGCGGCAGATTGGGCATGCCAGCCCGCTTTTCTTCCACTGTGGTGGACGCCGAAATATTCACAACCGCCGAGCTCACTGATTCAGCGAGATCAGCAAAGCTTTCAGGCGCGCCGCGCGCTTGGGCCATAACAGGAGCCATCGGCGTAACAACCAGCGATAGCGCGAGTACCGCGCAAGCAGGACGAAGAAACATGTGCGGGATGATTGATCTGACAGCCATCTTGGGCCTTCCTCAATACTGCTCAGGGCCGGAACAAAACATTGTCGTCGACGATCTTGTCATCCACGATCTTGTCAACCATGTGGCAGGCCCGCGAGGGGCCTGCCACTTAACTTAGGGTCGAATTTTTCTAAAGCCAGCCCTTCCAGCTTTTATCGAGCAGGCGCGGGCTTTTTTCCGTCCGGCTGACCGAAGAAGCGGAAAAAGTCCGAGGTCGGGCTCAAGATGAGCCTTGTATCGGCCGCCTTCAAGCCCGTTTCATAGGCCTGCATAGACCGGTAGAAAGCGAAGAATTGCGGGTCCGCATTATAGGCTTCCGCAAAAATACGGTTTCTTTCCGCATCGCCCTCACCGCGCGTCTGGTCCGCTTGGCGCTGGGAATCCGCACGCAAAACAACCACATCACGGTCAGCACGGGCCCGGATACGCTGCGCCGTCTCGGCACCCTGCGCACGGAATTCCGCCGCCTCACGCGCACGCTCGGTGCGCATACGGTCAAACACGCGGTCCGAAATCTGCTTGGGCAGATCAGCGCGACGGATGCGCACATCCACCACTTCGACACCCAAGCGAACAGCTTCGCCATTCACCAGATCACGGATCGAGACCATGAGAGTGGAACGACCCTCGCGGATGATCTGCACCATAGGCGCTTCACCCAGCACGCGACGCAGAGCTGAGGAGAGCACCGAGCCCAGCTGGTTGTTGGCGCGCTCAATCGTGCCGACCGTCTGGTAGAAGCGCAAAGCATCGACGATGCGATAGCGCAAGAAAGCATCGACTTCGATGCGGTTATTGTCGGACGCCAGCACTTCCTGCTTCGGCGTTTCCAGATCAAGGATACGACGATCCAGCAAAGTCACCGTTTCGATAAACGGCACTTTCATGTGCAGGCCGGGCTTGTTGACAAGGGCGCGACCGGGAATGGGCTCACCCAAGCGCAACACGAGAGCCTGCTGGTTTTGTCCGACAGTGAAGAGAGACGCGCCACCGACGACCACGCCGATGACGAGGATGATGGCTGCGGCGATGCCGAAAACTGGATTTTTCATCGCTGCGATCCTCCCTGCGGAGCTTGGGGTGCAGGCGTATTCAATCCCTGCAGCGGCAGATAAGGCACGACGCCCGAGCCACCATTCTGATCAATGATCACTTTGCTCATGCCACCCAGCACGCGCTCCATTGTTTCCAGATAGATACGTTCGCGCGTTACATCCGGCGCATTCTTGTATTGCTGATAGACCTGCGTGAAGCGCGAGGCCTGACCCTTGGCTTCATTCACAGTCTGCTCGCGATAGCCTTCGGCTTCCTGAATGATGCGCGCTGCATCACCGCGCGCTTCCGGCACGACGCGATTGGCATAGGCTTCCGCCTCATTGCGCAAACGGTCCTGATCCTGCTGGGCCGCCGTCACGTCACGGAACGCAGCAACGACTTGCTCCGGCGGATCAACCGACAAGAGCTGCACCTGCAAGATCATCACGCCAGCTTTGTACTCGTTGAGCACTTTCTGGGTGAGCTCCTGCGCGGCAGGCTCGATCAATTTACGTTCAGCCGTCAGAATACGCTGAATTGCGGTACGACCAACGATCTCGCGCATCACGCTTTCAGCAACAGCGCGTACGGTCTCGCGCGGCTCACGCACGTTGAATGCATAATCTTCCGGACGCACCGGATCGATCTGCCAGATCACGCGGAATTTCACGTCGGCGATATTTTCATCGCCCGTGAGCATCAGGCTTTCTTCCGGCACATCGATCTGCGTCTGCACATTGGCGCGACGACCATCTTCACGCACACGGAAACCAACTTCCGTCGAGTTACGATCTGTCACCTGCAATTTCAGCACATGACCAATCGGGGAAGGCCAATTGTAGTTCAGACCCGATGTGGTCTTGGCGTCATAACGACCAAAGATCATGTTGAGGCCGACTTCGTTCGCGCCGATCGTGTAGAAGCCGCTCGCCATCCAAGCTGCAACAGCCAGACCCGCAAACAGGGCGACGCCACGCGCGCCACCGGTACCGCCGGGCATGGCCTGACGGAATTTTTCCTGAGAGCGCCGCAGAAGCTCTTCGAGATCGGGGGGCGCGCCATTACCGCCACCACCACCGCCATTGCCGCCGCCAAGCGGTCCCTGTCCCCAAGGGCCCTTCGGGCCGGGCTTCCACGGACCACCGCCGCCGTTCTGATTGTTCCACGGCATGAATAAATCTCCTCACCACGGCTCTGCGCCGCCTCAGTTGTCAGTTAAGCACGCGAAGGGGTGCTTTCAACGCGGTGCTAACCCGTTTGTGATCCGCTGATAAGTGACAAAGGCGTAATCAGCCTCGTCCTTCGCCTCGAGGTTGCGGAAATGGGCCTCCCGGGCGCTTTCCTGCCATTCCCGGGGGTCGAGAGGCTCGAAACGGGCATCTCCCGCGGGCGCCAGATCGACCTCGGTCCATTCCACCCGCGCGGCGCGGGGCAGCAGCTGGCGGTAAATCTCGGCCCCGCCGACCACGGTGGCCTCGCTGGCCCCCATGGCCTGCCCCAATTGGTCAGCCAGCGTGACAGCAGCCTCGAGATCGCGCGCGACATGGACGCCCTCGCGTGACCATACCGGATCACGCGTCACCACAATGGTCTCGCGCCCGGGCAAAGGCTTTCCGATGGAGTCAAAAGTCTTGCGGCCCATGATCATGGGCTTGCCCATGGTCAGCGCCTTGAAACGCTTCAGATCGCCTGAGAGGCGCCAGAGCAATTGATTGTCACCACCGATCACGCCGTTTTTGGCAACGGCAACGATGAACACAAGCGGCAGGGACATGGATGCGTCCTTCAATCAAACAGCGACAGGCGCTTTGATCGCGGGATGCGGATCGTAACCTTCAATCGCAATATGCTCAAAGCGGAAATCAAACAGATTCTTGATCGACGGATCGAGCACCAGCTTGGGCAGCGGGCGCGGCTCACGCGATAATTGCAAATGTGTCTGTTCCATATGGTTGGAATAGAGATGCGCATCACCAAATGTGTGCACGAAATCGCCCACGCCCAAGCCGGTTGCTTGCGCCACCATATGCGTCAGCAAAGCATAGCTCGCGATATTGAACGGCACGCCGAGAAACACATCGGCTGAGCGCTGGTAGAGCTGGCACGACAGCTTTCCATCAGCGACATAGAATTGAAACAGGCAATGGCACGGCGCGAGTTTCATCTTGTCGATGTCAGCGACATTCCATGCCGAGATCACGAGACGACGTGAATCGGGATTGCGCTTGATCTCTTCAATCAACCAGGAAATCTGATCGCGCGTGGTGCCATCAGCACCTTCCCATGAGCGCCATTGCTTGCCGTAGACGGGGCCGAGATTGCCGTTCTCATCCGCCCATTCATCCCAGATGCTCACGCCATTCTCTTTGAGATAGGCAATGTTGGTGTCGCCCGCGATGAACCAGAGCAGCTCATGGATAATGGAGCGCAGATGCAGCTTCTTGGTCGTGACCAGCGGAAAGCCTTCCGCAAGGTCAAAACGCATCTGGTGGCCGAAGACAGACGTCGTGCCCGTGCCGGTACGGTCGGATTTGGCCACGCCCTCGGTGAGAATGCGGCGAAGAAGCTCTTGATACTGGCGCATGGTTTTTGGCGAATCCGAAGAGGCAGGGGCGAGAGGCCCATCATTTCCCCGAAATTACCCTTTCGGACCCTGTTCTTGAAAGGCGAGAGGCCAATTCGGCTTGGGAAAACACCCATTCCCCGTGACAAAGCCGCCCCTTTCCGGAAAGGCCCCGAGCCCTTATATTCAAAATGCCGTCGCAAGACGGATATGGCGATAAATGGACTCCGTAATAAACCATCCGGACCCGGGGGCGGTACCCGGCGCCTCCACCAGAGCCAGTCTCACCAAGGCTGGCTGTGGCGGGGGCGAAATAGGATCGACGGGGGCTTAAAGGGTGCTCTTTTGCTCGGCATGATACCGCCGTTATCGGGTCAAACCTTATAGTTGCCAATGACAACTATGCTCCGGTCGCCGTCGCAGCGTAAGCTGTGCCGTCACTGGGAATTAAGCCCTAGGGGGTAGCACTTCTAGGCGGGGTTCGGAGGCACCTGGCAACAGAAGCCTCCACTTAATTTTGGTGTGCCTGGAATAGATATGTCGAACGACCTTATCCGCTACGATCTACTGGTTCAGGACGCGCTGCGTGGCGCTGTCCGCAAAGTGCTCAGCGAAATGGCCAAAGAAGGCCTGCCCGGCGAACACCATTTCTACATCACCTTCCGCACCCACGCGCCCGGCGTGCGGCTCTCGACAGCTATGCGCGAGCAATATCCCGACGTGATGACGATCATCCTGCAACATCAGTTCTGGGATCTCTCCGTCTCCGAAACCAATTTCGAAGTGGGCCTGTCCTTCCGCAACGTGCCCGAGCGCCTGCTGGTGCCATTTGATGCAGTGACGGAATTTTATGACCCGTCCGTGCAATTCGGCCTCAAATTCGAAGTCGAAGAACCTGCCCCTGAAGATGGCGCCAATGATCTGGAGCCCAACGAGAGCAGCGGGCCGGTTGTTTTTGCGCCAGCAGAAGCACGCAAGGAAACGGCAGCCGACATGACCGCCGCCAGCGCAGAAGCTGAGCCCGGCAAAGTCGTCTCCATCGACGCTTTCCGCAAAAAGCACTGAAAGCGCGACGCGCATGGGCGAGATCGTCAATCTCCGCATGGCGCGCAAACGCAAGGCCCGCGCGGATTCCGCGCGAGAGGCCGAGCAAAACCGCATCACTTTCGGGCGCACCAAGCAAGAGCGCGAGCTGACTGAGGCTGAGCGCGCGCTTGCTGCCAAAAAGCTCGATGCGCATCGCCGCGAACCGGACACAGAATGACCGCGCGCGTTATCAAACATTCGCTCGTCATTGCCGGACACCGCACCTCCATATCTTTGGAAGATGCGTTTTGGAGCGCGCTAAAAGATTGCGCGCATGAGCGTGAGATTTCTCTGGCCGCCCTTGTCACGGAAATTGATTCAACCCGCGGCGATGCCAATCTGTCATCGGCCATTCGCGTCTATCTGTTCAATCGCGTGAAAGCGGCCTGACAACAAAAGTGCCACCCTTTAGCGTGGGCGCGGAACGTCACTCCGTCGACGATCCTCCTGCTGGAAGAGAACAATTTCTTTTTCACGACGGTGCAAAAATTCAAGCGCCTTCACACGCCGCTGGATAGCGGCACGCTCGCGAATATCGTCGTCCAGTGCTTCCGCACGCGCGGTCTCGCGGATGATGGCGCGCGTTGAAATGGCATTGAACAAGGGCGCTGCATCAACTGTGCGCTGCATAGCGCCCGCCCGACCCTGCCAAATGAGCGTGGCAGCTGGTGCCTCACCCGTCCAATCGCGTGGACGAGTTGGAGAGGCGAGCGTCACGCGCGCTTCTTGCATCCATTGGCGCGCATCAAAGCTCAGCGACAGGCGCGGTTCATCAAAAGACTGGAAGCGCAAAACGCCCCCTGCCCCGTTCAAAAGCAATTCGCGCTTACCTCCCACAAAAGGCGCGCGCTCGACTTCGCGCAAGAGAGCCGTGCGCAAATCACGCTCATCGACATTGACCTGCCCGCGGTCAACACCTGCGATCAAACGCGCAAGACCTGATGCATCCGCATTGGCTATGGAGAGCCCGTCAATCTGCGCTTGCCCTTCACCCGTCAATCCGGTTGCCAATTCAGCATGTGACAGGCCTGTTGATGTCAGCTCGACATGGCCCGAGAGACGACCCACCACCGGCCCTTGCGGGAGCGCAAGATTTGTCAAATCAGCTTTGGCGAGCAGCGCCACGCCTTCTGCCGTACGGCGCAAAGCAAGTTGGCCTGCGAGCTGACCCTCGCCTATTTTCATGCGCGCATCTTCAAGCCCGACGAGACCGGGCTCAAGCCGCAAAGCAAATTGCGCTTCGCGTGCGGTGAGATTTTCCGCGAGATCAAATTCGCCCGCGCTGATTTCAATCTTCATGCGCGGTGTTTCGACCAGACCCGGCGCGAATTTCTGCTCAGGCCAGACAGCGCCGCGCGGCACTGCTGGCGTGGGCCCCAGCGACAGCATAGCGAGCATGGGCAGGCCCAAGCGATCCGTCTTCAAGCGCCCCGACCAACGCAATACGCCATCACGCTCCTCGCTGCGCAAAGCACCGTTGAGGAAAGAGCCTGCAGCCAGACCCGAAAGATTATCGAAAGCGATGGTGTCTTTGCTGATGGAAAGTTCAGCGCCGACTTCCAGCGGCAGGCTGGCGCTGAGATCTGGCAGACCAAAGCCGATGAGCCGCAGAAAATTGCTCGCATCATTGGAGCGCATGCGCACAGTCCCGCGCATATCAGGAGCGTCTAGTGCGCCTGAGGCACGCCCCTCGGCGACAAGCTCGACGCGAGCAGCAGATAGCGATGTCGCGCCAGTAAAACCTTTGCTGCCATTACCCGTCGCGCGCAATTGAAAGCGCCCCGTGCCGGGATTGTTGATGGGCAAAGTTTCCAAACCCAATTGACGCAGCAACAGGCCTGCATCCGGATTTTCAGCGAGCCCTGTTATGTCGGCGCCATCTGCAACAGGTTTGAGCGTCAGATTGAACTTGGTGCCGCGCGCTGTGCCCTCCAAGCGCAGATCGTCGGGCTTCATCCAATCACGCCCTCGCAGTGCTACATCCATCCGCAAGGGTGACAGGGCAACTGCGCGCTGTGACAGCGCCTCACTCCAAACGCCCGGAGCGATGCGCAGCAAAAGATTGGAGAGATCATTGAGCCTGCGCGCATCGACTTGCGCCGTGAGATCGTGGCCCGTCTCACCAAAACGCCCGCGCGCCGAAAAGCTGGCACCACCGATATTTTCGACATTCAGTTTTTCAAGTCGCGTCTCGCGCGCATCTTTGACGAGCCGCAAGCCTATGCGCCCTGCATCCACCACGCCTGCGCCCAAACGCTCGAGACGCACAGCCCGCGCCTCTAACGCCAGCGACACATCTATGTCGTTCGTGAGACGCATTGGCCCTGCAAGCTCGGGCAAATCTTCCAGATCAAGTGAATCCGAACTGATATCTGCAAAGAACCGTGCCCGCTCCGCCCCCTGCGCACGCGTATAAGCCAGCGCACCGGAAAAATCGGAACGATCCAAACGCACATGCAATTGACGCCCAATGGCGCCAACACCTGACACATCGACATCGCCCGCAAGCTCCAACGCACGGAAGGGCAAATCACGCCAGCGCATCGCGTCAGGATCAAGAAGTGTAAGATAACTCGCGAGGCGTGGAATATCGCGCGCGATCATTTCTGCGCGGCCACGGAAGGAAGCAGCAGCTCCGGTCTCCAACGTGCCATCCAGCAAGACAGAGGCGCGTGCAGGCGCTTGTGCAGAGAATTTGATGCGCGGTAAATCACGGCCCGAGAGAATGACCTCGCTTCGCAAATCAGAAAAAGCCTCGCCTGCCAAAAGAACATTTGGCGCTTCGAATTTGGCTTCTAATTGGAATGGCCATGGCTCGGACAGACTGCGATCTGCCAAAGCGTCCAAGACCAGCGGAGTAAGGCGCCGCCCCGCTGGCCGATTGGGCGCACCTAAGAGACGATCAAGATCAAGCTGGCGCGCTTGCATCTGAATACGCACGCGCGGCTCCGGCAGGCGCTCGAATGACCACGCACCATTGGCGATCAGCGCACGCTCATCTTCGCCCGCACGCAGTTCGGTCTCTTCCATCGCCACGCCCGCATGACTGGCTTTCATCTGTCCCGACAGACGCCACGGCAAAGCGAGGCCCGACAGGCGCGTGGTGGCCGAGAAAATCACCGGACCTTCGAAAGACAAGGCGCCACCCGGCAGATCACCCGAAAAAATGAGGGATCCATCAAAATCAGCACGCGGATTGAGCGGCGTTTCGTCAATGATGAATTTGGTGCGCAGGCGATCTTGCTCAATGGCGCTCGTCGAAAAGCGCCATTTAATGGGCGTGGAGCCCATGCGCAGAGACCCCGAACCGCGATAAGGCCCGACAAGAGAATTGGCTTCGCCCGTGAAATCCAAACCACCAATCACAATCGGATCAGTCTGGCCGGGTTTTCGGAACGCAAGCGAGCCATCGCGCACAGTGAGTTTTTCAATCTGCACGCCGGTCGCCGAGATATAAGGAAGTCCCGGGCTGAGCAGCCGCCCATCTTCAAGAAGGTTCAGCGACAATTGCGGGCGTTCCAGATCCGCATCGAGAAAACGCAATTCCCCGCGCAACAGAGATGTGGCAGAGAGTTCGAAACGCAGGCGGGCAATATCCAGCACCGGACCATCAGCACGATGGCTGGTCACGCGCACATCGCGCAGGCTCAATTTCGGCACGGGCAGGAGCTTGAGATCAACCTCGCCATTCACCCGCACGCGGGTCGCCGTGATGCGGGCCAGTTCTGATTCGACCCAACCGCGATGAGCTGTCCAGTCAATGAACCACGGCCCCGCCAAAGCCGCCGTCAGCAGCAGGATGAGAGCTGTCGCCACAAGGGTGATGAGGTCGCGCAAGGGGTGAATGCCTTCCAAATATCCGGCCACATTATAGCGCTGATTCTCGCCTGTCGTGGACGAAAGCTTGAGCGCCCTTCAAAGCCCCCCAGCGCTGCGCTAAATGTGACCCATGAGCCAGAGCCCCGACCAGATTCGCCGCGCCGCCCGCCTTGCTGACGCCAAAGCGGAACATGCGCGCCTATTGGCCGAAATTGCCGAGCATGACGTCCGCTACCACCAGCAGGATGCGCCGACCATTACGGATGCCGAATATGACGCTATGCGCCGGCGCATGGAATCGCTCGAAGCGCGTTTTCCGGAACTGGTCGATCTCTTCGCGCGCCCGCGCGTGGGCGCTGCTCCGTCGGAAAAATTCGCCAAGGTGAAGCATGTTGTGCCCATGCTGTCGCTGGGCAATATTTTTCAGCCCGAAGAGGCGGAAGAATTTGTCGCCCGCGTGCGCAAATTTTTGGGCCTGCCAGAAGGTGCGCCACTCGCCATTACGGCTGAGCCAAAGATCGACGGCCTCTCCTGCTCCTTGCGCTATGTCAACGGCGAGCTGGTGCAAGCCGCTACCCGCGGCGACGGGTTTGAAGGCGAAGATGTCACCGCCAATGTGCGCACGATCAAAGAAATTCCGCACAGGCTGAATGGGCCTGTGCCGGAAATCTGCGAAGTGCGTGGCGAAATTTATATGACCAAGGGTGATTTTGCCGCACTCAACGAGCGGCAGATGCAACTGGGAAAACCAGCGTTCGCCAATCCGCGCAATTCGGCTGCGGGCAGTTTGCGCCAGCTTGATCCGAATGTGACGGCGCAGCGCCCACTGCATTTCTTTGCCTATGCCTGGGGCGAGATGAACCCCATGCCATCTGACAAGCAGCACGGGATGATCACAGCCTTTGAAACATTCGGTTTCAAGGTCAATCCGCTCACCAAACTCTGCCATAGCGCGGATGATCTGATCAGCCATTGGCGCGCGATTGAAGAGCAGCGCGCATCGCTCCCCTATGACATTGATGGCGTAGTCTACAAAGTCGATGATCTCGATTATCAGCGCCGTCTCGGTTTTGTCTCGCGCGCGCCGCGTTGGGCGACCGCGCATAAATTTGCAGCCGAAAAAGCCACCACGATTTTGCGCGATATTGAAATTCAGGTGGGCCGCACCGGTGCGCTGACGCCTGTCGCCAAACTGGAGCCTGTGACCGTCGGCGGCGTCGTCGTTTCCAATGCGACGCTGCATAATGAAGATGAAATTGCGCGCAAAGATATTCGCATCGGCGACACAGTGATCGTGCAGCGCGCCGGCGATGTGATCCCGCAAGTGCTCGGCCATGTTCCGGAAAAACGCCCGGCGGATGCCAATCCTTATGCTTTCCCCCATATGTGCCCGGCATGCGGCTCGGCCGCCGTGCGCGAGGCTGATGCCAAGGGCGAACTCGATGCCGTGCGCCGCTGTACGGGCGGGCTTATCTGTCCGGCGCAATCCATCGAGCGGCTAAAGCATTTCTGCTCACGCAATGCGCTTGATATCGAGGGCTTGGGCGACCGCCAGATCGAACTCTTCCATACGGAAGGGCTCGTGATGACGCCCGCCGATATTTTCACCCTCGAAGAGCGCGATCAGCGCAGCTTGAAAAAGCTCAAAGACCGCGAGGGTTTTGGTGAAACCTCTGTCCGCAATCTCTTTGCCGCCATCAATGCGCGGCGCAATGTGGCGATCAACCGCTTCATCTTCGCGCTCGGCATTCGCCATGTCGGCGAAACCAATGCCAAGCGTTTGGCGCGCCATTTCGGCACATTCGAAGCGCTGCGCGCCACCGCACAGGCGGCCACCGACCCGAATTCGGAAGCACGCGCCGAACTCAATGCGATTGAAGGTGTCGGCGATGTGGTGGCTGAAGCAGTCGCTGAATTTTTTGCTGAAAAGCACAATGAAGATCAGCTCGACGTGCTTTTGAAAGAAGTGAGCCCCGAGCCGATGGAAGCGGTGCAGACATCCTCTCCCGTCGCGGGCAAAACGATTGTCTTCACCGGTTCGCTGGAGAAAATGACGCGCGAGGAAGCCAAAGCGCAAGCCGAACGACTAGGCGCAAAAGTCTCTGGCTCGGTTTCGAAGAAAACCGATCTCGTCGTGGCAGGGCCAGGTGCCGGCTCGAAACTCGACAAAGCCAGCGAGCTGGGCATTGAAGTCATCACCGAAGACGAATGGCTGGCGCGCGTCGGTTGAGAACGTCTGGGTTGCTTCGCTGCGCTCGCAATGACGGCGGAGAGGACGCAACCTCACAACCGTCTTTGCG